>Ga0126337_10001678_pt1:0-12500 | contig 13596 bp, 9 predicted proteins | sample DipCmetagenome_FD_92527 | JGI IMG/M metagenome (GOLD analysis project Ga0126337, IMG submission 92527) | Coral microbial communities from La Bocana,Puerto Morelos, Mexico - Diploria C A metagenome | ecosystem: Host-associated > Invertebrates > Cnidaria > Coral | place: La Bocana,Puerto... | reverse complement strand
CTGTAAGGAAAACAAATCAGTAACCGTTGGCCGTCTGACTGAACCGTTACCCGTAGAACCCCAGTGGGACCCATGATATACATTGCTGTACCTGATGCATGGTACGAAGTTGACAGTAGTACTGAGTTTATTATTATCCCGAGAAAATTTACGTTCGGTTTAGAGGAGTTAAGACGGAAGTTTAATGTAGCTGGAGGAATTCTAACAATTCTCTGTCAATACTTAAGTGCTGATCCCTGGAAAACTGTCAGAGCGGTCCGTCTGCACATAAACTAAGGCCACTGCCTTATAAGACTTAAAATATCATGGGCAAGATGTATAACATAGAGTTGCCGCGATAATCTCAAAATGGCGCTGCTTATTTCTGTCATGTTCCAACCGGTTCAAATATGATAATAATAATGATGAGCATGCATACAAGATTGCACGATGTTCCGATTTAAAGACAAAATCTTAATATCGATCTGCCTCAAAAAGCGGGAAATTGTAATATATGACACTTTTGAGAAACAGCAACATCCGAAGTGTAAAACTTTTCATGGATTGGTTTTCAGTGGAACAAGCTCAGTGCAAGCTTAAAAGAACTTACTTGACTGGAATAAAAGAAAGTCAAGTGTAATATAGTGTCCTAGCACAAAGCCCCATACGGCTTCAAGGATTTCCTTATTGGTGCACGAAAAAGCTAAAATGTTCACCCAAGACAAATCCGATCTCTCTAAAGCCCTGTCGATGGGTGTACCCTCCTGTTCGTTTGTTCGCGCGGTTATTTAAAACTACATTTTGTTTCATATTTTCTTAGAAAAATATCTGTCTATGATTTAAAATTTGGTTTCGAACCGTATGTCCCTTGTCCTGTCCCTTCCCCAACTTAGGGGAAATCAGAAATGTTTTGGGAACACAAGCCGTTTATTTACTCTGATGGAAACACCAAGACAATTTTTTTTTATTTCTTTACTGGAGAAAAAACTGCGAGAAAATGGAAGGAATATCAGTCGCTGTTACGTCGCTCATCAAAATGTAAATTCTCTTTACTGGCGCCATTATTACGTCAACTTTTCGTACTTGTTCTGTACCATTCTGTCAAGGTATTAGAATTAAGCCTTCTACATGAATTATGGAAGAATAAATAGGTTTTACAATTATAGAAAAACGCCTTCGTTTTCGCGCCCTTTTTAACGGGATGTTTGATTGCTTTACAAACAACGCCTCACACGAAACCACTTCCTAATGTATTATTTGCAAAGTGGGCTCTTCACACTGCCGCGGTACAATGTCTAAGCTTTCAACACGACAGCTGGTGGGCGGAAGAGTTTGTTTGCTCCTGGCACGTGGCTTCGCCCGCGAGGTCTTGGCGCGCGTTATTTGTTTTTCTATTTGCCGCCAAATCTGACATGCCCAAGTCTTAAATGATTAATTCTGTACTTGAAAACGAACGCTCTACGACAGATGCTTCTTAATTTTCTAGGCTTTACGTGAGCGTTGCTCTTAGGCAAGAGTGGATGTTCCGTCTATATAGCTTTATCATACTACGCATTGTGAGACAATGGCCAACGCGTGAAACACGCCGGTTTTCCAATAAAGCTGTCGTTCTATCGAGTAATAACGATGCCTGGAATTTCTTTTCTTGCTTAAAGGTATTATCTCAATTTAAAAGGGGATAATACAGGTTAATTGAAACCCATAAACGTAAGCTCTGTTATACCAATTTAGTCATCCAACATTGATTGAAAGTCTGATTTTCCTCCAACGGTAAAGTTTATCATGTCTTGACAAAATAGTTTTCAAGTGTCAGAGCATCTGCTAGCTGGCAGTTAATAAACTCTTAAACGGCAAAGTCAATGATAAATGGTAAAAAACAACCAAAAGTATTGAAACTTCCAGAAAGTCCTTAAAAAGTATCGCCTAAGGTAATGTGAGCTAGCTACTTGCCGCAGAGCAGTTTTGAAAAGACTCTTTACTATACGACATTAATTGTAAAACCGATTTATATTGATGGTACGAAAACGGACAAAGAATGGGTACATTCTCAAGACGGAAACGGCAACCAATTAAGCAAACAGCATTACACACTTTAATAACTAAACTAGGTGTTAACTAAGGAAGAAACGTGCAATTTTGTACAACGATTTCACGAGGGAAGACAAAAATGGCGAGTAATTGTCCAGCCAAACACAGTAGCGGACAATCCTTGTTGAATTGTGGCCAAAATTCAATTGGAAGATACGGGTGTTGATCTTTTATCACCTCTTACCACAAATTGAGCTTATTGAATCTATTCAACGAAAGGAAATTACTGATTGCGGCCTGTAACTTGTTAGAGGAACCATAATAAAGCTATCAAACATTTCCTTATTAATGGCAAGTAATTATCGAATGTGACTCATTTTAAAAGCGGCTGGGTATTTTATTACCTAGGCCAAGAACATATAAATTGCCTGTGCTTCGCTCAACCGTTCAAAAAAAACAGAATCCTTCACAAGTACAACGTTGTAGTAAAGGTAAGTCGAATTATCCTTAATTTGTAATTTGATGTTTTGTTCGGATAAGATAAAACATTTTTCTAACTCGCCAAATAACAATGAATTTGACGTAGAAAACAGACTTCATTACGGCGGTTCTTCAAGCCAAGTTTAATCTTATAAACATAAGGCCTTGATCCTTAATCGGTAGTTTTTGAGAACTATTTTCAAGAGAGTACATTCTTCACGAGATTTCAGCTCATTGATAATTGATCGGCAAAAATGGACGAAATAAAGAAGCTGCAAAGAAGGATTTAAATAATTCAGACAAAACTGAATAAAAGAATTGTCAAGGTCGAAGGGAAAGAATACATTTAATTTCCGTTAGAGCTCCCTGAAAGAATTGCCGTCTTTTTTCTGCTTTTCTGGTACAATAGACGAGCAAGAGATCGTTTAGTACTTCAGTAACTCGCACTGGTCAGGTTTTCGCTTCAAGAAAAATCGCTAGAACTGCCGAACAGTTTCTTAGCTTCAAAAAAATCTAACGCCTGTTATTCCAAAGAGACTTTGGTACTATGTTAGCTTCTTTCACAGCTGCGTTCTGATTGGTTTAATAAATTAGCATTCTAAGTATCGACCGAAATAAATTTTTGGCGTCTTGTTACCTCCCAATGACCACCGACAAGGGAATCGGATGATATAATATTCGGACGACAACACTTAACTCAATTATGACAGGAAACGCGATGAAAACCTCTCAATGAAAGTACTGTATTTGTTGACAACTATAACTAAACTCCGTAAGCTTCGCTGGCTGCCAAATCTAGGAAATTTCAAAATACTAAGTGAGCGACTTTTTTATTTACCTATTAGAAACTGTTATGCATGCTATTCATGTTAAGATTTCTAACAAGTACTGGCAGGATATAAAAGCACATTTTCTTCTCGCAGGATCAATACTCTGCTTAGAGAATGAGGAACATGACGTGCTATATAAGTGTGATGTTTTTGGCTTCGTGCCTTCTTTTGACTACAAATGGCTCAATGCGGACTCATCATGGTAAGTTGCCGTGTAATAAGCTAGATGTTAACTTCAGATTCCAATAACCAAAAGTTTAATGTGCTGTTCTAGCACTGTATCCATTTCAGTTCAATGTAAGAGTTAACAATCATTAAAGACTACCATAACATGGCATGTAATTTGTATGATCACAAACATCTCTCAAAATATCATTTCGTCTTATAACAGCAACTTTGGGGCAAAAACTCTCGAATCTAAACTGAAGCTAAACTGAGATGGAACACATTCCAACACGAGATTCACTTACTCCACGTATAATGCACTTGTAGCTTTCTGGGCCGTGCTGTTCAAAGCCCGATTAAGCTATAACCCAGGATTAGCAAGAATTTGGATTGGAGTTTTGTGACTTTCCGGTGAGGTTCAGTTTTGAATTTAAATAATCGCAAACTACAGAGAACATAAGCAGTGCCAAACAATTTTTATTAAAAAGATCAAATAAATACTTCGGTTTAACTTTTTATCCTGGCTTAACGTTAACGGGTTTTCAAAAACACATCCCTAATTTACGTTAGCAGCCATTCTACCTGTCATTGACTGCATACAGAAAATAAATGCAGCAAGTCGGCAAGTCGGTCCCGGAAACTGTAAAGCCACAAAATGTCACAATTAACTCGACTACCTAGAGTTTGATACGAAACATTCAATCGAAAGGGCTTGTAAATGGACAACAACAGCGACTGAATGAAGAAAAAAATCAACAAAGAATTCCCCGGAAGATTCAAAAACTCACATAATATTGTTCAACTTCAAACTATAGCGAAAAAGCATTTCGAATATACCAAAGGGTCTTGATAGCACAAAAGCGTTGTTGTGTTTGAAAAAATATTTCGAATATAATATCGAGCTTAGCACTCCAGCAAAGTCTGTTACCTTTCAGCAATTCCTCCTTGTCCTTTCATACATCAGTGAACTCAATCGGCTGTTAAAAACACAGATTGTAGTCTTGATAAATAATTAAACTCTTGCTTCATTTGACTTGAACATGGCGTCCAGCAAAACTTTCGACCACTTTAATTTGGAGGTGACAATACGAAGAACATGTCGAAAGGAAACATGTTGTCTCGCTGGCTTTCCTAATATGGTCTAACACGCTTCATTCAAAAATGGACCACGGACGACAATTTTCCCCGCCATTTTTAGACCATGGTTTCGTGTAAGGCGGCTCAAAACAGTTTCCAAAACTTAGATTTTGATGAGTCATTGTAACCACTCTTTCATCACTTGATGCCACAATCACGGTATCAAAAAACTCCCCAATCATTGGTGAACACGTTGTTATTTAATTTTTGTAACAAAATAGTTTACTGCAGGCTCTGAACCCCATGTGATATATTTTTTTATAACTTTGCTAAACGTTGCGTCTCGTCGTGCTTATTTTGATAATATAAACAATTTCACCGAGCGTTTTTGAATTATAAGCCCCTAAGGCTGTTTTTAGCAGGCCATACTGTTGCTATAGTAACCCAATTTGTTGCAAAAATTGTAACAATGTGGTCACAAATGGCCGAGCAGTTTTTTGATACCATGATTGAAGCATCAAGTAATATGAACAGTGGTTACAATGCTGAATAAAGTTAGAGTACCCTCCTTCACTAAACAACCTTCTGCCCTGTATATAGTAGACACGAGGAAGTAAAGTCTCCACTTTATTACTATACGTAACAAAATCTTGTTCATCTTATAAATTGCAGATTCAAAAGCGTCAGAAAACATCGCAATTCGAGTGTTCAACCACAACTATCGCGCAGCCGTCAGCGACGTCCTTCAAAAACTTGACAACGCAGAGCTCGAACACCGAGGCTTCAGCAAGACTATCATCAACAAAATCGTCTCCACAGGGGGTGAAGCACCAATTAATTCCACAGTACTACAGTTTTACAAAACAACTCCCTGTAGACAGTTGCTGCTTGTAGAAGCGGAAATTAGAAGTCTTTGGCCCGAGGCATGGGGAGCAGAGGTTTCCAAACGGGTTGAATCTGCCGTTTCGCGCGCAATGTTTTTTGGCGGGAAAACATGTACGGCTGGCATCGAAGTTCATTTGCCGCCACGTGGAGGCTGTGCTGGGAAGAAGAAGAAACGAGGATATCATCCCAATTGCCAAAGATGGTGTCTGTTTTGCTTTGCCGCTGCCACGGAAGACTGACCTTACAGCGGCATGATAAACTATTTCAGAATAAAATATTTGAAAATTGTAATTTCCCTTTTGTAACCTATCTTACGAAAGTGCAATGACTTAAGTCTTCCAATTAAATGTTTTCTGAGTATCACAACTACTACAAACACTAGTGCTAACAGTGGATTTAATCTAATAAGACTTTTTATGTTCAGTTTGAAGTTTAGTAAAGGTGAATTCATATGGAAATCCTGTTGTGAACAATAATAAAGAGTTTGAAAAATCTTTATACAAGCTACACGAATTTCAGTATATGATTGCAGTATTGCTATACGATTAGCCCGTGTAGGGTTTTGGGATAATTTTACTGACCATTCAGCATGGCATTACAAATGCAAGTCTGTCAGCAAGGAGCTAAGCCGGCAGTAAGTACTGCTACTAAGGGCATCAACACAACGTAACATGTAGCTAGTTAACTAGGTTGAGAGGTTTCCCTATTACGACGACAGAAGTCTCTAGCCTTGTTGGTGTCTGTGGCAATGGGTCTCCAAACTTTCACAACATCGCTGCTTAAGATATGTCAGCATATTGTGGCTGACTAAAACAGCGTCTATTAGCAACCGAACAACACATTTACCAGACCATATCCATTTGATATATCCAATTCTGGTTAAGTGTGCACAAGGACTCAATGACAGACAACTATATGTTGCCATTACACCAGTGTATCTCCCTACAGATAGAATGCTACATTGCACTCCTCTGTAATTAGTCGATCGAAACCCACTTTTAACATTTACCTACTGGATGATGGAAGGAAGGCAGAACACCAAGGCCGCAATTCAGTACAGCATAGCTTATAAAGTTTTAGTTCGTACCTCATTCTTGTCAGCTGGAGTGGCTATTGCCTTTGTTGCTGGCATACACAGTGTAAAACACAAAGTACAGTGACACCAGGACAGCAAGGATAACAAACAGATACAATAAGACAATCTGGAAAGAAATGAGATATTATATAATAATAACGGTTAGGACTGACACATTTGGGTACTTGACATGTACAAAAACTCTTTAATTTCAAGGTGTACTGAACATATGAGTCAGCTGACATTGATAGTTCAATTTGAAAAATACTGCTGGCTTAAAAATCCCTGCCATTTATAAGCCTTCCTCTTAACACAAATACATGCAATTTTACTTGTTTCATTGATATCATCACTCTCACAGAACATGTGCATTGGAACAATATATATGGGTTATTGACCAAGCGTGAGGTCAAGATGGCTGGATATTGGCCAAGTTCTTTTTTTGCGTGTTTATGGACCGAGACGAAGTCGACGTCCATAAACACGCAAAAAAAGAACGAGGCCAATATCCAGCCATTTTGACCGAACAAGCTTGGTCAACAAAGGATTTATTATACGGGATAAAACACCATAACGTGATAAATGTTCCTTGCGGGACATAACCCGTATCCCGAGCGGGCAAGATAGCTCCATCTTGCTCGCTCGGGTAGCCAATCACAGCGCGAGATTCGGTTCATCTTGCCCGCTCGCGGAGCTAGTCATATAATAAATATATGTTATTTGCCAGCTGGGTGGTCGGTACAGCGAAAAACTGTGACTGAGGTCGTGAAAATGCTGCCCAAGGCCACACCCTAGGCAGCATTTTCAAGTCCGAGGTCACAGTTTTTCACTTTACGGACTGACCCTAAGTTGGCAAATAACTTATTCCAAGCTCTCAAACGAAAAAACTCACAGAGAAAAACTCACACAAGCGTTACTGTGACCGTGGTCAGAGATATGAAATTACGGAACCCTCACTAAGAACCAATCAGATTGCAGGATTTGTTACCATGCCTGCTTGGAAAAAAATAAAGTTGTATATTTTTTTCCTCTCTATTTAAAGAAACTGCTTATTGTCGTAAGTGTACAACAGAGTTAGAGTATCTCTCAAACAAGCTTCAGCTTTATCTAATGTCAAAGGGCTGTGTTTGTTCACCTCCACTATTTGGCATTTAGTGGAGGCTTCATACAAAAAATACCTGTCGTTATAACCACTCTTTATCATTTGATGCTACAACCGTGGTATTGAAAAACTGCCCAATAATTGTTGAACAGGCTGTTATCATTTTAACCACACAATAGGTTACCATAGCAACAGCATGACCTGCTAAAAATACCCTTAATTATGGCTTCAGGGCTATCAGCATGGGCAATTTTTTTTTATATAATTCTGTATATAGGGTTCAGAGAATTTTCAAAAATTTAAGGTGGCTCTGAACCCCATGTACAGACTTTTTTGAATTTTACCAATAGTTGTGTCTTATCATGCTTATTAAAATTTTAAAAATTTATTGTGTCACAAAAATGATAACAATATGTTTACCAATGATTGATCAGTTGTTTGATACCATAATTATTGTAGCATCAAGTGATGTACCTGCCAACTCTCACGCCTCAGGTGTGAGTCTCACACCTGGGAGCTGAAAACTTCAATCTCACGCCAACTCACGCTTCTCACGACTGGAAGAAAGAATATAAATTATGGCAAGTTGAAGTAAAGCTTTGTAGCCATTATTATAAATAACTCCATACTTTGTGAGAACACTGATATCACAGTTGACTTCACAGGAACTTGCCGTGTCCTAGAAAATTGCATTGAATCATTTTCTTTAGAACTTCAGAATTGTTCGGAACATCTTCGGACGTCTTTGGGAGTCTTCAGAAAACTTCGGATATGTTTGTGTTGTCTTCGGAAATCCTAGTACTCTCCGGTTAAAACTCTCACGCCTTTGACTCAGAAAAAGTTGGCAGGTATAATCAAGTGATAAAGAGTAGTTACATAAATGACCCATAAAAATCTGCTAGAAACTCTTTTGAGACTCCTTAAAAGCATCTAGTGATAGCAAGCCTAGTGAGAGTAGCCTTGAAAAAGACTGTTGTAACATGTTTTATTACAAAACGGTGCTTAATATATATATAAAAAAAAACAGTTTCACAGAATTTTAGTCAAATTTCAAAGCTCTTCCCATCTCACTATTGATTTCTTGATATCATCTTGAAGTCCCAAATTCTTTTGACTGGCCAGGAAATTCTCAGAGTTGCAGAAAGCTTTGTATTAGTTTCACCAACCTGTCACACAGATTAAGGTGTAACGTTCATAAGCCCTGCTGAAATTTGAACAACATGAGCTGAAGTCATACATGTTCTGTGTCAAACCTGAGTCAGTGTTATTAAGAACGGATATTAAAACTCTGGCTAAGCCAGAGGAACAGAAAAAATTATATCTTGTTGTCTCTTGTTGTGTTCTCACAAGTCAATAATAATCATTGTTATCTTGAATTTTAATTTGTCTTGCCTGCCAACGGGCTCCTGATGAGATTGGGGGGAGGGGGAGCAGAATTTGGCAAGTGGGGCAGAGTCGGGGATCCTGTGGACATTCTGTTGATGCCCCCATTCCATGATATCAGAATCTGGTATGATCTCAATTGCTGTTTGTTGAACAGATTTGAACATTTGAGAGATCTTGACAATGGCTTGTAAATTTACATATTATTCCGACCTGGAGACTAAGAAAGATGGCATCTGTGTGCAATGCACAGTTTACAAAAGGCAAATTTGAGGCAGCTTTGAGAAATTCTTTACAGGTTTTTATTCATACCTCTGGTTTAAAACTTGAGCACAAGCCTTGCCTGGAAACTGTGAGGCAGAAGCACAATGATTTTAGCTTTCTATGGACTGTTTTGGGAAGAGTTTAATTTAATTTCCAGTTGTTATGACATCTAGTGAAAGACACATGGAAACACATGCCTGTGTTTTAGTTCCAACACCTTTGGTATCAATAATGATGGGGAGTTAATGCATTTAGGCCTGAGAGCATCATGAGAATGTTAGCAAAAGCTGATGCATCAGCACTGACAAAAAAAAAGTTTTGACAGATTTGTAACTTGCTAAACACCAATGCAGAAGATGCAACACTTTCTTTGCTCACTGGATTCTTTTTTTCATGTTCATTGGCTCACGTTGCTGGCCAGTTTGTTTTTACCACCCTCACCTGAAGCCTGTTTGCAGACTATAATTTACCTGAATAGTTCCACTTGATCTCCTGGATTGAGCTTTGTCACGAATGGATAGTGTCTTCTTCTTGTTACGACCTTTGAATTCCTGTTTTCCTGAAACAGCAACAAAATACATATTAACAGAAATTATTTCAACACTCAGATCTAACAATGAAAATTATCTGTTAGTTTTTTTGCTGAATACATTGTAATTGTAAAATTGATTTTTGCACATTTGATGTTACAAATGACGCATCTGCAGAGAGTCAGGTAAGTAGTTGTATTCATCAGTTGAGACAAAACAATATCCAGTCCCAAATGATGCATTTAACTGCCAAGACTAACTGCCATGGAGGGAATTGTCATAGAGGGAATTGGCCATTTAGTCCTCTCTGACTATATGCAGCTCTGGAAGCAGAGGTGATGTAGCCAATAAAATTGGCCAACGCAGCAGTTCTCGTATTTAAGATGCAATGTACTCTGACTGCATTTGGTACATTTTCAAACTTTCTCATTTGCCTCACTTCCCATGGCACCCTGATCGCCATCACTTCAAAACCAACATGGCGGGCCAGGCAGACAGCAAAGGGTATCCAGTCGATGGAAACTGATGATCGGAAATTTAATCAATCAATATCAATCGATAAGATTAGTTAATTGGTATTGATTGATATCGGCCAATGACTGCTATTAATTGGCTCAACACGCTACCTGTCTGATCATCTGCCATTTTTAGGAAGCCCTGGGAAACAATTTGGTAAAACAAATTCTGACCCAGTCTTCTCAATGCAAAGAATATACCCTGAATTACCCACTTGCCTGTCATTGCCTTACCAGGTCACATATGCAAGACATCCAGGTAGAGGCTTGAAAATAAGTTGAATCATTATTTTGCAACAACTCATGGTGCTGTTGTTGGCAATTTTATTGTTTGTAAAAGTACAGCTTCTGCAACCAGAATTTTTCTGTGAAGGCACGATGCAACCATGTTCCATTGTTTGAAGTCTATAGATTGGCCCATGGAACAAACTTTTAATTTGTCAAAAGAAAAAAAAACAAAGGATTCCTGTGGATGGGGTATTAATGTCAAAGAGAGAGAAGAGAGTATTGTTCTCCTGTTAACATTAAAATGGAATGTGTTTACAGTTACTGCCTACAAAGTTGTGTTGTTCATTTGTCTATTCCTTTTCTGTCCATCTACAACCAATCAATACCAATCATTATTATCCAACACTGTTTCGTAGAGTACAAATAACGCATGAAATGAGTACAGATATCACACGATATTTGTACTTGTCTCCGTTCCCCCGACCGTGCGAAAGATTAAAAACCTTAGCAAGTCAGAATTTTGGGGAAACAAAAATGTTGGATTATAAATCTCTTATTAGCCATTTTAGCGTGCAGTATCACTGCAAATTTTCACTCATCAATTGTATTTTGACTCTCCCTTCGGGCTCTCCAAAATACTGCATGACTCGTAAAAATCCCGGGGGGGGGGTACTCCCCTATATAAGGTATATAGGTATGTGCCGCCCCAAAGGGTATGGTTTTTAAGCCGTTTTGGACTGAAACGGGTATAGACTTTGAACATTTTGGTCTGAAATTGGGTATGGTTATCGGGGGAACGTTCACGAAAGCTTATAAAATTATTTTTCTTCCCAGCAACCGGGGCGAGTAACTGGTGAGAGAGAAAGTGAAATAGATAAAATATATCATTCCAGCTAAATTTTACCTATTATGCTTAATCACGTACAAGGTGAGGTCAGGCTAATTGTCTCCTGGTGAGGTCTGAAAACGGGTATGGATTTTTTAGGCCAGGTCTGAAAACGGGTGTGGGAAATAGCATTTTTGGTCCGAAATTGGGTCTGGATTTGGAGATGTGGGCGGCACACCCCCACCAAAAATTTCAACGAGTACCCCCCCGGGATTAAAATACACAGTGATAAAACGTCTAATAAGATATATAAACCGATTTTATTTATCTATCGATTGGTATTGACAATCGATACCAATCGATAACCACACTAATCTTCACCATTAGTTGGTCATTGATAATCAATATAAAGCGATTAATTGATACTGATTGGTATCGATTGTCATCGATTATCGATTCTATCGATTGGATACCCCAGGAGCAAACACGAGTGGAGCTCAGTGGAAACAGGCCATTTTTTGAGGCCAGAAGATACGTTTGAAACTTAAACCTTTCACAAGAGTATTGAGGCAGCTGAAAAGAGATACACGAAGCACCAACGTAGGTGACTGTCGTGGGGTTAAATCGGTTAGATTGGTTAAGTTCTCTGACTCTCTCTCTATATATTTTATCTCTTCAAAACATGATCATGATTCCTACAACTACAAGGTCGTCAAGCAAAAATTTCTCATCACATAAGCAAAAGCGTTAAACATGGATCAAATCCCCACCTATATTCTTCCTGAATTTTTCTACATCCGATCTTCCCTCTGCATCTTTCCGTCCCATTAGAGTAGACTTTTCTAGCACAAGGTAATTCTCCGTAATCTGATCTTCTTTGTTTTACCTTTATTTATGTTGCATGACGTGTCAACTTCTACCTAGAGCTCTTCTCAACTGTCTAATGACGTCACGAATGTCGACCAATGGCGGGAAAAACACGGGCGCCGCTAAGTAGTGAAGTGAACAATAATGGCCATTGCTATGACTTTGCGTGGATTTAACGATCTTGGACGTTCGGTGACCCATATTTTTCTTTCGATGGGCCATTTTCTCTACCGATTTTCTACGTTTTGCGAAAAAATGAAAAAAAT
>Ga0126337_10001677_pt1 | contig 13597 bp, 3 predicted proteins | sample DipCmetagenome_FD_92527 | JGI IMG/M metagenome (GOLD analysis project Ga0126337, IMG submission 92527) | Coral microbial communities from La Bocana,Puerto Morelos, Mexico - Diploria C A metagenome | ecosystem: Host-associated > Invertebrates > Cnidaria > Coral | place: La Bocana,Puerto Morelos... | reverse complement strand
AATTTTTGGTCAGGTCATAAATAGGGTAGGGAAAATCACAGATTTTGGTCATAAATAGGGTAAGGGTTTTGGGAAGTGGGCCGCACACCCCTACCAAATTTTTCTGGGAGTACCCCCCCCCCCTCCGGTACCACAGTGACCCTGGGTGAAGTCACTGAACAAGCCGATATCGTTAGCTGGCTCCGTGACTGAATGCACGCATATCCCTTATGCTCTTATGATCAAAAAAACGTTTGTAGCTTCTGTACGCGTTTGTCAGTGTGGATTTAAAATATGATCGAAAACATTGTAGACTGTTTCATTTTCTCCTTTGAAAAGGTACCCAAACCGAACAGAAAAACGGTTCAAGACTTGATGTAACTTTCCAAAGAACAAACGGAGATAATTTTCGAATTCCATAAATAGGCAGAGTGTCCCAGGCTCCTGGTCTCAGTTTTTTTAAAACAACTTTTAAAAGGTAAACTAGTGAGCAGCACTCTGCGAGCTGCAGTTGTAAAATTTATTTATTCTTCGACGCGTTTCGTCTAACTACGGACATTTTCAGGGAGTTATACGAACATGCACGAAAGGCCTGTATTTAAGCCATACTGCCGGTTATTTCATGCGATGGCAACGAACCACAAAGGTTTGGCCGGATTTACGAAAGGGAACAGGCGAAGCTGTGAAATGTTTGCGCAAGGCGCGAGGAGGTTTTTCCAGGGGACACGGTTTTAGCTAATACATGTAGCTAAAATAGGCAGGAGCCTGTGATGGGGTAGATATGGAATATCTCTTCGAGTTCAACTCGATAACTCACGAATGAACAGTTGAACATAAGATATTCCATATCCACAGACAGCCATGTAGTATCTTGTTTATTTTATAAACACACTGAGAACGACGTTTCAGACGATTGTACGAAGATTTCCGAGGACTTCCCGACGATTTTCGAAGATCCTCCAAAACTTCTCTGAAGACCAGACGTTTCTGAACATTCTCCGGAAATGTCCGAACTGATTAACGAAGATTTCCAAAGAAACCGAAGATTGCCAAAGACTTTTGAGGAAGATGCAATACGTCAACAAATTCAAGTACAGCTTAAGGGCGAAGCATGATATCAATGAAGTTATCAAAATCTTTTCTAGTGAAGATATGGAAAACGTGCTACTCAAGTCCCAGAATTGGCTTTGCATGAATATTTTTAGTGGTGTATTTTCCACTAAGTAACACACTCGTCATTACAAAATAAGAACTCTCATGGTACAATTTGGGCAGTTATTCCCTTCCAGTCTAAGAATAAAATTTCAGAGAAATTAAACATTTTTGGCCACATGAGCTATTCTGTAATATTATAAAGAACTGAATTCATTTGTCCCTGTCTTCATTGCTGGGGACAAGGGGTGACATCTGTTGTATATGTTGTAGTTAAAAATTAAATTCAGGTAAAAATTAAATTCCTTTGTCTCTTAACCCTATTTATTCATTGATTATGAATAATTACGGTTAGAAGACAAAGAAAATTGAGAACTAAACTAGGTTAAAATAATTTTTATCTGAATTTAATTTTTAACAACAACATATACACACTAGAAAGTATTTGCCGTTTGGCACACTTCCTGTTGGTGTAACTTGGGCAAAATATCCTCAATCATCTACAGAGTTCAAAAGGGGATTTTTCGGATGGGGAGAACCCATTGAATGATATGAGTGCAGGTGCAGGGTTATTGATCCATTCCACCTCGTTCTGCACTCACCTCCCAGAATGGCTTTCTATAACAAATGTTTCAAACCTCTACAGAGGAGAGAGCAGAATGTTTACATGTCCTCTCTAGTTTCCTTTAAGTAACCCATGAGGTCCTTTGTACAGCCACAATTTCCTTTCCCATGTAATTTCCCGTAGCTTCATAAAACAATAGATGGAATGCAGGTCCATTTTTGATGTTTAAACAAATTCTAGCACAGCTATTACCTATAGAAAAAAATCATGCAACACCTGAAGACGAGGAAAAAATACTATGCCTATGTGTTATTGGATAAATTGCATCGTCTTCTCATATGTAAATCCCTTTTCTTCAAATTTCCAGAAATCTTGCACCGACAATCTTTCCTACTTATATTTTGAGCTTGAGTATGTGAGTTTGAAGCTTAACACTGGCATGTTGTCATGACCTATAAATGTTAAGTTACTAATTTTTAAACAAACTGTTACTTTTTGTACTTTTACTTTTTCCACAGAATATTTCTTAGTCTGCTCTTTAATGCCAACAAACACGCTTGTAACTTACAAAAGTGTCAGTTTTTTTGTTGTCAAAATTAACAGTCATAGTCATAGGAAATTCTCTTGGACAATTCAGTACAAAGGGAAAAGGTGCAAGGCAAATTCTTTCCGTGCAATGAGGTTAATTCTTTTGTGAATTTATGAGGTTAACCCTATGTGAAGCACCAGTCCATGAGACAAGGCCAGGCCATAACACCGGGAATTACCTGCCCTACTCTTTTAGATAAGTGTGTTAAACATCCCCTGAAAGCCAAGTAACTCTGAAGATGCAGGATTTGTACAATTGTAGTCCTTATCTGAGAAGGCTTGAACGCCTAACCTTTTGCAGATATAATTACAAAGGCTGCATATTTTCCTCAGTTACTTAAGACTCCGAGTGTTGGTCTGGTCTGAGGCTTGATTCCTCAAGCCCTGCACAGCAGTCTGGTGCTCTACCCACTGAGCTAACCAGGTAATGGTTGCAACAGATATATTCTGACAATATCAATCAACCAAACTATCCCTGTCAAGTTTGTAGTTCATGGGGCTTTTCTTCTTAAGTCTTTCAGAGACAGGTACTGTGTTACTTTCAAGAGATTGTTACTTCCACTGTATTAAAGTGAAACAGTGCAAACAATTTTTGTTCAAGGTATCAAGTGGATCAGTCCGTCATGTGCGCCTTGTAACGTGCAGTTCCAGAAAATATCGACCCTCCCCCTCCATGGAAGGTTATTTAGCTTGAAACCCCCCACCTCTCCAGCATAGTTATTCAAGGGAATAATTCGAATAACTATAACTACGCCTGTGTCACTGGACCACACAGATAACTTAACGCGTTGCACTTGAGTGCATGAGAATGAAACCTATTTCAGCTAAAAAAAAGCAGTTAGCTGTTATAATTTTATTTAGTAAACTACTTCACCAAATTTGCTATCTTCCCTCACATTTTTGTTGCAGCTCTGATGAATCAATTGTAATAAATTGTTTCTCTTGCTAAATATTCAATCTGATATATAACACTTACTTATTTTGTATTGTATTTTACCAAATAAATTAAAACTCTTTATTTCAAGTTCCACCTAATTGTCTTAATTCCATAGCATAACCTATGGGCTTTGTAAGCTAAACAACAACAACCAATACCTTACTATTTAATCAGCAAAATGTTTTTTAAATGACCTCCTCTGATTACATAACTGAACAACATACTTGATCATTCCCGTACACTGAGCTCAGAATAAGCAAGTTTTCTTTCACTTCATGGGTCGATTTGTTTACATCTACAAAGATCCATTCTTCATAAACCTTGTTAACATCCGCTGAAACCTCCGTTGATTGTTCCTTCGACGACTCAGACACAGCCACTATATCTTGCTCTGTAATGACAACTGCTTCATCTCTTCCGAATCCAAACTCAAATTCATCACTATCGCTTTCCAATTTTATAGGAGTCGTTTCCTCTGTAACTTGCTTTATGTCAATATCAATGCGATCTTCAGCTGGGTTATCATCGACTTTAAGTTCGATGCTTTCGATTGTTTGCGTCTCTACTCCACTATCTGCCATTTTACTCAGATGAAGATGCAAAATTATGCTAACCAGTTTGAAACACTCGATCCTGTTCCGACCTGTCTCGTGTCTTTAAATCGTTGGGAGTGAAAATTCTGTCTTTGGTTTCCGTTCCAAAACCCTTGTAAATTATTTTCTTCTCGATTTATAACTGCTCACCAGCTCTTCTGTATGCATGTGAATATGAACTTTGTTCTTTTAGAACCATTCTGACTATTGGACGCCATGTTAGCATTCTTTAGAGTAAGAGAATCGCCCCTCGTTTTGAAGAACAGGCGACGCTCGTGACAGTCACGTCACGTCAGATTGATTACTGTCACGGCTGTTCCATAGGCTCTGTGCTAAAAGTTGAACCTTCGTCGTTTAGAGAAAACCTGATATAAGTAACAGAGAATTCGAAACACAAACTCTCATCGAGGCGTACAGTTTTCAACTCGAACCCAGCCTCTCCCTCATGGGAGTGACGTACCTGCAGCGTCACTCACGACTGTCACAGCATCAGACTCGACTAGACCCAGACTAGCACAGACATATGGCTCTGGAAGTCTCGAGGAGCGCAGTCGTTTACCATTAATAAGTAATTTCCAGAAATTTCTGATTTTCTGAACTTTTCTTTAGAGAGGTTTTCCTTCTTTAAGGTGGCTGTATCTCCTACAAACGTGTCCTAGAGTACCTAACACAGCTATTACTCCGACGTTTTGGTGATTAATGGAAGAGGGAGAGAGGTCGTATCACCGCTAATGGGTGAATTCCCCTTGATTTATGATGACCATCTTATTTTCACAGCCAATGAAAGGTGTTCCTGTGGTGAATTTAATCAGCTAACGCTTGGATTATTGTTCCTTTGTCAGAAAAAAAACAAACAACCGAACAGATAAACACTGACAGTCACACCCAGTTATCCCCCACAAACGAACAAGCATTATTTCTCAAACGGGTCCACACACGCACGGTTGTTGCAATTACATTTTTATCTCCAACGCGTAAGATGTTAACCCATTTCTGTGCTAAGGAGTTAATTTCGGAAAGCAATGTTTCCCCAACAATGCATTCTTATTTAGAGGGGGAGTGGGTCCGAGAATGTTCCACCGCTATCGGATACCAGCAAATATCGCAAAAATGTTGATTACATAATTTTTAATAGCAAATTTTCATTATAAACTCCTGCTAAACCTAGCTATCTTCAAACACCAACACGAAGATATGCAACTAAGTAAGTTTTGAATTAAAAGCGAGGGTGATTTAACTGTCTCTGTTACACTTTTCACACTGTAATTGAGCCATAAATGTACGTGAAGAAGAACTGAATATCTCAAAATGTTGAGTTATCCTCGCTACATTATAGAACACTTCCCGCCTCGTCCACACATGCATTTCACAGTCTTTTCGTCAAGTGTATCAACACTCCTTGATATTTCTCGACGTTCATTCCTTAATCCTTGCTCAGACTTCAAATCAATGTCTTCAAACTCCGCATCCTCCAAACTCACGGCTTGTTCAACTGAAGGCGCCTCTGTCCGTTTCATTGTCAAGGGTTTATCAACAACCTTATTTTCGAATACAAGAGCGGAAAGTTCAGGTTTGAATGAGGACTTCACAACATCATCATGCACGCTGTCTCGAGACTCCATGCTCTCGTTTGATTTTCGAGTGGCGTAGAAATCTTTCCCCAGCGACGACTCAATGAGAAATTTCGGTTTGTCGCTCTTCGATTTTGATTTCGCCGATTTTGAAGCTTCTTTAGGTTTCTTCTCGCTTTCGAAGGGAGCTGTCCCATATTTGTCTTTTTTGATGTCCTTTTTGGGTTGCTCTATGGGCGCACTGTTCTCTGATTCCTTAGGTAGTTGCTTTTCAAGTTCTTTTTCAACTTCTTTCACAGATTCCGCCACAAATTCTTTTTCGGGTTCTTCTGAATCAGGGCTTACAATTTTTCGCTGACGACTTCGCGACCGCCTGGCCTGTTGGGCGTATTCACCCAACGTGTCAATTGCAGGCCCTTCGCTCTTTGATGCTTCTTTCTCGACTTTTTCTTCCTTCTCATTTTCAACAACATTTCCGGTCGGAATGACAATTTTAAGGTCTGATACATTCTTCTTGTCTTCTGATTTCTTGGGCTTGTCTTCCTCGACTGCAGGTATTTCCTTTGAATCTTCGATGCCATTCTCCGTCACTTCTTTTGAATCAAATTTAATTTCGCTCACGGCGTTGTCTGCTTTTTCTTCCTTAACCTCTAATTTTGTCTGTAGCTCCTTTTCGCTCTCGGTTGGTTTTAGCACGATGTCATCAATATTCACCTTTTCTTCAATGCTTCTGTTGTCGTCTTTCACAGTAGAAACTTCCTCCAGTTCTGGTTGGTTGATGTCAGGAGCATAACTTTTCAAAACTTCGGATATTAAGTCTTCAGCTTCTTTTGAGTCCAATATGTGCAGTTCTTTCGTGTGCTCTTTCTCTTCTTCTTCTTCTTCTTCTTCAATTTCTCTTTCTTGGCGCAGGAACTCTTCCTCGTCGTCATCAAAATCATTGGCCGGTGCTGATACCTCAATGGGTTCATCCCGCAGAAGCAGTTCCATTTTCTTTGCCTCAGTGAAAATGTACTTATCCAGGGGCGATTCTGAAGCGAAGTTCTCGCGAATGGGAGTGCTTGGAGGAGTGGAAGGTTCCTCCTGACTTGGTGAGTCTTGATCGATAGAGGGGCGCTTCCCACCTAGCGTTGGTATACCAGGTCTATGTTTGGAAGTCACTTGCTCGTTTCCGCTTGGCTTGGGAATCGCTGTCTGCCTGGGAAGCGAAGGAATTTTGCTCTTAGTTTCGACAGGCGAGGAGGCCACTGGTGATCCTGTTGCTCCAGTCTCTTTCTCTGTATTTGAAATCTTTCGCGTCGATTTTTCGCTAGCAATCCTGCCTTCCCCCGGCTTTGGAATCCCACTTGCCTTCGAAGAGACTGGTAACGAGCTCGGCGGACACTTGGTCGAGACTTTAGGTTCTGGAATCTTGGACCCTCCAGGAACTGGGACTTTTGACTCAGGGGTCCTATTTGGGGGCGTAGAAGGAAACGTTGGAATGCGTGACACATTCGTAGGTAGTCCGTCTAGTTCTGAAGCTTTGGACCCTCCAGGGGTGGGTAGCTTTGATTCTGGTGTTTTAATTGTTGATGGTGACTTTGTAAATGACGGGATCCGGCTGACACCCATTGGAATGCCAGTTCCTTGCAGGGATGAAGAAACACCCGGGATCTTACTATTGTTTGCATCACTTGGACTACGAATTACCGGAGAATGCGCTTGTCCGTCTCCGTTCAGTGCTGGGTGTTCTTCGTTCTGGCTGTCTTTTCGTGCTACAGACGGAATTTTCGACTTGGGAATGCCAGTCTTGGAGAAGGATGGGATTTTGCTCACTTGTTTGACTTGTTCATGTCTATTTGGCACACTTGCAGCCGTAGGATCTTTGTTTTCCTTCGCTGAGTCAGGTCTGTTTTGTGAAAGCGCTGCAGATGAAGGAATCTTGCTTGCCGCCTTGTCCTTCAGCGAGGCGCTGTCTTTCCGGCCAGCTGTGGGTAACTGAGACTTCTTAACGACTTCCTGACCCCTGTCGCCTTTAGTTGAAGACGGAATCCTACTCCTGGGAGGAGTCCGTTCTTCGCTGTTATTTCTCTTCGCGAGAGAAGGAATACGAGAAACGTGCGAGTCTTTTTCAGCGTTTGCTGGTGATCGAACAAGAGACGGAATCTTTGACATTTCGCTGCTGCTCCCTGAACGAGACCGACTGCCTTCAATTGAACTCTTCGACGGTGATTTGCTCAACGGACTTGAAGTTAAACTTCTATTGCTGGACGACCTGCTTACGTCGCCTTCTAAATCTTCATTACTCACAGTTGGTGAGTTAGTTCTTAGTTGGCCTCTTGGTCGAACAATATCACTTTTTTCCCGTCTTACAATTGGCGAAGCGCGACGTTTGGTGATGTCACTGTGTTCACGCCGAAGTCCAGCTGGTGATTGTGAGCGCGGGCTCACTACACTATTGTCCTGCTTAAGACTAGAAGAAGACACTGACCGAGCAGGACTCGGAATAGCAGTTCTATTAACCGGCGATTGCGTACGACGAGGTCTGACGATATCACTCTTCTCGCGGCGCAGGTTCCCGTTTTTCAACGTATCCTGGACCGGCTGGCTTGATTGAGAGGACCTGGACGGAGTAGCTGTTTTTTTAGGTGCTGAAAAACTGGCGCTTCTTCTAGGTCGAACTGTCTGCCTATCTTCTGGTTTAGAAGATCCTTGATTTGACGCCCTGCCAACGGGTTTTACAATGCGCGCTTTATTTGCGGTTTGCGAACTGTTGTTCACTTGAATAAACAGCGGATACCTGTTAGAGAAATCGTTTGGATCTTGTGACTGTTCGGGTAATGAACAGACGCTATCAGCGACTGTGTCGGTGCGATCACTCTCTTTTGATCCGGAACAAAGTGTCGATGTGGAAACAGTTTTTCCGTTACAAGCTACGCCGTTCAAATGGTTTTCACTCTCACTTTCGCTGCGTTTTCTAACTTGGCTAAAATCTCCTGACTTCCGCCTTGGATTGGTTCTTTTCCTGAGTGCTACATCACTATTGCTCCTTTTGACCTTCTTGGGTGCCGGGACTCTTTTGGGTGGGGCTGGTCGGAACTGGGGCTTAGTCTCTGCCGGATAAAGACCGAAACTTGGGCTTGCACCAAAGATGGCGGAAGCGTTGCGCGCTTGTCTTGATGGATCTGGAAGACTAGGAATAAAAACAAGAACAATTAGTTTTGGTCTGGAAGGAAAGAGCTGAATGCAGTCGAGGGGCCAACTACTGGTGGAGAACGAAATCGAGACTCCGGCTTAGGATCGCCTAAGGCCGTTTGGTTCATAAACGACACTTTTATAGCCTGCGAGCAGTATTTTGTTTGTCCAGGTCATACACCCGAGCGACTAATCTAATCCGCAAGAACGAGTCGGAATCGCTCATTCAACCGATGTTTTTATGTCGACATTTCTATGAACGTGGATAACTTTAGAGTACACTTAAGAGACCACGCTATTTTCAGAATGACTATAATAAGACCATGAGAGTGTTCGACTATTAAACCTATGACGATGACGAAAATACGGCACTTTTTTCCTTCGATTTACTCAAGGAAGAGAATTTTAACAAATTAAGAGTAATTTGATAGCCAATCTCTTCAACTTCATGTCTACATTCTGCCCTGACCTCAGAAAAGCGCCAGAAAAACGTCTGAACTGGTGTAGGTTTTGTAGTCAAACTGATTGGTATGTTAACAAGCTTTTGCAGCCAACAGCCGAGGCCAGCCACCGTAATCTCAAAATCAAATGCGAAAATGTTATTGAATTCGATTTTCGAAACGTTCTTCTGAAATGTTATCAAATTCAAATAGGTATCATGTAAAAACCTGCTTGGGTTCCGATGCGTTACCATGAACTTGAACTACAAATTCGCGCGGAGAGGATTGTTTGTTGTTTCAGTGGCTTTACGGTGCAAACAAATACTGCAAAGATAACAATAAATTATGCAAAGTAACAAGAGAACTCGCGCAATCGATGAACAATGGCAGCACTCAAGCTGTTAAACATGCCAATACTTTCTGATCTATTCTAACATAGTTAATAGATTCTAAAAACCATTTCTTACTATAGACAATGGTAGCGTTTAATCAGCTGAGAAAGTTTAATTCTCCTTGTTCTGAACTAAGTTCTTAAAGAATTTCGCTAATTGGAGCTCCCACAGGGACAGATTTTAATTGATTTGAGGGCGAACTGAATTGGAAACACGTGAAAAAAAAACCTCAATTAGATTAACAATGGATCCACGTTGAGTGGAAGTAAAACACGAGAACAAAGCCAAACTGCAGAAACAAAGAGCTCGGTTGTGAAAACAATGGCGTACAGACAACTCTCCAATGAACGTTGATCAAAGCTTCTAAAGTAACCCAACAAATGTTTCTAATCCGTGAAATCTTTGAAAGAGAACACATTTGCAGATTTGCATACGCATGTTTTTTTTTCAAATTGGCTCGGAAACAAAAGCTCTGGCGGTTAAAATCATTCCCGCCCTCAAAATAGCGCGTGTCAGAAACTATGCACAAAAAGGAAGCCAAACTTCGGTTGTGTTTGTAAATATCCAGTGCATATAATTTTCAAACAATCTACCTTTTGTAAAACGCGCCAGATTTTTACGATTATTTCGATGGAAATCACGACATCCTAATATATGATGTGTCGTTTTCGCAACTCAAGCAAATCATAACTTTGACAGAGTTAACAATCGAAATTCAACAAAGGCTTTCACATTGAAATTACTTTGTCTATTGTCGAGTTTATTCGCAGCGAATATATTAAAATTTATCTGAAATCAAAACAACTTAACACGAAATACACTGATTCCAGAAAAGTCGATGACACGTTCCCATATTGCTAATTTCTAGTCATATTGGGACTTGCTAGAGACTTCTCTCAAATATTTAGACAACAAAGAAGTTTAGTATCTGCAACAAAGCTAACTGCGAGAAAACTGTTGCCTTTCTAGGGCAATCAAAAATTCTAAATAGCATGTTCAATGGGCAAGGCGGAAAATGTAAATAGTCAGCTTTTAAACCGCAAATTAAGGCGATGTATTAAGGCAATGTGTTCATGTCTCTGTGAGATTTTAAGGACTTGGGTAATTTCTTATATTGCACAAAAGGAGGGGAAATTTTGTAAGACCATGCTTCCAAGTAGTTTATGGGTTTTATGCATGGAAGGTATCTCGCGCATTATGAAAATTAGGCGAAGACGAGTTCACAGCTTTTACTCCCTGCGTGAAATACAGAATTTTTCTGTATTTCATTCGTGATAATATGACTGACGAAAGTATCTCTTGTTTTGAAAATAAACAGATCTTGCAGTGCGATCTACTAGTAATACACGTGAAGATTTCAAGACAACTAAATAATATGACATAGTTCGATTTTATAATGAGCAGATGTCGACAAAATTGCTTTTTAGATTGAACAAGAATATAAATACGTCACCTCATTGCTCAAAAGGTTCAACTCTTTAACGCGGCACTTGACAATGCGACAAACGGAATTCGATCATGTCTAATGTTGACTTCTTTGGAAACGAAGAAACGCTGACATGAAATTATAAAAAAGCTACCATATGTTCAGAATAGGGTCCATATTTACTTCACCGGATGTCTAGCTCTGTGTGTCTTGAAACTGCCTGGCTTAATACTTTATGTCGCGTTTTTAGCGAGATACACACAAACAGAACCTTACCTCAGCACTATGTCGATATTGACTGACTTTTGTGTTTCGACCGTGCGAATGGAAAGCGTTAAAAGATATTTAATTCTACTTACGGTTGTGCCAATTTTTCCCAGAAGGAAGACATGTTCCATAGGACTGCGACAAGATCGCTCGGAGAATACTGAAAGCGATGCGGTTGTGGCTTCGTTCATCAAATAATCTTTCAAAACTTCATTTGATGTAGTCTGTATCAAGTTCAAAGAAGCAGTTCCTACATTCGCATTAATAGAAACAATCTTTGTCCGGGTGAACTCGCCTTTCTCGTAGCCATACCGTCGTTACCGCAATCGACACACGGAAACCCCAGTCCGTATCATTGTTGTCAAAGACACAAATTTTCCGAAAGCGCGTGCAAATCTCATTTGAATTTCCTACAATCCACCCTTGTGGTTGTCTGTCGAACTTTTCTAAAAATACGGATGACTGAATGCAAATAACCGAAGAGAAAAACTTATTTACATTCATAAAAAAAAACCGACTCACTGTATGCACGCCTGGTAACTTGTCAGGACCTATCAAAACTCGAAGTACAACAATACCAATATTTTTTGACCATTTGGGTGCGACCGACCATGGTGTTACAATATTAATGAGCGCGAAAAATTCGCCATGGAGGTTCGACAACTGCAGCGACATTTCCATAACTAATCCTTTGTTGGGGGCAAATTGTCGTTCGCTTTCAGTTTCGCAATAAAATAAATCTTTGAACTCTATGGTTGTTTTCCCGGAGAAAGAACGCTCTGTGTACAAAGCATTTGAGACTTTTTATTCCGGCAACTGTCTGACAATAAATGTGACAGGTATTAGATTATATACGCATAATCGAAAGTAAAGCTGAGATAACGTTTTTAACCTGCTGTCATAAAATTATGCTTTCGCGATTAATGGTACCAATTCGCTTTCGTCGGTCTTTCTAAGAGTTTGATGTTACGTATAAGGGATCTACGCCTAAGGGATATTCAGACACCTTCATTTGCATGAAGAAACATGAAAACATTAGTTACATATCGAAAATAAGTTCAACTGGCGTAGCGTCGCTTTTGTTTAGGTGAACTCCGTCAAGGACGTTTCGTTGCCTGAAGGCCAAAAGCGGAAAGCCTGATTTCAATGTAATTGTTAGTGGGTTTTCACTGCTTTACCATGTTGCTAGACACATTGTTAATTATTGCTCACCATTTTCACGTTAGATCCCTTCTAAATAGCCTTTGTACTCGCCTTAAGATTGTTTATAAGCCTAGGCACTCTATCTGGCAACCACAGCGCTACGCGTCGACCATATTTAGTTTTTGCAACGCACGTTCGGCGGAAATAAAAAATAATTCAGTCCCTCGATTACTTTCTGAGAAAGCACACGAAGTAAATCGCTTCAAAACAAAAGAAAGCGTGCTTTATACGTGACACAAAACACCTGAAAGAGACCTCCAGTACTGTGCCACTATCCTATATATCTTATTCGATAAATAGTACATCAACTATTTCAAGAACTATTGTCGCATTTCCGTTGTTACATACTGCGACCGTCAGTTGCGTTCGAAACCCCAAAATGGTTGAGTTTTAAATGCGAGTAAATTTCATCTGCTCTCACACAAACATGAAGTTTAAATCGATTCTAGGTTCAATAAACGCAAAGAAATCTTCAGTTTGAATGAAGTTGAGAAGTTTGTCGTAGCTCAAAACATTCGGTGTCAAATAAAACGTATCACTTACCGAACTCTTTCTGCGGAAGTAGCAATCGAGCTTCCAGATTTACGGCAGGCCTGAATTCAAAGTCGGTCTTCTTCGCTTAGGTCAAGTCGTGAAAGACAGCGGGTTAATTGAAAACTTTCACTAGATGCATGCTGTCAAAGGCGAGTTATGCAAATGAGAGGTTTATGCGACAATTCTTACTGAACTTGATGTGCCTCGGAAAGGACGTCATCCTAACGCTGTGAATCAACCAATCAGCGAGCGGCTTTCCTATAGATTACATGACCAAGCGAGTTTTTGTTTGTTAGTGTTTCAAGTACAGGAAGTTTGCCATTCAACGGCGTTTATACACGATTGAATACGTTTTTAATATTCAAGGTACAACATAACCATTCTGGTATTGGTATGTGACGTTACACATTTCTGCGAAATTACAGGCATAAAACTTGTTTTTAACACGTTAAATTGCGTGAAGTTTGTCACGTATGTTTCATAAATGCTTTTACTTTGTGAAAATACAACAATTGTCAGAAATATTCCACTTTCTCCAGACCCTACTTGAGAATTCAACGGCAAAGTATAACGATCTGATAACGGTCTCGGCTGGTTGATATGATAAACACAACTATGATCTGTCTGTAAACTAATACAATAACGGCACAAAGAAGCACGCAAAGTTTTATATTGTTCTCGATCAAATCTTCTGTTGCAAAATGTTTCCTGTGTTTTTTTTGCATCGCAAACTAAGCAAATATGAAACAAAATTTGTTCAGGTAATGACAAGGTTT
>Ga0126337_10001676_pt1 | contig 13601 bp, 7 predicted proteins | sample DipCmetagenome_FD_92527 | JGI IMG/M metagenome (GOLD analysis project Ga0126337, IMG submission 92527) | Coral microbial communities from La Bocana,Puerto Morelos, Mexico - Diploria C A metagenome | ecosystem: Host-associated > Invertebrates > Cnidaria > Coral | place: La Bocana,Puerto Morelos... | reverse complement strand
TAGAGTCAAATGATGCTTTTAAGTGTAAATGCTCTGCATAGATGTACATTGTTACAATATGCAGTTTGAACAGGCACCAAACACTACTCGCTATGTCCCTATTACATGTAGGTATGTGTACTGTGATTAGTGCAAAAGGAAGTATTTAAGGTTACTAGTCTTCTGTAGCGTTGAATTTACATTCTTCTAGAGTTAATTTTTTTTTCTTGTTCAGAAAAAAAACTCAACTGACACAAATTATTTCTCACAATTAAAATCAATAAGGTCAAGTCAGTGAGAAAAGATACTCACAGGACATTTTTTTTCTATTGAACTGAAGCTTGACAGCAAACATACAGCAAGCATTTGAGCACAAAGGCACAAAACTCTCCTCCAAAAAGCCATTTTGAACTGTTTTTCTGTCCACTATTCAGGTAATGTTTATTAAATACATTATGTCTCTCTAACCTTTTGGAGGACTAAGAAGGGATGAGTTTTTGAAAATATCCTTTTGCTGTATCGGTAAAATTACTGTCTCCTATGAAAAAAGAAACAAACAAAAAGTCAATTAAATAGTCAATATATAGTGAGTATTTGTCGGGGGATGACTGAAGACCCAGAGAGGAGTAAAGGTCACTGGGAGTGTTGAAAGCTTGGGTTGCATGTGGGTCAGAGCCTTGCCAGGGTTAGAAATTGCAACCAGCCACTGGTTGTCAATGTGACTGAAAAGTAAGTGTTGGTGACCACAATTTTGAGGCTAGTCACCATGACTAGATTTTAGCATCTTAAACCAGTATTCAAAGAATTGGTTTCATTTTAAATTGCAAAACTTTGTGCTTGGTTTCAAGCAAGAAACTTACCAGTACCCCTTATCTCTTGGAAGTTTTTTTTTTTGGCCCCACAACAGTTATAATCCACGCACTGAAATCAACATTTAGTGCCACCATGTTTTCAGAAGTTTCAACTGCCAGCCACGCCATAGGTGCATAGCAGAAACAAATGCTTTCCTTTCGAGCAACATGTCTGCTTGTCTGCTTGTCCCAGAGTTCAGGAGTAGTAGTAAAATGGCAAAGCATTGGGACCAGGATGGACTGCATTCTGGTATGCATATTGCAGCAATTAGCGTACAGGTGAGACAAGGTTTCACAGGTAGCGGGTGAGGTCCTTGAGCTGAAGCTGAGGCGTATTTAGGGAAATCGGTGATGGAGAGCCATTGCTAGTCAGTCGTGAAGGGTGGAGTGTGGGCAGCGAGTATGTACTGGGAATTTCCTTTTTGAACAGGCGAGAGAGCACAGTGATCAGAATGTTTGCAGATGATGCAAACGTACTGTTTAGGGCATGATGAGTTTGAGAAATCCTCGTGCAAGGACCAGGCATTGCAGATGTTGATCTGGGAGATAGCTGACAAGAGCTTGGTACGGTGTTTTGCTTCCTTATGGAAATCGACTGATAACAGTACAGATGGGATAAAAAGTGGCTTAGAGGCTGGAACAAGTCTCACCATTTCACCAATGGAACGCAGAACCTTGTAATGGAATACCCATAAACTGACCATTTGAAGCTGCAGGCAAGGACTATGAGATCATGGAAATGGCTCTGGTTTGGGTTTAGTGGCTTTAAGGCTTTCATTCACAGTTGAAAATCAAGGGAAGGATCTTCATTGGGCATGGGAAAGAGAACAGCTTGTTTTGGTGGCCCAGTCGAGTAGTAATTAGCCATCACGCCTTGTGGCTGGTGAATACCTTGTAAGAACTTTATGTCTGGAATGTCATTCCAGTCAATTTCAGTGATGAGATGTTTGTGGCTGTTGCCACTTTTTAGTATGGGCTTGTCACAGGACTTGTTAAAAGATTATACGGTGCAAAAAAAAAAACTACACAAGCGACAGATACACAAGGACATGAAACCCAAGATCTAAAATGGAGTGATGCAATCCATTGAGTAAATAACTAACTACTTTGATTGTGATCAGAACAATACTGTTAATCTGTACCTTAATTTCATCAATTACTTCTCTAAGTCCTCCAATGTCCTTCCAGCTTATTGGCAAAGTTAAAGGATCTACTAGGTCTGTTGCAACAGTCAGTTCATATTCACTTAACTACAACATAACAGAAAAATATGGCTATAAACATCACTTGAGAAACATAACCAAATTTATTACACGACTGTGAAAATTACCCATTGTGATTGGCTGAAAGAGGTACAACTTGTTGTTACATGTAACTTCTAATTTGCACTGCAGTGTAAGGTAACAGTAAGCAACATTCTTTTATTCAATGTGTGTGAGTAACTATTTCCAAGTTACTACACAGGCTTGGTATTTGTGATAGTTGCTTGTGCTTTTCACATGCCGCCAGGTTGTATCTGTTGAGCTGAACAAGTTTCCTGGAATTTGTATCTGATAAGTTGTAACATAATAAAAATTGGCTCCAACTTGGTGTAGGCAATGTTCTATTGTGATGTAACCTCTGTCTTCTACACGAAGAAGGAGCCTAAAAATTCCATTAGATGGAAAGTGTTCATTGTATTTAGTAATCAACAATACATTTTACACTTCAGGACTATCAAATTGACAGTATTGATTCACCTGTAGCTTTGCTCTTCACAGCGGTAATAATTTACCCTATTACTTTACGAATGATTCATGATGAATGGTATAAACTACAGGCAAGTTCACCTGTAAACAACAAGGCCCCATCAAGCTTGCTGATCCCATAAAAGGTATTAGTAGTATGTATGTGCCTGGATAATTCTGGGATAAAAGTACTAGTCCAGAAAATTATCTTTCAATGATATAGGTCACTTTACCTTAACTCCTTCAATACCAATTTTCTTTAGCAGCTTCTGAGCCTATATATAGTAAACAAATGAGGAAGATAAGTACTTTGGGAAAACCTTTTGTTTAGTATAGCGACCAGTGAACTCCTGGTAGAAGAACAGAATATTCATTTCCACCCATTGATCCAAAGAAAGAAGGGATTTTACAACACTAAGCCTTTTAGTAACATAGGTGTCAACACTTCCAAGAGAGATCTGTCTAACGCCAGGATAGAATTCTATTATGTAAATGCAGTTAAATGCAATTTAATGGAGTTAATAACAAAGAGCTCTTGGATTTCCCTGGTAGTCAGCGATGTAGACACATATGTGCATGTGTCTCAATTCCACCTGATTGTGGATTGTATTGTGGTAAACATACATGAGGCACTTTTCTGGCATTTTGGTAGTGTCCCCTTTCCCTCCCTCTTTCCACTGTCTCAACAGTGTGATGGGTGCCTGTTCCTGCATGGGGGCTCATAGCTGGGTTGCCAGGATTTGCCAGCCATGGGAGCAGTCTTCATCTAGGAGCTGTCTACCAATAGTGGAAGCTCCTGTATGTCTTGGGCACCCAATCTCCATTTTAGCAATTCAGTTGTTAACATGAAGATTGAGGCTGATAACATAGCATCACTCACATGATGTATGTTGAAATGACAACAGCAATGGGAAGCCCTTCCAAAATTGTGACTGGGGCACACATATACATCTAACCTTCTTACATGAGTATCTCATGTACATGTAAGATATTGGTACCAATAATTGTTGGACACTTCCAGCTACAGTTTAGTATATTATTAGGTACTTGCACAGTTTGATTTCACTGTTGTAGTGGTGTTTTTCCAGAGAAAATTCACATAACTTGGCTTAAAATACCAATTGTCAGACGTCAAACCAATTCTTGGATGCCTAAACATTTGTCTAACGGTGTCAACCGTCACCTTGTGAGGATGGTTAATTGTTACATGTAAATGTTATGACGTCATAAGCATTATATAATCTTCGCACTAGTAACACATGAATCAGTCATTATCTCTTGTAATCACGGTCAAGCTAGTTTCGTTACCCTAAATCCCTTCCACCCTTAAGGTGTTGGAGTTATATTGTCATCAGCTCTTGTATTTTAGTTTCCAGTCTGACAATAAACTCTTTGTTCCAAACTCGTGTTCTGTGGTTAAATGTAAACAATAAGTTGCCTATTAACAGTATGCTGAAAATAACAACAACAAAATACCCACTAGCTCATCTGACAAGTGCTTGTTACTTGTAGTTGTTTGTTTTTACTATAAGCATTCCATTTCAAGGTTAAAAAAAACATCGCGCGCAAGATCTTAAATTCGTCAGTCAAACGGCCGTGTTACTTGAGTTTGCATGGAATTAAGTGAAAATATGGAGCAATTACAAAATGCAGGGCCATTTTTGAAGCGACATAATTCAGTGGCTCAGCTGTGTGTTTAAAGAACGAGTAAGGTATATATTTCAGCAGCTCGGTGGCTCGTCAGTCGTTTTCAAGGATAAAAAAACGAGTAAGATATATCTTCAAGAGAATAAAAGAACGACTCAGTAAGGTATATATTTAAGTGGCTCAACGGCTCGATGGCCTGTCAGTCGTTTTCAAGGATAAAAGAACGAGTAAGATATATATTTAAGTGGCTCAACGGCTCGGTGGCTTGTCAGTCGTTTTAGAGGATAAAAGAACGAGTAAAGTGGCTCAACGGCTTGGTGGTTTGTCAGTCGTTTTAGAGGATAAAAGAATGAGTAAAGTGGCTCAACGGCTCGGTGGCTTGTCAGTCATTTTAGAGGATAAAAGAACGAGTAAAGTGGCTCAACGGCTCGGTGGCTCGTCCGTCGTTTTCAAGGATAAAAGAACGAGTAAGGTATATATTTAAGTGGCTCGACGGCTCGGTGGCTCGTCAGTCGCTTTCAATGCCGAGCCGCCGAGCCAGCTGAATAATATATCTTTAGAAACGACTGACGAGCCGCCGAGCCAACTTAATTTATATAACTTCAAAAGTGGCCCTGTATTCTGTAGTTTAGCCGAAGGAGCAATTACAGAATGCAGGGCCATTTTTGAAGCGACATAATTTAGTGGCTCGGCGGCTCGACGGCTCATCAGTGGAGCTGTGTGTTTAAAGAACAAGTAAGGTATATATTTCAGCGGCTCGGTGGCTCATCAGTCGTTTTCAAGGATAAAAAAACAAGTAAGATATATCTTCAAGAGAATAAAAGAACGAGTAAGGTATATATTTAAGTGGCTCGACAGCTCGGTGGCCCGTCAGTCGTTTTCAAGGATAAAAGAACGAGTAAGATATATATTTAAGTCGCTCGACGGCTCGGTGGCTCGTCAGTCGTTTTAGAGGATAAAAGAACGAGTAAAGTGGCTTGACGGCTCGTCAGTCGTTTTCAAGGATAAAAGAACGAGTAAGGTATATATTTAAGTGGCTCGACGGCTCGGTGGCTCGTCAGTCCCTTTCACTGCCAAGCCGCCGAGCCAGCTGAATAATATATCTTTAGAAACGACTGACGAGCCGCCGAGCCAACTTAATTTATATAACTTCAAAAGTGGCCCTGTATTCTGTAGTTTAGCCGAAAATATAAGCTCAGAAGGATCGTGAGAAACAACGACTGGTTTTCAGACCATCGGAGATCGAGGGTTTCGCCCTCTAGTTTTGAACCGCTTTTATCAAGTTTTTTGGCGTGATGAGAGTTTTCACGTGCACTTAGGCACTATTTTTTTTCGTAGAATAGGAATGGCAAGTGTTTTGCCTCCGGAAAGCACAAATGGATCCGGATAATAATCGATCGCTAGACTCAAGACGGGAGATGCTATCGAAGGAATAAGCTGGATTTCGCTTGACGAGGTTTTCTTCCTAACTTTGGAGTCTTCTCCTTAGCTGTCCGAGAATAGGTATTGTCCGACAACAGGTACCAATATTTACACCGGCTTCCTGCGTGTCTAGCAAGCAAGTACCGACCTGTTTCTGTGCAGCCAAACGGTTCTTTTTTGTGGGATCCATGGCATCTACCAACCATTTTACACCATAATACGTTACAGCACCAAGAATGACAGCCTGTAGTACCGTAGCTATATACTTAGCTCTATTATCTGGCATACTGAAATCCTCAAAATACTTTCGCTAAATTGAGGCCCTCTTACAAAATAGAAGCTCTCTTACCATTGATGCGGATTCTTTCAAAAGACCATGCGCATACTAACTTTTTTGCGCAAAGAATGCGCAAAGCATTCTGGTCCTCCCTTTTCGAACTTTCTGTGAAGCCTTCAGGTTTGTGAACGTGATGTTGTAGTAGAATCTGTTCGATCTCATCTGTAAATTCGAAGAATCCACTTCTTAAAAGCCACCAAATAAATACGTTATGATTCACAAAAATGACTCTGTCATTATTTCTCTTTATTTGTCTATAGTATGGCTCCTAGAAAGGGTCAAAAACAAGGAGGTGGAGAACAGAACATTTCTCTTGGTCCTCAGGTATAGTTAATTTGGAAATTTTGTGAACTGGAAATTTAGGTACTTTCTTTGCTGAGCTTAGACTCTGGTTGACTGTTTTAATTTCAGGCCAGTGAAGGTGAGGATGTTTTCGCGGTTGCTCATATCTTCGCTTCGTTCAACGACACATTTGTCCACATTACCGATCTGTCTGGAAAGTGAGTCAAATCGCTTATTTCTTTTCTCCATAGCTCAATTGCTTTAGTACTTACGAAGCCCTTTTTTAATATGCAAGTTGTGGGAATTTCCATGGAAATATTCCTTGAAAATAATATTTAGTTTTCTTGTATAAATTCATTGTTCAGTTGCCTCGTGACACCGTATAATTTAGTAATTCCTACACCTGAACTGCACTCGGGATGAGATAGGAAATTGTTCTCCTGAGAGAGTAGCTGAATAAACCAAACGGTTTCTAGTTTCGAAGGAAACAGTTGTCCTGAGATTGTCGGCAAATGGAAGTCTTCAGTACCAACTTGGGATTTGATATGGTACATTCCAAATCAAATAAAAGACTGTGTTACCTTTTGTTCAATAACCTAGCACTTGAATTGTTGGAAACGAAAAACTACCAGCAGCTCAGAAGGTTAATAGTGCAGAACTTACCTTGTGTCAGGAAGGCAGTCATAAAATTATAACCACTCTGTTGTTTGGCTTGGCATGGCTCCCAGCTGTGTGTGAGAAGGCAATCATAAAATTATAACCACTCTGTTGTACTAGCATTTACAAAGATTAATTACAGTCTTGCGGTCTTGGCTCTGTCAATTTATTCAAAACGGTTTTTGTTTTTAGTGCCTCCATTCAAGTCGGCATACATGTCTGATGTCTGTATTTTATTCACAACAGGGAAACAGTTGTTAGAGTAACTGGAGGGATGAAAGTCAAAGCTGATCGTGATGAGGTGGGATATCACAAAAATAAATGTTTTGGCAAAATATCCTATATTTTAACCAGCAAAAGTAATGTGTCTTTGCAAAATGTGGGAAACATTTTTCACATATAAACAACTGGCTGGACCAAATACTATAATCTGTCCCAGAAGCAAGCAGTGATGTCTTTAATATACGCTGAATTACAATGATAAGAAAATTTCTCTGAGCTTGCTTTGGGGACCCAGTTATTCATAGTATAGCTATTTTACTTTTTTGGTTATCTTAAGGCTGTCCAATGTCCCATCTGTAATGTTTTTTTCTTTTGTCATATTGAATTTACTTTGCCTATGTAACAGGACTTTGTACTGCCCAATTTGGAAATAACTGGATGAAACTAAGTCAGTAGTCTGTGTAATTTGGCTGTCAGAGTCAAAATGTTCCCAATCATTGGTGATGTAATGTTCATGTTGAGTTCATGGGTGCTAAGCAATAGAAATAAATTATTGTCCTCGTCAGTGAAATGCCATAAATTCATTCACCAACAGGTTTTTGAAATCTGGGCATAATATCTGAATGGTCATATTGATTGGGTTAAATAAGAGACACTGGCAAGATAGTACTTAGACAGGTTTCTAGTCAGCATTCCAATATGATCAAGCTTTGTTATTGTTCTGATGCACATCAATGTGATTGTATTGGTTTTTGAGCAGTTAGAGCTGTATATTGACTTTTCATACTTAAATGCTTTCCTAGGCCTCCCCTTATGCTGCAATGTTGGCTGCTCAAGATGTGGCTGTTAGGTGCAAAGAGATTGGCATCACTGCCTTGCACATTAAGCTGAGAGCAACAGGAGGCAACAGGTTTGCAATATTTTTCAGTTAATTTATGATCATTGTAGTCTCATGAGAATCCTGTATGTTCATGAATTTTTGGTTTATACACCTTTATGCAGATTGCATGTTTTGTTTTTAGAACTAAGACCCCTGGCCCTGGTGCCCAGTCTGCCCTCAGAGCTCTTGCCCGTTCAGGGATGAAGATTGGACGTATTGGTAAGACAAACGCATTTAGTTAGTTATATGAAACTGCAAGTCCAGATGTATGACTCTGGGCATGTTTCTCTTGGCATTTGTTTATTAGTAAAGGAGACAGAAAAAGTACCGTATTTATTTATGTATAAGTTGACCCTTTAAGATCTAAAAACTCAGTCCAAAACATCGCCTTTGACTTAAACTTGACATCCAAGGACCAGTTAAATAATTAGCATAACAATCGTCTTTTAATGTTAACAAACGGCAGCAGCATTTACAACATATGTTCGCTTAGTAATCTGTTTCGTATATCAGAGCTTCAAGTTAAAATCAACACTTATCTGCTAAATGTTAACCTGAATGTTTTAAATACTCACTGCCTCAATTTTCACATAAAGAACCAACATTTTTCCTAAAAAAAAAGCTGTAAAGGTGCTTGGAGAAAGCTGTTTTCGTGCTTGGAACTTCTCTGTTTAGTAACCTGGCAGTCTTATTTCAGTTTCCAGTACTTGACTAATTATGAGGCGTGGCTGCCAAATTCTGTAACACACACTTTGCACTTTGTCCATCAAGTCGTGTACAAAGAATCCTGAGCTTCTTTGTTGTTTTGCCTGTCTTATAAAGCCACTTTTTATCTCTTCAAACCTAAAAATGTTCCTTTGAAATCATGCTTTATTATGTAAGCATTTTACAAAAATTGTCATCAAAAAGCCCACAACGACACGTGTTGCTTAACTGGATAAACTCTCGTAAACAGGCCATTATTAAAACTTTGTGTTGAAACTTGCTGTAATTTGTTGTAGCTCAAAGAAAATTTTAAGGAATCCAAGATAAGTTTTCCAAAAATTCTTACCTGGGTCAGGGAATTAAGGAAGAAAATAAAAGAAAATTTTTGGCCTCAAAAATTAGGGGTTGACTTATTCACAGGATCTACTAATACACGGGTAAATAAAAGATAGTCGGTTTATACCCTGCTCAAGAAATACCCTGACAATATTACAGCCGAGTTAAGTCTATTTTGCTAACTTTTGCCATCTACCAAAGTTAATGTTGGTGAAGAAATTACTTAATCTTTGGATCTTAATGTCAAAACTGTAGCTCAAATACAAGCAAATACATCCCCCAGGTGAAATAATTTAAGGTGATAAACAAACCTGATTAATTTTGAAAACTGCTCAGCATTACACTTTCTCTTTGAACCCATATCACAATCTGTTTTAATCTTTTCTATCTGTTGCGTTATCGAGCTGTTTTTTAAATGGTGGCTTTTAATATACTTCACTCAATTTGGTGGCAATTTTGTTATGTCTAAAATTTAGCTAAGATCCATGACATAGTTCCTTCTAACTGGTCATGTACATGTTATGCTACACATGTAGAGGATCCGTTTAACTTTCACCTTCTAGTGAGAACCAATAGATTTGTGTAAAAGCACATTGTTAACTTTTTGTTTGTTTTGTTGTCATTTTTTTCTGCTGAGGCAAAAAAGCCTGCAAAGAGAGTTTTTTGTTTCTTTATGTACCTTTCCCAAATACTGCATCTAGATTGATTTGCATTTGAGAGATAGAAATCATGAACATGTACCATGCTTGTATTGAGTATGGAAACACAAGTGGAAGTTTGAGAGATTGAGAAATGCTGTGGAAACACCAGCCAAACAACAGACAACTTTTTAGAGTTCTCTCAAACTTCCATGAGTGTTTCTTTAGTTTTTTCTGTCTTCCCTGTATTTCCTGTCATTACCGTTTAACTGACTTTTGACTGACTTGTGTCTTTTTCAATCTTGCTAACAGAGGATGTTACTCCAATACCATCAGACAGTACAAGAAGGAAGGGTGGTCGTCGTGGCCGACGTCTGTAAATTTTGTGCTCATAACAACCAGTAATACAATAAAAATTTACCGTCAACAGTGGTAGTGTTTCTGTTCATGCATAAATCTCATGTGATGTGTAAAATAATTAAATATTTAATGGTTGTGCTGGTCAATGCGCTAAGTTACAACTAAGAAGCTGATAAAAACAAAAAATAAATAAACATAATAGGCTTAAAAATCCAAACCTATGGGAGGCAGACTAGATAGCTATTTACAAGAATGACTGAGAGTTGAACAAGAGTCTACAGAGAAACAATTCCGGCTTCAGGTGAACCCATGACTTCTGGATTAAGCACCCTGATAACCATACTTTCTAATGTTAGCCTTGATTAACTGGTTTTTTGACATGAACTCGACCACACAAGAGTAAAGGGTGAAAGTTCCTAAAGAAACTGGTGCTGCGTCAGTGGGGGTAACAAGGTAATTTGGTTGTATCAACTAAGTTGAAAATATTAGCCTTGATTAACTGGTTTTTTGACATGAACTCAACCACATTAGAGTAAAGGGTGAAAGTTTCTAAGTCTTGACTCTGAAGATGACTTCCGTTCAGGTTGTCGAAACGTCAGTCACCAACAACAGTTCTTTTCAGAACTACCTTCACCCGGACGATCACACTATACGAACTACTGATACTCCTGGGTTCAAACCATTTACAAATTGGTTTTGTGTGAAAATGAATCAGTAAGTAAAAACCTCTTTCACGATAATTTATTTGACTTAACCAAGCCTAAAGGCGGAGCTGTTGATTTTGGCTTGAATCGGTGATGCGATCGAAAAACCAGTACCTGGTCAGCGGTCAACTTAGCATGCAATATTGTCACGAGATACTGGTCACCTGATACCTTGTTTTGTCAGTTGTCAATTGACCACAATGTTACCTGGAGAATGGCGGCCATGTTGTGCGACGTCGTCTTACATCGTTTTAGTTTAGTCATAGACCTAGGAAAAAGGAGTTTATGCATGGTTATGCATGCATTTGGTTCTGTTTGTGTAGTTATGGCGGCCCTTCCGCTATAACAGACTCCTGTTGATAGGCTGTATGACATTTGTTGTCTCAATATCATTCAGGTTAGTCTTAATAACGCTCTGGCCAGCCAGTCACTGGCTACTCTGCAGTCTGCGAATGTCATACAGCGTAATGCTTTTATGGTATAAAGAACACCACTCTATTGCGGGTAAACTAGCTCCATCTTATCCGTTCGGGTAGCCAATCATAGTGCTGGATTGAAATTATCCTTGCCGGCTGGAGAGACGGGTGTGTCCAGCGGGAGTTATTCATGGTCGAAAGCAAGATTTCAAAGTTGCGCTGCATGCATGAGTGCATACTAATTTCGAGTTCTATTTGCATGTCTCTTTCTGTGAGACTGACTGCACAGCTCACAAAATTGTTGAGTCCTGATTGGCTATCGATGCGAGGTAGAAAGGTCTAGAAAGAGGAAAACGAAAAGCGGAATCGTGGCACGTGTTTTACTTTCGCAGATTCAAACCCGATATGCTCTTTTTGTATGCCTTACTCATAAAGGCTCTGGTCATCAGCGGAAACATTAGTAAGAACACAAAACAGTTTCTTCGTAGTTGCTGTCGGATCATTGAGATCAAAATATGCAGAGCTTACTATAAACTCAACATCAGCTTTGAGTAGAGATTGGTGAGGACGTTTTCGCTTGCAATAAGGTTTTCGCAAAGAAGAAAGGTAATGATTTTAATTTTTTAAACTAAAAAAAGACTGCGATTGAAGCTTAGCGATCCACTTATCGTCTTACTCAATGGAGATGACAAATCACGTTTTTGTTGCCTGATGATCGCTGGTAGTATTTTAGTCTTAAAAGCTTACACCATAACCTACGTCCAGACTTCTGCTTTTTGCTTTGATTCAAACAATTTTTCCTTGTGAGGCAAAGGGAATAGTTAAGCAAAGTTCAAACAACTTTAACTTCACAAATTCAACTCTGCGAGGTATTCCAGCAATGCAAACAGCAGTTTAATATGACTTTTGATTGTTCGATAAGTAAGTGCTGGATCGGTATACTAGTTTCAGTGTTGTCCCTGTTCCGCACACCTCGCGGTTTTCGCTATTTCCTTACCATAAAACAATAATGGCGACTTTAAATTTTTCCTCTGTATACCTTTTCGCATACCTAAGTTTGTCGTGAAGTCGCAAACAATGAGTACCTTTAGTTACGTCTTCAGTAATTTGTGGAATATGAGTCAAGAGTTGATTTTCTAAAACCAGTCAGGCTGACCCATTTCTGAACGATCAAAAGATTTGGGTTTTATTTTTTATTTTTCAACGTAATAAAATATTTTTCAGATATATACCATGAAATAATAAAAAAATGTGAATTTTTTAGCTTTTTAGTGATAAACTTTCTTGGAGTAAAGTAAAGAAACATTCTTCTCGTTTTCTCAGTGTTAACAAAAAACGCGTAGGTCAGTGCACAATATTCCTCCCTTTGAATGATAGTGAAAGACACCTGCCGGTAGGTGCTCCCTAACAAAGCAAAAAGCTATCATAGATAGAAAGGAATCGTAGGCCTTTTGGCTTGATTTCAATATTTCCAAAAGTAATTTTTCAGTATGTATGTTGTACATTTGACTGAGGAAAAAAACGCAGACATAAAGTTCTGCCGTGATCGCATTTCATGCACGATGAAAGAGCTAATTTTACGAACAGATGACGTTCCACGCTCTATACTTTCGAATTCCCGGTCAAGAGAAAGGCGAGGAAAATCAAACGAAGACTTAGCAACAGAAGAATACTCAATAATTTATTGGAAAGCACATCTTTATTTTACTTACTGTTTGCGTAAAATGGCCAGCTCTGTAGTGAGACCCGAAAGAGTTCGGAATTTAGGTCGTCTGGAAACAGCAAGATTTATCAGTTACCAATTTACAATTCAATAGAACATACCTTTATTGATTGCAGGGAGTCTGTAAAATTTTATTCACAAAATTAAACGATAGTTCTCAAGTAACTCGTTGTTACGGGTGAAATCTTTTGGAGGACAGTAGCTTGTACACTAAACCGAACACAGGGTTGTCGGAACAACAACAAGAAGAAGATTTGTTTGAAAAAAAGGAAAACGTAGTTTTCACCAAGTAAAACTCCACACAGGACTTAACTTATTAATGTACACGGCCTCTGCCAGCTTAAATAAACTACGGCCTCTGCCAACTTAAATAAACTACGACTTCTGTCGACTTGAATAAACTCTGCATTTGTCAACACGACTAACGTCTACTCACTTGTGAAAAAATAAGTCAACTCTTCCTTTGGACTGGCCTACCAATGTATTCTCACGATCAGATTCTAAATCGTCTAATTAGAGAACAATTACATAATAGACATTGAAAGCGTACGTAATGAACCTAAAATAAACAAATGAAGCTTCTAGAAAGTGAATAAAGGGTGAAAGTTTCTAAAGAAACTGTGGTGCTGCGTCGGTGGGGGTAACAAGGTAATTTGGTTTTATCAACTAAGTTGAAAATGTAAATTGGCCACCGTAACGAGTTATAAAGCTGACG
>Ga0126337_10001675_pt1:0-12500 | contig 13603 bp, 12 predicted proteins | sample DipCmetagenome_FD_92527 | JGI IMG/M metagenome (GOLD analysis project Ga0126337, IMG submission 92527) | Coral microbial communities from La Bocana,Puerto Morelos, Mexico - Diploria C A metagenome | ecosystem: Host-associated > Invertebrates > Cnidaria > Coral | place: La Bocana,Puerto... | reverse complement strand
GGCCTGTGGGCCATATTGTAAAAAGCTGAACCGGTCACGCCGAGTGCTTAGGAAATCAAATTCGAGGATTTAGGATTGTGGCCCGCTCAGATGCTTGAAAAAAAAAAAAAAAATACAATATAAGGTGGATGTGCACAGGACAATGAAAAAAAAGAAATTTTTTTTCAGTCGCCAAATGGAAAAATGTGGTCGCCAAAAAGCGTTGGTAAGACTTTTCCTTTGCAGTGAAACACAAGCCAAAATTATTGGTTGCCACGGGCTTGCCAGCAAAATATTTGTAATCGATGTAATCAGTAATCAAACCAATGCTGAAATCATCTTTTGACCACTTTGACAGATCTACATTGCCACCTTTTGATGCCCAGAGAATATCTAAATCTTCATCTTATTTCTTCGCGGATGTTACATCTCCACCTTGTAATGAATTACGGAAAGATTTCACAACATTTTTGGACGCTACATCGTCTGAATAAATACTCATGGTAAAAGAACGCATGGGGTCTCTTGCGCCCGCAATACGTGTGCTATGGGAAACCGCTGATAAAACATGGCAGCAAAGCATCACACTGTTTGTAGCTGTAAAACATTGTGGTAGATTTATAATAAAAGGAAATCGGTTTTATACTTCCAAAACAACGGAAAGGTAAAATAAAAAAGGAAGTTACCAATTGGTGGGCGGCTTTAAATTTTATTTTGATCAATTTGGCTGAAAATCAAAGCTATTGTTTGTGTAATTATCGTGGCGTGAAATAGCGTTGTGACGGTAGTTAATCGCCCGCTGGCGACCAGTTGTGAAATTCTCACCAGTGCAAAATTTTTAGTGGCATTGGCGACCAGGAAAGCGCAATTTTGGACCCTGAATAGATTTAATGAATACACAATTGCAATTCACGGTAACAGAAATGTTGAAAAAATAAACACGGGCTGTGAATGTGATCTGGAAATGTGAACTGTAGAAGTCACTGAGAGGCAGAAGAGTCATTCAATACAAATCTTAATTGTTCCTATTTTGATAGGAAAAACTGTCTAAAAAGCCAACAGAAAGATATACAGCTCATCTTTGCTATGTAGTGGAAATATACTAACGGGAATTGAACAAGCCAATTTTATATTATCCTTCATCTGGATGAACTGTACAGTATTTTGGAGAGTGGGTGTTGAGTCCTCACAGTAGAAAACACATACCAATTAACAGTCCATTTAATATACGATTAACAGTAATTCATGTCATTATGCACTGAAGTTGTGAACTTACTATCTCTTTTCTGATTGGCCAAAAGCATATAATAAATTTCAAAATCAGCACCTGTGACATCATTCAGGTGCAGATTATACAATAATCATGTCAAGGACACTCAAGGTCATGGGTAATCATGTCATGTATGACCATGGTGCATGATTTCTGAGGGTTCGCTCACTTTGTCTTGCTTGTCATCAGTGAAGAAGCAAAAACATGACTTCCATTTTTCCTTCAATATATATTAAAACAGTTATTAGATTTGGTTCTTGTGATATCCAGAATAATCAAGGTCTCAGTAAGGCTTGTCAGGGGGTATCAGCTGAAGCCGAAAGCTAAGGTTACCTTCACCTTGATTACTCTGGATATCATAGAAACCCCATCTAATAAAATGTTGTTTATAATTATGTGCATTACATGATGTGATTCCTATCTCTAGCCATTTATAGTTTGCATAGTTTCAAAGAAAGAAATCAAAGATATGATTTAAATAATAATTATTTAAGTATTTACTAATTATTAGTTTTCGTGACAAGGATGGAAAATTCATTGAACATTAGTTCCTGTATTATTGTTATTTAGTTTGGTAAGTAACTAAAATATAATTTATATGTTTTATTATCCAACTTTTAATTGATCTAGCTGCATTAAATGCGAAGTAAAAATATATATTATTTATATTAATTTGAATTAAATATTGATCTATCAATCTTGTTGATTAATTAATATAACAAATTGTACATTTTAACACAAAAAGGAATATTGTATTTACTCTTTGTTTTGGTTCCTTTTCATAGGGGTAATGTTGGCTTTCTGGATAGCAAGATCTACATTTGCACAAGGCAGTTGTAAGTGAAGTTGTCAGTTATTTGCACATACAATGTATATTTTAAATATGCTTTCTTTTCAGCTCATGAATTGACAGTTGTCAAAATGTCTAGCCATTCACTCTATTCACACCTGGTTGTTAAGAGATACACATGGAGTTTATTTGTGGGCTGAAACCCACTTTGTTCTAACATTTTTGCAGGCTACAAACATTTTATTTTCATATAAGTGTGTAATTTGCTGCATACAAAGCTTATTGTGTCTTTGATCTCATATCTTAGACCTTTTTTTAAAACCAACGAATTACATAAATGACAAATTAATGACAAATTAGTTTTCATCTAGAATCCCATTCATACTTTTTACTGACAGTGCAAGTTCAGCTGTTTCTTAAAAACTAGGAATCATGCATAATCTATAGAATTTTTTTGTTTAGCTAGGAATTTACACACAGTTTTATTTACTTGTAGCTGCCAGTTCCAAGGAGTTGTGTCTTCCGGGAAATATCTTCAATCACAACTTGATGTTAACTGGCTTGAATGGAACTCTACAAAGCCCAAAGAAAGGCTTGTCATACCCACCCTTGTTGAGCTGTGATTGGCTCATCACTGTACCAGAGGGGAACATTGTAAAACTCCACTTTGATGAATTCGACGTAGAATGGAGCTCAGGATGTAGAAGGGATTACTTGGAAGTTTTTGATGGGAATAACAGTAACGGTAACAGTATAGGAAAATTCTGTGGTTATGGCCCCTATGCATATCCACAGTCTGTTCGCTCAAGTGGTCGAAACATGCTGGTTCACTTCAGATCAGACTTCATGTCTGGGGGCTATGAACGTGGATTTAAGCTCACATTCACAGCAGAGAATGAAACCAGTAAGTTGAAGTGAACAGTTTTTGTTTTAATTTCCATTCTTTGATTGTCTGTTAGGAAGATAGGTAGCCAGTTGATTATCATAAAGAGACTGATGGAAATAGCAAAGCAAGTCCATTGGAAATTCTAAGGAGAACCCAATAATTCTAAAGAAAAGTATGAATAAGCTTGTCACTGGAAACCTCTACCCTGGGGAAACATGGGCCATGGGTGGGGCTTTGTGGTGGGTTTGACTCTCTGCCTTTCAAAGGAGGTGGGGGATTAATAACAATCCAGTATGAATGGGGTCTGGAACCAGACTCTAGCTGATACTGTAACAAGTGCACCCAAGTGCTCCTCTATATTGGAAACATGCCATGTTGATGATGATTCAGGAAATGGCATTGGTTGTCACTGTGGATGGCCAAATCACATGAAAAACATGACAGGATGTGACAGTTTGCCTGGCAGTGTGAAGTGGTACCACTTTTTGTGTGCAGGGATTGACAGAAAGAAGGCACCAGAGGGAAAATGGCTGTGCCTTTCCTGTGTGAAAAGTTGAAGTGTCAAAATCTCAATCCTAACCCAAAGGGTTAGGGTTAGCCAAACCCTAAGGGTCTACTTATGTTAAATGCTTTTTTTCTTCGTGAGTCTTTATTGTCAGAACAACCAAACAGGCACTTACAGTTCTTTTCTTTTCAATCACCTTTTAGTTTGTCCACATCACAGACACGTCTTTACTGCCTCTGCATGGTACAGTAAGACCATCACCAGCCCGAGCTATCCATCAAATTCTGAAAGTAACCTCAACTGCAACTGGCTGCTCGAAGTTGACAGTAGCCTTGCTTCTGATGAATACATCGTGAAGGTGACGTTCAGTGACTTGGAAGTGGCATGTGATGATGACGCTGTGAAGTTCTATGATGGCGATAACATTACTGTGTCAGACCATCGGTCATACTGTGGAACAACTCATCCAGACGTTATTTACTCCACTGGGCGGTACCTATTTGTGAATTTCTACACAGACAATGACTACTTTACTTACAGAGGGTTTAACTTCAGTTTTTCAGCTGTTAAAAAAGGTATTGTACTCTCAGCAATGGATCGTACTGTACACCCCCACGGTTCCTTATTTAGTTTTAATTCTTACCTCTTTTTCATCGGAGACATATCAACCTTCATTTTTAAAGTCTTTTCAAACAGAGCCCGAAGGGGATTGGTTCCCCAAAACTCTTCCAAGCATTTATAGTGACAGTTAGCGTTACAACCGCTTTTGGTGTTACGTATATAGGCGATTTCTTTCGATCATCTCTCGACATGTTATGTAAACGACTAAAAGACCGTTTGACTTTGAGGCTGGCAATTTTCCTGGTTATTAGTGGAAGAAATGACAAATAAATTATTATTACGGAACTCAAATGGCCGAAGAAGATTGTGGACTTTGCGTAAATCCCGATTTACGGGATAATTCAAACGATTTAAGCCTGTAATCCGTGTTTTATCTTCTCCATCCTTCACCTTCCTTGTTCCTTTACCGTTTATTATTATCCCTTTGGTATTTTTCTCTTTTAGTAAACTACTTTTTTCAGGTTTCGTTCAATGTAAAGGTAATTTCGCACGTGGCCAAAGTAACTCCTTTATAGTCTTTTATAGCTAGGCTAGCTCCTTTACTGCGTTTACAATGGCACTGCTGTTTTTATTCATTACAGAGGAGGCGTCTGGGTTATGTCGTCTATCAGATGGGCGAAAGGTTCGCAAGCTCAGTGGTTCGTCTGGTACATTGATTACCCCTGATTACCCCTATTATTATCCAGATGACGTCAGATGTACTTGGACAATCTCCGTTCCTGCCGGCAAAGTAGTCAAGCTAACTTTTGATAGATTTAGACTAAACCTAAACCCTGACTATTGCCAGACAGGCATCAATGACTATGTGCAGATACGCGATGGAAAAAGTAGAATGCTTGCTGAGTATTGTGGATATTACAGGTTTATGGGTCCATCGGATGTTTATTCCACTGGCAGTTCCATGGTGGTCATGTTTATTTCTGTCTTAGATGGCGAGGAATATTCCAACGGATTCAAAGCACATTTTGAAGCTGTAGACCCCCAAAGTAAGTAATCTTTATTGACAGTTACTTGACTTTTTTTAAAAAACGTTACCTGATTTTTCTTTTGACACACTACCATGGCGTGAATGCCCCTGGGATTACAGCAGCTGCAAAGGGAACTTCAGTAAATAGTCTTTATTGACAGTTTCTTGATGTAAGAACGTTACCTGATTTTATTTTTAACTTTGCGCACTACCATGGTGTGAATGCCCACAGCAGGATAGCGGCAGTTGACGAAATCCGAAATAAACCGGCACATAATAACAACCTTGAAAAGTTTGTGTTTTCTTTTTTCGGTAGGTGCTACTTCCAATTACTTGTGTTTCTCTGGGAATGTCAACAATAATAACCTGAGTTTAACTGGATGGAGTGGAGTTCTACAAAGTCCATTGAGGGACTCCAGTTATCCGCCGGATTTAAGCTGTGAGTGGCTCATCACTGTACCTGAATGGAAGATTGTCAAACTCAGCTTTGATAGTTTTGATCTACCGTCGAGTGGCTGGGGGCAATGTAACGAGGATTATGTGGAGATTTTAGACGGCAAGTTCAATAGTAGCTTGAGCAAAGGAAAATTCTGTGGGTACAATCCAGGGGACATGCGCTCGACTGGTCGATACATGAGGGTGCGTTTTAAGTCAGATTCCGATAGCACGTATTCTAGTTACAGTGGATTTAAGGCCTCATTCATAGCGGAGGATGGACCCGGTAAGTCAATAAATGGTCGAAACACCACAATTTAAATACCTAATCAAGTCCATAGGTTAGAGCCTAAAATGTCCATGCATTAACTTGCACTACTTTTCATACATCTCAGCTAAATACGTTTTCCGATTGTTTGTATAGCTGAGTACGGCACACAAATTACAACTCAGTTGATTGCGCATGTGCGGGATCATTTTACCGCTGACGATTTTCCCCTCAGCTGCGAAGCGCAGCAATCTCTTACATATTACTCTATTGTCGAATGTTCTGAATAGATATAGGGCGCTTTCCATTCGATGAAAAATTTCCAGAAACTTTCAGTTACAAATAAAAGAGCAATCTTCGGAAAATAGGACAAACTCGCGATTTATACACAAATGTTAGGAATTTCCGTTCCATTTGATTTTCCTTCTGGAATTTTCGGTTGAATGGTTCGCTTGTCAGAAATTCAACAACTTCCGCAGTTTAAGGGAAATTTCCGTACCATTTCACCCCGTTTCTAAATATCAGGAATTTTGCGTTGAATGGAAAACGCCCATCTTACTTATTAGATTTTGCGTGATGTGGCCCATTCATCACATTATGAGCCCCGGGTCATAATGTGATCTCTGATGTCATCTCGCTGCCATTAGTCATGATGTAATTCAGCAGAGGACGTGTGCAATATCTGTTCATGCTCGAAATTTCGCAGTCAAAAAAATAATAGCCCAACGAGAATATGCGCCTTGATTGGTTTAAAATCTTGTTTCTGTTTAACGATCTGATTATGAGCTCGAGATTTCTAACACGCGATAGTTGACGAGGATGCAACTCGAGTCAACTACCACGCATCGAAATCGAGAGCGAATAATCTAATTGTTTTAGTAAAAATCTACTAGCCGTTAAAAACTTTATCTTAATGCTCTCAACAAACACTTGAAAAAAACCCAAATAAGTACCGCCATTTGGATAACAACCACACACTGTTACACTATTCACTATCTACTTAACAATTAGATTTTGTATTCTAGATTTCTACGAGGTGATATTCCAGTTCCAATTATTCCAATATATTCCATTTATTTCTGTTCTTACTGTACTACACGCTTTAGAGAATGCGCGCGGACTGAGCTGTCCATTTGACATTTTGTAGTTGTGTACGCGTTTCTTTAAAAGTAACTTCCCTCCTTTAAGTCCTCTCGGGAATTTGATTATCCATTTTTTAAAAGAATGCGCTTTTCAAAAGTTCGGAGAAACAAGGAAACATTGCAATTTTGTCGACCGCACCGCCAAGGCACTGCACACTGATGGCTGATAGCGTGCAACGGCTCAGCCAATCAGATTACAGCATTTGCATTAGTATACTAGTAGAATTCTACTAAAATTGAATGGATAGTGAGTAGCGCAGCCAATCAGAGAACGGCATTTGTGATAAAACGCTAGTAGATTTATCTTAAAATTCGATAGAAACACAGTGAATAATATCTCTGTTGTAGTTAAAGTGGTATTACGATCAAGATTTTAACCCTTGATTTTTTAGTTGCATCACATAGAATTCCATGAAAGAATAAAAACGCCGTTTACCGTTTGCAAATATCTGCATTAGTTCCAGAGATATTTGTGTTTGAAATATACGTAAAATATGCAAATGAGATAACTGATGACGTCATATACTCAACCCAATATTAATAGAGCTATCTTGGCCAATTTGCATTACAGACCATTGAAACTTGGTAGACTAATAGTTCTAAAGGAGACACATCAACGGCTATAAAAAATTATGTTCCCTGGAAACTCACTCTTTTCCAGTCCTCACCTACTTTATTTCAGTCTTTTGGTGATTTTCAGCACAAAAAAACATTAAATGATGCCACAAACTCGAGCTAACATATTCATATGCTTGCTGAATCATACATACGAGGCACCATTAGCAAATATCAAAATGGAACGCTAAAGGTGGCCAGAAAGGTCTTTAATATTGGGGAGGTCTGGAACCCAGTATGTTGCCATGGTAACAAAACTGTTGAGTTCGTTTTGTGGAGCACATTTAGTAGAATCTTACTGCCGAGAACCAAACATTTCTGATACAAACTGGCTGAGATATCTTTCTTTAATTTGGTTGAGTGTATGACGTCATTGGCTAATTTGCATATTTTAAAAACTAGAATATCTCTGGAAAGAAAAGAGATATTTGAAAATAGTAAACAGCATTTTGCTTCTTATACAGACTACGTTTTTTATGTTTTAAAATCGCTTAGATTGGAAAGATGCGATTTTCGTCATAGTACCACTTTAAAAATGAAATTCAGGTAAAAATAATTTTAACCTAGTTTGATTCTCAATTTCCTTTGTCTTCTAACCCTCATAATGGTTAAGAGAGAAAGGAATTAAATTTTTACCTAAATTTAATTTTTAACTACAACATCTCCACAAACTTCAAATAACGTACCAGAAATATGTAAAATAATAATTAAGCTTCTTTCTTATAATCGTGTGCATAGCTTGATTTGACCTTGGCTTATTTTGTGGAATATTTCCTCATATTTATTTAGTTGCACCTACACCTGCCAATTCCAAAGAGTTGTGTTTCACGGGGAACATCTACAATGGCAACCTGGAATTAACCAGCACATACGGGACTCTTGAAAGTCCAAAAGATGACACCGAGGACGGAATGAATTATCCGCCAGATTCGAGCTGTGATTGGCTCATCACAGTACCAGAGTCGAATGTTGTGAGACTCAGCTTTGACAGATTTGATTTGGAATGGTCATCAGAATGTTCATCGGATTATGTGGAAGTTCATGACGGGAGCTCTAGATATAGCAGAAGTGAAGGAAGATTTTGTGGCTCGTCACTCCCAGCGGATATTTTCTCAACCGGCCGGTACATGTACGTGCGATTTAGATCTGACTCGTGGTATTCGAATTTTGAAGGATTTAAGGCTACATTCACAGCAGAGGAAAAAACCAGTAAGTGGAAAATGTTAACCGTGATAATCAACAGACTATGCATTTCTATAGTTAGTTTAACTATTCAAAAATTCGCGCGCGCTATTATTTGCCGGAGTGAATTTCTTAATGGTAATAAGACCGGGGGGAGTCAATTTCGGTCTGTAATCGTATTTATAACAATATTATTGATCGTGATTAGCTCCCCGCGCGCCTATTTGTAACGTAATCGGCGCGCGATCACGTGAATGTCCAATTACAGGTATCCAACATTTTTTAATTGGATACCCACGTGATCCTCGTGTCAATTACGTGCGTTTACATGGCTTCCTTCGCCTTCCTTCCTACAGTTTTAAAAAACTTATGAAAAGCGTTACAGACGTTTTCGCTTCAAAGAAATTCTCATAAAACATTTTTAATGTCGACATTTGTTATAGATACGATTAATTAGTAATTGGACCTCGTGTCGTACAATTCAGGAAGTAATCGTGCTCGTAATTTCAAATCGGCCTCGCGTTTCGCGCTCGTTCAGTTTTGAAATAACCCGGGCGATTACTCCCTGAATTGTACTCCACTCGGTCCAATTACTATTACTGATAATACGAGTGATTAACAAAATCGGACGACCGCGAAGTGGGAGTCCGATTTGTTAATCACGAGTATGATTACAGACAGAATTGGACGACACGATGTCTTGTTACCACTTAATCAAAAAATGACAAAATTCGAGAAAGAAACTAGACATCGGTAATACATTTTCATTAAAAACTGCTGTTAACTCGGCGAAAGGTTTGACATCAGCGCGCTCACATAACGCGTTCTGTCCGCGTACACAGGCATGAAGTGCCACATTCTCGAACCCAGAGCTTCCGTGTTTCTCTTGGTCACGTGGTCTGTGAAACGGATATCAACGGCATTCTAAGAATAGTAGTACTGGTAGTAGTACATTTTTTAGTGTCCCAATTAATTTGCCTTGTGATCGTTGTGTTAAAAACCACACTTTAAATTAAAAAAATTATTATTATTATTATTATTATTATTATTATTATTACTATTATTATTGTCATTATTGTTATTATAAAATCACGATAGAAGGACTTGTGACTATGTACTGTACATACATAATTTTATCAAGGAATGTATATAACACGCTTTGTGTACGTTCCCTCAATTAAAAAAGTAAGTTCTCTTTCCATTATCATTATTATTATTATTATTATCATTATTATTATTATTATTATTATTATTATTATCATTATTATTATTATTATTATTATTATTATTATCATAAGCGATGGATCAGTGATCACACTTAACACATCGCTGATTGATCGTGCGTACAATGAAATAACAACATGGCAGAAAAAACATTTTTCTTGTTCCCTATGGGAAAAACGGAAGGGACACCGAAATGCGGTACATATCTCTCAAGGCAGCCAAGTAAGAAATCGAAAGCCAAAGAAGATCAAGAATGTCTGGCCAAGAGATTACTACTATGGAGAGAAGGAGAAATCGACACACTTCTGCGGGAGGCACTATTAATACAAAGACATCTATAAAAGTCTCGGAGATCTGAACCAGAAAACAAAGCCAAGATCTTTGCTAAACTGGTGATGGATGGCCAGGTAAACTCAGCGCTGCTTTATTTGAGTGACAATAATAGTGGAGGGGTTTTCCCACTGTCTGATGACGTCATGGGTCAATTGATTAATAAACACCCGGATGCACAGGAAGCCAAGCTGGGATCTCTTTTGTTTGGACCAGTCGACGATGTCCCGGATGTTATATTCCAACAAATAAATGGCGAAATGATCAGGGAAGCCGCGCTAAGAACTAAAGGATCCGGGGGACCGTCTGGCGCAGCCGCTTGTGGCTTCAAGCGTTTGTTGGCATGTAAATCTTTTAAAAAGTCAAGTACTAACCTGTGTGATTCGGTGGCTACAATGACGCGGAAGCTCTGTACTGAATACTTGGACCTTCATACCATTGAGCCTCTACTAGCAAATAGGCTTATCCTTCTTGACAAAGGAGCTTGTCAGGTACGTCCTATTGGAGTCGGAGAGGTGGTGGGATGTGCTCAATGATGCGGGACCTAACCTAGGATACTTTCCCAGTGCAAAGAAATGTTGGCTTATCACAAAACCAGAGAGGGAAGAGAATGCAAAAGAGATATTTGCGGGCACAGCTGTAAATATATCTTCACAGGGCCAACGACATCTGGGCGCAGTGCTTGGCTCCAGAGAATATCTAGAAGAGTATGTAAATGAGAAGGTGGAAGAATGGGTAAGCGAGGTGGTTAAGCTTTCGAAGTTTGCTGAAAGAAAACCGCAGGCATCCTTTAGTTTTGGACTGAAACATCGATGGACATATTTTATGAGGACACTCGCAGATATTGAAGACCTTCTTGAACCACTGGAACATGCTATAGCAGATTTGTTTATAACATCCTTAACAGAGCGTAAAGAAAGAGCGAGATCTGCTTGCACTTCCGGTTCGCATGGGTGGTCTGGGACTCACCAACACAGTCCAGACTGCAAGGTCAGAATACTCCGCGTCCATGAAGTTAGTGCTCCCCTCGCAGACAAGATCATGGCGCAATCCCATGAGAACCCCGATGACGCCAATGTGCAAACCTTAGTTTAATGAAGTTCGTAAAGAAAAGGACGATGGTCTAAAACAGAAACTAGAAGAGGTGAAGAACTCTCTCCCACAAAGGACAAGAAGAGCAATAGACCTGTCACGCGAAAAGGGTGCTTCCAGCTGGTTCACAGTAATCCCTTGTAAGGATATGGATTTCGACCTCAATAAGCGTGAGTTTAGAGATGCGATCAGACTCCGCTACGACTGGGCCATTCCCGACAGTCCGTCAGTGTGCGTGTGTGGATGCTACTTTAGCGCAATGATATGTCAACATGGAGGCCTAGTCATCATCCAGCGTCACAACGAAATCCGCGACCTGGAGGCTGAGTTGCTCGAAATAGTTTGCCATGACGTAGAAATTGAGCCCTGTTTACAGCCTATCACGGGGGAGGACTCAACAGAGGTACAAACAAAGCCTCGGATGCACGCCTTGACGTACATTGCCGTGGGTTTTGGGAAAGGCACCGGGCCGCATTTTTCAATATTCGGTTATGTCACCCAAATGCGGACTCGTACAAAGAAGTTACCCCAAAACAGATCTATCAGTTGCACGAAAATGAAAAGAAGAGGAAGTACGGGTCCCGGGTGACGGAAGTACAGCAAGGCACATACATACTTCGTTTTTACCACTACAGGGGGAATGGCGAATGAATGCCTGCGTTACCATTCAAGACTAGCAGAACTCATCGCCGCTAAAAAGCAGGAGACCTATTGCACAACAATCTCTTGGATAAGAGCTAAAGTATCTTTCGCAATTCTGCGGAGTGATTTGCTCTGCATTAGAGGCTCAAGGGCAAAGAGGAGAAGAAGCGCAGATGTCAAAGAGAGGGACCTAGAAATTGACAATGAATAAGCTGGACTGAACTGAACGTTATTTATTATTGATTTTTCATTGTTTTATTCATTATTTTTATGGAAGCTGCCCAAGTATTATTTTAGTTGTTATTATTATATTATTATTATAATTGTAATAATTTAATAATACTTTATTATTATTATTATTATTTTAACATTATTATTATTATTATTATTATTATTATTAATATTATTATTATTATTATTATTATTGACATGGGTTTCAATCTAAATAAGAGAGAGTTCCGCGATGCAATCAAACTGCGCTACGATTGGCCGGTTGATGATATCCCCTCCACCTGTGTATGCGGTGATGCTTTTACAGTGGACCACGCAATG
>Ga0126337_10001674_pt1 | contig 13608 bp, 6 predicted proteins | sample DipCmetagenome_FD_92527 | JGI IMG/M metagenome (GOLD analysis project Ga0126337, IMG submission 92527) | Coral microbial communities from La Bocana,Puerto Morelos, Mexico - Diploria C A metagenome | ecosystem: Host-associated > Invertebrates > Cnidaria > Coral | place: La Bocana,Puerto Morelos... | reverse complement strand
AATAAGTTCAGCTGGTCTTTCACAAACACAGAATCCAGATTTCTGGTATTTGTTTCACTCAACCAAAAACTTTTTAGCATTGTGAGGCAAAAGGCTGAAATCCGTCAGCGATTTCTGGTGACCTTGGTAGGCTTTTGCACCTCAAAAAAATGTCCTTTTGTTTTCTATTGAAGCTTTGGATGTTGGTGCTCTCTTTCAAAACAGAAAATTGCATATAAATGGAAGCCAGCTAGTAGCTGCATCCTTGGCTCTTCCCCTGACCAAAATATGCACAATTCAGATTACCAAATTCAAATTACATTCCCAACATAGGAGTGTTCCATACTTTAGGAGTTACAGTATGTTGGCTAATGCTAGCATGGTTCAAAGCATATTGGGTTCAAATGGATGCTCCACACTTCCATGGAGGGCATACAGGAATAGTTTACTTCAAACCTTCGCAGGGCTACGTTTGCCAAATTTTCTTTTTTTCAACTAAATTAAAATTTATTATACATTTTCCAAAAATGAAAAAAAAAATATTGAAACATGCACATGTTATTGGGAAAAAGAGATTTCTTAATAAAAGTTAATAAACCATCAACATGTCATAATCACCAAAAGTCATGGACTCCTCAGCAACTCTTTTATTGCAAATGGCTTAATCAACAGATATCAAATACTTTTAATTATAGATTACATGTCCATTGAGAGTGCCCCCTTGTAGCCAAATTCTAAATTTCATAAAGTTTCTTCTGATATATAGCTTGTGGGAGTTTCCTTGAAAACAGCACACAAATATTTTTATCTGAAAGACACCCACAAAGGTTTGGAGTAACCTGAGAAATATCTGACCAGTAAACAGATAATTTATATATGTTACAGGTCAATTCCTTTGTTTTCTAATCCTAATTATTTATAATCAATGAATAAGTAGGGTTAAGAGACAAAGGAATTTAACTTTGACCTGTAACATATACATGTAACATTAAGATGTAAATTTGCAAGTTTTACCTAGAATAATGAAATGTGAATTGACATACCTGCTCTGAAACAACTTCGCCTTGATATAAGGATAAAATCAAATGTGCTCTGTTTAATAATGCATGATCTTATAGCGACAACTTTATAGTGTCAAGGATAAAAATCAACTTTTAGTATTTTCTACATAATTAATGATAATTTACATGTAAACATTAAAAATAACCAACAGAACTGCCACATTTCTGTGGTACAGTGGATGTAAGACTGAGATTCCAGCAGGAACTTACTAATAACATACAGAAATGTTTAAAGATGGGTGGACAGTCTTGACTTGAAACGTGATCCTTCTTCCTTTATGCTCTCAAGAATTGAGGATTGATTTTTAACATAGAGTGAAGAATGAAGATGATTTATCTTACAAATAGGTTTAATAATTATAGCAATGAATACATCATACATGTAATACATTGGGGCTTGAAAAAGAATCCGTTTAGTTGTCTGTGGCAAGTAGATTTTTCCTTTGAGCAAGTAGCTTTCATTGGCACTTGCTCAGTGGGCAAGGGAGTGGGGAAGCTGTCTGCATTTGAAGCCTTAAAAGAAAAGAATACGAGTTACCGAGCACGAGCTACACATACTTGTCCCAAACGCAAGCCTGAATTTAAGATTTTTTATAGCCCTGTACGTGAGTGGGTAATTTGCTTCTTTGTTTTTCTGACTTAAAAATGGAAAAACTTACATAAAAATTGAATGACTCAACTTGAAACTAATGACTAGACTTGATACTCAAAACTTTTTTATCTCTGAGGATTGTGCATTGAGTTTTACTTTTGAGAGGTACTGGAATAATTAAAAGTTAAAGTTTTTTATTTGAGACAAAACTTCAAAAGGATACATCCATGCATAACTGGAAGTATAAACTTGTGAAGCTGAGAAGGATAAAGATAAATAAAAGGATAAATTTATTATATGATAAATGTACAATAATCAATCAGTTTTTGAAATTTCACTAATAACCATTTCAACAGTTTATACCTCTGGTTGAACCATTAAAGGTCTCAGAAGGTGTCCATTCCATACAAATCTGGGATCAGCCTGACAAGAGAATAAGTTTAAATTATTAAATTAAGAAAGAAACATAGAAATAATTTAATCAAATAAAACAAAGATGGCATTCATCATCATCATAATCATCATCATCACCAACGTCTATTTACTGCACAACAGAAAAGATGTGTGTACTATATACAATAACAATTTTGATAGGGCAGGATTTTTATTACATGTAAAAGCCGGGTCTTGGATACCAGCACCTGTCTACTTTTAACAGAGTAACTGGCTACTTAAAGTACAATTTAAAAAAAAAACCCTGAACTTCATTTTAACTTTTCCTCAGAAGTTGAACATTTTTTTCTGAATCTATCAATAATTTTAGCTGTGTGTGTTCAGCATGGTCAATTTAGCATTATCAATTTATCGATTTATTTTTATTTTAAAATTTAATGATCTTTTTCTGGGAAACCTTGTTGAACTAATGATTGATGCTGCTAGAGAATTCTAAATTTCAGGACCTAGAGGACTTTCAAGACTTTGGTTTTACCTGTAGTGTTACATACCCTTTCAAAAAGAGGCATCTGAAGAAAGTCTGGGCTAGTTCGTGAAAGCCTCTGCAATGTGTGTGTTAGGTCATACGAACAGGAGAAGTAAAAGTTATCTGTCTGGAGAACTGCCTGCACCATTGATAAGTAAATATTGTTGTTTCGTTGCTGGCAAAAGAGAGCATAAAAGAATACAAAATGAATTGTTGTGTGCTTGGACCAAGAGATTAAAGTTACAGCTAACATCTTACTCCTGGGTAGAAGTGGTATTTGTAGCAGCAGACAGCAACTTGAAAATCAACCATGTCTGGAAGACATGGATATGATGATCAATCGAAGAACAAATAAAAATACAGTGATACAATGGAGAATCCAAAGTTTGAGTATTAATAGGTTGAATGAGCTGACATTTAGAGGCTCACTCAAAATTTTTGACCATCTCTGGTAACCTTTATAAATGTCTACTCAGGACTGCAGAAAACATTTGGAAATGATTATATGATGTCTGGTCAACCTCTTGGAATATTTAGAACATTTTCAAAGTTAGTTCTTTATCAATACCTGCAGTTCTTTAATTGACTTAAAAATATCTCATGATTTGCTTCCAAAAACAGGCTGGAGTAAAATTTATCTCTTCATTAGTAAACTTAATATCTGTATACATCCTTGCATTACGAGCATCTTCTAGATTCATACCGCCATTTTGTGTGTACCTGACTCTCTGTGAGATGCAGTGTTGCCCTTGGAAATGCCAGAATATCTGTTCCTTTAATTATCCATACTTCATGACCCTTGATGTGGCCAACAAGGGTCTTCTTGGTTATAACAACAAGGTAGGGTCCTAGAGCAAACAAAAACTCAATAAAATTGCACCTTTAGGATAACAGATTTCTATTTATAGTAATAGTGAAATAGTGATTGCTTGTGTCAAACAGATGCCTTATGGAAAAAAAGATTGACAAACTCCACTTTACCCCCATTATCCTTTACTAATACTTGAACTTTCAGGGGAAATAAAATAGTTAACAGTTATTCACCAAAGTGGAGGTGATAAGTGGTGAATATTTACCAAGCCGTGAAGTGGTAAGGTAAAAATATCTGTTGTAGTTAAAAATTAAATTCAGGTAAAAATAATTTTTACTTAGTTTGATTCTCAATTTCCTTTGTCTTCTAACTCTAATTATTCATAATCAATGAATAAATAGGGTTAAGAGACAATGGAATTTAATTTTTACCTGAACATAATTTTTAACTATAAGATAGAAAAAATGGGGCATTTGAAATAACCAAGTTTGTATTGCCAGATTCCAGCTGTACATGTTCTAGGAAAATGGTCATATTCAAATATGTGACATTAATGTAAAACAGCACAATTCTTTGTACATGTACATCAAAAAGCTCCCCAAAAAGTTCTTGGTTTTTATTGTAACACCTTTAATAAATACATTCATTGCTCTATTCTCTATTGCTCTTCTGTGTGGCAACACTAACTGAACATGTAGAACAACTGACTATCAAATTCACCTGCCAACAAATTGATGATTCCCAAAATACCAAATATGTCCCTACTCTCAGCTGATGGTGGAATCTGACCTTCATTGTCTAACAGATCAAGGAAATAAAAACACAGATTAGGTAATAGCTGCCTTCCAATGAATATATGAATATCACATATTTGACCTGTCAAGAAAGATATGAAAACATAGTTGATAATTGCAGCAAAAGAAACTGACAGGAGTGATCAAACTTGTCTCAATAAATTGAAGCAACAGATTTTTTATGAACCAGATGATTTTCAATATCACAACTCTTTTTAATCATAGGTTCAATATATATATAAGAAAAAAACAAAAGTCTGCTGGCCTGAAGACATCACCTGATTTTCATGCTGCTTTAAAGAGGCCCATAAAAGAGACCAAAAGGTACTGCAGTTTTAAACGGGCGACACCTTCCTTTTAAGGCGTTGTAAAGCAAAACATATTTCAGTCAAATATGGCAGTACTGTTTAGTCTTGGCGAGTGACAGCCGATATTAAAGTGAGGTCCTTTAGCTTGTTATATCACTATCCATGATAATATATAAGCCTATATTTAAAATTTAAATTTACGTTGACTTCCTATGGCGATATCTTTACCGTAATAAAGTTAATAACAGTTTTCATTTTGGCTAATAAGAGTAAACAATACTAAATCTCATCGCAGCTAAATCTACAATGATGATGTAAGCTATAATCTTCTAAGGCAGAATCAGTCTTCACTGATAACAGATCTACAGTCGCAAACGAAGACAATGTTGTATTGATTACTATGCTAAGAATTAGCGAAACGTGAAAGCTTTGAAAATTTTGATGTAAACGTACCTGCTAAACTCAATTCTTGAGTAACCCGATCTATTTCGAGAATCTGGTCACCCACCGAGTGCTGGTCTCGAGGCTCGATATAAAACTTGTCCGGCGCGATGTGGCTAAAGGAAAAAGAAGAATCAAATAAAATTGAGCTTATATAAATTCTAAATCTACGAATACAAGGAAAAGCATGGGAAATGGGCCTTATTGCTAAATGAAACATACAGCCTCAACGCCCGGTAAACCGCGCTATCCGCCATGTTGGCAATCTCACTGAGTCTGCGAGCTTGTGGATTAGCGGTGGTAACCTAACAACATGCGTCTATTTTTGGCAATCTCGTTCCCAGAACGTCGACGTTACCCTTGTCCGTGGGCTCTGGGAACAAAAGATTTCGTTGTCAGCGGCTTTGTCGCTAAAGCGAGGCTATCTCGTACCCAGATTCTTCGCTCACAATTTCATTTACTACTGTTTTGACTGGTTATGATTGTTTCGATCTCGGTGGAGGAGATCTGCGAAAATGACGTCTTTTTCTACTGCAACGCTGGAGAAAAAATTAGCTGATCTTTCCAACACGCAGCATAGTGTTCAGACGCTTTCCCTGTGGCTCATTCACCACAGAAAACATGCAAAAGCGATAGTACAAGCTTGGTATAAAGAGCTCGCCAAAGGTAAGCTATGGTCGATTGTTTTAAACCTCGTGAGAGAACTCGCTAAAGGTAAGCAATGGCCGATTGTTTAAACCACGTTAGAGAACACACTGCAACAAAAAAGGCTTTTACAAGTGACAATTGACTATCGTTATGACATGTTTTTGAATGGATTCCACATATCACATAGATATAAATGCTTATTTCAAGCTGCTTACATGTATAGTTATTTTTAATGAAGGAGGATGTAGGGTTATGATAGGACTGTTGTAGAATGTCATGCCGGTCTCTTCCACTCTAAATCTCGTGCCTACTCAAAGCTACACACCAATATTCATGCCAAGCTTAAAACATTTTGAGCTACTACAGCCAAAACAGTGACAAAAAAAATTCTCAACTCAAACCATTGCAAAAGAAAAGATAATTTAAATAGCAGTGTGCTGCCCAAATTCTATAATCTATGATTTTCAAGGAAAAATCCTGGTGACAGCCAACCTGATAGGCAAAAGTTCACGTAAATTTCGTGTTTATAACATGGCCTGCTTTCCTCAGTTTTAGAGGATGCCCAGGGAAAGGAAAAAATGGCTTGTGCAAATGGCAAATTCAGTTGTGACTGTAAGCATGCTTCTCTCCTATCCACTAGGTGTTTATGACATTATGGGATGCACATTCCAGGAGCTCGCTATTTTCTTTGTTTGTCTCACACTTATGAAATAATAATAAATTATATCTGGGTCATTACATTCGTTTTTGTTGTGTATTAGACAACATACATGTAAGTACATGTAATTATAAGTAAGCTTTTTTCACTCTAATTATTGCTTAACATTCAGAAACACCTGATTCTCAAATTCTTAATAAGTCAAATGTCCCAGGAAGTATGCCAAAGTTATGAAATGTCATTTAAGGGGATGCACTTTTATATTGTACTTAACAGTAATAAAATAGTTTATTTTTCACATAGTCTAATACAGTTATTGCTTGTTGGTTTTTACAGCAAGATCAAGCAAAAAGCTTACATTCCTGTTTCTTGCTAATGATGTCCTTCAAAATGGAAAAAGAAAAGGAGCAGAATTTTCGGGTGAATTTAAGCATGTGTTGCCTGCTGCTTTTCAGAATTGTTCACAGTAAGTAAATCTAATGTTGAGTTATCAAAGGTTTGTACAATTCTTCTCTGTTTGGTTTGATCAGCTACAATTGCGCTGAGAAAATATAATATATATAGCCTTGAAATTGGTGTGTTTCAGCTGTTTTGCTTGTCTATATTTTTTATTTATTTTATTTTTTATATTTTTTAATAGTTGATATCATAAAATGCTAATATTTACTCAGGGGTTTCACTAAGGTCCTAGCACTGGGCAAGTTGACTAGCTGTGAGGGTGATTTTGGCTGCTTGGTGTAACAATCTAACAAAAAGAGTTTTAGTAAAGAAGTTCAGTTCAAACCATTTGCCCTCATGCTGAAAACTTTAACAAAACCATGTTTTAATTTTTACTGAATAATCAAGGGGTGGAACAGTAGAAGCTATCAAGGGTCTTGAAAGACTCATCTCCATATGGACAGAGAGAAATGTCTATGATGCAACTTTCCTAGTGAAACTTCACAAGTGTCTAGGTGAGCACAAGCACGTTAGTGGATTCTTAATTAGGAAAGTTATTTAGTGATGTGAGCTGTACATGGCCAGTGGACAACACAAATCACACATACTGGTACCTCAGTAGGTGTTGATTATAAAAAAAAGGGCTACAAGCATTTTACTTATTGCAACACTATTATTATAAAATTATTGTAATTAGGGCTGTCATTATGACTTGAGTCACCTGCAGCCTTGTTCTCCACACCCGTAACAAACTTGCTACTTTGTGGGTGAATTCCATTAAAGGCCATTTAATGATATCTAGCCATAACAGGTGTTATGGGTTGTGGATTACGGTCCTCAATGACATCCCTGTTATACAGTAATTAAGCAATAGCCCATAAGTTTCTATGAATTATAGGCTGATAAACCATGGAGGATGTTGGAAGAACACAAGAATTCTTCTTGTGTTCTTCCAACATCACAAGTGGTTTATCAACCTATAAACTGTAAAAACTTGTGGTCTATTGCTTTTATATAAAAATTCAGAAGACACAAAATTTCCATGGGTTTACCAGCACAATAAACCATAGATGGTTGTCCAATCAGAGCGTGCACATTAATTTAATTATAAGTGATAAGTTATTATAAATATCAATTTTGTAGGTCAAGAATCAGACTCCCCTCCACCAGAGAAGAAACAAAAACTACAAGACGACAAACAAGCTCCACTGATGGAGCCACCAGATGTGAGTGAATATTTTAGAGGGTGTCCTACACCACTAAAAAAGTTTTCTTGCCTATCAACATTTTAGTATGGCTTAGGTGGCTTTAAAACAGTCTTGGCTTATATCCCTTCCATGGTTTATGCCCAAAATGTGATAATCAATACGCATGCTTATGGTATGAATCAGGTAAGGTAAGGTAAGGTAAAGTCTGCATACAAGCCTAAATGGCCTCAGAGCTTATCCTGGTTCTGTGGCATTAGGCGACTAGGAATATTTCTACTCTCCCCCTGGATGGGATGCTAGTCCATTGCAGGGATACCCCAAGACTATAGTAGTATCTTCCTTATCTTGTGTTGTATCAACATATAAGTTACCATGGCAACAGTATGACAGCTTTGGGGCCCAGCACGGTGATTTTTTAATATTATCACACTTAAATAGACATGATAAGTTTTTAAAATATAGGTATAAAGTTTTGAAAATTTAATGTAGCTCTGAATCCTCTATACAGATCTTTTATAACTTTGTCAAAAGTTGTTTATGCAACTTAAAATTTGAAATTTCCCTGTGCCATTTTTGAATTATAAGCCAGTAAAGGGTGATTTTTGAGCAGGTCATACTGTTGCTATGGTAACCTATTGTGTCATGAAAATGACAACAACATGTTCACCAATGATTGGGCAGTTTTTTGATAGCATGATTGTAGCATCAAGTGATAGCGGTTATAATGACCCATCAAAATCTAAGTGCTGGACACTGTTTTGAGCCATGTTGATATTAAACTAATAAGGGGAACATTCAACGTATGGTGATTATTTTGTCTGTAGCCTGAGGATCTAATTAAGGCTTTGATGGAGCTTGAAAACTCTGCTTCACAAGATGCTGTTGTTAGAGAAAAGATTGCTAATCTACCAGCGGAAGTACAAGATGTTTCTCTTCTGGACAAAATAGAAGGTATAGAGCATACAGTGTACATGTTGGTCTGGTCTCTCAAGTCACTCTCTGCAGCTGCTTACTAAACAACAAAGAACTCATCACATAAAACATAAACATAAACAGAAATCCTTTATTTCGACCTGATAAGAATCAAAGCTATAAAGCTTGTTGGGCTGTTTATATTTACACTAAATTAAATACATTCACCAAAACTCACATGTCAAGAAAAGTTTGCTGAGGACAATTTTCTGTTAAAAAATAAAATAACAAAATTGATGGGCCAAGGACAATTTATTTCTACCTTCTACGCTTTTTGTGCAATGTATTCCTGTTCCATTTAAAATTTTTTCAGTTTTGTAGATGGGTGGTGTGGAGTAGTAATAAGAATTACACTGTCTTATTTTTTGGTTGTCATTTTAAGGAAAACTACCACGTGAGGGTCTGTAAAAGTCACCTTAATTATGACAGTCATACTATATAACAGGGTATCTTTAGCTAAAACAGAATTGCATGTAGTTCATCTTGGAAGTTTCTATACTTATGTGAAGGACACACTTTCCCTTTGGCCTGTAGATAAAGAAACTGGAGACCGCCTTTCCAAGATTGTCGATGAGGCTTGTTTACTTCTCGCTGACTACAATGGTAGACTTGCAGCTGAACTCGAAGACAGAACAACAATATCCAAAATGCTGGCCTCATTTATACAACTTCAAAAGGACAAACTTACTGAATCAGAGAAAAAACTTGAAGTAAGTAATGGTATCTTTCAAAAGTAGTTGAATCATTAGGCTTTGGTTGACTTACATTCAAAAAGTTTGCAATCAGACTGTGCATAATTAATTATGAAGGAGTTACTCCTTAGCTAAGTCTTACTGTTGATTCAGACCAACTTGACACTTGAACTTGCATTTCTAAATTGAAATTAAAATTGTGAAGTGGACAATCGGAAAATGAATATAATAACTCAGTGTTTCCTTTTTTAATTCCTCAGGAATTCAAAGCTAAACAGGAAAAAGTTCAGCTAGTGAGGCAAGAACTCAAGTCCCATTTAGAAAACCTTCCAGACTTGACCAAGCTTCCTGATCTTGGAGGGGGTCTCGCTCCTTTGCCGTCAGCAGGAGATTTATTTGCATCTGCTCAGAGATCATGACAGTGGTCATCTCTGCTCAGGAACTTCCACATGTGACTTCAAACAGGCTTGCATTCTTCATAATGTTTTACTGGTATAAATATATAATTTTAATAATTTATAGATATTTCTTGATATGCCTGTAATTGTGCCTGGGATGATATAAAAATAGTTTGAGCTGTACATACTCATTCCCTGCGCAAGACAAGTCTGATAATCCCTCTAACAGATTGCAACATATATACCGGTACTGTGGATTCTAATTTCTCAAGCCCTTAAATATTTTTCCGACCTCCCACTATCCCAAAACAAAAGTGATCTTCCTTGGAAAAGTTTCATTGTAAGCAAACTTCCTGATGTCTCAAACTAAGTGTCTTCCTCTTGGATGTGTTTCAATGTAATAAGGTGGAGAGAAGTTTGTTCAAGTTACCCCAAGGTTGCCAAAAGCTGCCAGGTTTTCTTTATGGTGTAAAAAAAGACAATTTTTTAAGTGGAAGACTGCGTATCAAATGCATTCTAAGCTACTAGGAAAATGAACCCTTGGTCACTTCTATTTATAGGTGCATGTACTTGTGGAGGGAGGTTTTCTAAAGGAATACAAATACACTAATTTTCATACTGTATAATATTGAGAATATAATAATTTTTAGTTAGTGCTTTTGTGGCATGTTTTTAGGCTCAATTGTGGGTTAACACAACAACACGTTTCAATGGAAAATTTTCATGTAACCTCTAAGATTCATATCAAGAGGAAATGAATTTTTGTAAAAGTAACAAGCCATGTAGGCGTTCTTTACAATTTGTCCCCAAACTTTCATTTTGTCCAGAGTTTTGCAAAGATTCACTTGTTAATACTTATCCAAAATAAACCTTGCACATCAAGTACTTCATGTACATTTAAGGATTTCTATCAAGACGTTTAGCTGTTGTCTTCTGAGTATAGAACTAAGTAAACTTGCATTTAATTTTCCATTACAGACTGTAAAGGTCTCGGAGGCACTCCTGTATGAGAAGAGGTTGTGAATGGTCAACAGAAAATTTGAATTAAACTCTAAAAGCAGACCAATCCGTGGGTAGCTTGAGTTTTTTTTAAACCTCAAAAGATAGCACTGAAATAGAATAGGCTCGATTACCAGCTACTGTTCAGAAAAATAGCCCGTGCTAGTAGACCGAACTCGAGAGACCAGCGTAAAAGTACGCCTAAAAACGAAAATAAGAGCATTTTTTAATGCTTAAAATTCTTCGAGTGCGCGCTTAAAGATACCCTGACAGCTAAAACTAGTGGCGTTACGTTATGAGAACCCTAAATGAGACCAGAATCCTTGATTTATACCCCTGAGGGAGACCTCCAACCTCCCCGACCTTTCCATACGGGAGTCCCCTACCCCAGGGGTAAGGTGTCTCAGAGGTCTAGTTGTTTTAGTTCCAGGGACATTTCATTTTGACCACTCTCTGCGCGAAATTGACAAGACTCGTTATCTGAAAAATGTTCACAATGGCGAGGAGTACGTCTGCTCCCCATCACTAAGGGCTAGACCACTGGACTTGAGGGAGCGTGTGGGCAATATGGGTGATTTGATTTATTATTTACTTTGATTTATTATTATTATTATTATTATTATTATTATTATTATTATTATTATTAATTTTTTTTTTTGGGGGGGGGGTATAAGTATGCTTCAAGTGTATTTTTTTTCAATATCACCCACACCTCAAAAGTCAAATGCTCCACACTAATGACTTCTTTTTACTGTTATTATTATCGCTTCTCATGGAAAAAAAAGTGTCATTTGGTATCTGTAGCAGAAAGATTGCGAATCTTCTCCGCTAATTTTATCAGAAAGAAATAAAGACATTTCTAACTTTCAACTGCCGCTTATGTTCTTTATCAGTCTAATCTTCATAGCATCAAATCTGTTTTCTAAAGTCCATATTAAGTTTTGCCTGGAGAGGTTGAGGGTGAGAGAGTGAACCCCTCTATTTTTAGATTACTCTTGGCTTCAGAAATCTCAGGAGAGTCTAATAATAGCCATGTGACGCGGATATTACTCATGTGAACAGCTCAAGTGGCATTACGCTCATTTTATCTTTCATGGGAATATCCACGCAACGCGCGTGTAACATTCTCCGCGGAGGAACTTGGTATCATATCTGAAATATTGAGACGGATTTCCTTGTGAGAAAAGATTATGTGGTGGATTTCACCTCTCTTGGTATTTCTCAAGGGCCGTGATGCGAGTACGTGAAATTAAAAGCCTTCTACAGGATGATTATCCGCTCCAACAACTTCACCAAGCAAAGGTATACAAAGATTGAGGAAGCTCAGCAGCTTATCATTAGGAGCGTGTAACGCCCATACTAAGCCTATGTCACGGCATTTTTACAGACCGGTTTATTTTTAGCTTCTATTCTCGCGAAATAGGTCGCGCCACATTGGTGTGCCACATTGGCCGGGCCAGATTAGTGGCTCACATTGGTGTGCCACATTGGTGTGGCCCATCCGTGCTCCCCATTCTTGCGCGCCATCTCTGGTTATGCTCTTCACTGTTCGTCATTGTCGCTGTCTAAAACTACTGTAAATGTGAGGAGTTGCACTTTACAGCGCTGCTATTTTGGCCTGTTGTTCTCACCTCTGATAAACGTAAATTTTATTATTATTTTTTTTTTTTTATTTTCGAAGTCATTCCGTGCGTCCCGTTAATCGACGTGGCGACCTCAGCACCCGGTTAAGGACTGATAAAGCTACAAAGCTTTATCAGTCCTTTAACATGAAAATCAGATTTTGTTCACATGCAAATTAAACTCATTTTGATATGAATGGTTGAGCACCAGGCCTCGGTCAGAGACTTAGGTCAACACGGAAATGGACTATTAATTACGCTTATTTTCAGGCTATAACTATAACTATAATATTTCTGATAACAACTGGGAATAAGGGGAAGGGGGTGGGGAGAGGGTGGGGGCAATTGAGGTCGAGAAGGAAATATTACCATTTCATTTCAGTGTCTGTGGTGAGTGGTGAAACTATTTTGCAATGGAATGCGGCAATAATAAAAAGAAGTTAGTCAAAAGTCGTTGTTTAATAACTGTTTTTAGTCCTAGTTTCTGCTCTTTACAACTGTGAAAACTAATTAAGACTGTAGATCAAACATCAAGTCGACGAACATCGGGCTATGGAGCCATGCTGTAGCACTTTAGTTTCCAAGCCTTCATAATATCAACTCGACGTAGTTTTTCTCTACAAGACTAAGAGTTACCTCCAAGATTTAAATATAATCGATTTGCAAAATATGTACGAATTATTCCGAGATACATTTGAGACGCCGTTACCTTATCACTGGTCAGTGCAAAGGACAAATTATTACGTCATTTCTAGATTTTGTTTCGAGATTAACATTTTAGAGTCTTCCCCTCCGAATGAAAGCGGGTTAATATGGAGTAATATTACTGCGGGAGGATTATCAAAATAACTAAAGAAATGTGGCTATTTCCTTACTATTTTGTTTTTAATATTTTAAATCTTTTAAGCCACCACGCGCAATAAACATTTTTAGTATATACCACACAAGTGAATAGTGCTTTTCGCGCGTGCTGATTGGCTAGCTCTGAGGTGATTAGCCAAGTACTATTCACCTCTGAGCAGCCGAAGAAAAACAAAATGACTTCCCGTTTCAAATAAAGTTACTCTT
>Ga0126337_10001673_pt1 | contig 13609 bp, 3 predicted proteins | sample DipCmetagenome_FD_92527 | JGI IMG/M metagenome (GOLD analysis project Ga0126337, IMG submission 92527) | Coral microbial communities from La Bocana,Puerto Morelos, Mexico - Diploria C A metagenome | ecosystem: Host-associated > Invertebrates > Cnidaria > Coral | place: La Bocana,Puerto Morelos... | reverse complement strand
GGCTGATAACCCCAACCTCGATCTTGATTATTAAGGATATCACAAAAACCTCATCCAATAATATTGTTTATTAAAAGTGTATGGACATACTGGTTCAGTTTCTTCTTCATCATAGACACTGTCAACACCAGAATCAAATCTGTCAATCAAAGATATCGATCTGTTATTCTTGAATTTGTTACCAAATTTTAACACCATGGTAGACTAGCACTTTATTCACTTAGGGGTGTTTATTAAGGGTCAGTAGCTGGCCAAAACCACCAGTTAATCAGTCATCTTCTGTCATTTACTCTAATTTCATTCCACCGTTACTTCTCATGTTCAAAAGTTCTACTGACAGTTGTTTGTTAAGTGTGATTGTCCAGGTGGGTGAAGTTCTGAAAAGAACAGTTGTTGGTGACTGACGTTTCAACAACCTGAGCAGAAGTCATCTTCAGAGTCAAGTGAATAGTGTTCATCTTCTTAGCAACATCCTTGCATTTTAGCATATTTTCCAAAACTGTCCATTACCTACCCAGTGTGCTCTCTTTCACTTCGCCTTAGTTTGTCCAATAATTCCTCTCGCTCACTGTATGCCATTTGAAGTCTTGCATTCGTGGCAGCATCACGCTCCTTTTGCGCTTGATAGATTTTTTCAACAAGAGCTGTAAATGACAGAAGTATATTCCTAAAATACTTGTCAATAGAATTCAAATCTCAATAAATGTTTCAACCTCGATTAGCACCCTTGAAGCATTTAAACAGAACTGGTATTTCAGGTATTAAAACTGGGAGTCAATGAAAAGTACTATGGGAAGACAAGAGGGTAGGTAGGTAGGTAGATAATACTTTATTTAAACACGGTAAAATCCATTCAGGTACAGAATAAAAAAAACAAAGGATAAAAACACTACCGGTAACTACACTAACTAAGAGGCTAACTACTAATAGGAGCAAACAGACAAAACCTGCTTTACAAGGATGCCGTGTATTCCAAATTTAAGTGCAAGATGATCCGAAGTGTGATTTTTCAATTTGTTCTTAAATTCATTAAGTGTGCTAGCTAGTTTTATTTCATTTGGTAAGCTATTCCATAACACAGCCATGCTGTAGCTAAATCTTCTTTTAAAATAATTAGTGCGCGGCTGTGGTAAGGATAGCTTTCCTTCAGTATTCCTGAGATTGCAAGTCAAGGCTTCATTACATGAGAAAAACCGAAAACTCAAATAGTTTGGAGTCTGGTTGTTCACAGCATTATCATAATTGAGTTGCCCACGGCCCTTGGATGCTCAAGTTTGTGCCAATTTAAACTATGTAAGAGTTCATCAGTATTTCTATCATAATTAAGTATTTATCTGTATTTCTATCATATTATGATCTGAAGGTATAGATTTTGATAGATCTAGATAATCAAACTATGCAGCTTGACAAAACTCAAAAGGCCAAAACTGAATACAGAAGTCATTGGTGTTGTCAAACATGGATCACTTGACTGGTAAATGTGAGAATGTATGTCACTGAATTAATCTCGATTGTAGCAGCAAGTTACACCATCTGGTGAATTGCTCTTCATACCTGCTCCCCGTGCAGCAATTTTTGACTCTGTTTGAGCTAACAGCTCATCGCGACTCATCCTTGATGCCTGGATTTCAGCTTCTGCTTTTGCTAACTTCTCTGAAAGCTAAAAGAATACAGAATATCAAAACTGACTGCTTAAAGGAAACATAAACTACTGATATATGTACCAAGTGAGGGCTTTCAGGCCTGCTGGTGCAAAGAAAATGATGATGATGAAGATGATAATGATAATACTGCTACTGCTCTGTTGGTGATAATGACGATGATGTCTTGTACTAAGTGCTTCTTGAAATACCTGAGATTAAAATATTTTTCCCCAGGATTTTTTTAAGATCTTCGAAAGAACCTTCAATTTTAATAAGTTTTCAATTATAATCCTTGAACACCTTCAGGTGCTTGAATCCTTTTTCTTGTAAAACTTCTTGGAAGATTAAGAAAGAGTTTATTTTATACTACAGGCAAAATCCTGACAAAAGCATTGGGAACATTGTAAGTCCTCAAGACAACAAAGGTTATATATTTTATTACTCTTTTCAAGGATATTTGCCAAAGATCTTTAAATATTAAATGGCACACAATGCATAATAATATAATTACATTTCTATTGATGTTTAATAATATCCTGGACACTGCAAAACAAACTACAAGTACTATAATAATCTTTGCCAGATTCAGTAAATCAGCCAATATGTTAGGACTGTATCTGATGCTCAAGACAATATTTGCATAGTTACGGCTAGCAAAATGGTGCGAAAATCAACAGTTCTTCCAAGCTGATTTTGGCTTTGGCAAATTTGACTAAAATTTGCCAAAATCGTCAAATCCATAAACAGTCACCTAGTTAGACAAAATTTTGTTAAATATGCCAATTTCATTACTTCCTTTATTTCTGTATATAAGTCACCAAATCGATGGCTTAGAAAAAACTATTATCCAAGGCATGTTCAATTAGTTTTTTCAATTGGTAAAACACAGTAACCGAATTACCTGTAGATTCAAACGTTGTGAAAGAGATAATTCATCCTTGATTGATGTGCTGTCAATCCCATAGCTGCTTGTCATGTTCATTGGAGGGTACCTCCCAGTATCTCCATGCTTACTTGTTACTTTTTCCTTGTATAATTCCTCAGTTTTCTCTGCTAGTTCTGTTTCTAGTTGCTGTCGTAATGACTTTTCAGAACTGAGGAGTTTATCCCTGAAGAAAAATAAAATTAATTTTTTAGCTTTTTATATTCAAGACCTCGTCCACACTTTGCCAAAGGAATTTGAAAACGGAGGTGTGACTCTGGAAATGCGTCAAATATTTTCTGTCTGCACGTATGGGCCTGAGAAGTTTGAAAACGCACCAATCCTTGTCCATTATGCATTTGTGATTGAGCAAAACTTGATTACAGGAATATAATACTGGGTTGTTAATTTACTCCCCTCTATTCTAAATTATATAATTTAACAACTGCATGGTTTAATGCTATAAAAACAACTAGACAGGTAACAGTAATGTTCAATTTTAGCTGACTATTAGTTTTGTATAATTAACCCTTGAGATCATGCCAAATACATGGAAAAAATTCCTTTCTAAGAATGGCCGAGTGCCATAACTTCTGAAGAAGAAGATCGATAAAATAACGCTTTTATTTTATCATTATTATTTATATACAGAAAGGAAGAGAGCCATGTCATAAACGAATGGAGCGGAAATTAGCATACACTCTTCAGCTGGAATTTATTTGAATTTTATATTCACCACTTGCGAAAATATTTTTTTACTTCAGTATGTTTGCTTTTGTCAAACGACAGGTGGTGTGAAAAATTACAGCTGAAATACCGGATCTTACATATTGTATATTCTACAAAAATGTGATACCATATCGTATAACATGATAATATTGTAGTATGCATTGTATTAAACCTTCCGAAAACGATCGTATTGTTTTGAAGTGGTCCTACAGAAATACAAACACACTAGCTACTTTCTATAAATGCGTTGTATCAATTGCGACTCCGGAGTTCGTAACTTTCGTTTCATTCATCGACAGCCTCCAAACTACTAGTTCTTTATTTTTCACTCATTGCATGAGATAAATAGACGGGTTCGAGACTTGCCTTTGATTAATTTAATGACGGCGTCTTAACCACTCTCCGTTGCTACAGAAAATTACGCAGCGATTGAATGCTCGAAACAAACAAACCACAAAAAGTTTAAGCATTTTCGCAGCAAAGATATCAAAGTAATCGTATCTTGACTCAAGACGAATTGAATAAATGTAAAATTGCAGGGAATTAAAGCGTAATGACAGCTAACTTTGCTTACTTCTCTTCGAGGTCAAATCGAAGGTTTGCAATCCTCTGTCGCGCACCTTTCATGGCATTCCTCAAGTTCTGCCTGATTTCTGCCGGGTCTTCAAAATCGGGTTTATGCTCCGAGTAACCATTAACCAAGCCGCTATGGTTTCTTGAAAAAGAGAGTTCCTCGCCGTTGTCAAGATATTCGAAACCTTCATGGATAGAATCCATTTTACTAAATAGACGCAAGGAAATTCCAGTTTAGGCGCGATTAGCATAAACATTTTTTGTTGATTTGTGACCAATCAGAATTTAGAAATAGTTATGGACACTTGATTACACATACATGACCTACTAGACGAAACTCATCATGGCGGGCGTCGTCCATATTGCAAGAGTTACTTTGAGGTCAGTTTCTCGCTTTTGGTTTTCTTCTCCGCTTCTCAAGAACGCCTTACCCTTTAACTCTTGTGGAAAGAGTTTTAACCAGGCTAAATTTTCCAGTACAGCTTTTTTTCAATGTCAGCTGGAAGTCACCCAAACTGTTGAAACATTGAGCACTGACCCAGAAAAGGTCGATATAAGCAACACTTTGGTACACCCAGAGGACAGGACTGTTTTTGTGGGTAAGCTGAATAACATATCAACGGAAAACTCACTCAAGGAGTACTTCTCACAATTTGGCGTGATAGAACAGGTCGCTTTAATGCAAAGTAAATCAGTGAAAAAAATTTGGCCTCATGCTTTTGTAGAGTTCAGAGATGTCTCCAGTGTGAAGAAGGTTTTATCTCAAAACCACACCATCCACATGAGAAGCGTGAGTGTAGAGCGCTTAAATCTATTTAACAGGCCACGATCAAGAAAGATCTGTGTTCGCAACATCCCGTCAGAGTCAAACGAGGCACTCCTAAAAGAGCATTTTTCGCAGTTTGGGGAGGTTGCAGGTGTTGAGTTTGTTCACGACAAACCACAACTTCAAAAAGAACGATATTGCTTTGTGGAGTTCACGACATTAAGTGGAGTAGTAAGGGCTTTGGAACTACCAAGGCAGACAATTGGACACAGTATTGTGGAAGTGAAGAAGTTCACTGCAAGACCCAGAAGGGCTTACCTCAGGCGCAGAGCTATTATTGAGGTTGTCCCAGAAGGTCTAAAAGTGGAACACTTAAGAGAATACTTCAAACAATTTGGAAAATTAGCATTTGTAGACTTGATATTTATCCGTGGTCATAACAAGGACAGAAACAGAGACATTGCGTTTCTTGGTTTCTTTGACGACAAGCCTGTTGAGACAATAGTGAAGGAGACTGGCTGTCATATTATTAAAGGAAAAGAAGTTTTAGTAAAGAGATCAACATCTGAAAAGGAAAACAAGGATCGCCAAGTCAAGGTCTTTGTGGATAGGATTCCAGGAGTTGTAACAAGGAATGATTTGAGATTGTACTTTGAAGCATTTGGGGATTTAATCAACATGAGCACGAGAAGATGGCAGGGCAAAGAAAACTTGCAAAGTGCAATTCTGACATTCAGTGATATTGCTGAGGTTGATGGAATACTGGCCAGACCTAAGCATGCTATTGACGGTAAACAAATCATTGTCAGAAGGATTGGCTGGAGTGTATGAGGACGCTGAATCAAGGGTGTGTCCCTTTGGGGTAGTCTGGATCAGGATGGATATCCAAGATCACTTGGTGCATCAAAGGAATCAATGAACCCACTCTTTGCAAAGATTCAATAGTTTATTTGATGCATCATAATCAGAGTGATCTCAGATCATTAATCATGATTTGGATTATCCTAAAGAAGTGCACTCCAAAAGTTCTTAGAATTCTCTCGATGTTGGACTGGAACTAGCTTGTGAGGCTAATCTGGGTCCAGTCTTTTCACATGCAAATGACATTCGTGAGCCTCCACTGCAAGCTAGATCCATCCTAATAAGGGGAATACCAAACTGGTCTTTTTGGCTTTGTTCCCTCTCTGGTGCATCTTTTCAGCAGTGCTGTCGAGTTTGGGTGCACTGGTATGTCTACGTTAACAATGGATTGTAGTGATATTGAACCTGCAATATGAAAGAAAACTTTAACCCTCTCCCTTTAAGGCACGATAAAATTCCAGTGGTTAACTTGTGAATCTATGAAATCTCTTTTGAATTGCATTATTCCTAAGAGATGAATATTTGTGATATAGAAATATTGTTCTGACTTTTAAACAACCATCTCTGTCACAACCCATTGGTGAACTTATGACTTCTACAGATCATTATGTGAATATTTAATTAGCAAAATGATGGTTTTAGATCATGTTCTATTGGGATCATCCATTTCTTGTTGATTGGGTTCCTTTATATTCTATTGAAGGAAAACTGTCTTAGTTGGTTTGGTTGATAAACTTCTTCAACTGGTCCCTAAGAAGGTAGACAGAATCTGCTGTGATTGGTTGAAAATGTTCAGAAAATGTTTGTGCCTTTAAATAACACATGAACTCTGATGTCCAAAAGCAAACTACTGATTGTGCTTTTCACTGCTGTCAATCTTGCTCACAACAACACCCAATGATCTCACATATCAACAAACAAATGGATCAAATCTTTCAATCTTGACCCAAGTCGAACCTGCTTAATTAAACGTTTTTTGCTGAGAGGTCCATGATTGCTGGCAATCAAGCACAAAATTGATTGTAGAGTTTACATTATTCAAGACACTGTTAAAGTAACGAATGCACCTCATTGAAAACGGCAACTGCTATTTTTATTGCATCTTTGTGGTAATATAAAAGTATGTTTATGGCTTTAAGATTTTTCTTCAATTATAAAAATATTGGTTCTGTTCAGATTCTAAACTAAGAGAATGGTAATACTGGTTAGAACGGCATTACATATTGTGAAAATACATATCAAGAGCAGTGTCCCTGCATTATTTAAGAAATGGAAAACATGTACTGTGTTTCTATCAGTTAGAGAAACAAGAGTGAACATTTGGGAGAATGAGAAATGCTATGGGAACATAAGCTGCAAGTGAATGTTTCCACAGCTTTTTCAAGTTAACATATCGGTCTCAAGTAGATAATCCAGTAACAATTGTAAGTGCAGTTAAAAAAGCCATAAAAGGAGGTTGCCATGAGTGATATATACACACGCGTAATAATCAATGTAAAATGGATGATGAAAATGTAAAATTGAATAGTCAAGATAATTTCAAAACATTTTTCCAAGCTGGCATTAAGGCTATCAAAGTTTAAAAAGTAAAAACGTCACTGCACAAATCAGTGAGTAAAAAAAAGTTACTGGTATACACAGTGGACTTGGTAGGGATAGAAATATACTTCACTGTGATAAATTTCATAAATAATCATCATTGAGGGAATCCAGTTAGTGATTTCTATGTTTATGTAAAACAGTTTTGACAGTTGAATTTGTTTTCACTGAAGTTTGCAAGCTTTCTTAACATTCCAGCATTTCACAAGACAACATACCCACACTATAACCTAAAACCCACATAATAATTCATCCAACTTGGAAATACTTCTGAGACTAATGTAAATTAGGGATTGAAACTCCTTTCATAAATATATTGTTATTTTATAGTACTACAGTCAGACCACTTCTTACAGACACCTCTACACCTCTATAAGCAGATGGTTAATGTGGTTCCAGAAGAACTACACCCAAATCAGGTCTGCCTCTACAATAGACATTCCTCCGTTAGACAAACCTTCAGCGGCTCCTTCTTGGTGTAGAACACAGAGGATACGTCACAATAGAACACCGCCTCACGAACATATTGTTTTTATTGTTTTCCTGGTTCTTTTGTCCTTTTGTTCCCTATTATTTTACATCAAATGTGTATTCTACACCAATTAGGAGCCCCCTTAGCTCTAACGTTTGGATGTCTCTAGACTAGGGGTTTCACCAAGGGGCAGGCATTAGGTAAACTACCAGCTGGGAGGATGATTTTGCCCACCTGGTTTGACCATCTTGAGTAAAGTTTTTTCTTATTCAAACCAGTTGCCCTACTGCTGCAGACATACTAGTAAAGGGAAATCTCTGCATCTGTTTGAGAGGTTTGACTGTGTGCTTTTGGCATCAAAACATGATGACGTCCATAATTTTTTTTTTCTATTGTAACATTAACAATGTTTGTTTTAATTGACTTAAGCATTTATTTCCAGCTTTTAATTGCACTGACTGGTCCTCACACTGCCAACTTGCAACTCAACTGAATAAAACTTTAGCTCATACTGTAGCCAATTCACTCTACTGACTTCGGAACACAAGTGAATGGCTTTGCGATCCACACAGGGAGGCAAGATCAGAAGTTTCCGTAAATTCCATTGCAGTTACTACAGTCTACAGAGCTGCTGTAAGGTATATCCCAGGCTTAGCCAGCTAAGGTGCTGGACACAGGACTCCAGGAAGAAGTTGTTAGGAAGCCATTTGACAGGACTGTTAGAGAAACATAGTGATAACAAAAGAAAATCCTGCGCCCATTCCTAAGCCAATAATCAGCATGAAGGCCATCATAGTGCCTGCTGTCTCTGCATGTTTTGGCTCCACTGTGCTGTAATGGAAAAGAAAAATTGAAGCTGCTAAGTTTCACTCCAAGGAAAGCCCAAAATGTAAGATTATAAACAGAAATTTAAGATAAATACCATAGTTTGAATGGTCACATTTAAGGACTTTTTTAAGTTAGAACCATCTTGCACAGCATAATAAATAGTATCACAGAAAAGTATAAATAAATAGTATCACATAAAAGTAATGCTCAATAGCTTTCATTTGAATGGTCACACACTAGGGTTTCATCCACAGACTAAAAGGTTAGAACCACCTTGTACAGCCTAATAAACAGTACCACATGAAAGTACTGTTCAATAGCTTTCATTTGAATGGTCACACACTAGGGTTTAAACGTCTATTTATTTGAATTGTCATAAATTTTCTACAACCTGTCTGTGAGATGACTTGAATCATCACAAGAAATTACAAGCTTGTGTATGTTAATGTTGCATACAATCCTCTCCAAAGTATATATAAATGTATATATAACAAAATGCAAAGAAAAGAAAATGATAGCTTTTTACTTACGATGGTCCATACATCATGCACAAACTCCCCAAGTAACCGTTCGAGATGGCAAACAGCACCATGAACAGAATGGGGAAGTAATCTTCCGTAAAAAAGGGGCTAGAATGTATCCTTGGCCGTGCATTACAAAAGAAAAACAAAGGAAGGAATACAACTCTCAAGAAGCAGAAGAATGGAAGTAGTACACCATCTTTATTAGGCTGAAAAAAAAAAAGTGAAACAAGATAGTGATTAGCAAAAAATATTCCAAAAAAAATGATGCAAGCTTGAGGTTGAAAATTTACTTAGTTGCCCACTACATATGGCAGTCTAGTTGTGACAAAGTAAGTTGTCCAAACTTTACAACACAAAGCAAGCAAGCAAGAACAAGCAATGGAATTCCAATATTTCAAACCATCAAGGGGAATGGAAATTGGTTAACAAGATTGAGAGGTTTGCAAAATCAAGTGCAAATTTTTACTAACTTTTAGCAGAGTTCTACTAATTCAAACCATCAAGGTGAATTTAAATCGGTTCCATGAATTGCGACATTTGCAAAATAAGGGACTTTCGTGTGGACATTTTCTACTTGATAGATTTTTTAAAAACTTTTACTGTTGACAGATAATGATTTACTTGTTTCAGAAATGAAATAAAAACTTGGAGTCTTTGTTTGAGAGACATGGCGTGTGGAAAACTAGTGTGATTTTGATAAAGTGGTGCGCGTAATTCAGAATGGTCTCCAGGATTTTTAGGTTGAAATTTCAAAGATAAGTAAACAGAGGCAAACTACCCTAACAATATTTTGTATAAGTGAATCTGTGGCATTAATAATTTCAAAAATTGCCATCATTTTCACAAACCTTAACCCTGAAAGAGGCATTTGAAACTGCCGCACAGCTACACATGTAAACCAAGAGGTCAAATGAACAGAATTCGATGGAGCGTTTTGCAAAAATTAGAACTTCTACTCGATAAATTTTCTTCATTTTTTCGCAAAACATAGAAAATCGATACAAACCATCAAAAGAAAGATAAGGGTCACCAAACAACCAAGATTGTTAAATCCACACAATGTTACAACTATGGCCATTTTCCCTATTATTGTTCACTTTACTGCTAAGTGCGCACGCTCGATGCATGAGGTGGCATGTGAATTTTGTGCGCAGTAAGGATGCGCAGAAACAATTGGTGCGAATGTCCTTGAGCGTAGATTTCTACTAAGTTTTTTTGACAAGGGAGCAAAAATTTGCTTCCAGTAATAATAAAAAAAATCAGGATTCCACTGTGTAACAAATATGTTATATTTATACGATGACATAGAAAATGCCTAAAGGCTTGTGTGTATACAAGGAAATACATGTGACTTGTCGGATATTCCATGGAATGTCACTTGAAAGCATTGCATAACTACTAGTAAGTACACAAGTAAACAGGCACAAACTTGTTTGATTCATGTCCAACTTGGTTCAAATTGATTTAAAATGAGTAGTCACTGATCAGTTCATTTACTCTTCATTGAATGGTCAGTGTAGCGCATGGATTTCAAGTACCTACCCACTGTACAAAAGATGCTGCCAGTCTTCCACAGAAGTCACCAACATTAAACAATAGGAAGCATGTAACTGGCACAAAATAGATACCTTAAGAAAAATAAACAACATCCATGGGTTAATTCTTAGTTATTCCAAAGTAACAATTTAGGGTAAACAAATCAATTTTTCTTAATTGCAAACACTAACTTGTCCAATCTGATTTATTGCCATGATTAGATCTTATTCTTGACGTCAGAGAAGGAAATGCTGCTAATGTTACGAAGAACACAAACGCAACTGATGAACCAAGCCTGAAAATCTAACAACAAAAGAAAAGCAAATTTAAGCACTTAACCATTGTAGCTTCAAGGATAAGGTAATGCCCAAGGAGAGATGCCCATTTCCATAACACTTTAAATGTTGGGCACAATAATCTGCTCGGATATTGTCCACGGACATTGACTTTTCTTAGAGGGGAAAGGTTTTCCGAGACTGTAGGTCTTAGAAAACTGTGAGCCTTGAGGGACAGCTAATGTCCAAGGACAAATATCAGAGTTTAGTATATACCACACAAGTGAATAGTGCTTTTTGTGCATAGTGATTGGCTAGCTTGGAGGTGACTCACCTACTCACCTCAAAGAAAAACAAAATGGCTTCCCGTTTCAAATAAAGCTACTCTTAAACAAGTAAAGTTACTCTTTGGTCCACTAGTTATTCAGCTTGTGTGGTATATACTAAAACAATTATTCACCTCAGTGTCAGTGAAAGTGGTGGATATTTACCTCCACTTTGGTGAATAATTGTTAATTATAATAATGTAATTATCTTTGCTCATGCACGAGCACATGACTGGATAAACACATCACATGACTGAATATACACCAGCCAAAACTGCAATATTCCCAAATTTTCATTAAGTGACACCCACAACTTGTATTTTGCCTTTCACAGAATTAATGTAAGCTTTACTTGAAAAGTATAGTTAACCACTAGAGCTTATTATTACTGTCCATTGATATGTCTCAGCCACAGAGATGCTATTTTGTTATCGTGTACATGTAAGTGCATTACGAACTTGCCAAGGAACTTGATACCATAAACAGTGGACACTACTAGCTATGTTGTCTCGGTATCCTTCTCAACAATTAGGGCTCATATCAAAGGTATTAATCCTATCCATTACTATTGTATGCTCATCTTATGTTATCAGTTTCATATGACTGGCATATGACAGACTGGCAGATCCTGTGTGTTGAGAAAAACATTTAAAGGATAATCAACACAACAGCCTCCAACTGACTTTGAAAATATGCTTAGATATTTGTTTGTGGACATTATCTGTTCCTTGCTGCTCACAGTTTTCCTGGAGCTTTGCTCATGGAAAACTCTTTGCCCCTTGGAACAGATAATGTCCACGGACAAATACTTGAGCATATTTTTGCTGAAAGCTCAAGGAAAACTGTGAGCTTATGTATTAGTGCCAAATGGAGGCCACTGTGTTTATTTTCCTTCAAGTATTTTCGCAACACACATAATTTTAAAACTGGGTAATATCACAAAAGCAGTAATTAGGCATTTAGCTTCCGCAAAATCGGCATATATTATTGATCAGAATCATTGCCTTCTCACCTGTCTGAAGATCAACACAAATGGTGGCTTGCCATTATTGAATATTTCTACATCTTCTGGATGTCCATTAACAACAAGAAGCTTTTCATGATCCAAACCTAACAACAATTAATAAAAGCTATTGTCAAATTTTTTTTCTTCGTGCCAAGGCAGAACATTAACATAACAAATCATTTCAATTTTATTAAACATTAATTATTATTGACATACATTGTTTAATTTTAATTAACAAAAATTGCTTTAATTTTAAATAACATTGAATTACTTTTGAGAACAAATAGTTTTTATAACTGTCCTTGAATTTTGATACTGGAAGCAAAGGCTACAATAGGCCTGACAATATTTTAGGTATACAGTCAACTCTTGCCTAGCGGACACCTGGACATTATTAGGGATGCTTTCTGTTATGGACAAAACCCACAAAAAAAGCAGAAGCAAAAGCCAGAGGTTTGACTGGAATTACTACCGCTATTATGGAGTCTCACTATAATGGTATTACGGACACTTTTGTGGTACCAAAATGACAATTTTATTGTTTTGTCAATAAAGCGGACACTACATGCTTCATGCTTCTCTTCTAACATAAGTATGTAAAATTATGCTCCTTATCATTTGTCAAAATACACTTCAAAGACTGGAGGCCTCACTAGTGACTTTGGGAGACTCAAGGAAATGAGTTAACATGGTAGCAATAATATGGCCTTATGTAACACTCTGGTGCAAGGAGTTAAGTGAGGTGAGGCCTGCTAAACTTTACTAATTACAAGAACATTAAATTTTGTTCTTACTTAATGTGGAGTGTTTGTAACCTCCTGATTTCTTTGTTGGGGGAATTTGCCAGTTTGCTAGTCTCTCAATCTGATCCGCTTGAAAATTTGGAAACTCTGTGGACAAAAAAAGGAAAAATCAAAACAAACATAAATAACCTGTCGCATCTAGGTAAGATATTACAAGAGACAATCTTTATGTTGACTTGAAAATAAAAAAAAATATTTTTAACCCTTGGAAAAAACCTTTAAAAAAACTTATTAGGGTCAAAGAATAACTGAAAATTAAAGAAACTTTGCAGTTTACAGAATGTCATTCTCAAGTCTGGTAGTTTAAAATATTGCTACACAAATTTTCTCACAACAATATATTTTTTCCCTCACTGTCCAAATTTATCAAATTACCATTTAAGTTTAATCAGGCTTTGAATAGGTAGTTTAATTAAGTATTGTAGATATAGACTGTTTGGTTTTCAATGAGATGGGAGGCTAAAATTAATCAACTGCTGGATCTCCTTTTAACATTTTTTTTTCGCAATACAGGCAGAACCAATAAAAAAAGATATTTGCTTACTTATCTCACGTCTTTGGTCATGTGGTGAAATGTAATGTCTTGCAAATTTCTATCAGAAGGAAAAACCAAGTCAAAATCATTATTTTTGAAACTTAGATTACTACCACTACCTCCCATCACATGATATTCAAATGAAAATCACAGAGGAACCTCTGCTACCAACAAGTACTCCTGTCGATGGACTGCGCCCATAGTCAGACTT
>Ga0126337_10001672_pt1 | contig 13613 bp, 23 predicted proteins | sample DipCmetagenome_FD_92527 | JGI IMG/M metagenome (GOLD analysis project Ga0126337, IMG submission 92527) | Coral microbial communities from La Bocana,Puerto Morelos, Mexico - Diploria C A metagenome | ecosystem: Host-associated > Invertebrates > Cnidaria > Coral | place: La Bocana,Puerto Morelos... | reverse complement strand
GTCCTACAAAAGACTGCTACATCATGCAAAATAATCCTGTAAGATGGGTGGATCTACTTGAAACAAATCTGATACATTGTTGCCATACAAACAAGTATGAGCATTCTGCAACAATGCAGCTACAGTGTCCATTTTTCCGACGGCACTCATGTTAACTTTCATTTGTTTCTTGAAATCGATAAAATTGAAATACTCAACAATTTGCCCAAATAGCCATTCTACTGATTCTCGCACCTCGCACATTGCTGTGTTAAAATCTTGTTGTGTTGGGGTAAGGTGCCTGTTCGTGTAAGGGGCTTGCAAGTGGCGTCTAAGAGGGTATGCAGGGTCCCCATAGAGGCAGAAGGGCTGTCCCATGTAATTAGCATTTAGTTCCAAATCACCCAAGAGTTCAGATTCATTAAGCATCATGCTGTCATGTTTTTTCCCTTCATATGGACCACTTAAATTGGCAATCAACCCGTTTGGGACAACAACACTCTGAAACTTAATCCCATGAACTCTTTTGTGTCCATTGTACATAACCCTTTGGTTTATGTTAGGTCTACAAATTGGGCGCACAGTTCCATCAATAAACCCAAAACAATTATCCAGAGGTGCCCCCTTGTCGTATATAGATCTGGCATAACGATGCAATTCTGCAGGCTGGAGAAATGACTGATTCCAGCTGTTTAAACGATGATGGTGTGTGTCATAAATTTTGTCAAGTACATTGTTGAAAATTAAACAAAGCTCTGTTGGATTACGACCAAATCGCCCAACCATGTCAGTGTACCGACAAGGATTAGCTAGTCTTTTCAACAAAATGCACATGGCTTCCATGCCCTCACAAATTGTTCCCTGTACACATTGGATCATGTCTGGAAGTCTGAGGCATCTTTTCAAGTCGTACAGGTCATCTTTCTTAAACCTGAGCTCTGTATGACATTCAGTGTCGTCCCAATTGTCGAGGCTGAATTTGTCAACTTTCCAATAGGGAAAGATTGGTCTCGATTCATTCTTGTCCAACAGAACCGCAAACTCGTAGTCGGGACGTTGCGGGGATCAAGCTGGATCGCGCATGCCATTCGTCAGCACACACGCCCGCGTCCTCGAGACGACGTCCTGTTACTAAATCACCCTATTATAGGGAGTACCCCCCCCGCGGCGAGACCTTGATTCTACCTCGCATTTGCATACAATTGGAGGTCATGTGATGGTCTAAAGTTTATTCGCTGTCCTATTTTCAGAGTGTTTTAGAGCTTATTGCGTCTTGTGGTTAACATGTCTGGAGTTAAAGAATCTGCAGAATCGTCTAACGAAGACCAGTTATTGGCCTTCGATCCAGACAAGGACAACAACGCCAGAATATCCAGAGAGAAACATCTTGATATACCAAGGGTCGTGGTGGCAAAGGTCCCGAGCAACTCGAACATTATTTTTGATGTCGCACACTGACGTAAAGCTCCTTTCGTCAGCAATATTGACCTTGTCACAGAAAATTGATAAATTTGAGGAACTCCCTTCAAAAGGGAACGGAAAAGGCAAGGGTAAATGACTGTTTGATGATCGAGAACATCAAGACGGTCTTCCTGCCAAAAACCCGCCAAAGACAGCTCGAGCTCCTCAAGCGACCAACATGCTTTAGAGATAGAAGAAGACATTCAGACTCTCATGGATAAAGTAGCGGGTGAAGATGGCAATCTTGAGGCTGAAGAGCCAGAGGAAGACGAAATTCTGGCAGACTTGGAGAAGGAGTACGAGTCTGAAGACCTGATTGGCAAACATATTCACAGCCCACAGCTTGCCAAACAACTTAACAAGATGTTCCGCAACTGTTTGCCGGATAAATTGTTGAAAGAAAAGCTTGAGCGCCAAGCTAGGCCGGAAAATTTCAACACTGCTAAACCCACAAGGGTAAAGCCAGGCATCTGGCGTAAGCTCCGTGAGCCCACACAGAAGATGGATTTGCAGCTGTTCAAAATCCAGCAAGCCCTAGTTAAAGGCATAATCACAATCGCTCGTTTGACTGATCTGTCCATGACAGAGAAGAAAGGCCTAGACCAGGAAGGGGCTTAACAGATAAACAGTTTGGACTTGACGCTCTATCGTTGCTGACGCATGTTAACTATGACCTTGACATGCAGCGAAAGGAACTTATGAAACCTGATATGGGCAGGGATTATGCATCTCTCTGTTCTCCTCATGTGCCGTTCACTGACTGGCTGTTTGGAGATGACCTCCAAAAACAGTTGAAAGACATAGGAGATGTGAATAAAATTGGAGCCAAAGTGCAAGGTCATAGAGGACCCCACAGGCCCCAAACTGGCTATGTGAACAACAATAACTCCAAGGGTTCTTTTTCCCACTGAAACCAGTCAAAAAACCTGAAGGGTCAAACCTACAGACCTTGGCGACCCCAGGATTCTCAGAAGTCCAACACAAACAACAACAGGCCATCTCAGTAGCTCACAAAGTTCCCACGGTAAATGCTGTTTCAAATTTTGTTGCTGGAATATAGCTAAATACATCTCTAACTGGAGGTCTATTACCACAGACCAAAGCATCCTGGAGATTGCTTCAGGCTATTTCATTGAATTTGAAAGCTTACCATGCCAGTCAGCTGTGCCAGATATTACCTTTTCTAAAGGCGATGATCTTATCATTGCTGGAGAGATAAGTAAACTCCTAGAGAACGGAGTAATTAACACTACTACACATTGTGACACTGAATTTATGTCCACAGTTTTTACTCGGCCGAGGAAAGATGGGTCTCATCGACTCATCTTAAATCTTAAAAAATTGAATGAGTATGTCACATATCACCATTTTAAAATGGAGTCCTTCCAGTCAGCACTTCAGCTACTTAAAAAAGACTATTGGATGGCAGTTTTAGATCTCAATGTACAAAGCTAATGAAGCCAGTATATGCAACATTAAGGTCAAAAGGATATCTTATAGTAGGCTACATAGATGATATCCTTTTGCTAGCAAAAACACCCCATGAGTTAGCACAAGTTGTGGCTGAAACAGTTGCCTTGCTTCAATCTCTGGGGTTTACAATTCACGAATCAAAGTGTGTCACAACACCAACCCAGGTTGTCAAATTCCTGGGATTTTTTCTGAACTCTAAAGACATGATCATTTCTATGATCCCTGAAAAAGCAGCCATTATCAAATCCAAGTGTAACAATCTAGCACAACTGGATGGACCCACCCCAATTCGTGATGTGTCCTCTGTAGTGGGCCTGATGGTTTCAGCATTTGAAGGAGTTCAGTATGTACCCCTGTTCTATAGATCTCTTGAAAATGACAAGACATATGCCTTAAAAAACAATGGATGGCACTTGGTGGGGACAATGACACTCTCTCCTCTAGCAAAACAAGACCTTTCATGGTGGATCACCAATGTTGGTCAACTTCCCAAAGCCATCATGCCCCTCAGATTTAACTCTCATGACTGACAGCTCTCTTAAAGGCTGGGGAGGGGTGATTGAGAGTATATCATGTGTGGTGAGTTGCAGATGGTCACATCAAGAATCCCAACTACATATTAACCTTTTGGAATTAAAGGCCATTTTTCTAGCCTTGCAGGCCCTCTGCAACCATATGCAAAATCGCCACATAAAAATCCTTTGTGACAATACTACTGCTGTTTCTTACATTCGTAATATGGGCGGTACAAAATCTTGCAGTTGCAATGACATCACCAGGGAATTTTTTGTGTGGTACATAGATCAAGAGCTAACATTATCAATTTCCCACTTACCAGGGAAACTAAACACAGAAGCGGATAAGGCTAGCCATGAATTCCACAATAGTAACACTGAATGGTCGCTAGACCAAACTGCATTTAATGAATTGAAATCAAAGTTGGGTGAGCCTGATGTTGATATGTTTGCATCGAGGCTAAACCACAAGACACCCCACTATATAGCTTGGAGGCCAGATCCAGAGGCAGTAGCCATTGATGCCTTTACTATAGATTGGTCCCACTATAATCTTATCTGTTGTTTCCCTCCGTTTAGTCTCATTGGCAAAGTCCCTCAGTTTATACAAGAGAGCAAAACAACGGCCATCCTAATTTACCCACAGTGGCCAACACAATTCTGGTATCCACACCTGCTTCAGTTAATGAAATCTCCACCGGTAAAAATCAAGATCCACAAGAAGACTCTAACATTGCCTCATCAACCAGAGGAAGTTCACCCTCTGTTCCCCAAACTTGTGTCCAGTCATCGTTAATTAATCAAGGAGTAACAAGGGAGCCTCTGAACACCATCTTGGAATCATGGCGAATAGGGCCCCCGTAAGCAATATCAGACATATGTTTCAGCCTGGATTAAGTTTAGTAGTGACAACTCTATCAATCCAATGAACCCAACCTTGCAACAGGTTCTGGAGTTTCTGTCATTTCAATCAAAAACAGTTGGATATAGTGCAGTTGCAACTGCTTGGAGTGCCTTGTCAACCTTCCTTAAAATAGATAGCGTAAAAGTGGGTGACCACCCATTAGTGTCAAGGTTTATGTCTGGTCTATTCAATATAAAACCAGCCCTGCCTTGCTACACTGAGATTTGGAATCCACAGATTGTGCTCAACCACTTAAAAATGTATCCAACCACTGGCAACTTGTCACTTAAGCAGCTCGCTCAGAAACTAGTCATGCTTATGGCACTCCTCTCAGCACAGAGAACCCAGACTCTCCAAAAGTTATCTTTGAAAGGAATGAATGCATCACCTGGAAAGTATATATTCCATGTCTCCTCTCTCTTGAAGCAAACCAGTGCAAAACGTGGCCAGAACAGACACTTATTCCCTATCAATTTTACCAGTTATAATGTGGATAAAAAGCACAAAACAGCTGCTGATTTGCTATGTAGCACCTCATGGACCTGCCTCTAAGGACACAATATCTAGATGGATTAGACAAACTATGAAGGATGCCGGAATCAATACTTCATTGTTTAAACTCCATAGCACTAGGGGTGCAGCAACGTCGGCTGCTAAAGCTGCTAACGTACCTATTCATGAGATTATGCATACTGCTGGGTGGCGCTCAGACTCCACCTTCGCAAAATTTTATGATCGCCCTATCACAAATGAAAGTAATTTTGCAGAGGCTATTCTTACTAGCAGTAACCAGTGAATTTCTGTGTTTGCATGCTTTGGTAGTTCTACCATATCATATTGTTTTGTTGGACTTACATTAGCATTTGTTTATGGTACATGTCATAACAGAAGTATTATTTAATACATGACATGGTGTTACAGTTATTATGCCTGTTCATTTGACCTCCGATTGTATGCAAATGCAAGGTAGAATTGGAATATTAAACAAGACTTACCTGTAAGTTGAAGTTTGATTGAAATTCTACCATGGCATTTGCAGGAATGAGGAGGTCACACCCCACCCATCCCTTGGGCCCTCACACTCTTTATGATGACCTTATTTCTGTACCATCAAAGCCACAACAAACTGCTTTCAAGACTGAGCTTGCTATATCACATGCTTGCTATCTCACGTGACCTCCTCATTCCTGCAAATGCAATGGTAGAATTTCAATCAAACTTCAACTCAGGGATCAGGGGTCAGGGACGTGAAGCAACTGAAAGAACGTGGGTGCACTCTCCCCAAGCATGGTCTCAAACACTTTTTTGGGATCAGTTTTTTCAGCCAAATTTTTAGCGACGTCACTCAGCATTTGGGCCACTTCAGTATTGTGGACTTGATCAACGATTAGCGATGCAAGGGGCGCCTGGTATTTTTCGCAAACATCGCTGATAGAGGTCCACACGTCTTCTTCATTATCCTCGTCATTTTTATTTATCTTCTCCTCCTTCTTCGAATTGTCCTGGTCATTGTTCTCTGAGGAAAAGTTATTCACTTTATCGCAAAGGGCATTGAACTCCGCTAGCGCAAGATCAAGGTCCGCCTTGAGAATGATGTTGTCCTCCCGGATAGTTTTCATTTGATCAACTTGATCAAGCTGGAGCAGAACACTCAAAGCATATGTTGCCGCCAGTTTTGACGACTTTTCGCTGTCTTCGCCAATCTTGATCAAATTTAGGGCATCAATCAACCACTTTAAGTTGTCGAGCGCATTTGCATCAAAGCTTTGACGAAGGACAGCGGAGACAATGCCAAACAAGGAACCAATGGCAACCTCTTCGTTCTTGTTCCCCTTTCGATTAACGTTTACATCTATGATGTCCGGTAGAGGAATTGAAGTAAATTCCGATGGAAAACTAGTCACTAATGGACTTTGCGACATAAATTTTGACACTGGAATTCCACATATTTTCGAATTCAGCAAATACCAGTCTTTGCAAGAATCAGCTGTTGACGATTTGGCAAGTTAAACTCGCCGAATGTCGAAGGCATCTATCTCTATTCGCAGCCTCGGATAGATGAGCCAACGCATCATGCTTGTGAAAAACTTTGTTGAAATAACCCCAAGAAAACGTCAAATTGTAAAGCCGCCCCAAAAAATAAACAGGCTTGTGTCCACGGGGATCTGTGCAAGCCTGAACTAAACTAATTACGCTCACAACAGCAGCGAAACCGCAAAGGACATGTGATGACGGCTACTGATCAGAGCTATGACGTCAGTCCATAGCAACCAGGGAGAGTGAATTTTTAAACTTCCGGTTACTTCTGACTCGTTATGTGACACTTCTAGACAAGCCTTTGTTCTTGTAGGACTGTATTGTTTTTTTAACTTCTACAAGCCGTACACTACAAAATCTTGCATGATAGAAAAAGTGACATGTTCCATGGACCACGAGGTCAATCTCACTAGAGCAAACTGTGCATGACAAATATAAATGTAATATATTATAACAAGTCAAACGTGTCCAACTTCATTTCTCTGAAAGGCAAGGGAGACTGGATATTTCAACAGCAATATCCCATAGTAGATGAAAATACAGTAGAAACTTGAAGCTAGTTAATTTCTTGTGCGCATTCTTTGCTCTTCCTTGCATTTCAATGAAGGAATCTCTGGCTTGAACTGTATTTTCAAAATGTGCAACAATCACCTTGTAATTCTTCCCAACCAACACTTGAATTGCTCGCAAGAAGTGTGGAACCCACCTGGTTCCATCAGCTCTAGTAGGCTTCCCCACATTTACCTCCATGGCCTCTGCAAGCTCCTTTAGTTCTCTTACTGCTTTAGCAGAATACCTGTAATGTTTCCAACAGTTAGTGAGCACTTCTTTCACTTGTTTCATGATCTCATTTGACTTGACAGTATCAGCAAAAGCTAGCTCCAATTTGTGTGCAATACAGTGGATTCCAATAACATGTGGAACTTGAGATTATAGTAAGGCTATCACACCACCATGTCTACCGGTCATGACTGAAGCACCATCCGTGCCTGTAGAAATTAGCTTTTCTTTCCAGTGTTTATCTTTTTCTTCCATAACAGTTTCAATGGCCTCGAGAACTCCAGGTGCTTTGGCATTGGGGACTTATTTCAGTCCCATATAAAATGTCATGGTTTCTCCTGAAGGCAAAACACATCTTACATAAACAATTTCCTCCTCAATTACACTTAAATTAGTGCTTCTGTCATCTAATGTTGACAAAAAACGGGCATTTTTAATGGCTGCTTGTTCATCTTTCATGACCTGGGAAATATGCTTGCAAAATTCTTTACAGCCATGGTCATTTAGGTATGTTTGTCCAAGCACGAGTCCATTTTCTGTCTGAAGTGCACATAAATGAGGGAAACAAGAAAAGGGCATCTTGAGATAACAGATGTAGTACGCTGTGTTAAACAGTTTTTCCATCTTGGCAAGAGTTTCCTTCTCCATTTTCATAAATGCAGCATTGATTGTCCCTCTTGCTTGTTTGCTTTTAGTGGCTTTAGCATCTACATTTAATTGATGACCAGCACATTGTTCATGAGCTCTTAAGCCATCAAGCTGAAAATTCTGACTGCCAACAAAAAACGAAGATAGCTTGTTCTAACTATTTGGAAAATCTAGGCAATACTGGCAGAACATTTTCCCAGCTTCCTTGTCATACACCAGCCAGTCAAATTCTTTTTTCCATGCTTCTTTGAAAGCCCTTTCTTTTCATGCTTTTTTGGCTTGGGTTGGTTCAGAATTCTTGCAGCCTTTGTCACTCGGGATACGGATGCAACTTTCTTCATTCCTCTCATTGATGGGTGCTGTTTGACCTGTCCTTTTGAAGTAGTTTAGCAACGAAAAAGTATGGTGACCTGCGATGGTTGTTGTCGTGGTTTTTACCACCAATTATGCAAAGAAAAGCTTGCTATATCAGCGCCCGAACACGCAAGTTCACTGCGCTTCACTGGCGATCACAACCCCCTGTTGATGCCTACAGCGCATGCCCTTGGATTTCTCTACCCAGTTTCTCACAAATTTCAAAATGGCGTTAAAGGATAAATGAGTGATCAGAAATAAGAGACAAAGCCTGCAATTAATAGTCATTTTTATTAACTCAAGATATATAAAATCAAAGAGCAGTGAAGGGAAGGAATAGTGTACTCGTCCACAAACAAGAGTAAGTGGAAATTTCACTCATTCGTTGGGAAATTTAACTCATTTTTGACGAGTGAACAAGTGTCAGCTTCGAGTGTCAGTTTGTCAGTTTGTCAGCCTCACAAATGCATGGTTTAACTTCCACTTCCATTGCTTCAGTCTTACAAAAATCCGACACATCTACTGCTGTAGCAAGTCTTACATGGTACACACAGCCATTTATTTGAGTTTCTCCTGATGGTCCACCAAAAACCACCCATCCTAAAGGCGTTTTTCTTACACCAAACTGTCCAGTCTGCCTGGTCTGTCCAGTATGCATCTGGGCATGGTCGATTCCTATTAGTTAATCAACAGTAACTTTGCCTCTGCGTATCCTTTCATTTTCCAGTCCGTGAATCTTTGCGATTGGTTTAAGCTAGACTTCTGACATTTCCTCACTAATGGACAAGATTCCAATAGCCTTGATTGAGAACATTTTGAGGTTGTTTGGTGGTGACGCAGGAAGCCTTTACACTTTAGTCCTGATCGTCTCCTCTTCTTCTCCTCAAGATACGCTGGATGATGGCAACTGGAAGTAAATTCGCAAAGTCTGAAATTTAATTTGCATAAATGTCACGCCACTTGACAACCTCCACCTCAGTTGTGGCGGGGACAGAGGTCATTTTGCCAGCCTTTCAGAAGGATAGGTCAATTTCCGACTTTTTCCCTGTTTTGCCCAAAATTTGTAAACACTATTATAAAAAAATAGATTCCTAAACTGTTTCCTTCAATTTTGTTTTCATAATTCAGTTTTAGCAAGGGAAAAGTGAGTGTCAAGTCTTCAGAAATGAATCCAAAGAGCAGGTAAATCTGGGAAAATTTCCTTGCACAGTGTTTTTTCACCTTGATTTTTATCATATGAAACTTATCTTTGGCAGGTTAGGACTGCTTAAAAAAATGACTGCTTTACTAGTAAAAAAAATGTGTGGATTTTTAATAGAGATCATCTTTCTTCAACTCGTGTCTTACTGTTTTAGTGAAAGTGGTGCCAACGGATGGTTCACTTGAAATTCTACTTTATTTTCCTTTAGTTTGGCAATGGAATGGACAAACAACCACGACATTGTTCTTGCTTGGCAGGTTTTGTTATTGGAACCTGAATCTGCCCTTTCTTCAAGGTCAAATCTTTCCTACTCTTCATACGGTAATTCTAAGGTTTTTGAAAAGCTGCAATAATAGAGGAGCACAAATTCTTTGTCAGAAATGATGTCGGCCAAATAGGCTCGTGCTAAGAGCTCTCGGGTCCTCTTACATGATGTCATAACAGCAAAACCCTGATTTTCTGACTGAATCTGTTTGTTGTTATGACTTGCTTCGGCCATCATGTGCACAATGGAAATCTTAAGGTTTCTTTTTTTCCCATACAAAGTTACTACCCATGCCCTCTTGGACGTGACCACATTCTTCAAGGCCGCCGCATTCAGTATCTTAACATATGAAGCTCTTGTCATATGTCAATGAAAATTTGATATTCAGTGATTATACATGACAGATTTTATGACTCTCTTCACTCTGCATGCGCAGTTCAATGCAGCACGGCTAAAATTAAAATGATGGACGAAGGTAAGTGTCTGTCCCATCCTCCGAAGAGGCCTATTGATGAGTATCTACCAGTGTTTAAAACTAAGAATGAGAAGAAAATGAGAAAGGATAACCAACTGTATGAAATTGAAATTTGCGAGGTTTATAAAGAGAAGAAAAGAATCAAAACTCACTACAGAGGTTTCAGCGAAGATACAGATGAATGGCGTGACTAAAGGGAAGATTTGTTTCCATTTGTGAGACTTGAGAAAAAGCATTTATTCCTCAAGTAATTTCTTTGGAAGATAGAAAGAACGGTCTTTATGGTCAACTCTACAGGGAAGCAAATCAAAAACTGTGGTCTGGGCGTTGTGATGACCCAGATATTAGGATTGAACTCAACAGGGACCCAGATGTATTTGATCAAGAGATTGGACTGGTGGTCAAAGCGTGTTATCAGAGACAGATGGCCAGAACCAAAATGATGCTAAATTATTTTTCATGAGTTTTCTGTGGCTCGGCCGCATTGATTTGATGAAACGTTTTCAAAGAATGAACGTGCAAAAAGAAGAAGCAAGAGCAAGAATTAATACAGACAGAAGTGGCCAGGAAGATCACGAAAGGCTTTATGAAAGGAGGTGAAAATGGCACTGAACATTGCCATGAAGTCGAGCGAGTCAAGCAAATGAAACAAATACTGAACAATGCCATGAAGCAGGAAGATAAGGAGCTAGAAAAAGGAGGAGAAAAACAGACTCAGATTCATTGCATTGTGCAGATACATGTACAGTCAAACATGTATATTTAAGCAGTCACACTTTATCAAACCTATATCAGGTCCCAAAAAATACTTCCAAACTGACCTATTAAGCAGTCACCTCCACTAAAGTACCAATGCGTCTTTCTCCATTGTCGTGACCTGTATTAGATGGTCATGCAGTGACCATTACTTGTTTATACAGTTTCAAATAATGTAACACACAAAGCACAACAAGTGATTATTAAAACACTTATTTGACGTCAAATGTCTCTTCAGGATTGACTGTGGTCTTGGTCACCATTTGCAAAGTACCAGTAAGTGGTCTCTTTGTATTTTCTTGACCTGTATTAGATGGTCATGCAGTGTCAGTTCCTTGTCCATACAGTTTCAAATAATGTAACACACGAGGTGCAACAAGTGATGTCCTTGTTTATTAAAACACTAATTTGAGGTCAATATTGTCATTTCAGTACTGATTGCATTTGAATTGTTTACCTTGCAACCTATATTAGGTGGTCACCCTATATTAAGTGGTTACTTAACCGTTCCCCATGAGTGACTGCTTAATACAGGTTCAACTAAAGTGTTATCTAATGTATAAACTACAGTATTTCAATCTGTTGTTTAAATGATAGCCTTATAACCCCATGTCTAGCTTTGGCACGTTTAGGTTATTGATGTACATGTACTGTTTATCCCTCTATGATTGGTTGGGCGAAAATAGTCCTTTGATGCCCTGTTGTTATTTTTTCCATGCCCTGCTGGGTATAGTAAGCAATATTTTTGTAAAATGTAAATCGGCCACCGCGAAATGACAAAGGGCTAACGCTCAAAACATCAGCTTTATAACTTGTTACGGTGGCCAATTTACATTTTCAACTTAGTTGATATAACCAAATTACATTGTTACCCCCACCGACGCAACTTTCACCCTTTAATATTTTTGTATAACTTTAAAAATTCAGGAACATGGGCATTTAGGGAATGCAGATATGGTGTCACATCCTTTGTTTGATATAACTTAAGAAAATTTTCAAACCAGCTTCAACTGCATAATTTCAGTATCACAATGGAAATCAGGCTTTAAGAGGCTGTCCGCCTAAGAATCGACCACTTAATTCGGATCAAAATTTCGATTTCTTTCAAAATTTCTCCACGAAACAAGGTTTATATAAGGTAAAAGAAAATACATTTCTTTGCTTTCTCTATTTGATAATAGTCAAGATTTTGAGAATGTGATAGATACCCGAAACCCTCAAATTGGGCCTTTCACAAAGCCGAAATTAGCCTTCTTTTGGATGCTTGCCGCTGAGCGTATATTTAGCGCACGAAGATAAGAATTACTCCACTGTTACATACATCATTGTACTTAATTCAAATGGTAAAATGAAACCTGGGTATGGAAAAGTACTAAAATTGTAATCACTTAAACAGGACAATGTCACCGCCATTTTCAAAAAGCGGGCCAGGTGGCATAGCGAAAAGCGAAATTTCTCATAATTCTGACTTCTTCGGAGAACCTCTTGTATTTTTCTGAAAAATATTAAGATAGATCTCTGAAACTACGGAATAAAATTTATTGGCATTCTTCCATGTGAAGAGGTACGATTGTAACAAAATGACACAAATTCGCCATTTAGCGATCCACAGCATTGTGAAGCCACCTGAGCAAAGGATTGGTCTTAGCTTATATTTTCTGATTGTTGTAGCTCAAATATCGGTTTAAATTGATAAATGTAGCATTAGTAATGAGCTGATAACACAATAATAGCATTTGATATAAAACTTACCCTGTAAAAGTCTTAAAATTATCCACTGAAGGTGAAATCGACGTGTTTGAATAGCTGTGGGAACTCACTACTCGTACTGACTTTGCCGCCTGAAAACCCGCCATAAAAGGAAACAGATCGAAATCCCTAGACTTGCTTGATTGTACAGTAATCAATTCTTTAATAATTTGCCGAAGTGCAAACTTCTGTCTCTGAAGAGAAGTCAATTTCATCGAGATTGGACTCGACAATCACGGTAAAATTGGTGAAATATTATTTTGTTTTGACTTGTAACACTGCTGATTAATATTGCAGTCATTTCATCAGTGAAGGCAGATGGGGGTAAAGAGGGTGACACATTTATTTTTATTTTTCCTATTCTTATTTTTTCATCAGGCTAGATTCGGTTCAGAAACAATAAACTTTTAGCAATCTCTGCGGTCTGATAGACATCATGTACGTTTCTTTAAGGTGCTTATATAGAGAATAACGCAACGTAGTAATCAGCAGTGGCTTCTCACATAAGCTTTGCATACTGAAATGAACATCTGCATGTTTACTATAATAAGGTACCACCAGAAGCGTAGGCATCTGGTACACCCTATAATTACATAGTCAATATGGTTGAATTATACGGTATCGAGAAGTTATTCAGGCATTTCAAAACACGGACATTTCTACACTAAAGCAGTCAATTGTTCCACCAAATCTTTTTTTTTTTAAATAAATGAAATATCAAAGTTTTTCAGGATGGCTTTCAACATGACAACATTAAACTTTCACAGTTTCCTGTACCAGATGCCTACTGTTGATTACTATGTTGTGTCTATATAAGCAGCTTAAGAAATGCACATTTAGGCATGCAGTGGCTAGACTTGCTTGGAGCCGGTCTAGAATGGAACAGTAAGGCACCTCCTTCCCTCCACTAGCCTGGGTGGACATCTTAGGCAAGTGTCAGTACACCCCTAGCCTCCCTTGACCAGGGTTACGGTTCCACTGCCTTGTGGTGGTTAGGGATAGCCAAAGGCTATGCG
>Ga0126337_10001670_pt1 | contig 13617 bp, 7 predicted proteins | sample DipCmetagenome_FD_92527 | JGI IMG/M metagenome (GOLD analysis project Ga0126337, IMG submission 92527) | Coral microbial communities from La Bocana,Puerto Morelos, Mexico - Diploria C A metagenome | ecosystem: Host-associated > Invertebrates > Cnidaria > Coral | place: La Bocana,Puerto Morelos... | reverse complement strand
TGCCTTTTTGAGACGTTTGGAGCTAATTTAGATCAAATCTATGCTAAAACCCTCAAAAATATCCAACAGATAATGCGCTGTGGTCAAGAATATCAAGATCAGTCAGTGGGTCAAATATTTTTTTAGCCAGACAACGTTTTCAAAAATTTAATAAAACAGTTGTTAAGAACACATTTTACCTCCCAAAGAAGTATCGATACTTCTTTAAAACAACTTAAAAATTAAGTCACGAGAGTTATACCCACATGCGACCAGAATCTCCCTGGGGTCAGGTTGAGGGAGGCGCGGTGTCCTCAGGGTTAGTGCGCTCGACTCCGGATCGAACGGTCTGGGTTCGAGACCTGACGGAGGACATTGTGTTGTGCTCTTGGGCAAGACTTGGACACTTAATTCTCTTAGTGCCTATCTCCACCCAGGTGTAGAAATGGGTACTGGTGAATTAATGTTGGGGGCGCTGCGATGAATTAGCATCCCATCCAGGGAGGAGTAGAAATACCCCTAGTCGCTTCATGCTACAGAAACCGGGATAAGCGCCGGCCTGATGGGCCACTTGGCTCGTATGCAGACTTTACCTTTACCACGCCCGGGTAGTTCGTCGTTGTGTTGGAGTGGTACTTTTCTCTTTAGTGCCGAGATGGGAACATTACTTTTGTTGTTATTTACGTAAAAAAGCCCAACGGTGTTGCCCTTTTGTAGGTATCCAAAGTGGGGAGAGAGGAAGAAGAGCGTTCGAAATGGAAAAAAAGTTAAAATTCTTCTGCCGTGTGTATTTTTTTTGTATGACAATTTTGTCAATTTTTTTAGGATGAGAATAGCCAGTACCTTTAAAGGTAAACGACCTTGCACATTCCATCTCATTAGACATTCCATTCCAATGCGTGTACCAGAACGGTTGACCACTGAAATTACGTTGATATGGAGACAAGGTGAGATAAGAGGCATTTTGGGAATTATAATAACGGCCAAAAGACGGAGTGAGAAGCGTTTACGTATAACAGGCTGTAATTTATACAGCTTTAATTTACCTTTTGAACACAACGATTACAAGTGTTGTGAACAGAACGCCTTGATCAGTAGTGAATAGGTCATTTTCCAATTACCTGTAGCCTCTTTCTCAAAGCGAGTCTTGGTAATCCTCTTTTCATGTGAAAATAATATTTCAATCACATGCAAATTAAACCAAGAGACCATGAGGTAAGTGAACACATCCCCCGTACATGGGCCTCTTCCAATGATAATCTTTTTCAATCTAATTTTAGCACGTAGTCAAACTGTGAGGCAATTTTAGGAAAGGCACCTGATTGGTCAGTTGTAATGACCTAATGATGTAATGACGTAATGACCGATTGCTGTTCCGTTCTGCTATGAGAAAATGGCGTCGGTAGTGGGAATCACGTTTGTCGATGAATCGCAAAACTTTGATTTTGAAAAGAGTGGGAAACGTTCTCGTTCACGTAGAGAAAAATGGTCCATGCTGCTTTCAGTTCCTTTCCTTTTCAGAAAATGAAATAACTTTTCCCGAGCGCTCATTGTGCTCTGGATGACAAAACTCACTGAGAAATTAAACTCGATCAAAACTTTAAATTTCGATCTACGATTTAACTCGATTATGCGACGGCGAGAAAAATCTTCACAGTTTCTTCGCTTTCCGCTGATCCTGTGACCATAGGCCGCGTGAGCATGGGGACGAACCGCTAAAACTAAATATATTTTTCACAGCGTGGCGCGAAGACAAAAATAGATTGAAAAAGATTATCATAGGGCACGGGGATGTGTTCTCTCACCTCATTTTCTCTTGATTAAACTCATTTTCATATCAGGCCTCGCTTTGATAGAGAGGCTTAAGGAGCTACGTCACGCTCATCTTCCTCATCTTGAAACGTTTAGCCCAATTTTTCAAGTTTGCAATACGTGTCAATCTTCTCCATCCTTAACCATTCTTGTTTCTTTAAGATATTTTATCATCTCTTTAGTATTTTTCTATTCTACTAAACCTTTAGTTTCAGGTTTCCTTCGATTTAAAGGTGATTTTGAACGTGTCCGAAGTAATTCAAAATAATGTGACTGATTTCGTTCATGGCAATTTGAAAATGAGCTATTACATCACTTTGTGAATGCGTTTAACAAGATTACTGCTTCACTTCGAATATTGGTAAGCAGGAAAGCACCAAAAGGTATTTGGAACGCTATTGTCAAAGCAACAGCCTTTGTTTTCACAATCAGTTTTGGAGATTCCAGGGTACGAGCCTTCACACTTTTGACGATCTTCAGGACTCACAGAGCACGCACCTGTGAAGGACATTGGTAACGTTAAAATGTAACATTTGGCATCAAGATATTAGAGAGAAAAATTAGTTTTCTTAAGGTCAAAGGTTGACTACCACACTATCATCATCATTATCATCATCATCATTATCATCAACATCATCACTGTCACCACCCTCACCGTCACTACCCCCACCCCCACCCCCACCACCACCACTACCACTACCACGGCAACCAACACCATCATCAAAATCATCATCAATCACCTGTGAAGCAGGCCCGGAATCCACGTCTTTCCAAACTCGGTGCGACGACATTTAAAGAAATTTTATTGTGCCTGTTCACTCTAGTTAAGGTGTGTAGGGTCACATATTATCACCACACGACAACTAATAGGGACCATAAGCAAACTACGAAAGCAACGATCGAGAACGAGAACGCAACCAGACTAAAGACTACATGAGCAGAACAATGACTGTGCACGTGCATTAGGGTTCTTTGTTCGTTTCTTAGCAGTCCACTGGAAAGCAACAACGCGAAATAATCAAGAGCTCTACGTATTTTGGAGAACGTTTTTAGCGTTTTTAATAGAATTGAACTCTAGCATTTCATATTTAGTTTGAGCAAGTTCTGAGAAAGGCGCACTGAAAAGATTGACCTAGACAACTGCAAAATTCGAGGTAGAATATAGCCTCACTTTTTACAAAGCGTTGTCCTCAGGGTGGTCGCCATTGCTTAAGGTCTTTAATAACTGTTCTACGATCGACTGTTGTAACCATATGCATGCGTTGAATGAGTGATGATAGAGAGAGACAAACCTTGTGTGGTAAAGCACCATTTAGCGCCAGGTATGGTGTCGTCAAAGCAACATCCTTCGTCTTCACATTGTTCTCTTGAGATCCCTGTAAATCCACAATCTCTACGATCCCGAGGCGCAACAGAGCATCTTCCTGTCGACAAAACCATAATGAAATAAAGCGGCTTTCAGTTGAGTGTTGTACTAGAGGGAAACTCAAGTGATCTCCCTACCTGGCCAATCACAAAGTCCCCGGGAAATCCAGGGAGCCAATCAAAACTCAAAACAGCTGCAATGTGCTGACGTGGAATATGGTTTGGATTTTGCTTTTGACTGGATGAATTTTAAACCAATCGCTCAGCGTAGAAATGTACTTTCGACACACAAGTTAAAACCGGTCTGCGAGGTAAGGCTGGAACAATATACATTTAACTAATTGCAAATTTCACAGGCAAATTTACACCCTAACACATACAACAACCAACCTGGTTTCAGGATGATATGGAACCTGGCATTTATGACAATGTTTCAGGCAATATAGTAACCAAATAAAGCAGGTATGGAAAACCAAGTTACGTTATCGTTGGAATTCAAAATTCTACTGAAAATTATTATAGCATCGATAGATTGATAGCAATTTTGTTATTTTATTACTGAAACAAATATCAGTCGCTTTGAATTATTAACGATCGACATTCTTAATTTCTTGTCAACTACGTTCCAAAATGAAAGTCTTCAGATTTTCATCGTAGACGTCTCTCTAGTTGTTGCAAAGTTGCCACTCGTGCAATCATGATCACAGGATGGTGAATGATATGACCATTAGACGCATTGCTTGCTGGCAGCAGGTGGAACAATGCATTCCTAAATTGGTGCGATAACTAAAGCCTGGCAAGAGCGGCAATCCATCAGACGGCATTCAATCGATCAATCGATAACAATCGATGACAATTAGTTAACTGCTATCTATTTATATCAGATAAAAATCATCATTATTATCAATTTCCAATATCAATCGATTCTTTTTTTCCATTGCCATCGATTGTTATCGATTATCGGTTTTCATCGACGCTAGCCTAAAGAAACAAAATATCACATGCTCATTAGGTATGTAGGGCGACGTAATAGCGTCAATCAGTAGTTACTGTTGACTATTTAGAACTTTTCACCGCCATCTTGGAATTATGACGCCACCTTGCATTCGTCTTAGGCTCTCTCGACAAATTGGGGTTTTTGAATAAATGATATAACCAGTCCGAACGGGACTTACTATCAGAGACTTTTGTTAATAATTTATGGACGAACTGGATTTTATGGGTTAATCAATGGATAAACAGCCCACGTTTTGGGTGGGCCTATAAAGGATAAGGGTTTCAAGAAGCTCACCGAATACCCCAATCCTGGAGGGGGGAGGGGGTGAAGCTTCTTCTCTACAAAGTATTACAGGGAGGCTCAGCCCCCACATCCAACACCTTACCCTTTTGCATGCCATTTAATTTGACAATGGGAGACAAACCTGGCGGTTGAAAGCAATAATCTGCTTCAAAAATGCTGTCGTCGTAACAACATCCCCTGTTTTCACATCGTTTTTTATTGATCCAATCAGAGCCACATTTTTTACGCTTCTCAGCAGCAACAGAGCACCTTCCTGACAAATACAAAAACACAATGAGCAAAACCAAAGTAATCGCCCTGGCAAATCAGGATTGCTTTTCTTCGAGCTACTTGAAGTGTCAGATGTATTTAGCACTAGTGGGAGAATAACCAGCTGGCTTTTTACACAACGTGGTCGAAGACAGTGTCGAAATTGGGACTAACGAGATAAACTAACATTTTCCAAAACTTTTAAGAACGATTGTTCACCTCCCTCTTTTTTTCCTAACAAGCATGCTGAGAGAAGGAAAAGAACCAGTTAAATTTAGGGTAGGCAATCACAAACTAAGGATTGAAACTGGTAGATATGATTAAATTCCAAGGGTTGACAAACTCTGCCATATTTCTGAATCTAATCAAATTGAAGATGAATCTGAATATCCTACGTATGGCATTTGCATTCTAAGAGATAAATGTTCTAAAAAAATCGGTAAGTTCCGACTTACAAGTTATCAGCGAGACTTTAACCCAGTTCCACAAATTATCATGTTAATACAACTCAATAAGCAAAATTCTTTCCATCTTGCTTTGATTAACACAATATTCTTTTTTCAAATCAAACCGATGTAATACAACAAACACGAAAGACTATGTCTGACCACAAACGCGGTGAAGAGAGTTGAAAATACGACGCGCAGCGGAGTATTTTTGACGAACTTCGAGGTGTTTGGAAATGTGTTCAGCGACGCTGTCTTGAGTCAAGTTTGATATATCTTAACTTCTCGATCGAAACCAAAACTAGTGAGGAAACGGAGAAATGAAATCGTGAAAATCTATGCTAATTCAGATCAGACATCCAAACACTGTCACGGTCATGATTTCTTTTGCTTGAAATTGATGAGTTAATAATTAGTTTCAGAATGCTGTATCCTTATTATAAATTAGTATATACCACTCAAGTGAATAGTGCTTTTCGCGCACGCTGATTGGCTAGCTCGGAGGTGATTAGCCAAGTACTATTCACCTCCGAACAGCCGAATAAAAAACAAAATGGCTTCCCGTTTCAAATAAAGTTAATCTTAGACGAGTAAAGTTACTGTTTGTTCCGCTAGTTATTCAGCTTGTGTGGTATATACTAAAACATTATTCACCTCAATGTCGGTGAACGTAGTCAGGATATTTATCTCCACTTCGACGAATAGCTTTTGCTACACTGTATGTATTTTTGGATATGCAAATAAAACTGTAGCTGTAGTTGTTGATCAGTGTCGTGCGTCGATGAGTACCGAATTTAATAAAGAAAAGATAGAGACCAACCTGGCGGAGGGAAGCACCATTTAGTGCCGTATATGCTGTTGTCAAAGCAACATCCTCTGATTTGACATTGTCTTTTAGAAATTCGAGGATACCCACAGCCTTCGCGTTTCGTAGGTGCAACAGAGCATCTTTCTGTCAACGAGACCACAATGATAAAGAACGGTTTGCAATTTTGTGTTTTAACTGAGTGAATGCAAAGTAATCGCTCCTGAACCAATCACAAACGATTCAAGCAATCAAGTGAACAATGAAAACTAAAAGCAAATACATGTAGCTGACGCGAAGCATGGGAAAACGTATGGGAGTAAGTCAGATTTTGTTTTACTTTTAATTACATGAAGTTAATTTAAGTAGGAGGCATTCTCGTCTCCAGTGGCCGCGCTCGTTTTGGTCAGCACCAAGAATCGCGACCTCTGGCCGGTCCGATTTTCTTAGAATGCACAGAGGTTTCCTTTCGTATTCTCAGCCAACCCGATTTGTCAAATTCGAGGGAAAGTCCACGAATCGCGCACTTCCCGTGTTGGACCAGCCCAGAGGTCGCGATTCTTGGTGCTAACCAAAGGAAGCGTGGGCCCCTGGGGACGAGAATGAGTGGAAGAAAGAAGTAGAAAAGAGAGTCACAGTAGGGCAGGAAGACAAACCTGATGGAGAAAAGCATTTTATGGTGCTGGTCAGCAAAGCAACATCCTCTGTCTTCAGCAAACAAACTTTTTCCAAACTTTGTGCGATAACTAAATAAACTAAATCTGAAATGCTCGTTCTAAGCGCCCCTCGATAATTAATTAATAATCGTCTGTCAACAGTAACTGTACGTCGAATGGGCGAAGAAGCAACAACATGGACAAGACTTATTCACAGAAGGAAAGGAAATTAACAAACCTGGCGGATAAAAGCACAATGCAGGGCGTTTTCTGTTGTTATAGCAGCATCCGCTTTTTACACATTCGGTTTTAGAGATCCCAGAAAACCCGCAGCTTACCTGGTCCTGAGGCTCAACAGAGCAGCTTCCTGTCAACAAAACCGTAATGGAATATTAAGGTGATAGCTAAGGTCGAACCAATCCATCCGTGATCGAAATTCAGATACACCCTAGAACCCAGAATAATGAAAGACAACCCGGGGCAGGTTTTGTTATTTGGTGACCAAATGAAGAATGTATGGCGAACCATTTTGTTTGTGTTTTGATTGTGTGAGACGAGCTTCACCAGTGACTCAGCTAGCTTTTCAGGTTGTGTCTGTTTTCTTTAAACAAGAAGTTTGATAGCGCACTTTGCGGAAATAAAGTGATTTTTTTTCCAAAGGAACTTGTTTTCGATTAAAATCAGCTGCGCATTACGAAATAAAACATACCTCCTTGAGTTCTTTTCATGTAATTAATGACTGGATTGGCTGATTTCACAGTCACAACCAGAGCGGCAAGTATAACGACATAACTAGCCCTCATGATGACAAAATCTGAAAATAGAAAAGGATAAAAGAAAAAGAACGATGGAATCGATCGTCCTCAGAAGTAAAAAAGAAGGTCTGCATATATAAGCCAAGTGGCCCATCAGGCCGGAGCTTATCCCGGTTTCTGTAGCAAGAAGCTGCTAGGAATATTTCTACTCCCCTGTGGATGGGATGCGAGGCCATCGCAGGGTTACCCCCCGCATTGAATTCGCCGGTACCCATTTATATGAGAGGCACTGTGAGAGTCAAGTGTCTTGCCCATGAACACAATTCTATGTCCCCGGCCAGGGCTCGAACCCGGACCGCTCGATCCGGAGTCGAGCGCACTAACCGTGATGCCACCGCCCTCAAACAGAAACAAACTACCTCCTCAGAAATAAAAGTTAAACTTTCCCTGAATGTTCCCCACCAGGAACTGTTTCGATGATTTTAATAAAAAAGAAAGTTATCGTGGTAGCAAAAGAAATATGATGGGCAAATCGTACCCCAATTACGCCTGTACTGGTTCTAATTACAAGCTTTATTTAATCCGTTCATGCTACATTATGCGGCATCTGGAAGTGAATTTTCAGGAAAGTTTAAGAAGCGTTTTTTTAAAAACTCGCTATGTGTTTTTTTATGAAATTTAATTTTTTATAGATTATTTTAAACATTGAGTTTAATAGGCCTCGAATCCGTCACGGTCTATAAACACGCAAAAGAACAGAACTTGGCCAATATCCAGCCATCTTGACAAAAGAGTTATTACGTGGAAAAAGAATATTATTCTCTTGCGTGAGCCAATCACAGCACAGGATATAGTTCATCTCACCCGCTCACGGAGCTAGCCTTAAAATAAAATATATGATTTATATTCGCACCATTTTTATTCATTTTAACTTGATCATGACGTTAAAACCCAACGTGGAAACATCGTCATTAATTTTCACGAAAAAAAGTTTGTAAACTTCTCCACAGTCATCGCAGTGTTTCAGAATGAAATTTTGTAAAAGTACACTTATAATGCTTCAAGTTTTCCTTGTTCGCCTTGTGGCCGTAATTTTACCCACAAAAGATTGGGACCTAACCCACTGGAACCTTAGAGCCCATTACCAACCAAAATAAATTAACAGAATTATGCTTCACGTCTTTTTGATGAACATCGCAATTCTTACTACCTGACTACTTGCCAAAGCAGTGGTTTCATAAGGAGAAATTAGATGATGATTGCCCTTACTACTAGTACCGGGAAGTTGAAAATACCTACATGAAATATTCGCTATTCATGCGTACAAAGTTTTTGTTTCGTAACGACATGAAGTCATTTCAGCTTCATGCCTCGTGGTGAACATACAATGGCATTCCTCGCTCCCTTGTTTTTTGGTTATTTTGACGCTAGGTCTAATGCATTCACTAACATAAGTTCTATAAATTTCCATCTGACAAAGTTCAAATCGTGCTAGTGTCCCCTTTCCCCGATGCGACATCATGCATGAGAGCGGACCACCGCTCACTAGAGCAGTCTCCATTCTTGAGGAGTGATCATTTATGGCATGAAACTTACTTAGGTAATTAATGCAAATCGAATGACTCCGTGATACATTTAGGCTAATTGATTTTAACAGAGTCAAAGCAAAACGCAGTTCGTGGTTTTGTTTAATTGGTAGTGATGTAATTGCATCAGTGAGACACGTAGAAACGCCTAGTCTTCAAAGTGATCATAACATTGTTGACTACGTCTTCAGTTATCAGTCTTATCAAAAAGGCTTTGGTGAATAATTGTTCTAAACCGGAAAGATGACCCTTGAAACACTCTTTTTGATCACTAATAATTCACGTTCCCCGTAAAGGCAATTCGATTTGCTGTTCCCACGTTTATCGTGCGATATTCATAACAAACAAAATTGTCATAAACAAGACTGCTTCTTAGCCTTAAAAACCTCGTGGTAAGAGGGACGAGGGAGGGAGCTATTCATCTCGTTTCGTAGATCGAATTGCATGTTTTGATATTATTAAATGGTCAGAATTTTATAAACGCTTTTTCGTGAGTTGATTGCTTTTTCGTGAGTTGATTGCTTTGACGAAGGATCTAGAATCGACCTTTAAAATTTCCTCACACATGTCAATAACAGTGCCAGTGACGTATGGTGTTGCATGTGATGCATGCAATCTGCCACTTGCGCATGCAATACGCAAGTCGAAATCAATCGTGGGTCTTAGAAATTTCTCTTTGAACTATTTGTGGACCGTTCCTAATTATTCTTTCAGATCTTTAATATTTTTGAATTGTAGTATTTTGGAATTGTGCTATTAACACGACGTAGTTGAGGAGTTGAACTCGGGGCTACCGAGAACAAATCCAGGTAGCGGTAGAGTGGAGGATTTGAACCAGGGAGCTCCAGATTTTAAATCCAGCACCCTAAACCACTTGACCACGACGCCTCTCTCTAATTTGTACTTGCCTCTGAAAACGCAAATGATAAATCTTCAGTTTAAAAACAGAGACCAAATATTGGAATCGCGAGTTGACAGAATCGTAACCAAGCATGCCGTCTTACCCTTACTCCGTAGTGATCTGACGATTTGGAGAGATTCCAAACCTGTTCATGCCAGCATGAAGTTGAGAAAAGTCTGTTCTGAGAAGAAACTGTGAAAGAGTTGTTATATTGAACAAGTCAGGGCAATATTCAGGCGGGGCCTCATTCGCTGTTCCTATTGGCTAGCTAGTTTGACCGTGTTATTTGCTTATTTTATTGAATGGTCCCATGGGAGTAACCTTTGTGTGTCCTCTGCATCTTCACGGGAAGAAATAATGAATATGGCATGAAATAATTAATGTGTATCCACTGAACCATTCTATCTACACAGTGTGAGCTGTCTTTACTAGTAAATGGGATTTCACGATGACATCAAATGAAGGAAAGAAAACCAATTATCGTCCTAGTTGTTAAATGCCAGTGGTCACACCCCGGTTGTTCAAAGGCTGGATAACGCTATCCAACGGATAAATCGCAATCCAGTGGATAAGTGATAACAAAACAAGCATACGTGATAACAAAACAAGCCATGCGTTATCCACCTTTTGAACAACCCGGCCCTGGAGATTATAAAGGGTCAGTGACTTTCTAAGGCTTTCTGGGTCATCAGTTACTGGGGGTGAGAGGTATTATCACGAACGGAAGCAAGCTTCTAGATTGTAATCTCTTTTAATGATTAAACAGGCGTAATTTAGGGCGTCAGGTTGATAAAAACAATGGAGCTATAGTTGTCCCACGTGCCCGAGGGTAAACTGGCAGCCCCAGGGGCGTACTCCCAGAAAAATTGGGCAGGGGTGTGCGGCCCGCTTCCCAAAACGCTTACCCTATTTATGACCAAAATCTGCGATTTTCCCTACCCTATTTATGACCTGACCAAAAATTTCATACCCTATTTATGATCTGACTCTTAGAAAATTAGGGGAAGGGCTTTTGTAGCTGGCTTTATCTAGCATGCTTAGCAGGCGTTAAACGGGGTAGAGGAAGGCAAATCGCGGATGGGAGAAGGAGGGCATGATGAAGAAGTAGCTTCTTCTAAAAGAGAAACCGAATTGAAGACTAAAGTGCAAAAATCGATACCCTATTTATGACCAAAATGGCGACAGAATGGCTAAAATCGATACCCAATTTATGACTAAAACGGCTGAAAGACCTTACCCTTTGGGGCCGCACATACCTATATAGCCCATATAAGGGAGTACCCCCCCGGGGTTCATGAAGTTTTCTCCTGCTGCGCTCCATGACAGGAGACAGTGTGAAAGTGTTTCTGCGCGAATGTGCGCTTCCCATGTAAACTGCATCCAAATCATTGAAATGCATCAAGTTCAATTGCCATTATTATGCGAAACAGAGCAAAAACAAAGCTCGTGATGGGTTTTACAGTTGACTGGGCACGAAATTTTCCAACTGAGATCAAGATGACAACAAGATGCAACTGCGTGAGAAACGCCACATGTTAAATTCCATTGCATCGCTTTCAAAACATTGTTTATTCTTATTGAAAAGGACGGTGGTACAGAATTGTTCATAGTTCAAGTGTCTTTGTGCCTTTTGGTGGGAAGACTGAATAGGTTATTCTAATGCTAATTGATATTTTACGCTTCAAGTGTGTCATTGAAACTGCCTACTGAGGTGCTTGCCGTCTATTTATTTCTTTAATTTCCAGTGGAAAGGCATGTCTAGAGATGGGTTGCTCTATTCTCGCTTTTACCGAAATGATCGGAAAATTTGTAATGCTTTACGGTAGCACGATTTGGACTTCTTGCAGTAAAGAAAATCTTTTGAAAGTCCTGCGTTTTCAAAAAACGTGCGGCTAGAATTATCCTCGATGCCGAAAGAACAGCACCTTCTGTCGGCTTATTTAACACCTTAAAGTGGGTGCCCTTTTATGCTGAATCATATATAAATCGATGCGCTTTAACCTACAAGAGGCTGAATGGCAGTACCCCGGAATATATAAATGATTTACTTATCAGAAACTCTGACACTCATATATAACAGATCAACCCGCTTTTGTAATATAAATCTAATGTGCCCGCGATTTAAGAGAAGTACTGAAGGGGGTCGAGCGTTTGCTGTGCGAGCCACAAAAGAATGGGACAAATTAAGTGTGGACATCAAACAGAGTACCAGTGTAAAACATTTTAAGCGCTCCCTTTTTAAAATAATTTTACATGATCAAATTCTTAGCAAATTATTCCTGTACATTTTTAAATAGTTTACGATGTACAAAGGCTTAATTATTTTATTTTAATTATTTTCAATATTGTTACGATTGTTATTATTTCTTTCTTTTTGAAATTTTAATTTTGAGGGCCTTTAGGTTATCAGTTTTATTACTGTCAAATGTTACCCTCGTAAAATAAAGTCTTACCTCTACTACTACTAAATTACCGCCAGTACCATTAGTTTTCTCGTACTATTCCATGCCCCCCTCCCCCAATATCATCTACGTAGTCAATCCCGTTGAACATTTTTGCATGCACGTACACACAAATGTTATTATTCGCCGTCAGTGTACTTGTAATTGCAGACTACGGACAGACTGTAGATTTTTACGACTATTTTGCAGAATGCGAAATAGGAGTTTAGTGAGCGAGCGCGAATTAACTCGCTTGGTCGGTCGGTCGGTCGATCCTTCCTTTGGTCGTAAACCTTTGTTTGTATTTCCGCTGACCAATGCACAACTTCACTTGACGAAGAGAAAAATGTCGTTGAATGGTTCAGCAAATGTGAAACATAGTGAAGCAATGAGTGATGAGATAGTTACTGCTATGTCAACAGCATGTGGTGCGAGCATTTTCTTATTTGAATTGCTAAAAAAAAAACCTAGAAAGCATTTGTTGTCCTAGTTACGAAATGAACGCGGGCTCCTGGCAAGCATGGGTTTTAATAACATGATGCATGCGATGCATGAATATCGAGCAAAATAATAAATTATTATAAATGGAAAGCACTTATTAGCTTCATGGGGGAAAGAAACAGAAAGAAAAAACACGTCGGAGGGAAAAAAAAAAAGAAAAATTGGTGCGTTTGCAATCCCGAGACTCGAACTCTCGCCCTTCACGCTTTCCAAGCTTTCAACGCATTGAGCTAACTTAACACATAGGTTCGCAAAGTGTGTATTTGTCTAGAGCGTTATGCATTATTGTATTGCGGAGTTAGGGCAGTGATTAAAGCGTGATTTTAAGAGGTTTAAATAAGGGACAGAAGAAAGAAATTTATTTTTGTAACAAAGCCAAAATATTTTCATCTTTTCTGCTTATACTGATGCATGTATTTCATAATGCAAATTAGTCGTAGCCTCAAAGAGGCCTTTGATTAACTGAGTCGTAGACCATTTCTATTATTGAGAGCTAACTGGCTACGCTAAGCTGACTGATATCCAGTATAACCAAATTGATATTAATTCAGGCTAGGCGCAGTGGATATTTTCACTACAGTTAGCCTGAATAACCCTGTTTACAATTAGCACTCGATAATCAAAATAAGACGATATACACTTACTAAGTAGGTAGTGTCCAGTCTCCAATTTAACCCTCGGTCTTCGGTCCGCAGTCCGCAGTCCGACTGTTTTACACCGACCGTTCTTTTTCGTACGTTTGGCTTCATATCTCCATGTGAACAGTTTAACAGTGAGCATTAACTATATTTCACTGTTGCTTGTTGCGTGTTGTCTCTACC
>Ga0126337_10001669_pt1 | contig 13617 bp, 5 predicted proteins | sample DipCmetagenome_FD_92527 | JGI IMG/M metagenome (GOLD analysis project Ga0126337, IMG submission 92527) | Coral microbial communities from La Bocana,Puerto Morelos, Mexico - Diploria C A metagenome | ecosystem: Host-associated > Invertebrates > Cnidaria > Coral | place: La Bocana,Puerto Morelos... | reverse complement strand
TTTTATTTTTGCCTTCTCGCCACCACTATGGCAAACAGAGGTACTTATAAGTTTATCCACTTTACTATTCCAGATGAATGTGGCCCAGGTCTGTATTCTCCAACTGGTATAGCGAAGTGCTTCACCTGCCCTAGTGGAACCTACTCTGCACAAAAACGAAACAAAGCCTGTAGTAATTGTCCAGCGGGCACTCTTACTGTCATTAGTGCAGCTAAAGGCATCGAGGATTGTGGAAGTGAGTGCTGTTTTTGATGTTAATTGAGATTGGTAATTAGTCCATCCTTGACAATTTGTTCAAATCTTCTTCAAACCCATTAAAAATAAGACTAAAACTTTGGACAGGCTGCCAACCATTTACAACTCTGACGGGTGATAATACCCTTTAAACCTTTTCAATTGTTTCAATACAGTCATCAAAATGCATCTAAATGCTCCCAATTTTGACTTTTTACTCTGGTTGAAATGGTACAATACTGCTAAACTAACAATAAACACGCATATAATCATGTTTTAGTGCAATGTGCTCCAGGAACTTACTCAGACAATGGAGTGGAACCGTGCTTACCTTGTCCTGCTGGAACGTATCAGACGGATCTTGGGCAAACCTCCTGCTTGCCATGTCCGGGACAAGAATCTACGCACGGCACTGGGGCAAGTTCTCTAATATACTGTACAGGTAAGACGCTATAGTATTAACTACTAATCAAATTCGTGCATTCGGTAGTTCCCATTCCTTGCCGAGCCATACAATAAATACGAAATTTAATTTCCAAATGTAAGCTCAGAATTTGAAACGGAAACTAAAGCATTATGAAGATGAGACTCCTCCTTAGCTATCTAAAGCACAGTTTATACTGTTTTACTTTCCAAGGCTTGCTAAATGCCTTCTTAGACTTGTGGATTGTTTTTCTTTTTTTGCGAATGATCCGATCGCGATTAGATGCACAACTTCTAGGCGATGTGAAATTAATGCCGCAGAAAAATTAATCCATGAGTGAACGAGATTTAAACCCATGGCGGCTGCGATACCAGGACAGTGCTTTACCAACTGAGCTATAAAGCCAACTGGTTAATAATGTTATTGAATAAAAGCACAATTGAACTCCCCCCAAAATGCCCCCCATAGAAAGTTGAGATGATAGTTAAATGGTACAGACAATGAAAATTTCCTTAGTGCTATGCCCTTAGACAAAACGAATAAAAAAGTTCATTTACTACATTTGAAGCCCCGTAAATGTATGGTAAAGTAAAGTTCAGTAGAGTAAAATAAGTAAAGTAACTGTGATGGGGCTAAATTTTAATTGCAGTTGTGGACACGTGTGTTTCGAACCCGTGCATCAATGATGGAACGTGTGTTAACACGAAAGAATCTTACCGATGTGACTGCAAACCAGGATTCCAAGGACAGAATTGCGAAACAGAGATTAACGAATGTCTCTCGTCACCGTGTTACGAGGCATCCACTTGTGTCAACAAGGTATTTAGATAGAAACTATAGAGAAAATCGAAGCCTCTTTGGGAGCATTTTATGGACCTACTGTAATACTTTATTATATTGGTTTTTACTTTATTACCAAAGTAACCACTGAAGCCGATCACAAACGAAACAACAATATTGTGAATGAATCAAGAAGTAATTCATGAAGGTAATGCGAAGGGCGAGGAGATGTGTGCGTACGAGAAACGATTGGTTTTGGTTTTACTTCAATCTGATTATCTGAAAAAGTGGCGCGGTTTTTATTTTGCCAATCGTGTAGTGTAGTAAGTGCAAAACCAACTACTTGTCGACATTCAAATGAAAAGCGCTCTATTAGGTCCTGGTTCGACGGACAGCAAAGAACTGAAGCTGGACACGTTTTTTAGACTTCTTAGTATCGACATCTGCAGACTTGAGAAATGGGTTTCATTCTGCGAATTCGCCGAAATGTTCTACCTCAAACTATCATTCGGGTATCCACCCTCAGTTGCTTTTATTAGAATTCGTGTCAGTGGTAAATATACCTTATTTACCAAGAGAAAGGGACGTAGTGCAGAAAATATCGTCTCTTCTTGTTGACTGAAGTGTATCCAGCGTAGCGACGTCCGTAAACTAAAGGCCAAGGACTATCCAAATTCGACCATTGCGGTCTCGAGCATGCTTGTTAAATAAGATAAATGTCACAGGGATGAAAATGTGTAGAAAAAGGCCACGGCCACAAACTTCAAAAGAGTGAGAACTAGAAGTTAGCCCGTGGTTTAAAAAGAAAACAGGAGCGAAGGGTGGAAGAATTGGATGGAGTTGAAGAGGGGTCCGTCGAGATCATTCGAAACAATCAAGTTATACCGACCGAAACTGGCCATGGAGCGATCAGATTAGTTTCTTTAGCTCTACTTAGCTGAAGTAACTGAGTCGTGAAATGAATATTTCTAAGCTTCCGTTTTTTTCCTGGATTCTATCAACACATTTTTGTTGTACCGCATTTGAAAAGAATTATACTCTCATTGGCAAATCTAATTTAAGGTACAAAGAGACACTAACCTACAATTTTTTGCAGGTGAATGCTTTCAAATGCCTCTGCACTCCTGAATACACGGGCAACGAGTGCGAACTTCCGTTCAGTCTTTGCACAAAACGCACGCCTTGTATAAATGGGGGAAACTGCATTGATAAAGCAGGAACGTTCGATTGTCAGTGTCCCCAGGGGTACAGTGGAAAATTCTGCGATCTGAATATAGACGAATGCAGCACAAACCCTTGCCAAAATAACGGTGTATGCATCAGTGAGTTGGATTCCTACACATGCAAGTGTCAGAAAGGATACAGTGGTGTGAATTGCCAGATCAATGACAATGACTGCGCTGGCGATCCGTGTGAGAATGGCGGTACCTGTGTGGACGATTTACAGTCGCATAAATGCATATGCGTAGTTGGTTACACTGGCGTCAACTGTGAGCATGCTATCAATCACTGCGTGGGAGAGCCATGTCGTAACGGTGGTACGTGTGTGAACACGCCGACTGGTTACAACTGTAAGTGTGCGCCCTCATATCACGGATGTCGCTGCACTAAAGGTAAGATAACAATTCAAGCATGCTGGAACGGAGAATAGCCAATCAGAGATATTTCATTTCTTAAAATTCTAGCAGCTCTTAATCAGGCATGTAGGAGCCGCGGTGGCCTCATGGTTAGTGCGCTCGACTCCAGATAGAGTGGTCCGAGTTCGAGACCTAGCCGGGGACATTGTGTTGTGTTCTTGGGCAAGACATTTGACTCTCACAGTGTCTCTCTCCACCCAGGTGTATAAATGGGTATCGGCGAATTTAATGCTGTGGGTAACCCTGCGATGGACTAACATTCCATCCAGGGGAGAGTAGAAATATTCCTAGTCGCTTCATGCTACAGAAACCGGGATAAGCTCCGGCCTGATGGGCCACCTGGATCGTATGATGTATGAATTGCCTGATAATTTCGACAGCCAATAGCAGATTTTTAAGTTGTCGTTATCATGGGACTACAATTTCCAGAATTGATTTCGGTTTTTTCTTTATTACTTAAATTTTGAATTCCACGTGGAGTTTAAATAACCATTGCCCTGAATGACACCAGAAACAGAAAAAGTAAAGGATTTTGATAGTTGTAGTCAAATGACCACATCATTCAAATCGCCAACGTTTTCATTCAGGGCTGGCTTTAAATCACGAATTAACAATGTTTCCTTAATTTTACAATGTATATCTGACCTACCAGTTGCTAAGATATCAAAATTGTCTCATTTAATTTTATGACCCGTGGAAGTTGCGTGATCTGCAATGGCTGAAGTGTGACCGTTTTTAGCAAGGGCCTTAAAATGTTCAGTTTTTCTATCGCGTAGTTGACGCTTTGTTGTTCCGATATAAAAATCATCACAGTCCCAGCAGCTTGCCTTGTAAACCACCTAGCTTAGAAATCTGAGAACGGCTGAACCTGTCCTTGTACGGGAAAAAAGACTTAATTCGGCGGAAAATTATTTTTACATTAAAACAACCATAAAACTTATAGATACAAGATTTAAGCTGCTGGGTAATTACTTTACTTTGGAACCCTAAGAATAATAAAACAATGAAGATTTCTCTCTTGGGAACTGTAGTGATAGGGTCTTTAGGTTTGTTTTGATGTCTATTTACTACATTACTATTTACTACTACAGTTAGGGTGCGGAAGAGGTTTATCTTGTACTTGCGAGGTGTGAAGGAGTCCCATTTTCTTGCGGTAAATGGATGTTGAGAATGAATTGTTATGGCTAAACGATAAAATAGAGGGTAATCAATACGGTTTCAGTTGTGCACAACCTATTTTTACGAAGCGTTTTCATGATTGCCAACAAACCAAGTGCTCTAGAAATGACAAACAAATCTCTGGCATCCTCACAGAGACACATGTGTAATTGATTCTAATGCATTTTTCATTTTACAGTACTTTCGTCGGACTACGATCTTTCGTTTCAAGTCAGAGAGGCCAAGTCATATTCCGAGAGCAAAAAGGAAGTTCCCGACCTTAGCGCATTGACCATTGCTTTTTGGATGCGTACCAGAGATAGTAACCCCGGCACGGCGATCTCCTATGCCACCCAAGAAGTCGGTAAAGTGCAAGACAACGCATTGGCCTTACAAGACTATGCTGGATTCAACTTATTTGTAAACAACATCACAGTCTACACGGGCTTGAAAGTAAATGACGGTCAATGGCATCACGTGGCAGTCACGTGGGAAAGCGCGGGAGGGACATGGCACTCGTACAAAGATGGCGTGATAATGAAAAGCTCTGCTCAGCCTTTCCAACAAGGTGAAGTTATCACAGGCGGTGGCGTTTTGATCCTTGGCCAAGAGCAAGACGAAATAGGTGGTGGGTTTAACACAGAAGAAAGCTTTATCGGCGACGTTAGTCAGATGAACATCTTCGACTACACCCTGTCTGCTAACGATATTTACAACCTTGCATACAGTTGTGATCATGTCAAGGGAAATGTTGCAGCTTGGGGCGACTTCAGAGAGCTGCTGGATGGAGAATATCACTTGACTGACAAATCGTACGCCTGTGACTGTGAGTGGTTTGTTCGCTTAGTGTATTTAATGCATAATAAAGTCTACTCTCTCATGTGTAGCTCTCCGTGGGATCTTAGTCATGGTTTCAGGGCTTAAGTTTGAATGGAGATTTCTAAAAGATAAATAACTGACTATGAGTGTTGTTTATCTTCTTGGGTGGGATGCATCTACACTGTCCCTGAGAATTTGGACAGAGTTCCTCATATTGGAGCCCCGCCTTAATAAGGTTACTTTTTCTGGCCATAACAAAAGCTAGGCCAGTCCCTTTCTTATTTAGAGAACGCTTTGAAAGAGGCCACCAATTAATACGGCTATGCCGTTATTACTCTGTTCTGGTCGGGACAACAGCTCCGCCAGTCACTTTGATATTTAAAGAATCCTTTTGATAAAGTCACTCCATTAATACGGCCGGTTTTTGGTGACCGGACTAACGAGAATTCCACTGTACAATTCAGTGGTTTCCAAAACAAGGTTACAACGTTCATAAAGAAACCTGGTAACAACATGTACCAGAGTCTTCGGTATTAGGAATTTCCTTAATTTCCGTCACTTTTCAATCTATTTCAGTTGCCTCCGCGCAGAGGAAATTCTCTCTGACTTACAAGTCCTACATTTCTTCCAACGATGACAAAACGGTGGATAACACGTCCCCGGAAGCTTGTGCGTCGGCTTGCCAGTCCGAAGCCTCTTTCATTTGCAGGTCGTTTGACTTTGATGAATCCACGAAGAAATGTTACATGAGCCGCAAATCATCACTTAACAGTGTGTTGGCAAGCTCGTCAAACTACAGATTCTTCGAATTGAGTTAGTATTATTATTTATTTTTAGCTTTCAACACTATTTTTTTAATCACTGGTGCTTGTTGAGGCAGTCCTTATCTCCCGTTTCCCACTTTTAATTCCCCTCCCCAGATGGGAGGGTGACACTCGCAAAAAAATTGGATAAGAGTGTGTGACACGCTTACCATAAACCTTGCCTTGTGTACGATCAAAACCTGCGATTTTCTCTACCCTATTTATGATCTCACCAAAAATAACATCTGACTTTAAAGTCAATAACTTGTTTCCGACCTCAGTCTTGTAATTAGTTCCCTAGTACAGCAAGATGTTAAAGGCACTGTAAAAGGCTTTTGTTAATGGTCTTATCGATAAGCCCTTTTATAGAGTGGTTATAATGCCCGATCTAAATCTAAGTATGGGAAAGTGCTGAAAAGTGTTTTGAGCCACTTTAAATCGTTATTCACTAGACAACGTTGGCTGGAATATCAGTCGTACTGTCGAGAAATAATTAAATCTTAAATATCTTTCGCAAAATGAAATTCGCCATATTTAATTTGTTCCTACTTTCTTGTTAATGAAAATTTACTTACAGACTGCCTTAAAAGCCTCGGAGTATCGACACCCAATGGAATCCCTAACGCCGATATTACAGCGTCAAGTCAATATGATTCCAAGCACGCACCATTAGGTGGTCGTCTGCATTTTCAAGCTCAGGTTAACACCGTGGGAGTGACCACTCAGATCGGAGGTTGGTCTGCCCTACATAATGACCAAGATCAGTATCTCCAAATCAAGTTTGGCCAGATTTTTCAGATAACTGGAGTGAACACTCAAGGTAGAGCGGACTCTCCCGAATGGGTGAAAAGTTACAAACTCGAATACAGCACCGACGGATCATCTTGGACTTACTATCCAGAAGTAAGATACATCTTCACCATGTGTTTTACCCAAAGCTAATAATTATAATGAAAAACAAAAAGAGAAAAAAAATTAATGGTATAGTCTCAGTTAATTTTTAAGTTTAATATCTTATCGGCCGAGATCTTTACGAGTTAATTTAACCTTGAAATCAAAATTGTACGAAGGTTTTATACTTCATGAAATCATTACCTCAGGGAAGACAAAAGCAACTTATTATTTTCACAAGGCGTTGAACGCAGCAGAACGTTTGCACTTCTCAACTTCTATTGTTTGATTTCTGCAGACCCTAACTGGCAACACTGATCAGGACACGGAGGTTCGTAATGAAGTCAGAACGTTTCAAGCTATGTACCTCAGGTTTAGACCGCAGTCATGGCACGGACATATTTCGATGAGAGTTGAAGTTTATGGTTGCCCACTACGTAAGTACCTCATGTATGGTATAACAGAGATGACTCAAGTACTTCATAGTTCCTTATGATTTGCCATTACATTTGTTACACTTTCTTTAACTTCTTTTGTCCCATTCCAATTTTTGACTTTGACATTGTGAATCTCTTGGAATTGGCAATACCTGCAAAAAAAAAAAAAACTGACGTGATATTTAGAAGGCAGCTTAGTCGGCTGTTCTTGTCACTTACGACCGAACTACCAAACCCCACCAGTAGATTTAAGTAGCAGCTTAAAACGATTCATGTCCCTAGGCGGTTCGAATAGCTCATTTGCCAGTTACCTGGAGCCTCTCTATCAAAGGAATGCCTGGTGCACAACCATTCACATAGAAATATGAGTTTAAATTGCGTATAAATGAAACTCTCATTTTTACATGAAAGGATGGGCACCAAGACTCACTTTGAGAAAAAGCTCTAGGTAATTCGGTAGGTGCTACTCAGGCATTACCTAGGTCACCAAAGTGACCATTATTGTCTAACTCTAAAATACGCTTAATCTTATTGATACTATTTAAGTGTACATTTGTCGGCTAAGGTTTGAGTGTCTCGTCGGAATTGATTCATATAATATTTCTCTTTCAGCTAAGCTAAGCTAAAAGGAGCTACGTCAAGGCATTCCCATCTCGAATAGTTTAGCCTAATTCTTTAACCAACCTTGTTCCATTATGGTCCAGTATTATCTTTTTGGTGCTTTTCTATCTTAGTATTTTCATGTTTCATACAATTTGAAGGCAACAAGTTTGTATCAAGCCAAAATAGTTCAAAATAGAGGAACTATGCTCCTTTGAATCAAAGTACTTATGCATAAATCGATGCAAAACATTTTGCCTTACAATAGAACAAGTGCTAAGTGAATTCTCTCTTTGTAGCTCCCGTTAAACCTGCGGATAACACCAATGAATGCAGCTCTTCACCATGTCTGAACGGAGGAACTTGTATCAACAGATATAACGGCTACCTGTGCACATGTTTAGCTGGCTTTACAGGAGGGAATTGTGAGACAGGTAAAGTCACGTGTGATATACTCACAGGGCCAGCCATCATGCCATAACTTTTATTTTTCCGAGGAGTATTTTGCCATCATTGCCTTACCGCGCGATAAAATTAGAGCAGATAGAATAAAGCCATAAAGAACAATCGACTTAGAATCTACGAAGGAAAGTGGGATGAAGTCTCTCAATTAATTACAGACACTTATTTGTATATTCAGTTATTGTATATTTATTGTATAAACACTTTTTTCTGTATTGTTGGAAGTTAGTGTTATAAGACTTTTAAACTTTATTTATTTATTTTTAATCTTTAATTTCCTTTTCGTTAAAGTACCTAGTAGTGTGGTTTACAATGTAGATGTAAAGTAGAGTCAAGTAGTCTGTAATGTCATTAACTTATTTTCTGGGAAGTGTAGTGGTGTAAGGTAGGTGTGGAGTCAAGAAGTATGCTATGTAAGTACTTTACAGAACGTGTGTAAAGGTCTCTGTTTTAAATGTAATGAAATTACTTGTCTAATGATTGTTTTAAAGAAAAAAAGGACAGAAATAATGATATATAAATTTAGTATCACCCAACTAGTGGACTAATGCAAATCCTGCATTTTGATTGTCTACACTACTAGAGGACTATTAGTAATAATCATCGAGTAGCAAATTCTTTCGTTTTATTCCCAAATAAATCTTTCTTCAACCTGCATTTGCAAACTTGCCTCATGGGCTATTGACAATGATGTGTCTCTTTAAAGGACGTTCTACTGTTGTCTCCCCTATTAGAGATCAACTGTAGGCCGATCGGTGCACCGATTTATGGCACGAAGTCTTCGTCCAATTACAACGCAGGAAGTACGATCACATTCACTTGCAATGCAGGATATTCTCTCCAGGGATCCTCATCTAGAAGATGCTCGGAGGGAGAGTGGACTGGAAGCCACCCCAAGTGTTCAGGTACCTGAGCCAGTCAATTGTCACTCGCACTCACTTAATATTTTCCCGTAGTTTGTCTTGAAAACACGATCCTTTATATTCAGAATAATGCCACGCTCGAAGATAAATAATGGCATATCCGCAACAACAAAAATAACAACAACAACAACAACAATAAAAACAGTAACAAAAAGAACGGCATCAATAACAGTAACAGCATCAATAACAACAGTAAGAACGACAGTAACGAAAACAGCTAAAACCAAAAAAAAAATTGAAAAATACTAACATGCGCTGGGTGATCATCAACATTTGCATAGAAAAATCAAAGAAAAAGTAACAAAATTTACCAGTTTGCATTTGCGATATATTCTTTGCTTAGACACCGATGAATGTGCCAATAGTCCTTGCAATCAATGGTGTAAGAACACTTATGGAGGATACGTTTGCCACTGTCATAAAGGCTATGAACTTCAGGGTTCTAACACATGTGCTGGTAGGTTAAATAGTGACACGTGCCTCTACAATCCTGGCCAAACGTCCTTGGGACACTTTACAAAATACCAACGGGTGACGCTTTATTTTAAAGTGGGACGCCAATGTTCAATTTTCCGGGTGCTACCTCCCTCTAAAGCAATGTTGCAATGGTGGATCTACTTTACGGAATGAATCTACATTGTATTTGGAGTGCATAGTGGGAGGTAGACGGAGAAAGACCATACGCTGGCAGTGTCCCAATACGTTTGAGAAGGATTGTATGTCTTCATTATAGCGGTGGAGTGATGCATTCATAAATAAGGAATACGATACAATCAAGGTCTTAACTGTTATGAGTAAACAAAGAAATGCATTTCTGCTACTGAATGACAAGGAGGTTGTACAACAATGGCTAGACCGGCTTCCCGGATTCAAATCGATTTCTTTTTTGCCACTACCTGGTGTGAATTAATGCTCGGTGGACGTTAACGCAGCTCCTCTAACACTCATGGATAAGAGGACGAAGGAGGTGCTAGGATGCCAGAAAAGGTTGTTTTTGTTTTCTTAGACTTACAAAACTAAAAATACCCGAAATGCAGTTTTCTGTTGGGTTGCAAATGAAGCACTACGTTTTTGTTTTGGCAACTAGAAAATTTTAGGAGAAACTTTCATTGGTGGGAATCGAAATTTGTGTTTCATGCACTTTTGCGTATTTATAGTATGCATCAGTTCCAACCCGTTGGGCCTTTAACCCAGATTCCCTGGGGCAGTCAGGGATATTCCAGACCGGAATTTCTGGAGTTATTTCGCAGATAGAAAACCACCTGTTTCTTGGTTCTTTTAGTGTTCCAAGGAAAGGCATTGATTAAGCACATGTAATAACTTACGACTAATGTTTGATAGGTTTCTAATTTTAAGACTTAACTGATTTCTTTCAGATATCAACGAATGTTTATATTCTAACGGTGGCTGTTCACACTCGTGTCACAACTCTGCCGGTTCATTCTCCTGTTCCTGTCCAAGTGGTCTCGAGTTGGATTCTGGGAAAAGAAGTTGCCAAGGTGAAGTCAAGACACATCGTTGAAATAAATACTTTTGTTGGCACAGGGAACTTGTTTGTTGGAAATACTTGACGAAAAAAGTAGAAATCGCTAAGTATTAGGAGAAGTGATTTCAGAAGTGACAATTTGCTCTTTTTGCATTTATTTGCTTCATTTTACTTTATTACTTCATGATAGCATGAGCCCATCAACAGGAGCCTGCAACTTCTCCACATTACTGTCCCAGAGTTTTCTCACAACGATCTATTTTTAGTTTGAATTTATCGCGAATACACACCCCTCAGTGACCAATCACAAGTACGGAATAATGTTAAGCTGACTTCATCATTTCAGGAGAAGATTAAAAAGAAAAACCGCCATTTTTTTCTTTGCCGATGCGCGCTCGTGTAGACCGGGAAAAGAAGTCTTAAACTAGACCCGTCTGTAAAAATGCCCTGGCATTACGCGGCTTAGTATGGGAGTTGCACGCTCCTAGTTATCCTGTTAAATTGTCAGTTGTCTAATAGGAATCAAAGGTTGTACTCTTTTGGGACGATCGGGATCAAGATCAATGACCTCCGACCATTCGGATGGAACCATGAATACTTGTCCGGAGTGCATTCATCGGTTCCTTTGGTACAAAACTGATCCGAATGAAAACTGAAAAACTCAGTGAATCACAATATTTCTAAAGTAATCTACTGCAATATTAATAGTGAGATTGCCACTTTTCTTCTTCCAGATATCGATGAGTGTGCGACTTCAAATGGTGGATGCGAACACACATGCGTCAACACTTACCAGTCATTCTACTGCGTTTGTAGACAAGGATTTTATCTCGCTGGAGACAACAAGAACTGCTTAGGTTAGTTTTCTATTTTTCATTCTTTGGTAGATTGTAAAGCTCCGTCCCTTCCTCCCTGTGCCTTTTAATATAGCAACCATCAGCATGTTGGGACACTTGAAATTTTTAGAAGTGATATGCTGACGTTAGTTTAAAGCATGTGACTCTTTTGGATAACGTAATGGCAGTGCCTGTAATACGCAGTTTATAAACCATCGAATATTGTAGCGACCGGTCATCATCTATGGCCTGGGCACCCCCCTTTAAATGCTGTATTCTGGAAGTGATCCCCTCTCGTAACTCTTGTCGAATTTGGTGATCCTCCAAATGTCGCCGCTCTAAAATTTACTTTTTGACTTCTTTAACGACCATACTAAAGTGATATTTTTTTAACTATGATGTACTTACAGTTTAATGAAGCCGCCATAGTATAGTCTCTTCATTCGTGTCTTTTGCTTGTGTGGATCCCGATATCTGACTAGGTTCTTAGCAGAGGCTTTTAAAGGCTTGCAATAAAAAGTGAGTTCCGGGGGATCCGGGGGCATGCCCCCCCCCCGGAAAAGTTTGTTATCTTGAAAATCAAATTTTGTTATCCTTCTGTTATCCTGAAAATCAAATTTTGTTCCAGTCCTTTCTGTTATCCTGAAAATCCTTAAAATCAAATGATTCCCCCAAAAATCCTACCCAGGTGATAAATAGTGACCGGTCCCTCAGCTCGCGCGTGATTGGCCTAATTGCGCTACGAGACTGAATATTCCGCAGCTGAAACTAGGTAATATCTAAGTGATATTCCTAATTTTTGAAACCGCTCTTGTTACGAAAACTAATGAATAGTAATCAACAAAATAGTCTCAACTAGACGCGTAAATATGCTCGGATATATTTCCTTGGACATAACCTGTTCCTGATAGCTTACAGACCTCACAGTTTTCCTCGACCTACGCTCTCGCGCCAAATTTAAGCTGTTGTTTATAGATACATGGTAATTTTAATACATGACAAAAGAAAAAACAAAATTCAAACCGTTAAACCATTACACTGTGCTTTGGTGGCTACCACCTTTGAATAGATGCCTCCACGAGGTTGTAGTTATCATTAGCTTCTTTTGCACGCTAGTTGATTAATTTATAATCTGCTAAACAGGTTCTGTGAGATTTTAGTTCTGACTTCGTTAGAGACGCTATTTAATTTTTTGTTGTTGTTTTTACCTGTGAATCCATGTCGTTCTACGATTACCTTAACTAACTGCACTAACGGTCATGGAATAATCGAAGGTAGCAGGAAAAAGCATGAGTGCTCAATATTGATATTGTTCTGTGAATTTCCAAAACACTCTAGTGTTCCCATTTGAGTTGACTAGCTAATTACACTTGACATTAGGAATAAAAAATCGCAGCAACTGTGACTCGATAATCTTACAATCTATAATTTACGCCTCTACACGAGAAGAAGGGGCTCGTGGCCTCTGTCACATGGAGGCGCTCTACTCCCTGAACTGTAGTTATTTTTTTATAAATCCTCATCTGTTATCACTAAATGTGGCCCTGATATTAAACATTTTACTTTTAATACTTGCACCTTTGTAGCACTGTCGTGTCCCAGCTTGAGCAACCCAGCTAATGGTAACGTGGCACTGAGTTCTGGCCTTGCTTTGGGAAGCACAGCAATATACACGTGCAACAGTGGTTATAGACCGTCATTTTCATCCACACGATATTGTCAAGCAGACGGGGAGTGGTCAGGGGCACAACCTACATGCATAAGTAAGTGTCTCTTACCTGTATTTTCAGTAAGAATTCACTCTATTCTATTACGACTTGCATCGTGTCTGGTAAAAGGTGAAGTTTCCATACGAGCCAAGTGGCCCAGCACGACGGAGTTTATTCCGATTTCTGTTGCATGAAGCGAACGACTAGGGGTATTACTTCTCCCCTCTGGATGGGATGCTAGTCCATCACAGGGAGACCTCCCAGCATTAAATTCCTTGGTACCCATTTATACACCCGGGTGCAGAGAGGCAGCGTGAGAGTAAAATGTCTTACTTAAGAACACAACACAAAGTCCCCGCCTGGGCTCGAACCCAGAACGCTTATACATTGTGTCTGAACCACCCCAAAATACATACTT
>Ga0126337_10001668_pt1 | contig 13620 bp, 9 predicted proteins | sample DipCmetagenome_FD_92527 | JGI IMG/M metagenome (GOLD analysis project Ga0126337, IMG submission 92527) | Coral microbial communities from La Bocana,Puerto Morelos, Mexico - Diploria C A metagenome | ecosystem: Host-associated > Invertebrates > Cnidaria > Coral | place: La Bocana,Puerto Morelos... | reverse complement strand
TTGTTGTTGTTGTTGTTGTTGTTGTTGGTTTTGGTTTTGTTGTGGTTGTTGTTGTTGCTGCTGTTGTTGGTTCTTGTTTGTATTATTATTCTTTGTGTTGTTGCTTCTATTCTATTCTATTCTATTCTAAGGAAATGACTTTTGGAGAAGCCCTCAGTATTTTGTCTTCAGATGACTTTGCTTGCAAAACAATTCCTCAACATCTTGGCAGCACAAAATCTATTGCATTGCCGCCGCCAAATTGCTTAAAACGTGTTCAAATGCATCTTGCCCAAGAACCTCATCCATTTGTGGGTCTTCAGGTGCCCTAGTACTCATAACCATTATAACCGATGGTTCTTGAAAGGGCCTGAAACCTTTTGACGACAGTGCCATCCCCTTGCCCTGATCAGGTGAAACCTCCATCGGCAAAGAAGGTCAAGAAGGCCGCGGCGAAGAAGAAGGCGTCGAAGAAGGCAACCTTCAAGCGCAGATCTTTCAAGGTGAAGAAAGAGAAGGAGGACTCCCCAATCACTCCCAATGCAAGTGAATCTTCTGGAGAGGAAGACTCACCCGAAGCTGTCCCACAGGTTGGAAGTATTCCAAGAATATGCATATGTTAGCTTAGGGTTTAGGGTGAGATAGAACAATGTAGGAGTCAATACTTGTCGTAAAATACAGAACTGTTGCACACATTTTTTCAACAAAATCCATAACCTAAACCCCTGAAGGTCTACAAGGGATATGATTTGACGGGACTTCCGGTCAATGCTTTGCCCCAATTGGATCGTGCAAATCGTGGCATGCATTCCTACACGGTGTCCACTTCGGTCAAAGTTCATGGTGAGATTCACGAAGTTGTCATTGATGTTCTTCTGAGAAACCAAGCATTTTACATTAAGAAGGCAGTTCCAGGCTTAGGTAAATGTGGGCAGGTCAGCTGGAAAAAATCCAGTGGTGCCCACAATGCTTGGTGCATCGCATTGGATCGCGCCAAGTGTGGTAATGTTTGCGCTGCACATCCCGATGATGAGTAGGTAAGTTAATCACGCGGCTTCAAGAAAGGCAAGTTTCTCTAGATACTAAAAATTTCCACCACCTCATTTTCGATGGGTATACTAAAAACATCTGAAAGCAAAACATACATAACCGTGTTTTTGTCCACCCAAGTACTTTCAAGTTATTAATCTGTTGAGGGAATGAAAAACTGAACATATGGTTTATGCCTTTTCGGCCGCTTCATTTCTGTCACTTGTGTAGCTCCCTACTTAGGTTCCATAGTACCCAAAGGGGCAGGTGTGTAAACATACCTGCTGGGCGGGATACCAGGTGGAACATGTTGGCGAGCTTGTCAGTGAGATGGAAAAAAGTGATAAGGACTGGCTCCAAACTGGAAGGGTGTTGGATCAAAACAACAATATGTAATATCATTTCTCATATCAAAACAGCAATATATGTAAGATAATTTCTCATATATGCATCCTGCAAGTTCAAAGACTATGGAACGAGTTCATGATGGTAAAGCGCCCCCTACCCAATCTATCCCAGAGCATCTGCCGGGCTACTGATGTCATTTTGTTCACCGGCACTCGCAACCTTGGCCAGGTGCAAAAGAAAAGGATCATTGGACGATGCCGAGGCGATCAATTTGGGATGGATGGCCGAGGTGTCATTCTTTTGCTCTTGGTGATTAGTTCAATCATGTTGATACTATATGTATGTTTCCTACAGTCGTTTTTGCTCCAGGGTTGGGTCTAGCGTCCAGTGACGATGGGAAAGGGAAATCACCAGGGAGTTTCTAAGCCGGCTTTGCGCAAAACAGCCTTGCAGAACTTGGGTGATATTCACGCTAAGCCAACCAATCCCAAGAACTTTCGAGAACGACAAAGGGCCACCATTTTGGCTGGCCTTCGTGCCTTAAGGGCACCTTGGGTGTCTTAGATTTCAACCAAGTAATTATAATGTTCTTGGTTTTTTGTGCCTCCAAAATCAACCTAGACTCTCCCATACGCCCATGAGAACTATCGGAACTCTAACTCTATCGAATTTGAAGGAATATGAAAGTCCTCAAGAGTTTAAGGCCCCTGATTTTGAGAAACCGTTTTTTGTATATAGATGCATTCACAGTACTGATGTTCCAAATCCATGTTGTAAACGGGTGGCACACCTCCAAAGCCTAAATATAATGGTTTTGTGGGATGTTAAGTACATAAGATCTTAAGAGAAGAGTTTGGTTACCTTCAGGGGCTCTTAGTTTTGAATGTTTGTTTGGGTCTAGCTATAAGGTCGTTGCCCTTTTGGTATCATTGCTCTTTGCCCAAAAAGATCTACCATTCCGGTCTTCTGATGCCCTGGACCATGTGGAAGCATTTGCCGGTGTCCAATCGGTCACAATTGGTGAATTGAAGGATGTGGATTGGGAAATCTGGTGACTGGAAAAACATGAATCAAATGGAAATTCGACTCATTGTTTTTTCCAGTCTTCTGAAGACATTGCCATTTATGGGGTTTTTCTTAACCTCAATTTAGGCCCCTCGATGAAACAGGATTTGGGATGAAAAAACATGTGATAATATATATATATATTTTATGTATATACAAATAGATGTCTTTATGCAAATATAGATGTACGTAATATTATTGATATACATGCATGTTTACAATATATTCATATGTATGTTTGTTTGAGCCGTGTAAAATCATGATTTGTATATACAGTAGTTGGATTTAACTTGCATAAACATCAATTTCCAGGGCCCCTATTATAGACCAGGAGGGACGTTCTGCGGTGGGACTGGATATTTGTATCGACCACAAATTGGACATTCTTAGTACAGAGGGCTTCCTCCAGCATCTCTACCAAGTATGCAAGCTTCGGCCTGGAACAGGGTTCTTAGGAGCCCCTGTGTGCTCAAGCTTCGTTTTTATGTACTTAGGCTGAAAGGAGCACTTGATTTATTTTTGGTTTTGGTTGAACTCCACCCCAAAGTAATGTTTTGGAATTGAAAAAAATGATCTTACAAATACAAATGGTATTTGTGTCTTTTGTCCATTCTTAATTCAGCTTCCACCTCTCTCCACTCGTTCCTAAGGAGCCGTGGCTCCACAGGTAGAACACCAGCGTTTCCATCCGGGAACCTCAGCTATCCGTCGGTGCGAGATGGTAACTACATTGCTAGCAGAACGCTGGTACTGTTATATGTATGTGCAGCCCTCCAAGTGTTTTGGCTGTTGGAACAACCATGCAACAGTGTGATGGAAGCCTTACCATCCTTTCAGAGCTTCATGAAAGATGTACGTACCTTCAGGCATTCATTTTGTATGGAAACATATGGAGGTCCTACCAAAAAGCCAACGTGGCTTTACAGTGGACGCTTGATAGGAATACATGGGTGCTGCTGATATATAGCGCTAACATCAGATTCTATTTTACGATCCCTCTTCAAGGTACACTCCCTCATATATATATATATATATATCAGGAACACCCATGAAGTATGAAGTTTTCTTTTCTACGATCCTCCAAAAAAGGTACATGATCAACTCGATCTTGTGTTTTATGTGTTTTCTTTCTTACGGGTCGACTTCTTGTCAAACCTTATAACTGATATCCCTGGCAAGGCAAAAAAGAAATTGGAGATTTGGGCAATTTCAAACCTCGCGCTTTTGAACTTCCTAAACATGATGAGAAAGTCATGGTCGAAAAATATCTGGATAAGAACGGAGTTGCCAGAGTCAAAGGAGGCCCTGATTTAAAAGGCAGTCAATCTTATCCAAGATTGTTGCTTTGAGGCAGTCAATCTTGTCCCATTTTGAAATGGGTTGCTTCAAAGCTTCTTTTCCAAAAATCAACGGAACTCTCGCTACAAATCATTGAAATTGTCAATCGTTTCAAAGATTTGAAGCACCCCATATGAAAACCGTTTTTTGGATGTGTTTTTTGGCCTATATTTAGATTTGCACGGGTGGACCCCCCATCAGGGTATATTGTACCAGAACCAAAGGATGTAAAATCATTTATATAAGTTTATGTGAAGTGAAGATAGAGCAAAGTGTACTTGACATAGTCTTTATGTTGACACGTGAATGTATATATTCCAACAAACATTTAATATACACACAGCCAAGGGGCCGCCTCCAGCTTGGGTGCCCAAATCCATGTGATCCTCAGGTTTGGACGATCTCTTGCACGGTTGCGCACATCGCTTCGATCCCAGCACATGAAGGAAGCAAGGAAAATCATTAAACAGAATCTGAAGACTTCAGGAAAGTTCAACTTCAAGAACAGTAACAAGTGGATTGCATGGGCCAATTTGGAACCCGTTCTTGAATTTTTCAGCTGAAACTGAGAAACAGTTTCCTGTCCATGTTTGTCACAATTCAGTGTGGTAGGTGTGTGTGCAAAGCATGCAATTCCACACACTTACTTCTAATTTATGCCTTATGCCAAAACTATGGGTGGATCGAAGAATAAAACAGAGTCCCAAACGCAGTTCACTTCATGCCTATTGAAGTATGGTAGCTCCTGCATTTCTGCAAAATGAATATGGAGCAATTCACTAACTGTTGCTGTTCTGGATAGTAGGAATTCGGTTTAGAATCAGATTCAAACTGCAGAACTTCTATATATAGATGGGATGCTTTTATTGTGGGATACCTTCCTGGCTGTACACATATGGTGCTGCCAGGCTGGTGCTGAAAAGGCTTTTCTCCAAAGCACAAAGGGAAGGTGCGATCAGCCATTCCGGGTTGCTTATGTACTGGTTTCCCTTTTGCTGGTTTCCCTTTTAAGCCTGTGGAATTCCAGGGTGGATGTCAAAACATTCGCTGTCCCTTCTAATTCTGGGGAATTCCATGGTGGATACCAAAACATCTGCTGTCCCTTTTAAGTCTTGGGAATTCCAGGGTGGATGTCAAAACATTCGCTGTCCCTTTTAATTCTGGTGAATTCCAGGGTGGATGTCAAAACACTCGCTGTTCCTTTAAATTCTGGGGAAATCCAGGGTGGATGTCAAAACATTCGCTGTCCCTTTTAATTCTGGGGAATTCCAGGGTGGATACCAAAACATTCGCTGTCCCTTTTTAATTAATTCTGGGAAATTCCAGGGTGGATATTAAAACATTCGCTGTCCCTTTTAATTCTGAAGAATTCCAGGGTGGATACCAAAACATTCGCTGTCTTTTTTAATTCTGAGGAATTCCAGGGTGGATACCAAAACATTCACTTTCCCTTTCCTTTTTCCATGTTTGTATGGAAATTCCAGGGTGGATACTGAAACATTTGCTGTCCCTTTCCTTTTTCCATGCTTTTCTGGGGAATTCCAGGGTGGATGCTGAAACATTTACTGCCCCTTGGTTGTTTTTTTAATTTGGGGATTCCAAACAAAACATGTACTAGAATGCAAAAACATCAAAAGTTTCAGCCGAGAATGGGAGAGAAATAGCCGAGAATGGGAGAGAAATAGCCGAGACTGGGAGATGTGTGTGTTTTTCCAAATTTTCCATGGTTCCCCCCCCAAAAAAACAAAAGGATATGTATTGTTGCGGATCTTGTCTCAATTCAGCCGAGAATTGGAGCGTTTTGAATTCAACAAAATTAGATCTTTCATCATGAGCCATTTGGCTCCAGTTGATTTCGAAGGATCAAAAGGTTTCCTGATAATGGCTAAGGGGAAAGTAGCATCACCCAAACGACGTATGCGTGGAAAAGGGCAACATGAAGCCAGTGTGAGAAAAGTGAAGAAACGTGGGAAGATTGAAGCTCAATCATCCAAAGCAGAGAAGACAAAAGCACAAAGAAAGAAGGAGAAGGTTGAGGTTCAGAAGTCTACGCGTAGAGATTCAAAAGCTGACCACATGGAAAGAAAGAAGAAGAAGGAGGAAGATCCAAAAGTTGACGTCAAGGAACGCAAGAAGAAGGACGAAGATTCAAAAGTTGACGTCAAGGAACGCAAGAAGAAGGAGGAAGAATCAAAAGCTGACAAGGAACGCAAGAAGAAGGAGGCAGATTCAAAAGCTGACAAGGAACGCAAGAAGAAGGAGGAAGATTCAAAAGCTGTCAAGGAACGCAAGAAGAAGGAGGAAGATTCAAAAGCTGTCAAGGAACGCAAGAAGAAGGAGGAAGATTCAAAAGCTGACAAGGAACGCAAGAAGGAAGAAAAGCAGTCAAAGAAAGGTCGAAAGGAAGAGAAGGAGAAGGAGTCAAAGAAAGGTCGAAAGGAAGATAAGGAGAAGGAAAGTGTGGAAGCTGAAGAAAAGAAAAGGAGACGTGAGGACGGAAAGAAGGATGGGCCCAGAGTGAGCTTTGCTAAGGAGCCCGTGATCATTCCTCCACAGACTCCAATTAAGAACAACAAAGGCTTGGAGTCTCAAGAATCTTTCAAAGAAGATGTTAGCATGGATGACCTCTCAGACTTGGAGGATGCAAAGGCGGAAGCTGCGAAGAAAGGCGTTTCGTTGGAAGAGCACTTGTCGCTAGTCTCCTGTGAGCAAATGGAAGCACACATGAAGCAGCTTGCAGCTGAACATAGTGCATCCGCAGTTGAAGAGCCGGAAGGTGAAGAGCAGGAAGATGAAGAGCCGGAAGGTGAAGAGGAGGAAGAAACTGAGGAAGAAGAGGAGGGAGATATGGAAGTTGAAGAGAGTCCCGATGCACCTGAAGATAATGAAGGAGGTGCAGAGGATGTTAGTTCTGATGACTCCACCTCGGCATCAGGTTCTGATTCTGAAGACGTTTCTTCAGAAGAGGAGGAAGATGAGGGCGAGGAGGACGATGATGAGGCGAAGAACAAAGAAAAGGAAAGGAAATGCGGGGCTTTGGTGGCTGTGTCTGAGGCTGCGGTTGCAGCTTCCAAGGAAGCAGCCGTGGCCAAGCCAAACAGTATTTTAGACTTCTCTTTAGTCGAATGTTTTGGGGAGACTTTGGGGAGTTTGGAGTTTTACTTTGGGCAAAGGCTTTAGCGGTTTATCCCAAGTCTACCACATTGTTTGCTGAATCAACCATTGACTGAGGTACTAGCCACAAGAACGAGTGGAATCAATTTACAAGACAATGTCTTGACAAGAAGAAGTTTCCATCGGCATTAGCTTCGCATTATCTAAAGGACAAGTTGAACTTATTCCAAGAGTGGCTTAGCCACGGTGGAGATTGGAAAAAGGTTTCCCTTGTGTACGAAAGGCTTACAAAAGAGTCCAGGAGCTTCAAAAAAGGTCGCAAAGGTATGAAGGAACGAGACATACTTGCAGCCTATGGACCCGAGAGCTTTGGTTTCTATGAATTTATGTAACGGTTTCCCCTGTTTTCCCTCCTATATATTGGGAGACTCTGAGACTCTGCATATAGCAACATTCTTCTGGTTATCATCGTCCGTCAAAACCCATCTTAGGAAAACCAAGAAGCTTTTGGAGAAGCTGAGAACCAAACAAATGTTTGAAGAAGATGAAGACTTCCCCGGCGATGAGGAGGAGACTTCCGACTTTAGCTGTAAATGGGGAAATGCTTGTCTTGATTTCAAATTTAGGTATAAAGGATTTATGGCAACAACGTATTTTGTTATATTACGTTTCGAAAAAGACTGACTCTCTTTTGTTCTCTTATTGCTGCCAGGAGATCTGGTGGTATGTTGGCCAAGGTGGTGAACTTGCCAAAGAGACGGAGGTGTCAGAAATGACAGGGGTTAAGGTGAACGACCAAGACCCTGACCAAGACATGGTGCTGGCACTTACAGGTGACGATGGACCCCTTTCGGTGGGCGCTATGCCCCGGGTTGGTGCTGTGTCGGAAGCTGGGGAGAAAGCCTTGTTTGAATCCCTGCATTCTGGAACGGCGGCAAAACAAAAACAACCAAGGAGGGAGAAAGAAGAAAAGAATGTTGAGGAGATGGAACCCAAAACACCAAAGGATCAAGCTGTGCAAATGAAGGATGATGTTCTCAAGAGTGCAACAGAAGCACGGAAGTATGCTTTGAGTCTCAAAAACCTTTCCTACTCGGGGGAATTGGTAGAGGGCCTCATGACACATAGCTCCAAGATGGAAAAGTGTTTCGAAACCATCAACCAGCTTGCGGGGGAATCTTCTACACCTGATGAGCGCTTTACCAAAGTCATCAACTACATCAACAGGAATACTGAATGGTACAAACAAGCTGAGGTGGGGCCGGGGTCATTGAAAATTGTTTCAAATCTATGTTGTTTCAAATCTAGACAGGTATTTGAGATATTTGTTTCCCAAGGAACTTAGTCCGTCAGCCCTTTGCTCTAACCAGCCTCCCGTTCCAGGCAGCTGCCAAGGGTCTCTTGAGCGGCATGAAGCCAAAGAAGGAAAGAACCAGCAAGTCCAAAAAGAACTCCACCAAAGATCCTAAGAAGTCAGAGTGAGTGAGCTGCAGTTCTCTGGGAAGCCTCTGTGCATCCAAAGGTCCTATGTACCCTTTCCTGTTGAGTTAACCTATGGAAGAAAGCCTTAATCTATAAAGTCTTTCACTTGCTGTTTGGGTGTGAATCTTGCCTCCCCAAAAAATGTTTAACAGTTTGAAGCTCAGCAGGTAAGCAAAGTGGATCTTGGGGAGAGATGCCGTTTTGGGGCATAGACCCTAGAGTTGAAAAGCCGAGATTTCGATTACTGCCATCATCCGGTGCTGGTATTTACGGGGTATACCATCATACCATCAGTAACTTTTCAAACCTGGTGTGTTCTCAACTTAGCCACATCTTTGATGGAAATCCTCGTGATTACCAATTCAGTGTTTTGAACAGCAACCGTGATTGGCCAATACATTCGTAAAGCAAAGAACGATTCAAAAAGAAACCAGCTGACTTACTGATGCACTTGTTTGGGTGGAGCATTCTGTTCAATCCACTGGGAAAAGTTTATATATCTGCCTATCTTTTCTATGATTTTATCCGGAGTAGTTTGTGCTAGACCCTCACCGTATCATTTCCATTGGATTAACCCATCACCGACCCTTGCCCATTAACCACGCAGGTTTTACAAAAAGACTTCAGCTGCGTCCAACAACAGGAATCAGGCTCCGTGGGAAAATGGGTTTGAAAAAGGCGCAGTACTGTACGCTGTTTATCGCTGTTTAGGCCTCGCGGTGTAAGATATGAGAAGCTGGCTTTCAGCGAGAGCGCAGAATCTTACTTGAGCATCTTGAATTCCAACAGTATTTCTTGTTGTTTGGTGTGTTGGGTGCAGGTCTAGGGTAATGGTCACAGCCATCGGTACATTAACTATAGTCAACCTCCTGTCCTAGTTACTCAGGTATGATTGGAAATGGGAGAGCTTCAGTGGCTGCTGTTGCAGACATTTCACGTGCAAACCTTGCTGACATGGGGGATGCAGTTCCCGACGCAGTGAGGGCAATGGCCAGTCTTGGGGGGTGGGGAGCTCACCCCCAGAATCAAGAAAGAGACCTACATAAATGGGTTCACAAACTACACAACCTGAACTTGGAAACGTATGACGTAGTGATGAATCTGCAGGTGTGGTTTGGAAAAAACATGTTTGAACCAATTTTGAATTTTTGGTCCTGTTTCTGTTTCAGTGGGTTTCTTAGTTCGTTTTACACTTTACTTCCGCCCCATCAGAGCGCCGTGCAGGCTCCAAATGAAGATGGCACAAGGCCTATGACCATACCGCTCTTACTTCCGCATGAGATTTTTGAAGCCCTTGGGGAAGCTGGGAAAACGCAGGTGGGCATGGGTTTCCAATCAATATTAAATAGTCAAAATTATACGATAGAAATATATTTATAGAAAGCATTTGGTAGAAATTGTTTCTTAGATAGAATTAGATTAGATTTATTGTTTGTCATTTGTTGTGTTACTTAGATATGTTTCAAGAAATGCATGTTGATTTGATTTGACACCAAAATGGAGCCCTGCAGTTCAGCCTTTCTATGCTTGGGGGACTATCTGGTGGCCAGATTAGAGCTTTCTGGGAGCATTGCTTCCAACATGAGGAGTGGTTTGATCATCCTGCCAAGTACCTAGCAGGTGTTTCAAGAGACCGATGCATGTCTTCACGGTATTTTTATGTATACGCTTTGACAAGTGTTTTTTCCCGCTAGATACGTTTCCTTTTTCGATCTCTGGTTTGTTATTGTTCATCTAAGTTTCCCACCATCTGAGGATTAATCCCAATAGCCCTTCATGTAGACGGTGCCGAATTCTACTCGAATTGCGAATACTATGTGTGGAGTTTGGGATCTGTGCTAAGTCGCGGGGAGGCTGGGAAACAGTATCTTGAAACATTTTCAATGTTGAATTCAACAAGTGTGTCTCTTGTGAAGGTTTGGGATGTGAAATATCCTGTGTGCCTGGTAGCGCATTCCTGGATGACTGACAAAACAGTACTGGACTTAGATAAGTGATGATGTGTACTGTACCCAAGGATGTTTTCTACCATATGATTCAAATATAATTTTAGTCGGTACTTTGTTAAAAAAAACTTAGGTGAAAAAGAAAGTTCATGATCTGGTTGCACGAGTAACAACTTGGAGTATGAGGGCAGCTTTGAAGGGCAAGTTTCCTCACATTGGACCGTTTGGTGAGTCTTTGAACAAAACGCGTTCGGAGAAGGCAAACACCGAGATATGTCCTGGTTACAGGTTTGCCTACTTCGGGTTTAAATCTGATGCCAAGGCTAGGCGAGAATGTCACCGGTTTGACCGAAGTTATTCCCATTGCAAGGTGTGCGAAACATGCTTTGCGGAAAAACCTAACAAACATGGTGATCCTCTTCTTACTTTCAAAAACGTTTTTCCCGGATCAGCTCATTCCATGACAGAGCTCGCTCACAATGAATACATTTCGTGCGCTGATGAATTATCTCCGTGGAATTCGATGCCGGGGTTTCATGTGAAAGGAGTGTTTCGAGACCCTATGCACAACATTTACTTGGGAACGTCAAAAGAACTTGTTGCTTCAGCCCTGGGGTATTGGAATCACAAACAGTATTTGGTTGGTCCAAATTTAGCAGAACGGCTGAGAATTGTTTCAGCGAAACAAAAGCAATTTTGCACGGATGCTGGTTTAAAGGGACCTTGGAAAACGTTTACACCGTCAAATACTGGACTTGGTACACCTTCAGAATACCCTGAACTTGGAAGTTGTTTCAAAGCTGCCGGTATGAAGTCAACCATATTTTTTTGCGCTCACCTGGCTAGAGAAATCTCCGAAGCGAACCCTGAGGAAGGTGTTGCCCAAATTACATTTTAAGGTGTTTTGATTTGTTTATGATGTGTTTTGAATTTTTGGGGTGGCTAGCTTAAGTTCGCAAACTAAGAATTCCCACCCATATTTGCCCTATCCTGACAGGACTTTCACGCGGAGCTCGTTGCTGTGTGTCTTTGGAGTTTGCACCAAGCTCTACACATTCTGGACTACAATGATTTCATCTTACCCGAAGTTGATGCAAAGGCAAATTTTTAAACGGTTTGTAGCGGGGGTTTGGTCTGGTTCCTCTGCATCAACTTCATATATATTGTTTGCAAATTCTTTGTTATACGTTTTCCCTGTAGGCAGTTCATGATCTACTTCATCAACACCTACAATGTTGGCAACATCTTGCTGCTGAAACCCAGGGTTTGCCTTGCAGGTTGTTTCGTATACGACCAAAGTGCCATTCTGTTCAACACATGGCCCGGGATGTATATAGAAACCGATGCAACCCGAGACTAATCAGCTCATGTTTTTACGATGAATCTTTTCTTGGGTATATAAAAAAAATATGTACCGCCTGCCATTCGGGGTCAATGGTACGCGAACGCTTTTGGCAGCGGTACTTCATTTTTTTGGGGATCAAGTTTCACAAAAGCCGGCAGACCTGAAAGCCAAGTCACGTCTCGGAGCCGCAAAAAAATATCCAGCTCGAACAGGATTCCAGACCGCCATACGGCGGGAATATGCGAGGCGGATGTTGGATGGTGGATTTTTCATGACACCAAATCTATGTATACTACACCATTGTTTTTCCCCCAAACATCGAAATTAACGAGGGTGATCTATATGGTGTACTTATGGTGTTTTGTTTTACCCTCATCATTCAGGAAAGTGTTTTTGAGTGGATTTCAAAAAAACATGGTGTACACGCAGCTAGTGCCCCACAAAAAGTTTGCAGCTAGCATATCACCAACATGGATTTATGTAGTCTTTTCAAAACCCCAAACTTGGTTGTGGCCGCCCATCTTTTAATGGATTTTGTTTAGACCATCTTTGGAAAATTTGCTATAACGAATGCATGGTATCGAGATATTGTTCCAATGTACCCAAAAAAACTTGGAGTATACCAAGACTTGATCCTCAACATGAATCTGCTGTTTTCGGTTTCGAAGTGGAGAAACTAAGAAGGGTTTGAAAGTTTGGATATTTAAGAAAAGGAAGCTTCAAGTACATGTTCTTGGTTGTAAGACTCTCTACATATATGTTTAGCGATCCACCATGTTGGATTTATACAAAAAAGAAAAACGGCGTGCGTGCAAATGCGTGAACATGGAATGCATGGTGCACGTGCATATGCATTGTCCCTTTGCGTCTGTGAAGCCTTTCTTGTGAAGAAAGGTGTGTGAGTTCTTGGCATGGAATCTTGTGCGCGTGTCGGTGCTAGCACCTCTTTGGCCCAAAGATACGAGTAGACCATGAAGGCAACGCAGCCATGCCGTTGAAACAATGAGAACACTTGGATCTGAAACGCTAAACCCTAATTAACTTCTCTTGTTTATGATCTAAACCTTAAATCTCTTCTCGATCTGCAGTTTAAACAATTTCCTTTTCTTTGGTTTGCTGGTACAGCTGTAAACCTTAAATCTCTTCTTGATCTGCACTTTAAAACACCTTTCTTTTTTTTGGTTTGCTGGCATGTAAACCTTAAATCTCTTCTCGATCTGCAGTTTAAAACACCTTTCTTTTTTTTGGTTTGCTGGCATGTATAAACCTTAAATCTCTTCTCGATCTGCAGTTTAAAACACCTTTCTTTTTTCTGGTTTGCTGGCATGTTAACCTTAAATCTCTTCTCGATGTGAAGTTTAAAGTTCCTTATTGGTTTGCTGCAATCGACAGCTGTAAACCTTAAATCTGTTTTCGATCTGCAGTTTCAAATGGTTTGCAATCGACAGCTGTAAACCTTAAATCTCTTCTCGATCTGCAGTTTAAAACAGCTTCCTTTCCTTTGGTTTGCTGCAATCGACAGCTGTAAATCTTGAATCTCTTCTGGATCTGCAATTTAAAACAGCTTCCTTTTCTTTGGTTTGCTGGTATGCAACTGTAAACCTCAAATCTCTGCTCGGTCTGCAGTTTAAAACAATTTCTTTTTTTTTGGTTTGGTGCATTGTATACGTTCTGAGGTCACCCATGATGGTTTGCTGCACTTATTTCAGCAGCTTCTCATGCAATCCATCTGTTCATGGTCTAAACCTTAAATCTCTTCTCGGTCTAGAAAAAACTTCCTGATCTTTCCTTTGCTGCAATCGATAACTGTAAACCTTAAATCTCTTCTCGATCTGCAGTTTAAAACAATTCCCTTTTCTTTGGTATAGTATACGTTCTTGTTTGCTGCAATTATTCACCAGCTTCTGATGCAATCCACATGGCATCTAGTTCATGGTCTAAACCTTTAATCTCTTCTAGGTCTAGAAACAATAT
>Ga0126337_10001667_pt1 | contig 13620 bp, 12 predicted proteins | sample DipCmetagenome_FD_92527 | JGI IMG/M metagenome (GOLD analysis project Ga0126337, IMG submission 92527) | Coral microbial communities from La Bocana,Puerto Morelos, Mexico - Diploria C A metagenome | ecosystem: Host-associated > Invertebrates > Cnidaria > Coral | place: La Bocana,Puerto Morelos... | reverse complement strand
CTGTGTAAGTTTCTTTTTGATGGTCCCAAACTTTTGGATGTGACTTTTGTGTTGCTTCCCGGTGAGAATTCGAAATGTCAATTCTTGAGGCAATATGAGCACCCGTGATGAGCTTTCACGGTGCCACAGTTTTGGACTTTTCTTGTCAGAAGCAAAAGAGCTTATTAGTTGAGATTTTCTTTGTAGGGCACAGTTGAGCTTGTGGACTGATAATGTCTTGGCTAAGGTAAGATTTTTCTTACGGTGTTTCATTGACGCAGTGTGAACACCACATTAGATGTCTCGCGGTGTACATTCGAGCCGACTAAGGAAAAACTTTTAGTGCCTCCGCTGCTTTGCCTATTATGCGTCATTACGCAGTAGATGACTCTTCTTTATGAATATAGGCTCAAGAGAGGATTGGTTACTTGACCGAATCTGCGAGTCATAAAAAGACGCATTAGCTATCCCTGCAGTAGCAGAACACTAGTGCCACTCTTCAGAAAGGGAGTGGATGTGGTGCCATGGATGCTGGGTGCCATCGTAGAATGTGCTGTGGGTGGGGGAAGGTGACAACCAACTTTGGGGGAGTGGATGTGGTGCCATTGCTGGCCATGAGGGTGCCATTGCGGGGCAGGGAGGGAAGGTGACGACCAACCTTGCAGGGTTCCATTGCAGGGTGCCTTTGTAATGTGCTATGGTTCGGGGGGGGTGACGACCAATTTTGGGGGAGTAGACGTGGTGCCATTGCTGGGTGTAGGAAGAAAACTCCGGCGTGAAGAAAAGCTGCCTTGAGCTTCTTGCAGACGTTGCGTCGTCCGCTACATTGATAACCTAAAATTGGTTTATGCTATCTGGGGTCTTTGCTGGTATAATTTAAGAACGATGGTCTGATTTAAGAACTATTGTTTTTTCCCCCGATAGCGATAGCTATAGGGGTTCTTACTTCCAATAGGGGGGAGGGCGACGAACCACTTTGGCGGATTGGACGTGGCACCAGGGTGCCATTGTAGGGTGTGGACGTGGTGCCATTGCTGGGTGCCATCGTAGGATGCTATTGTAGTGTACTAGAGTGGACGTGGTGCCATTGATGGGTGCCATTGCAGGGTGCCATTGTAGTGTGCTGTGGTGGGGGGAAGGGGTGGTGCCGTTGCAGGGTGCCATTGTAGTGTGCTAGACGGGTGACGACCAACTTTGAGGGAGTGGACGTGGTGTGATTGCTGGGCGCAGTAGACGTTGCGCCATTGCAGGGTGCCATTTTGGGGAGGGGAGGGCGACGGCCAACTTTGGGGGTGGTGCCATTGGAGGCGCCTTGTAATGTGCTATGGTTGAATGTCATTGCAAGGTGCCAATTTCTGTTTCATATCTTCCTCCTATATTCAGGGCCACCAATTTCACCCAGACACCAAAGAAAACAACAATGAATTTTGTCTTGAACTTCTTGCAGACGTTACACTGTTCTCTTCATTGATAGCACGACAAATGGTTTTGGCTATCTGGGGTCTATGCTGGTATAATTTAAGCAAAATGAGCAGTGGAGCAAGGACTGAACCACCTGTGGTACGCCTATATCAAACTTTGCAGATTTCAGAGTCTGGTTCTGCAGTGACCTTGCCAGTGCAGAAGTGTGTGCTGTGGAAAGGAACCTCAAAGCTGTTTCCTCAAAAAAAAAGCTAAAACTGATCAAAGGAAAAGGCAGTGGCAAGTTCTCAAAAAAGAAAAACGACTTCAGAAGGTGCGTCTGCCAGCAAGCGCCAAAGTATCGTAGCAGCTTGGGGAGCAAAAACTGTCGAAAGTTTTCAAGAAGAATTCTAAGAAGTTGAGCCTTCACAGGAATCCTACAAGGATGGATAAAACTGAAGATATTGCTGCAAGCTTTTTTGACCAGCAGCAATGCTCCATGGTGGTAGTGGAAAACAAAGGATGCCACCATGTGTGCACTACTTCAGCTGGAGAACATAAGTTTTTGGAATTTACATTCCAAGGCCTTGAGCACACCACTGAAATTCCCAACTTAGCCTTGGAATCAGTGCAAGCCGTGCCTTCAAAAGGCCAGCCAGGCAAAGCAGTTGGCAAAAAGCCAGCTGCCAGGAGAAAGAGTGGTGCCAACAGCAAATCACTTGGCCACAAGAAAGAACCTTCTCCTGCTGAAATTGCACCAGATCACCAACTTGAAGAAATTGTTTCTGCATCTCCTTCGAGAATGTTTCCAAGACTTACAAATTGGAGCATTACAAGGTTACCAAAAGCCGCAAATATGCTTCATTGGGGTTGAGCAATGAATTTGGTGACAAAAAAAAATTTGGAGCAGAAGCATGAGGAACATCCAGGACCTGAGAAGGCAATGGCACAAGTGAGAGAAGCCATTGCCAAGTTGAATGCCCAGAAGGCATCAGAGAAAGAGGCTTGTGATGTGTTGGATGACCAAATACAAGCCTGTACGGTTAAGTTGTTTCACATTTGCACCAGCAAAGACAGCACAGAAGGCAAGTTCCTGACACCAACAGATTGAAGAAAAACATTTTGGATATGCGGATCAAAACTCATTCCCAACCCTTTTCAAATGAATTAGGAATGAATTAGTTGCATGCAGGGTTGTTAAAACTTTGCAAAGGAGGCCTGGGTGCCTGCTTAATACTTCTCTTGGTAATTTTTTCAATTGTTAAGTAAAAAGGAAGCTTTCATGGTTGTGCCATGTCTTTGCAATTCCTCCTCTAATTAAAAAGGAGGCTTTTAGGGATGGTTGTGGCATGTCTTTTCAATTCCTCTTCTAAGTAAACAAAAAGGTTTCAAGGATGGTTGTGGCATGTCTCTTCAATTCAAGGAGGCTTTCAAGGATGAATTCATGTCATCCTGCAAGTAATACAAAGGGTCACTTGGTTCCTTCATGTGTCATTGTTTTTTTTTGCCTTTTTGTTGGAGCAACGGCTGGCACAAGCTAGATTCGAACAAGGTGTGAAATCTCGAGACTGTTGTAGAATAGCATGGCGAATTTGCTTTCCACTGCAAGCAGCTCTCGAGAGTCGCCAATGGGGGTCTCAGTCTGTGACATATAAAATAAGGAGGTTTGTATCCCTTGTTTTAAATGGCCGATGTTTTGTTTTTTCTTGTAAGCCCTTTGTAGGATGGTCATCAATTTTCTGTTCCAGCAGCAGTCGAATGACCATGGTTTGCAGATGCAGCAGCAATGGCAATATATGCTAATGCAGCAATGGCAAGCTTTGCAAATGCAGCAGCAGCTGCTGCAGCAGCAACAGCAAGAGCAGCCGCCAGTTGCCCCATGGCGTATGGATGTTCCAGTACCTCCACCACCTGCAAAAAGCGCAGCTGCCAGCTGCACCGGATTCTGAGCCAAGTGCAGCACCAAGAGATGGCGCAGATGGATCTGCACCTGCAGCACGACGAGCTGCACCAACTGCGCCACATGCAGCAACATCAGCTGCACCAAGTGGTCCAGCTGGGCCAGGTGACTCATGGCTGAGACAATGGAGGTTATGTGGGGAAGACAGCTATTGGCGTGAGAATGCCTGCCTCAATCCCCATTGCAAGGTTAGTCGATATGTATAATTTTCAAATGTTTAGATAAGAAAAAGGAGGTGCAAGATCTCCTATGTTTATTCAAAAAGGAGGTGCAAGATCTCCTGCATTTTTCATGTGTGTACTGTAGACTCTAGACTTTTTGGTCAGCCAAGGCATCTGTGTACCGGCCAAATTTAAACCTCACTATACCACAAAGGCATTGGGGTGGTGCAGCGAAGCAAAACATTGGACCACAGATGTGGTGGAAGACCAATGAAAGATGGACAAAAAATAAAGGTAGCTGGCCCCAAAAAAATGTATTGTTTTGAGATGTCAAAGCAACAAATTGCAATAACATGTTTTCAGTTATATGTTCGCACTCAGGTATCAAGAGGCAGGTAAACCACTGGTGGGCACAGGAGCAAGGATTGCCAAAACGCCCTGATGTTGGCAAAGGTTTCTTGTCTGGCGGTTATCCAAAAAAACTATGAATGACAAGGTGGTCCATTTGTAGATCTTCTATATATTTTCCATGTGTTTTCACGTAGCAAGGAGATTTTTGAAATCTCGCTGTGAAGGATAAGGAGGTGGAAAATCTCCTCTTGGACCTGTTTTCAGGTTTTGTGAAAAAGGAGGTGTAAAATTTCCTGTACCTTTTTTTCCATGATGGGAACCCTGCAGGTGCACCCAACTGGCAGGCTGCCTTGCTGCACAACAGCTGTTGTATTTGGATGGGCAAATCAGCTTGCCTTCATCAATGAGATTGGACCAGATACTTCTGGCAGCAGATGCAGTATCAATCCACAGTCCTTGGACTTAATAGCATTTTTATTTCAAAAAGTGTCACCTCAAAACAAAAGTCAGCTAATGTAAACAAGGAGTCATTGTGTGATAGAAAATTGCTGTGTGTCAGGAGAAAGCACGATGATGATGAGGAAGACAGGGATGAGGAAGCTCATCCACCTACTGGAGAGCAATCCGAAACAAATGGCAAAGAAAACAAAAAGGATAGAGATCCTTCCGAAAGTCCAGAAAAGTAGATATCTGGATATCCTTGAAGAATTGAATCTTCCAGTGATGGAAAACAATAGCTGGCTGGGAGTAGGCTGGTTGAGAAGGAGGTGTAAGATCTTCTGAGACTTGCTACTTTTTTGAAAGAGGAGAAAGGAGATAAGAAATCTCCTGTTTTTTTTTGACCGGGTTCAAGGAGGTTTCAAACCTCCTCCCAAAACAATGATTCAAGTTGGCAAGAAGAAAGAATCACAAAGGTGAAACAAGATTCTCCTATATCCATGGATTCATGCACATATTTGGGATCTAGGTGAAAAAACACAATTCGAGAAAAGCAAACAATGAATTTAATTGAATTTAATCTAATTAAATTGGTTTTACTTTCAAATACAATTTAAAACCATTTTAATTGAAGTTCTTTGTAATTTCTTTGAATTAAACTTAATTAAATTCATTTTTGCTCATATGTGGATTTCAAGGATTTTTGTAAATCCATATTCTTAAGGTTCAAATTCATGGAGCAAAATTTGGATTCAGTTCGAGAATATTTTCAAGTCCAATGATTTTTTTCATGTTGAAGATCCAAAGTATTCTGGGAAGCTTTTGAGATCTCAAGTTGATCATTGATTTCGCCGTGAACTTCTGTTGCCATGTTCCTGCTGACCTGCCTTGTTGCTTGTTGTGCTGTTGGGTTCATGGCTCCCAAGAGCACTGCAGCCAAAGCCACAGTCAAAGCCAAAGCCAAAACGAAGGCAGATGATGCCAAACAGAAGGCCTTGTTGCAAGCCAACTTGGCTTCCCAAGCAAACAATGCGAAGAAAAAATTGGAGGCAGCTGCAAGTGGCAAAGTTCCAGTTTCTCAAGAAGAGAAGGCACAACTACAGTGCAAAATTGATTTCTTTGAAGTATACAAAAAGCTACCAAGAGACTCAGAAGGAAAGCATGAAATGTTGGAGCAATTTACAACGGACAAAACATGTCAAAGATGGGCTGATCGCCAGAAAGTGGTTGAAAGCACTCAAGTTGAAAAGGCTACTGCTCAATCTGGATATTTGAGTCGTGACTTGTTTGATGTTAAATTCTTTTTCGCCCATACAAAAATAGCATGTTTCATCAGCTTTGAGTTTTTGTCTAAGTTTGGAAAAAGTTTTTGTCAGAAACATTGTTTCGCTTGGAGATACCACAGTTACCTGAGGTTTCGAAATTGCCAAAGAAGGATTGAACATGAAAGACCCACAAGAAAAGAAACTACTGGACTTGATCCTTTCCCATTGCCCTCAAGATGACACTTGGGATGAGACAGAGCCAAGACAAAAAGCTTTGAAGGAAGCTAAAGAGGTTCGATATAAGTATGAAAAAGAAAGGCTGGTGGGTTGACAATCACCAATGCAGAAACTGATCGCATTACTGCTGGTGGACAGTTCAAAAAAACCAGGCAGCAGCCTTGAATGATGGTTCAAGCGGTTCTGGAATGCCTCCTGTGAAAAAAGAAAAACCAGAGTACCTCGAATTTGTCATGAAGCTTGCCAAATGGAGAGTGGAAAGATCCAAGTTTGGACGCAAAGTGAATGAGTTGGAGGACTGTTGCTCCCTGTTGCAAAGAAAGCCAAATTTTGAGCAGACCCATTTGAAAGAAGTTAAGGACAAGGTCAAGTTTGCAACAGAGGCTTTGACAGACCTTCGAGAAAGGCCAATGAAGATGGAGTTGGTCCAGGACAGTGAGTTTTGATGCGAGTGTGCATAGCATGAAAGTTTTGCAAGGCATCACAGAGACTGAAGCCCAAATGGAGGGGTTGTCGGCATACATGAAGAAAGTCAAGAGATGGCGCTCCAAGACCGCCTGAGTACGAGTGTGTAGCAAAACTCCAAATCCAACAGATTTTTAAACACTTGTGGCAGCCAAAAACAATCTGCTGCTGATATCTGTGCTTGGTGTGTTCCCCCAAAGAAGATTCAATACTTATGGTACCAAGGATGTCATTGTATTTCTTTTTTCCAAGGAGGTCCAGTATATAATCTTTTTCCCCAAGGAGATCAAGAACCCCCTCTTTTTCCCAAGGAGGTCTAGCATATCATCTTTTTTCCAAGGAGGTCCAGTATATCATGTTTTTTCCCAAAGGAGATCAAGCGCCTCCTCTTTTTCCAAGGAGGTCCAGCATATCATGTTTTTCTCCAAGAAAGTAACGTACATCAGCTTTTTCCCCAAGGAGATCAAGTACTTCTTCTTTTCCCCGAGAAGGTCCAATATATCACCTGTTTTCTCCAAGGAGATCCAGCCTCTCCTTGTCTTAATCCAAGAAGGCACATTGTGACAAACATTCACCAAGCATCAGGATTCTGGGCTTGACTATACAGAGATGCTTCCAAAAAGGAAAACAGATTTTAGCCATGTTCCTGAGGAAAAGAGACTGAAGAAAGACATTGTGGATTGCTAGCTTCTGGAACCATTCCAGCTGAGAGAGCTACCAGGCTTTTTAACAATGCCCAAGCCAGTGGAGCCAGAGGATGTGAAGAATATGCGAAGTTGCGCCCAGGTGAACACAATAAGTTTGATAGAAGCAACCATGTGAAAAGGAATGTGCTGCGAAAGGCCCTCAAAGGAAATCATTGGCCAAAGGCGTGCATGTCCGAAGCACCTATTCACAATCTCCAGAGTCAGAAAAATGAGCGCATTTGTTGTTTGTGTTACCCACCTTCTTGCAGAGATTACTCAGGTTTGTCAAGGAGTTAAAGACTCCTGTCAAGGAGTTTAAAAATTTCTCTGAAGATTTTACTGGTTTGTCAAGGAGTCAAAGACTCCTCCCAAAGAATTCCAAATTCCTGTCAAGGGGGACAGTTATTGTAGAGGTTACTAGGTGTGTCAAAGAGTTAAAGATTCTTGTCAAGGAGATCAAAGACTTCTGTCAAGGATGAAAACTCCTGTAAGATAGGTTGAACAGAATTCCATAATGCTAAATATATTTTTTGATCAAAAAACAGGAAAATTCTATTGAAAAGACTTTTGAAACCAAAACATAGACAAAAAGGTACCCCAATAGTTCTTAAATCTATAGTTCTTATTTAAGGCTATAGTTCTTAAATAGGCATACCTTATTTAAACACTAGCTTATTTAAGAACTATTGGCTTCCTGGTTAATACGAATCGTCAAGGACTAGGGCTCGTCAAGCGCCACTTTTCATGGCAGGCACAGTACTTGGTGAAGCTCGAGTGTCACTATTCTTGGCAGGCGGCGCAGTACTTGGTGAAGCTCCTGTGCCACTTTTCGTGGCAGGGCGAAGCTCAAGTGTCACTGGTCAAGCTCAAATGTCATTTTTCGTGGCAGGGGCAATACTTGGTGACGCTCAAGTGTCACTCTTCGTGGCAGGCACAGCACTTGGTGAAGCCCAAGTGTCGCTTTTCGGGTGGCAGGCGCAATACTTGGTGAAGTTGAAGCGTCACTTTTCGTGGCAGGCGCAGAACTTGGTGAATTAGGAAAGTTAGCTGAAGCGCGACGTGCGAAAATTTTCAATACAAAATGCTCGCCGCGAGCGCGAAAAGTAACCTCGGTTGCGCGGCGGGTTGCGGACTGACAGGCTCACATTCTCGGATCATTCTCGGATCGGCCGCGCACTGTGAATGACGTTTCAGCTGTTTTCAACAAATTTCTGTCAGATTTTGGGAAGTCATTTTGCGTGGCAGGCGCAATATTTGGTGAGGTTGGAGGGTGACACTTACTTGTTGGTGTATGTATTGTAACCGACGTTTCATATGTGACGAGGATCAAGCATGCGAGTCATTTTGCGTGGGAGGCGGACTATTTGGTGACGTTGGATGGTGATGCGAGTCATTAGTAGAATAGTACTTTGTAGTACTGGAGTAGTACAGAGTAGAGTACTTTGTAGTACGGAGTCGAACAGAGTAGTACTGGAGTAGGACTTTGTAACTTTGTAGCTTGGAATAGAACTCGAGTACTACTTTGTAGTACGGATTAGTATTTTGTAGTACGGAGTAGTACTGGCGTAGCACTTTGTATTGCGGAGTAGTACTGGAGTAATACTTTGTAGTACGGAATAGTGCTGGAATAGTACCTTGTAGTACGGAGTAGTATACTGGAGTAGTGCTTTGTAGTACGGAGAATACCGGAGTAGTACTTTGTAGTGCGGAGAAGAACTTTTAGTACAGAGTAGTATACTGGAGTAGTACTGTGTAGTAAGGGGTAGTAGTAGTACTGGACTCGGACTTTAATACTTTGTAGTACAGGAGGACTTTGTAGCAGTGGAGTCGTACAGAGTAGTACTTTGTAGTACGGAATAGTACCGGAGTAGTACTTTGTAGAACGGAGTAGTACTTTTTAGAACGGAGTAGTACACTGTCGTAAGGAATAGTACTGTGCACTATTCGGTGCGTATAGGAAGGGTCGCATGTCGTTGCTGAATGCGACCTGCCACGATTAGGTATAGAGACTTAGGGTCATCTAGAACTTGCTGTCGCATGCAGTTGCGTGCTGCAACAAAACCAACAGATGCCCACTTTGTTCGTGTCATCAGAAACAAGGTTCGTCAAGCAAGGTTGTCACAAACAATTCTATAGGCACATGTTCTTCTGGATTATGTGATCTACCTTTTTGAACCTTACTTCTGGCACCGCCTCGTGCGGTGCTGGTAAATGATATTGAAGAGAAGAATGGAGCAGAGAGAAGAGAAAAGGACAGTAGTGAGAGGATGTCTAATGTCACAGCAGCAATGGCAAAAACTGTGTGATGTTGGAGGGTGAGTTGTGTTGCTCTGCGCATTGTACTGGACCCTTCAGGTGCGAGGACGATGAAGCATGAATGTGGTACGTGCAACATTTGGTGATGTTGGAGGGTGACGCATTGTGCTGGACGTTGCTCGTGTCAGGAATGTCGCTTTTCAATTTCGTGGCAGGCGCTAATGGGCGAATCATTATGACGACGATGAACCATGAATGTCACCGTGGTAGCAAGCGCAATATTTGGCGATGTTGGAGGCTGACAGCTTCTGTTCCATGCATTGTACTGGACGTTTCAGGTGTGACGAGGATGAGGCATGAATGTCATGTTTCGTGGCAAGCGCAATGTTATAGGTGATGATGGAATGTCGCTTTTCGTGGCAGGCGCAACATTTGGTGAATATTTGGGCGATAGCCGGAATGCGAAATGTTGTGTTTCTACAATCAAAATCCGTCCTCAAAGCGCGGCGAGTAAGCTCGGCGAACGGATGGGTTGTGGATGCCCATTTCATTCTCGGATCACGCTCGGAACGCTCTCGGAGCAGCTTTCCATTGGTCGGAACGATTCATGAATTTCAGGTTTCACGCTGGAAGTCAACATTTCGTGGCGTGCGCAATTTTTTGGTGATGTTGAAGGCTGGCAGCTTCTGCTCCGCATTGTACTGGACGTTTCATGCGTTAGGACGATGCGCGAATGTCATGTGTCGTGGCAGGCGCAATTTGGTGATGTCGGAGGGTAACTTCGGTTGCTCCGCTCATTGTGAAGGATGTCTCATGTGTTACGACTACCAAACGTGAACGTCGAAATTTCGGCTACCAAAAGTGAACGTCCTAGTTCCACTGTGTTTGGCATCCCCGAAGGTTGCTCTGCGCAATGGACTGGGTGTTCCATGTCTTGCCGCTACCAACATGAACGTCGTAATTCCATCGTGTTTTGCATCCTATAGGTTGCTCCGCGCAATGGACTGGACGTCTCATGCGTTTATGACTACTCAACCTGAACGTGGTCGTTCCAATGTGATTTGCATTCCTGGACGCTTCACGTTTTGTGGCTATCAAACACCAATGTCGCAATTTTGTTGTGTTTTGCGTCCCAAAAAAGTACGGTGTATGTATGGAATACTACCATCAGAATAGAACCTTGTAGTACCGGAAGAATACTTTGTAGTACGGAGTCGTAGTTGTGTGACATGAGCTCTCTGAGCCTTCTTGAATGGACATCTGTGTGACATGGGCTCTCTCTGTAGTTCACAGCACATCATCTCCCATTTCATCAACATCGCAACCAAATCGCATCACATCACATCACATCACACAACATCCCATCGCATCACATCACATCACACCGAACAACATCCCATCGCATCACATCACACCACACCACATCACATGACACCCCATCACGTTACATAACAAAACATGACACCTTGCAACCAACCAGACGCCACCTCAAAACCAACCACATCACACCACAGCAAAACAAGCCACCGCCAAAACACCACCAGACGTAACGTCTGAAGGCTGGTGCACGCAACACGTCGGTTTGGCATCACGCCGGTTGGCCGCTTCCCCGCTGAAACTTCCGCCCCCCGCTCGCCCGGGAATTGCTGGTATATCATCATTTGCATCCCGCGCAGTAAGCAAAATACCTGATGTAATTACAGGAGAAATCAACATGTCCATTATTCAACCCTGCTGGTATCTTACCTTCTAGACCAGTTCACAGAAAACGCAAGAAAATACGAACGAAAGCGTTTGATTACAAACTGGTGAGGAAAAAAGCCACGAAGCTCTGGATCTTTGCTTTTTCAAATCACCCAATGTTGAATGCGGCTTCTGCCCCAGCCTTCCGATCCAAGAGATCCTGCACTAACTGCCTTACTCAACAAATGGAATTCCAGGTTTCAATTCGTTTTTGTGCTTTATGTGTCAACTACTTTAGAATACATGACGACCGCTCCCCTGAAAGCTGTTGATTTTGATGGGAAACCATTCCACAATAAGATTCATTGGCAAGCGCGGCATAGCGGCACCGCTACCAACTAAACCCCTGATTCGACAGTAGCGCTCTGGGCCCGCATTGTGATCCTCTGGCTGCCTACTCCGCTGATCTGGTTGATCCACCTGATCCGCTGATCCGCCTGATCCGGTCGGTTCGCCTGATCCGCTGATCCGCTTGATCCGCTGATCCGGCGGATCCGCCATTATCAGAACCTACGGCTGATAACCTTTTTTCGGGCTTTCTACAACATGGACAATCTGAAATTGTTCTGAAAGAATCTTGGGAAGCAAACACAATGTGTTTGAAAAGGACTGCTTGCATGGGCGGTGTGCAAAATGCATGACTTGGTTTTAGGATATTCCATTTTCAAAGCAAAGATCATTCAAAAAATCCCTGCCAGCCCCAGATTTTTGCATGTTTGGGTGAACAGCCCTTCTCTACATCATGGTCGCCCCAGCGTCGTGGCCCGGAAAACCCAACGCGAGAAAAACCATTGAGGACGCGTTTTCCCGGAGCCTGAGAGTCCCACCCAGGAAACGAAGTGGGGTCTAACGTCACAAGTGAAACATGTCACCGCTACCCTTATTAGGCAGTGGTCAAAAAGCAAGCTGCTGTTGCAGATTCTTCTTCCAATGTCTTACCTCAAGTGCACCACGATGAGCCATCTTGCTTCGTATCATCCCAACTTCCAACCAATTCCCGTTTGATCACATCCACGGAAACTGAAGGACGTGAAGGCAAACGGGGATTTCCACATAAGATTGTTGATGAAAACGTTTCACATGGTCAAAAAGGATAGGAAAAACACATCTTGCCCAGGAAGAGCAGGTCTCAACTTAATGCCACTGCTACTCGTAGCCGCCCTCAACATCTACAAGGTTCGGACTAAACCCCGCTGGTATTTGGGCCAGATCGGTTCAGAACACAAGTCAGTCGTCTGATCAACAAATATGGCAAACCACTTGGCCATTTCTAACCACTGAACACTATGGAGAGCCACTGCATCGTGATCTGCAATTGCTTGCAAATAAAACTTGTTGTCAGGACCTGTGCGCTCAACAGGAAAAAGTAAACCCGGCCCATCAAAAACTCGCCACCAATTCGAGCAATGTAATGCCCACTGTATCCGGTTCACTGGCCTCGATTGGCCATTGTACCTCATGAAACCATTCCAGCAATGCCCTAGAAAGCGTCAAGCCCCAAGCACTTTGTATTGTTGACGGAAAGAACAGGTGACGCCCAACGAGTTGCAACCGCCCAGCAACAAAGCTTCCTTTCAAAAGCGTCTAGGTGCAGCAAGGGTCTTAGTCCATCGTCGATTTTCCGCATCTAAAGTGGTGGACAGTTTAGCGCAACATTTCGGCATCTCTAAGGGCATGGAATACTCCTTCTGTAACATGCTTCTTTGTTCCATCAGTTTGTTGTGATGCTCAGAAATATCGTAACAAAAGATGGAAAATGATTTTTGGCAGTGTGAACAGCCGCAGTATCAGCCACCAAGTTACCTCGTTGAAACTAACAAGTGTCTGTGTGGGGTCACGAGCCACTGCTGCTAAGGCCGCTGACGAATCACTAAAGATCACCATGTTATCAAACCATTCACAGATTTGAAATATTGCAAAGAAATCAGACCGATATGTGCACCTGTGGTGCGTGTCACTGCAATGACTTGTAGGGTATTGGGAATGCGTCCAGTAAGTTGGAACTGTAAATTGGCCATATCTCTACGTTGGTCATTGGTAACACAGACATCAAGAACAAAAGCAGTTGCTGCGAAACGTGATGTTTTGTGGTGGGGAAATTCGCAAGATCCGTCAGTAAAGAAAGTAACTGGGGAGAGTTCGGACAATCTTTCGACCTTACCCATAGGGGATTCATCAATAACGACCTCAGGATGATGGTGGTGACACATACGAATGAACTCCTCATGAGGGGATTGCCAAACAACAAGTAGTTCATGAATACTACTATTCTTGGCAAGATACATGTCAAGCAAATCTTGGAACTGGGTGCGTGTGGGTGCTCTGCTTGGAGGTAAAAATTTCAAAACACCAATAGGTCCTCTGCATTCATGATGGAAACTCGAGTGCCTAGCAAGCTTATCAAAAGAATGGTATGGGCACTGACATCATTACGCAACAAGAAACGGCGTGCAGCCAAAATGGCCCTGCAGGTAAGTGCAACAGCTGGGTCCAGGAGACTGTCGTCTTCGTTGCCATTTAGTCTGACTTGCTTTAACTTCAGCCTCAGAATGGTACTTCGTGAGTTCAAAAACAATAAAGACATAGTCACAAAATGGCCAAGGGTACCCCGGAGGCCCAAGTTCGGGTTGTTGTTGTTGTTGTTGTTGTTGTTGTTGTTGTTGTTGTTGTTGTTGTTG
>Ga0126337_10001665_pt1 | contig 13633 bp, 10 predicted proteins | sample DipCmetagenome_FD_92527 | JGI IMG/M metagenome (GOLD analysis project Ga0126337, IMG submission 92527) | Coral microbial communities from La Bocana,Puerto Morelos, Mexico - Diploria C A metagenome | ecosystem: Host-associated > Invertebrates > Cnidaria > Coral | place: La Bocana,Puerto Morelos... | reverse complement strand
GAATTTTCCTGTTGTTTGGATCATATTTGATTATAAGAGCTTGTTGAAATTACCTATCATAACACAAAGAAACCTTTATACAAAAACAAAACAAATTTTCCACATTACCTATTGCTTTATTATCTTATATGTAGATTGCTTGTCAAAAAAGTGTCAATCGGAGAGTTATAAAACCAAGCAGCTGCTCAAAGTTATGTTTTCAAGTCTTCTTTCATATTGTATTTTATATTTATAATATATAGTTTTTCGTTTTCATTGGGGAGAATCTCCTATTTTTTAACAAACAAGATTTAAATTTAATACATGTTTTCTGTTTATCAAAATCTTTGTTCAAATGTTGTAGAGTTTGTTAATGAAACTTTTTTTCGTTTCCGTTGTCACGATAGTTTTCATAACAAACACTGCACTGGCCGGCTCATTCTCTATCCAACACTGCAACAAAAATATGGCGCTATTTTAGCAAGTTATTAACATTGCTAGCGACTTAATATTCCAAACATTTTTTGAACGAAATTAGAGAGGCACAAAGGAAAAAGAAGCTTGGGCAATGTTGACTGAAAAAATAAGGTAATGACATTTTGAGGACTTATTAGCATTTGCTCTGAAGACTCGAGTACATGAAGAGTAATCTGTTTATAAACTCTATTTGCTAACTTTTAGTGAATAAAGTACAGTGTTTGGAGCGGTATTATTTGAAAATGTTCCCTCGCAGAAGTTTGTTTGAGAATCAGTCTTTAATCTCATTTGAAAAGCGGTAAAAGAATAATTTAATTCTGGCACAATCTGGAATATTCAATAATTTTTCAATCATCTCTAACAAATGGGTTTGCCTTTCCTTAATTCTGCAGGTTGATTGGTTTTGAAAAGAGAATACTACCCTTTTCCGTTATATTTAAATTTAAGCTTATCTTGAACATTTGTCGTCCGCTCTGAGAAAAGGCAAATATTTGCGCTTCGTTCTGAGGATAACGGCTCCGAGTTTTTAATTGTCCACAGCACAAATAGACTGCCACAATTATCGTTTTATAAAATTATCAGAAAATTCTGTATCTGTTCTGATAACAGATGTCGGGAGAGATTCCATAAAATTCAAAATAATTTTGATAACTTGGATAACTAGGCAACATTTGATATTTATTTGCTTACCTACTGGGTCGTTAACATTGATATCTCTGAAGGTTCCCCTCAAATAAATTGTCGTAGCAGAACCATTATATTCAAAATAATTTTCATTGATAACTAATCTTCTAATGGATAACTAGGCAACACACGATCTTTATTTCCTTACCTATTGGGCCGTTAACATCGACATCTCTGAAGGCTCCCCTCAAACCATCAAGACCGGCTTTGCACTCTTCCACAGTGCGAACCATTCCAGCGGCCACGCCTAATTTCAGATTTTCCACAAACTGAGTAAATGTTTGGTTTATTTCCATTAACTTATTCCTTAATGTCTCCATTTCATTCACAGATGACGGTTGAAAATGCCACAACGCTTTACCAACATCCATCGGTAAGAAGCAAATCGATGACCAACAGAAAATATTAGGTCCCATAAGCCAGTCGCCGGAGTAATAGTCGTACGCGAAAGGTACTCCGTATGGAAACACATGCCGCATCCAGTGAGAGAGCTGTGCTTTTGCCCGCTTTTCTCTTAGTGTCAGTTTGTTGTCGGTGATGTTCATGTTTTCAAGTCTTCTCGTCAGCTTAGCAATCTCATCAGTAACGAATTTGATTTGCGTTGGCGTTGAATCGTAGCTTTTATAACGCTGGCGGATTTGGTCTGACGTCACGCCCGGTTTAAAGGCGATTTTGTGAGGTAATAACTCATAAAACCTTTCCTGAGCTTGGAACAAGAAACTTTCCAACCCAGAACTTCTCGCTTCTGATGAGTATCCACAGCCTCTGTTAATTGCTCGTGTATATTTTTGCGGTTGACATTGCTCGCTGGTTTTTATATTGTTTGCTTGGATCATCAACACAATTCCAGCTACAAGGAAAGCTAGCCCGCCTGCAACCAAACCACCCACAACAACTGATTCACATCTTGTCCGTCTTCTTGTTATGCCAACTTCTTTATACAACAGCGCCATGGCAGACAGAAACTGAGTAAAAAACACAAAAACTACAGGGCACGAAGTTGCAGAACTTTTAACCCAGATGTAAATTTGTGGAGCCTTTCGGAAATTACTCAAGAGCCTCATAGAAACAATTTTGGACAGAGTGCAATTAATATTTTGTTATGAAAGTTTAAAACCAATCATTTTTTTCAAATCGCGTCCGGTCATTCATTTCTTTATTTTTTCATTAACGAAGAAATTTCGGTGTCATTTGGTCTGATTCAAGGATGTTGACTTTTTTTTATTTAGCTGTTATGGAAAACTGTCACTTTACAGCAGCGCGCAGCAGGGTTAATATAGAAGTATAAACACGGAAAGCAAATAAACCATTGATATTGGGGAATCTTAAGGTAAACCAGACCAAGGCAACTGAGATTTATCACACTGAATGCCTTGATGAAAAGATACAGAAATTTCAACATGCCTGCTAGCAGAGAAAGGCCCACAGAGGCGATATAAAATGGGACCTGAAAATGCGGTCCGAACATGGGCTGTCACGTCACTGACCGAACTAATATAGGAAAAAATTACACAGTAGGTATCATATGTTTATATCTCTTGGTAATCACTGTTCCATGATTCGAATTCGTGTACGGAGTGCAATAAAAATATTTTGTTATTTCTCCGGAGCTTTGACAAGTTTTCCCGGATCTAAATTAAGTGTAATCACTTCCTTGAGTGCATTGAAGTCCAACATGCGGACAAATGCCTCTTGGAATAGCATTTTTATTTGACTCTTTTATTATTCATACTCACAGAAAAGAATATTTTACAAGAGACATAAGAGAGGAGAACGAAATTCATCAACTCGCGATTGTCTTGTTATAAAGTCGAATTTTCAGAACTAGAAAAAAATTCAGATTATTGTACCTGCAGTAAAACACATGATAGTGATATACGAAGTTATTTTTGTGTAGTCCGTGTGATAAATTCCTTGTCGCTCGGACAAATTCCGAATTGAGATTAACATCTGCCTTGAAAATGAAATTGATGTGAAACCTTTTAGATGAAATTGAGTTTCGCTTGCATGTTTATTTTTATGCAAATCAAACCTATTTTCATTTAAAAGGTTTCTACTGGACCTCGTTTTGAAACAGAGGTAATCTTCCACTTGGAATGCATTTGCCAGTCTCTTTCCCAGGTCCTCTGTGCCTTTGGCTGCGGGACGAGAAAAGCAAACTTTCGTCTCATATTTCAAGCTGATTGAGAGGTTTTTAATTATGCGGCTTTGGCTTTTGTTCAATGATAACAGTATAAACATTTGTAACATTTAACCGGATTAATACGGTTATGTGAATTGTTCTCTCAACTATCATTATAGTAAGTTAGGAATAAACTTTGTTAACATTTACTGGGTAATCTATTTTGCGATGTTGAAAAGTAGATGGCTTGTTCTTAGAATTGTACGTGTGTACAATTTTAAACAACGAATAAGTATTTATCTGACATACAAACACAAATTAGTGGTATGGGTGGATTACTGGAAATCTCAGGAAACTACTTAAAAATCTTCTTGGGCTCTGTCACATTTTTAAAGTCCATATTTATAAAAAAAAGCTTCTACTTTTCATGTTATAGCTGTGTCTACAAAGTTTGTTTGTTTTTTTTCTCCTTTACTTTTCTTAGGAGCAATTAACTTACAACACAGAAGTCCCAAAAAGAAATTGTTGTTCATGTGGTCTGCTAATTTGATTGGCCTGTAATACCACCAAAATGACTCAACCCAGTCCACTATCCGTGGAGTTACAGAACGTTTTTAAGTGAGTCTCGCCGATGCAAGTCATGCTTTACAAAATGTCTGATTTTTCAGGAGCTCTGAAAGTAAACAACTTTTCATGACCAAAATCCAATGACCTATTTAACAGTAAAATAACACAAAGCTTTAAAAAAAGAGTTCAAGAGATCTTAAAGGAATCCTAGTCCTTCCATTAACAACGCGACCCTGGTGTAAGAACACCTTAAGTACCAACTTAAGTGCCTTAAGTAACATTTGCTATTATTTCATCATCATTTTACAGAAGCAATCTTTGTGACTTCATATTTGCTGGATGAGCTATAGTCTGCATATTGATTAGACTTTGTTTTAACAGTGAAAGACCATCAAGCATTTCATTGAAATCTTACAAATAGTCTAAGGTTAATTTGTTTGCATTAGAGCAAAAACAAAACTCTTTGACAATTTTAGGTGAATAAAAATGCTAAATTACTGCATGGATACAGGTTGCTAAAATGCAATGGAAACTGACACAGTCAAGTGCCAAAACATTTCTAGTTGCTACTGAAATCATTAAAAGGTCTCGTGTACATATAAAGGATTACTTAGTTTACAGAATTGATGATCTGCGTCCCACTGTGTAACACACAAGCTCCCACAGACATGTTCAGTGGTGAAGTATGATAACAGTTTGGCCTTTATGGGCAGCTAAAACTAGTGAATATTAAATAAATACAATGCACTATAAACTATTGACAGTGAATTGTTATTACACAACAGTAGAGAGCAATAGAAAGTTCTTCTTTGTTCATTGTCACTGCAGGTACAGCATTCCAGTAAACAGACTGTGTTGTTAGAATGCCAGTTTCTTAATTAGAAGATACACATGGTTATCTACTTCCATTCCGTGTAAGTTGTTTGCGTCACCTTGAAGCCTCATTAGTAGACCTCCAAAGGACACATATGCAGCTCTGAAAAAAACACACAAAAATTAATCAGAAATTATTATTAAAAATACATGTACAGTGTAGCTGCTTAACAGAATTGCTCTAACATTTAATACTGAACATGCATTTTTGTTCTTTAACTACAGACAAACCCCCTCTAACAACGCTGACAATGGCCATAAGATCAAAGACTGTTGAACAGTGTGTATTTGCATTTATAAAGGTCACAAAAATTAATTCAAACCATGGGTTGCTGGTCTCTGTTTTTGTTTCTGTTTAATGATACGTATCTTTTTATGGTGTTAGGTATTTATAATTATGCTACAGCAAGCATTTCGCACCAATCTGTTGCAGCCACCAATGCATGAAACTGCATCCACAGGTGTCATATACATCATTCTACATCCTAATAACAGTCACCTCTTTACAACAGCCATTTTCCTCTATCCCCAAGATGGCCATAGAGAGGTTCTACTGTATACTAAATATTATATATTTTAATATATACATGTACAATGGTCAGTAAAACCAATTAGCCCTTGGAATAAAATAACATAATGCTTAGGTTTGCCTAACTGTATTTACTTCACTTGACATACATACATATGCTTCAGTACAATGTATCAATTTGAAAACAGCAATCTACAGAGTAAAGTTTTGTTTCAGATTGCTGCATTCACTTACAATCTTGTTGGGGCATCCACTCCACCTTCATCTCCCTCTATTCTGTAAACTTTACCATACATGACATATTCAAACTGGTCAGCACGTGAGGGGCTGTTATCTGAAGGGTTATATTCACCATCATCTGGAGTGCCATCTTCTCTTAGAGTGTTAGCCAAAACAAGTCGGAACTTTTCGCCATAATCCACTGGGTAAATCTGGGTATTAACATCTAGTATAAGGTCCATTTTAAAACTTTCACTTTCACAGTGGAGTCGAGAAACTACAGATGAAAGAACATGAACCAAATCAAATATAAAAACATTTTGCGGATGAAGATGTGAAATGTCATATACATGTATTTCAGCTGCAGAGAAAAATATGAAGACATGATTGATCATGCAGTTGTGAAAATCCCGTTCAAGCCTAAAATTTTTTCAGGCTCTAATTTCACAACTGCTTAAGTTGTGTGTATAACTCCAATGATCAATCATGTCTTCATAAGGACATTTTGTGTAGAACATCAACAAATAGCCCTTTTAGAACGTTCGTCAGCATCTAAGTGCACAGTGTAAAAGAAAACCGAAGAAAAATTGCTTCGAAAACACCTTAGCCTAAAGAAAAAAGGTGGACAAACTTGTTTCATAAGAAAAGTGTACTTCCAACGGATCCAATAAAGTGAATGAAAACCCTGCCACAGTATACAAACACACTACATACACCGCACTGTACTGCTGGGAGTTCTAAGTACACTAGCTGCGCGTGCAACTGTGTTTGTTTAGCAAGGAAAGCAAACAGAAGGTAGTTGACAGAACTGCTCGGGTCTAAAAGAAAGAATGAAAAATAAAAGTATAACTAACCTCTGTCGAATTTTTTACCCTCAGGATCTATGTCTTTGACGTCGAAAATATCCTCAAACAAAACTCCTGCCATGTTGAAATCAAATTGACCAGGCGTTATAAGCTGAAAAGAACTACCAACACTGTCCAGGGGAGGGTAGAGAAAGTAACATGTAAAATAGAAACTTCAACATTCGAGACATTTTACAAAAGCTAAAAGCATACATCTTTGACGCCTTTTTTGTTATAATATTCAAGTGAGGCTATTAAAACTACCTTTTAAAAAAAATTACAGCGGATTTGGATATATTTAGTAGTCATTTAAGCAGTACCCTACTGGGTTAGGCTGCGAACGCTCGGGTTGGCCTGGCTCTAGCATTTCCACGTGAGACTCCAAAATGGCGGATGCCGAAGAAAGTGGTCCAGCAAAAGCGCATAGAAAAAGGCAAGCTGGTCCGAAAGCTGACCGAAAGAAAAAAAAGAAACACTTGCCAGAGGATGCCAGTGCCCAAAGAAATCCCAAGGCTTTCTCGTTTAAGTCGGCTGTCAAAGCAGCAAGGCAGTTTCGTCGGAAACAAGATGTTGAAACTAAGCGACATCATGAACCAGTTGTCGACCGAACGCCGTTAGAACCTCCACCGTACATTATAGCAGTGGTGGGACCGCCTAAAGTGGGTAAAACCACGCTTATCAACTCATTACTGAAGAATTTCACCCGTCAACAGCTATCTGATGTTAAAGGTCCCATCACTATTGTCTCAGGTAAGTGAAACAATTGACTCGATGTGTTGGACACTTGTTGATGCCCATAACATATATATATATATATATATATATTTATTTTTTTACAGATTTGTGTTTATATTGTTCTTATTTTTCCCCTCCACCTTTTATACCATGCCATAGAGAATACAGCCAATCAAAATACAGGAAAGCTGTTGCATATATGTGACAGTATTACATCTAACCTTCCCATCATGCGCATGTCGCAGTGATTGTGTTGGCCAATGTATTTTCTGTGGCATTGTATGATATAGTAATGTTATGCAACACTCTCTCATGGTATTCCATGGAGTGTCGCACTTGTCACTTGTATTTGTTTGGTGCACACACTCACCTAAAGACTTGTGGGATATTCAAAGGGTATATGACTTGAAAGCATTGCATAAATTCATTTTGTACGTCTGACTGGAACTTACCAACTGCCCCTCACAAGATCTTGCATGTTCATGAATGCATCTGCACTGTACCATGTATGTGGATAACGATGTGTAGAATGAACAAGCTGATGCAAGAGCCACATAGTGACTTTGCAGTGTCCATTATCTGTATGCCTTTGTCACCTTTTCACCAAAATTCACTACCAAATCACAAAGCAGTTAGGGATCAGAAACCGCACAAATGTGGATTATTTTAAATCTAAATTGTTCAGGATTCTGTTAAGCTTCCCAGTTCTTATTGATTTGTGACACCCACTTTGAAGCATTACTCTATGTATCACCATCGGTTACCCAAGCTTGCAAATGAGCATCCCTTGTACATGTATATTAGCACTCAATATATGTATGTGGCCCCAGCCAAAGGAGTGCACACAACGAAAATGGCCGTAAATTCACTTTAAGTGCCCCAGTCAATCATTTGCGAGTCTGGTTATTCTGTGGCATCAAAAGATTAAAATTCTTATTGACTATCTCATTAGGGAAGAAAAGAAGACTGACTTTGCTTGAATGTAACAATGACATTAACTCTATGATTGACGTGGCTAAAATTGCTGATCTGGTAAGCACACAATTTCTGATTGTTATTATTCTTATAAATTTTCAACGCTGTGTAGCAAGATTTTCTGACATATTTATCATTATTGGATGTCTATAACTTTATTGCTTTGAGCCTTATGTATCCTGATTTTCCTGACATTAACATCTTTTTGGTGATTTCTATTTCAGATTCTTCTGCTGATTGATGCCAGCTTTGGTTTTGAGATGGAAATTTTTGAATTCCTGAATATCTGTCAAGTTCATGGCTTTCCCAAGATTATGGGAGTCTTAACCCATCTTGATCTGTTGAAGAATAACAAGGCCCTGAAAAAGACTAAGAAAAAGCTGAAAACTAGGTTTTGGACTGAAGTTTATCAGGTTATTAAAATTAGTTTAATTTGTGTTGTTTCCAATTCCCATTTCAGTGTAATTGTTAATATATAGTTACACCTTTATTACTTTTATTACATGTATCTTCATGACTAATTTTTGTGCTTCCAGGGAGCAAAGCTGTTTTATTTGTCTGGTCTTGTTTATGGTTCTTATCCCAAAGTGGAGATTCACAACCTAGGAAGGTTTATTTCTGTTACAAAGTTCCGACCACTGACCTGGCGAGTTTCACATCCTTACATCTTGGCTGACAGGTATACACCAGCGCATACTATTTAGAATGGTTTATATGTTCATCAGAACATATGCATTTAGAGTGCACTAGCTAAATGCAAATAAGAGTTGCTTGTATAAATTTTCCATGATTATGAAATAAAAAGGTTCAAGTGACAGACTATTTTGTCTGCTTTTTCTTTTTTAATTTTTAATCATAAGTGAACAGTTATATACATGTGGTAGAGAATGGAGAACTTTCTTTCCTGATTCTTACAGCTTTTATAATATAAAATTGTATCCTTCCTACTGTCATTTTTTTTTTCTGTACAAGTAATATTTTATTATTCAGTTCCGGCAGTAAGCACTAGTAAGCTCTTTATGCTCCTTTGTTACTACACTGTAGCTAAACATGAAGCAATGATTGTTGTTTTCTTTTTAAACTGCGGTATTCTACTTGTAGAATGGAGGAACTGACAGACCCAGAGCTTATTCGTCAAAATGTAAAGTGTGACAGGAAAGTCTCTTTGTATGGCTATGTACGAGGAGCTCATCTGCATCACAATTCCAGAGTACATATCATAGGTAATTTAATGGTTTAAAAAAATTATTCATGTTCAGAATACGCTTGAAGGAATCACCAAGGATTTTCAATTTGTACTTTTACTTTTACAGTGCAGTATAGATGGGCTTAAAGTGTACAAGATACAACATTTACCTGTAACTTCTACATTACAGTTTTCAGTCACTTGGAAAATGCTCCCTGTTGTTTGATATGAACATCATTATCTCCTTTCTTGTTCTAGGTTGTGGAGACCACACTCTTGAAGAAATTAGCCTTCTTCCTGACCCCTGTCCTTTGCCAAATGCAGAGAAGAAGCGATCATTGAATGAGAAAGAACGTCTCATGTATGCCCCTTTGTCTGGCGTTGGAGGAGTAGTATATGACAAGGTAGCAATCGACACAGAAACCTGTTACTGATAGTATAATGTTTTTCATGTACATCTAGTCCAGGATGACATAAATCTATGACTAATTTTCCTTAAAATTACTTCAGATATAAAAAAGATGTATAATTAGCTATAGCTGTACATGGTTCTTTTTTAGCAAGAACGCCAAAGTCATTCTCTCTAGCCCCAGTAATCTCATCTCTTGTAATTTCATTAATTGTAACAGCAATTCTGTGATTTGAAATTCCTCAAAAAAATTCCAAGCAACTTCACTTGCCCTGAGCAGGCAAATGTTTTCATACAATTTACAATGTATATACAGTTCTAAATTTTGTATTTTTTTTATGTACAATTTATGTACAGATTTGTTGACAAAACATTTTCCACATTGTCAACAACAACAACAACAACCTTTCTTTCTACTCTGTCACACTATAATATTAACTGTACAAAAATATTGATGATAAAGATTTGAGTACTATCTGTCTGGAATAACCATAGGGGGTAGCCAGTTGTCATCAGAGTTAAATGAAAATGAATTGCTGGTCAGCAAGATAGCACAAATGCGCAAAAATAGAATGGAAAAGAAGAAAAAAAGAGTAAAAATGCTTGGACTTCAAGTAATAATTGAGTTCATTAATTATACACTTCAAGTAAGTGTATAATTTGCTATTCTGTTGAGTTTAACTTCATTATTACCCTTTTTAGGATGCTGTGTACATTGATCTTGGTGGAAGTCGAGCAGGGAGAGAAAAGTCCCAATCTTCAGTTCAGGTGATTTGAAGTTTGAAAAAGGTTCATGTGAAATATTAAAGACTGCTTCAAATAATTGTCACTTACATGTGCATATACATGTAGGACTTCATTTGTTCTGCACCAATTTCGTCAGGCAGACTATACTGGCAATTAACCTGGTTGAGTTACACATAGGGTTAGGGTTATAGTAAGGGTCAGGGTTAGTGTTATACATTGTACATAGTAAATTGAGTACATCAATGTGTTCATTTTAATAATAAAAAATGTTGGAATTTCTTTTAGGTTGACAGTCAACCCAGAAATGAACTGGTGTCGTCCTTAATTGGCACAAAGCAGACTATTGACACTAAGATGATGACAAGCCATCTCGCATTGTTTACGGCAAGCAGTGTCCTTTTATTAGTGTGATTGATTATTAGTTGTGTGATCTTTAATGGTTGTACATGTACAACTGTAGTTTTCATTAGATTTTAATCAAAGAAGTCATAAAACTTAATATATAGTTTTACTGCATTGAATTGATATACTGATTTTGTGTAACACTTTGAAGACTGTTTTCCCTGCTTGCCTGTCTTCATAATTACCTATTGTTACAAATGTAAGATTTATCAAAACAGTACACCTTGCAGTAAACCTACATGAACTACTGTATAATAGGGACATAAAATAATATATTGCTTTCATGTGAGCACAATGTGATCTCGTCAATGTGAAGAATAAAGAGTTAATGAATTGTGGAAGAAAATTGTCATTTAGTTAAACATTTTCCAGTGAAATGTTAATCGAATTTCTGTTGACCTTTATAGGATGGCGCTCAAATTGCTCCTGATGAAGTTGTTGAGTGAGTGTTAATTGTGTTGAAAATTAAAATTATAACTTGCCTAGTTTCCTGTACATACCATCTTTAGCTCTTTGAGAAAGATGTCTTAAGTAAGAGACTACATTGATTATTTCAGGTTTTTGGTTAAATTGTGAGGTCATAAAAGTCCAAAGGACTTAGAAGTTTAGTACGTGTACATCTCATTCAACTCTTTGTTTCTTTCTCAGAGATGAAGACTATAAAAAACCTTCTGAGAAAGTTGTTATAGATAAGGATGGTCGCACAAGAAGGAAAGCTGTGTTTGGTGACGAAGATGATGTAGATTGGTATGGTGATGCAGATAATGTAGAGGAAGATGGTGTCAGTATGGAGAATTTTAGTGAAGATGATGATGATGACGGTGACAGTGCTGATGATGGTAGCGATGGTATTGATGGCAGTGGCAATGATGATGATGATGATGAGGAGGAGGAAGAGGATGAGGATGACAGTGCAGATGATGGTAGCGATGGTATTGATGTCAGTGGCAATGATGATGATGATGAGGAGGAGGAGGAGGAGGAGAATGAGGATGACAATGAGAATACAGATGAGGAGGAGGATGATGAAATAGTATTTAACTTGAAATCTCAAAAGAAACCCCACCAATCACAATATGAGGTTAAGTCATTGCAGAAACAAGCTAAATCTGCAGAAAGAAGTGAGAAAAGTTATGAAGAAGTCAGATCAGATGATGATTCTGGACAAGGGAAAAGGGACAAAGGTTATGAAATAGAATCTGATGATCAGGACAGTGATTCAATTGAAACCTCAAGATCAGGCTCAGATGTTCAGTTGCGTAAAGCAAAAAGAAAAAAGAAAGATGACTTTGGAAAGGATAAAAAGAAGCTTAAAAAGGAAACATCATCATTAGAACACATATCTGTAGAAGACGTTTTTTCCAAAAGAAAAAAAAGAAAGAAAACAAACAAGATGGAAGTTGAAGGACCTGAGGATAACTCTGCAGAAAAATCAAGTCTTAATAAAGATTCAACAACACAAGCAGAAGAGGACAATCAAGGCAGCGATGAAAAGATAGAAACAGAAAGCCTGGATGATGAAGAGGAAACAACTCTTGAAGAATCAAGTCTTGAAATGGAAAATGAGGAAGAGGAGCAAGGTACCCTTATTTCAAATCAATAGAAACAGTTAGGCAGGTAGACACACACAGACAGACAGGCAGGCAGACAGACTAAAAGACGGATGAACAGACAGACAGACATGGACAGACATCAAGATACATGTATGTGTTGTCAGGTGGGTAAAAAGACAGCCAGGCAAAATGACAGGCACATAGCCAGGCAAGAAGCCAGGCTGACAGACAGTCAGACAGACAGCCAGCAAGCAGGCAGGTACATGTAGACAGACAGTCAGACAGACAGCCAGGCAAGCAGATAAACAAACAGGCACATACATGTAGACATGGAAGAAAGGCAGGTAGACAAGCTGTCAAGCTTTTTAATCCCTGTATGCACTGTTTGAAAAGGTATTTATGTATTGATTTGTACATTTTTTCAGGTCTCTTAAGATGGAAAGAAAATCTGGCACAAAAAGCTGCAGCAGCCTTCCTCCAACGTCAACAGGACACTCCAAATTTACAGAAGCTTGTGTATGGAAATGGTGAGATTTATTCTGGCTTGTTCTCTACTCAACAATTTACTGATACTCCTTTTGAAATTAATTTTCAAAAAACAGACACAGGTACTCTACAACTATATGTGAAGAGGCAGGTCAGGGGCATTTTCCTGTGGTAGATAAATGTACAATTGACTCCTGTTATGTTTCCCTTGCATATTTTTTATCCAGTTCTCCATAAAAACAACAAGGAACCAGATGTAAATGATGAAAGTGATGACGATACTGTTGGAGGTATTTTTAGACTCAAGTCCAAGAGCGATTCTCAAAGCACTGGCACCATGCATGAGAGGGACTGTTCACTAGAGGTGATCAGTACACCGCTGAGAGACTGGAACCAACCAGCAGTGCTTGAGAGCATCCGGGACTGTTTTGTGACCGGCAAGTGGAAAGATTCAGAAGATGCAGAGATACTTCTTCAGGATGATGATCAGAGTATGAACTGCTCCTCCCACAACTTGTCAGGCTTGTATATTTCAGTACATATGTACATGTGTGTGGGAGGGCACGGGGGCCTCATGGTTAGTGGCCTTGCCTCTGGATCAAGCAGTCCAGGATCAAGCCCTGCCTAGAGACATTGTGTTGTGTTGTTGGGCAAGACGCTTCCCCCCACAGTGCCTCTCTCCATCCAGGTGTAAAAATGGGTACCAGTGAATGTACTGCAGGGGGTAACTCTGCTGTGGACTAGCATCCCATCCAGGGTAGAGTGGTAATACTCCTAAAGCTAGGGAAACTGGACATTAGGGTTAGGGTTAGGCCTGATTGGCCATTTAGCTTGTATGCAGACTT
>Ga0126337_10001664_pt1 | contig 13636 bp, 3 predicted proteins | sample DipCmetagenome_FD_92527 | JGI IMG/M metagenome (GOLD analysis project Ga0126337, IMG submission 92527) | Coral microbial communities from La Bocana,Puerto Morelos, Mexico - Diploria C A metagenome | ecosystem: Host-associated > Invertebrates > Cnidaria > Coral | place: La Bocana,Puerto Morelos... | reverse complement strand
TGGGGGTTTCCTAAAATGGTGGTACCCAACAAGCATGGTATTCCTACAAAAAATGATCATTTTGGGGTGTTTTGGGGGTACCACCATTTAAGGAAACACCCATATCAATTGGTCTTCCATCAACAGTATCGTTGGGTGGTAGTTGTCTTACAGTTGGGGTTCTGATTGTGAAAATGTTGATGCAAAGATTCTTACTTGATTGTGTCTCTATGAAGCTTGGTTTGGTTGCAAAGTTTGGATCTTTTCATGATTTCACCCATTTACTATATTTACTACTGTTGATGGCCGAAATCCCAAACAACCACCTGGGATGTATAAAACCTTGTAAATAATGGGAAAAACTACCAACCTCAACTGGTGAACGCCGGATTACTTCCATTAACACTATCAAACGCAGTCGTTAGAGTACTCAGCTTGCTCAAGTTGTTGACTTCTATGGGCACCTGGGGTTTCATGGTGCAAACAAACTGCGTTGGCCATTTCCAAAAGGAAAACACCCCCCACACTATCAAACAATCTGACATGCATTGGTTTCTTCTTGAATTTCCATCAGTTTGTGACCTATCCGAGGCGGCACCTGCTTTCATGGGCTCCGTATACAATGGCCTTGCTTGCATTCATGGGAGGGATTTAGGTTCTGGAAGCTTCCAATCCATAGGTCAAAAACAATAAAACAAAATGACTCGTCCCGCCCCCCCCTAAAAAAAAGTAGCAGCAAAAAAAAATAAAATAATAGTAAGATCTCATGATCTTATCATGATCTCTTCTTAAACCAAAGATTGTATTTTTGTTCACCATCAAAATCCGATGAAATTGTTGGCTGCTGGCACAACTGAGGCTGCCGACATGATATATGGAGCTCCTGTCGCTTTATCCCGATACCTCACGAGCGTCAAACCACTCCCAGCCAGTTGTGGGCGATTGAGAAAACCATGGAACTTTGGGGACAGGTGTGGAAGCATTTTTGATTTATATGTACATAACGTAACGTTTAATAGATACATGTATAGTTATATGGGTAAATGCTAAATAGTTATAAAACGTGCATATCTATACATATATATTTTTAAACATCGATAAACATGGATAGATGTGTCAAAGTATGTAAACATGTATGAACATGGATAGATACAATTAGGTGTGTAGTGGTGTATATACAAATACATTGTGGACATGAAGATATCCTGCCTAAACACTGCAACAGTGGATTTTTTTAACTTTCGCCTTAATGTCCTGAGCTCCGAACGTTGAAACGTGCCAGCATCATGCGTGCCCCGCTCCAAATTACAAAATAAAAATCACCCAAAACATTCCAACAGACAAAACGACAACCAGCAAAACACGACGAATGCATCGGATGAACTGGACCCTGGGATCCAACACTTACAAGACCATCTGTGGGCCATGATATGCCACATTGAAATTACGGACCTTCCCAGCCTTTGTTGTAAAAAGCTTGTGAAGAATCCTATAAACCCGATCCCCATTTGTAAATCTGGGATGATTATTGACACCAGCAGTCCACAATGTAAAGCCCATATCCTTAAGTGAAGAACTACGGGGAACATAGGAACCAGCCCAAAGACGAAACCCTTTAAGTCGGGCCCACTTCAAGAACATATTCCAAATCCAAGATTGTTGTGCCAAGGATTGATACGTGACTTCGGCAACCCTACACTGATCCTTTAAAGCGTAAGTAGTGCCAACACCTTTAACATAACCCACGTTGACGGGGGCAAATGATTTCGAATGAAGAGTAAAATCGATGTAAAGTTCAAGAGCAGAGACCTCGCCTGACGATGGAGAGGGCCACTGTAGACAAGAAGCCCAATCAATTACTCTCTTCAAGAATAAAGGCGGAAATGGACAACCCTCTGGCACATCTCCGATCTGGAAAGGGGAACAAATTGCAGCAGGAGGGATCTTATGCATGAAACACTTCTCCCCAGGTTCCTCATGGACCTTTTTAAATTCAGTCGGTGTAACATTTGCCGCCTGATTGACTATCACATCCTGTAGAGTCTTAAGATGCTTGCGACGAATCTCGAGTTCACCAAAACTTTTTTGATTAGGGGAAAACATACCAGTCCATTTTTGAACAGCAGATTTGGCAAGTTGATCAACATGACCATTCATGATAGCTTCCCATCTTTGCTGATCATTTTTACATGACTCAATGGCTACATGAGCAGCGGTTTTTTTTGCTTCAATCCAACCAGGAGGGCGATTAGAAATTTGAAACCAAATTTGTCCCCAAATGTCTTGGTGGTCAAAAAATTTGGGGTGGATATTAGCACTTCTACAATCCATCATATACCAGAGTTGATCTAAGGCAAGCTGGCAATCGGAAAAAATCCTAGGCTTAGACACCAAAGTCAAAACTTTAAGTATAGCAAAGGACTCCGCTCGAAACGAGTTCATATCAATTCCCGGTAGTGGTTCGGCAAACAACTTGGTGTAGCTAAGTTCTAACGGGGAACACTCAATGGCAGCCATTCCAGCCAGGGAATGTACAAAGTCGTTCTGCCAAAATGCCGACCCATCAGTGAAGACTGTTTTCACTTGATTACACAAATGGGGTATATGGTTGAAACCCTGAGTCAACGCCATCTTGTTCAATCGAAGCAAGGGTTTGATGTCAAGTGCCAAAAGTGCGAGATTTCTGGAAGCAGTTTTCTGCCTACGAACCCAGGTCAAGGTCCTTTTTGCACCTACCCTAGACGACTCAAACAATGGACAATCAAGCAATCTGTGTTCCTTTGTTTCAGGTACTCCACACTTTTCACACAATGGCGATATGGAGCTATTAAATTTGGAAAACCCAGAGTTGGTACTAGCTTTACCTGCAGCATGCGACAACAACAATGATCTGTCTTTGGGTGGGCGCTTGGCCAAACAACACATGACGCTGGCCTCATCAATGGACACAAGATCAAAGTCTTTCCTATGTTGACTCATCTGTGCTGCATGGAATGACCAAAAAATCCTCAAAGCTTTTCTTAGGTATGACCTAGAACAGTCAACCCAATTAAATTGGAACCCCGTATCATGCTTTAAGGTCCCATCACTAAAAGTGGTCCACCCAATACGCCCGAGTGCATCCCGGAAAAAATGCGCTGGTCCTTTAACCTTATGATCACAGGCCATGTTGTGGAGAAAATCAACTTTCTTGGCAGGGAAGAGTCCGAAGAATCGTCTCCAAAACAAAGCAGTTCTAACGATATGGCGAAGTTGTGGATCCAGGGGGGATCTGTGAAAAAGGCACGACAAATATGGGCTTGAGCAACCCCCACTTTTCCCGAGACCAATCACCACAGATGAACGGAGACTTTTCCAAGTCCAGCTGGATACACCTGTAATTTCAGTGCCGTAGGCGAAAGCTCCAAAACCACAAGCTTGCACCATCGTAGAACGAAACTTTTGCGGTACTTTCATTTTCCGGATTCGCTTAAGAACACGCTTAGCCTTTCCCAACCTTTTGAATTGTGTGGGGATGGTTCGTTTCTTGTTATAATTCTGATCACACCCAAGGTCAACCACGCTCGTTTTTGTTTCAACTTGCTTTCCATGCAGTTTGACCTGTTTAAGTCTGTTCTTCCATTTGAGATTAGTTGTCCAAGTCCAGCTCTTCCCAATGGAAATTTTCATTCGAAGTGAATTGACGACCTCTTCTAACCGCTGAGTTGCAGGGACTAAATGCTCAGGTGTTTGTGCAATCAAGCCCCAATTGTCAGCGTAACAAATGGCATATGCATCTTGGGTGAATGTATCAATGCATTTGTGCGCAAACCACGACAATGCTGACATGAGAGCAACTGACATCGCACAACCCTCAGCAATGCCATTGTAGGCCTCGACAAAATCACTACAAGCACCATGGACTTCAAAAGAGCGACGAAGCTGGCTAAGATGACTAAACATGGCATCAATATAGGCATCAGGGATCCCAAGCTTACGACAAATCTTCTTGCAGGGTACCCAGGGTACTAGGTTATAGCACTTCACCAAGTCTACGATGAGACCACAGATCCAATGCTTTTGGCTGGCAGAGCACTCTATTTCGTTGGCCGTGAAGGCCGCAAGAATGTCAGCACTGATTCCACCGGAAGTTGCAGCAACCTGTGGTGGAAGTTGCGAACCAATGTGCTGGAGTACTTCCAGGCTCCTCAATCTTGACCACAGTCTGTAGATCTTGGCTAAAATAGAAATAGGTCTGATGTCAAGGGGGGATCTAGGTTCGAAACCCTTGCTAAGTACTGTAATTTTAGCAATGCACCATTGGCTAGGCCAAGACTTGCCCGATTCAATAGACTGCAAGATAACGAGTAACCAATCCAAAAGTTGACCCTTGATTAGCTTACAATCCTTAGTTGAAAAGCCATCAGCCCCTCTTGCAGATTTAGGCTTGACACCTCGCAAACTGGCCGTCCAAAGCTCTTTGGACAATGGTTTAAATGGGCACGAAGGGCAATCCTCCAGTGAAGAAACTAAGCAGCACGCCTCTGTCCAGTGTTCTTCGTCTTGATAAGAAATGTCCCTACCCCACAAATCAGACCAAGTCTTATGCAATTGTGAGTGCATATCCCCAACATCAGCACTGGTCTTCGTTTGGCTGACAATCAAAGGAAAACCATCTCTAAGTTTCACTGGTGCGTCCAGCCTAAGGAGGCACCCTTGCTGACTGACAATTTTGCGAGTTTGTTCTTGGAAAGAGACCTGGACATTTGGGTCAAACTTCACGTGTGTGCGAAGGTGCAGCGTAGAAAGACCCTGTTTCTTCCAGGCAACCCTTTTGACTTCACCGTCCACTTGCCACGAAATTGTTGATAAAGGTGGGGTAGCGGCGTCCCTAACTTGGTTGAAGCACCAACGGCCTCCACTGGCAATATCATCCACTACAGAAATTTTTCTGTTGATGTTTTTCTGAAGATAAAATTCGTTAAGCTCCTTTTTGTGCCAAGCCAAGAAACTCTCATAAAGAAATTCCACATACTCCAAGGTAGGGGTGCTGAAGGAGACACTGCATCCCAACTCAACACCAATCCATGAAGCAAAACCCTTATGAAAGCCATGGCCATCCAGGATACACGTCCAGAGTTTCTGGCAAGCTCTAAACCCCTCTGCGGATCCATTTTGCGAAGCAGACTTCAATTGTTGACAAAGAGCCTGAATTCTCCTAAGCTGTCTGGTATGTGCCCTGAGACTACAGTTAGACTGAGAAAGGATGGGTGTGAAATCACCATGCCTACCAGGCTTGACACAAACAACATTAGGTTTCCTAAGAAAAAAGGGATTCCCTTTTCCTCTTCCAAAATGTCCTTCGGGGATTTTGCAAGTCGTTCCATCCGAATTAACCGCACTAAGCTTGAGAGTATCTTCAAATGCCAATGTGAACTGCTTAGCCGCTTGATCCATATCGCCACACTGAATGGAGTCATCAAATGACTTGGATCTTTGTGAACAACACTGGCTGGAGTTTTCATTCAAAAGACCTTCATCAAACATAAAACTATCAAATGGTTTAGGGAGTTTCCACTGCAGCGTCGGTGAGAAGTACGATGGAATATTGAACCCTGCAACCAAAAGAGGGTGGGAGTCAAAATCATAGGTTTCAACCACTTGACAAGTCTGAAAACATCTGCAAAGTTCAGGACTGGCAATGATATACGAATGTCTATGACCAAACTTGGACGTAGGTTTAGGATCCCTTCCATAGGTTTCACTATCCAGAATGGCCAAATCTTTCCAACCAAGGGATTGAAGGCTATGCCAAGATTGGATTGATTCTAAATCAATATTAAGGTCACCACAAATGATTGAGGGCCCTTTGAACTTGGCTACCCTATCAGCAGCTTGCGCAAAAATGTCATGTGTAAGGGACATGGAGTGCGAGGATGAGATTCCAGCAACACCGTACACAGTACAAACCAGGATGGCCAAATTATTGTGAACTTGTACAACTGTATCAACGAACCTAGTTGATTTATACAGAAAATCAGGGGAAGGAAACTGGTACTTCCTCACCGGATAATTGGTAATCAAAGCAACCCCACCAGCTCTTCCCCGCATCAAGGTAGAGGTTTGTTGAGGTAGTACCGGATCGCCGAATTGAACATTCATGTCATGTTTCTTCAACCGGTTCCTAATGGTAGTGAAGGCAGGCCCCGTGGAAGAGGTCTCAGAAACCGTCCAAATACCATTACCCCAACTTGCAAAAACGTCTTCTTTACCAAGCAATTGGGTAGGATTGGAATTTCCCACCCACAGGATTTGGGATGGGTCACCTTGAACATCAATCATATCATTGTGGAAGCTGGGGGGACCTGGGTTAGAAGCCTCCCCCAAAGATTCCCGAATGGTATAGATCAAGAAAATCCAAAGGCATAAATGATGGAGCTTGCACTTGTATTTACATAGGATCCAGTTCAGCAGAAGCTGTTTCAAAAAGGAACCAAAACTAACAACATGATTGCACAACGCATGACAAAAGAACTGGAAAAAGGCCCAGTACTTCCTAGCAAGGGCACCCACAACAAAACATAGATGCAAAAGATCAGCCGCGCAAACTCCTCCCCTCCACTTACGTCTGCCTTGTTTTTTGCAACGATGAGAGGAGTCTTGGTGTGCACAAGCCAATTTACGTCCGACCTGCTTGGTATGTTCTGCTACTGACTCTACCTGGCAGGATATACAAAGACTATAGTACCAAATGCTGAAAACAAATCTGGGTGAATCAGCTCTGAAAAGAAAAAGGGTCCATGCACTGGACATGAACGAAGCAGGCCAAAAATGGTGCAACGACCACAGCCCACGGCACATGATGTACTTGCTCAAAAGTGCCAAGTAAAAAACAAATTCGATAAAACCCCCCCGAAGATTCTGAAGACAACAGCAACCAACTTTGGGGGAACTCCGGAGGTTTAAGCAAAAATTGCAAAGCCCAGCAATTCCCAGGAGGCATGAAGATAGTATCTTACGGCAACAACCCCTAAATCTCCCACAGGAACACCAGCGGTCTCGGACATGGGACCTGAAGGAGTTAGAGGGCAGCTTGGGTTCAAGTTCAGCAACATTGGATGGTCTGGGACGCCACCCAACTCGATGACTATCCAGGAGGTTATGACCCCAGCTCCTACTTACTTCATTTCGAAAGCAAGATTTCTTATGGTACCTGCACCTTGCATTGAAACAAGAAGCACGACATGACAATGAATTAAGTCGTCTCTTTTTATTGTTTTTATGATTTTTGGTCCAGGTAAAAGGACGACGACCGATGAAAAAACTACTGATAGATTGGATGCATGCAAACAACCAACCATACATATTGTACCCGCTAGATTTAGTGAAGCTCAGAAACACTGTACAGGCATTTAGGCTCCAAAACCAAATCCACAGCTGCAAACCACAGAAGTTCCAAAAGACCCTTCCATGAAAAAACATGACTTTCGACCAGGTAAGCGGTGTAGATATTGCTACAGCTAACTTCCCCACCCAGTTCCAACCAGTGCACCAGAGGTCTATGACATGGGACCAGAAGGAATAGGCGGTTCTGTCAGCATTTACCTGTGGTATAAAATAAGGTCGTAGGAAGTCCACAACCCTTTCACACTTTTCCAAAAGATGTTGATTGCATCCACGAATGGTATGTGTATACCTGTTTTGGGGTTTTGGATGAATGCAACAACACTTCAAAAAACAAAATGCAACATGACAAAAGCAACAGCTCATGGCAAACATGTAGGCTACAAACCACGAGCTAATTATCTTCCAGCAACTAACGCAACTTACGCACAACCAATGCCAGACCAGTGCAAGAACTAGTCAAGAAGTGCGCTGTCTCTTTGCCTCTTCAGCATCGTGTCTGGCCTCGAACTTGTCAAGGCGATCCGTCAGGGCTGATTGCAAACTTGTGAACATACTCGACATCTGGTTCAAAAGACTAGATGTTGAAGCTTGCACAGCTTGCTCAACACCAACAATACGATGTTCAGTGGCAATCTGACTGTCCTTAAGGGCTCTCACATCATTTGTCGTGTCTTGGACAACCCTCTGCAACATCTCAATTTGGCTATTCTGCGCAGCCAATTTTGCATCAATCATGGCTTGAACCTGGCCTTGCATCGAGACCTTTATCTCATCAAGTCTTGATGTGTTCTTTTCAGCATTGCATTCCATTGGTGTTGGGGTCGCCTGATTCGTCTTGAAAGCAGCTGTACTTGGCACCATTGGACCTTTGACGGTATTCTGGGCAGTCTTCTGACGAGGGACCACCACTGCAAAACTTCCGTTGATACTCAAATGTGCTGAAGGAGGACGTTTTTTTGCAGCAACCATCCAAGCCATGGAACCAACAGGTCGAATTGCCCTGGATCCTTCCCATCCCCATTCTTGCAATGCCGCAGACAATTCTGAAGCTTTGACATTCACATTGATATGTTTAAGGATATACAAATCATCCCCCTGCTCAAAATGTCCAATGTCTGGTTGGGGCATATCAGGGAAAACCGACTTCATCACCAAATGTCCATGTTCACGTCGACATCTCAGGGCCAAACACTGAGGCATCTTCACGATTCCCAGGCAGTTCAGCGTCTTCTGGGCTAATGCTTTCATCTGCTTAATGTCATGGTTTGGGACATTAATCACCATGTAATCTGGATGTGGCCTTTTGGCTTCATTCTTTGGAGTGAAGTAGGTCCCGTTCCAACCTGATCTCGACAACAGGGGGTCAACTTCAGCTACCAAAACTCGAAAAAAGCCATGCGAATAATCTGCTTTGGCATGTTCGACTGGCCTTTTGTTAGCTCCATAGGACTTGAGAGCCCAAGAGCCCATGATCGTAGCATTCTTGATTTCTGGGAAACTCTGACCAAGAAACAGCATGGGTGATTTGACAGCATCCCACGACTCGACTTCTGACTTCCAAATGGAAAATTCCACTACCATTGCCGCTTGTGATGCAATCTTCGCTGAATTTCTTTCTTCAAAGGACACCACAACGTCGCCAAAGTTAATGATGGTAGCTGGGACCAAGATGGGATTGCCAACCGCATCAGTGGCTGGGATCATCTTGAAATCTGAAGTGCCTTTGAGGTTTGATTTGACGTTGCCGATGGCGATGATTGCTAAATAGTCGGCTGACAATTTTGTTGGTGGCAAGAACCTTTGTGCTGATTCAAAGTGCATAATTGCCACTCCTTTGGCATCCGGACCAAAGGATTCCGCCGCCAATTCAACAACTTCCTGACCATCAGCTCTGAAGTATGTTAAGTCAACATTCACCTCATGCAAGCTTGATTTTTTGACCAATTTGGATGCAGATGAACCCAATGATGAACCAGTAGCAGTCGAGCTAGCTGATCCAACTCCACTCTTGTTATCTGTTGGCTTCGACAACTTCTTGTTTTTCTGGAAGCTTTTGAGTTCATCAACTGTCACCAATCTGATCTTTCCTTCGTTTGCAAGGTTTTTGATGCCGTCCCATTGTTTGTTCCAGGTGTCTGCAACGAAGGTACGCAATTTTTCAGGAGCAACACACGACAGGATGGATTCGACACGTGCTGAAACATCAGCATCCTGCACTCCCCTCGCCAGCAATTGTTGTTGCAACATCTTCTTTACATCCTCATTCTTTTTTGTACCCCCAACGACAGGGCAGCAACGAATGGTGATGACACTGCTAGGTGCGATTTGGCCAACATTCAATCTTGGGTCAACACACTTACCGTCAACCAGAGTCAGGAGTGTCTGGGCTGATGATGAATGTGCCATGTATTGGGCTGCCAAATTGACCAGTGTCATGTCCTTTGGGAAAATTTTCTCATACGACTTCGACTGGAATGGTGACCGAATCCATCTCTTGACTGGATCATCACCGGCACGTTCCAATGAGCCAATTTGCATCTGATCAACAATGGGAGTTGGCATGATAAATTCGATTTCGGTAACTGGGAGAGGTTTAGAAGAACCAAAGTTGATTTCATGCTTGACTCCCCAATTGATCGATTTGACGCTTGCATGGTCATCAATCCTCATGCCCCCAACCCACAGGCTCAATTCACAGCTAGACCTCATATCAGGAAGCAACAATGCCAACATGTGATGGACAGGCTTTTCAACTGACACCAGGACTGTTCTCACGGATGACCAAATCGGATGCCTCGTTGTGACTCGGATGGTCATCGGACAAGGTGACGAAAACAGGTCTGAATGATCCGGTGGGAATGGCAAACCACCAGGCAGCTTCGCAACAGGGAGCTCACCCGGCAGTGTAACTGCAACTTCTTTTACGACTTCAAATCTGCTTTCCTTCAAAGAAAGAATAAAACAGCTTGGCCCTACTTTCATGCCATTTGCCATCAATCTACAACAGGACACATGTAAATTGAAATCAACCTCAATCTTCTTAAGAACGTCCAAACCCTTGGTAGTGATGTCACACTCCATGGTGCAATGTCTGTTCTCAGAAACGAGAATGTTGATACTAAAAACATGCAACTGACAGGCAATCACAATCTTATGCAGCCCTGGAGGGATGCTAGATGGAGTCACATCATTTCCATCAACCCACACTTTGTGAAAATGACGGGATTCAGCATGCGGAATGATAGTGCGAATCATGGCCAAAACAGTCTGTTGATGTTCAACTGCTGTCACCCGAAACCAACCTTTACCATGGGAAACCAACATCAAAATCCTAGACATCGGCCACACTTTGTCAATACCTGATTTGTTGATAGCCTCATTGAAAAGGACATCCCAACTTCCCCACTGTTCTTTGGAAGGGTCAACAGTGATGACAGCATTTTCATCTGTTTTGAAACACTGAAAAAAGGGGTCCATCTCAAAACCCCAGGTATCATCAGCATTCCAAACTCGTTTGAGTGTACTCCTAGAAATGGTACAATCTTCAATGACTTCTGTTCCCGTGGTAGGGACATCATGTTCGTCAATTCTACTACACCCTTCAACTGCTTTGACTGCGTCCCACAACGGATCACGGGAAATGCGGCCATGTCTGCCAACGGGTGGTGATTCAACGACGGGTGCAACTGAAGCGGAGACTGTTGGATCAACAAAGTGTCCATTTTCGGCTGCTTCATGACTTGCTGGTGGCAACGGGAACAACAAACCAACCTGGGGCCCATTATTCACATCATTTGGGGGTGGAGCACTCGCATGACTGGCATCAAAACCTGCAAAAAGATCTTGGACTGTTGCCAGACCTTCCTGTCTACCAACCAAATTTCTCGCTTCAAGAAACCTAGTCTCTACGATTTTCTGCTGAACTTTGGATAGACGGATCCTCTTCGAAGACATCTTTTCCAAAAGTTCGCTCAAATTGAAAATCACAGTGCCCCATGGGGACTTTTCCAGCAATGCGGCATGAGTCTTGAACAGACCAAGAATCACATGTGGGATAGCAATGGAATTTCCAACAGCCTTCCAGCAATCATGGACATCCTTTGGCAGATGCAATGTATCTGGCCACGCCATCGTGGAAATGATTTCCCAAGGTGACAAGTACCTCGGGGCCAAACTCTTCTCCTTGTCAAAGAAAAGCACTGTGTAGAGGCCTTTCTCTTTCAGGATATCATCAGGAAGCTCATGCTGCTTCCCATAGCTGGCCATCACAGCCACCATGTGATCGCTCCCGCCAATGCAGCGTGACATGAGAACACTTTGTCCTTGACGATGCTTCATGTTCTTTGGGAGGTATTGAAGATTCGACATCTTTAGGAATGCATTTGTCTGTGGCGTAAGCTCCTGGACTTCATACAAGCTCAAGGTGTCTAGAATGCAATCTTGATGAGCCAGCTGAGGTGGTCCAAAAGAAATCTTGGGAAACTTGACGTTCTCAACCCATTGAGCTGCCATGAGGGGCGGTTTCAGATGATCAGCCACAAGGGCCGCAATCCATCTTTCACGCTTCAGTGGAAGCAATGGATAAACCTCAAAAGTTCCAGAATGCGCAAATGAGAAACCTTGCTGTGTAAAGAAGGTCTTCAAATCTTGGAAATGCTCATGTCTCGTGATGCCTGGTACATTCTCTAGTTCAATCACCTTGATACCAGCAATCCTTGACATGTAGACTGCGTAGGCCAAGGCCCTGCCATCTTTGGATGCCAACCCCAAAGCCCGTGCTGCCCCTGACCAAGGCGGACAAGGGGTTGACATACAAAGATGCTGGACCTTCAGCAGGCCAACCAAGCACCAAATCTTCTTGTCAAAGAGGTCTCCATGAATCGCAACATTAGAGGGCAACTGACCCTGACAGACCAACTGAAAAGCCTGCTCCAAGGTCAAAAGCTCCATTCCCAAGGTTTTGGCACATGTTGATGCCACTACCAAATCGTTGTCTAACAGGATCAAGGGTTTGAAATCATCTTGCCCCATCAAACATCGCAACCCTTGCGTCCATCCACCAAGCCCACAACAGAACTCAGCAAATTTCGGTTCCACCAATACCCCACTAGGCTGACGAACAACCCACTGAGATGGTCCTTTCAAATCCAATCGGATGATGAGATCATTCCGATCAGTGCTTCTATCGAAATCCCAGATAGACAAAATGGATCCAGTTTCAATGACGGGGGGAACTCCGTTCAAAAACTGCACCACAACCTTTCCACCTTTCAAGGTTCGACATTGAAGCCTGTCTTGAATTGACGGATCATGGGAATCTACACTCAACTCGACAAAGTAACCTCCAGCCAACGAGCTATGCTCACTAGTGAGATCACTTAAGAAATTCATCACTGGCCCTCTGCTGAACACTCACTCCAGCTGGAAGGTTGGGCCAAATGGCTTGAGCAAACACTGCAACAGTGGATAGTTGAGGTTTACAAAAAAACTTTATCAAAATAACATCATCTTTCCACTGTTGCAGGGTTTGGGCCACCCCCAATATGTATATAGAATTCAATATCTACTTATATGTAATTATACATACCATAAGAATCATGGCATCTCAAAACTGGTGGGGACTGGAGATCCAAAAGATTCTTAGGGTATATTGATCTACATATTTATCCTATATATATAAGGACGCTTCGCACCTTCCAACCCTTTTTCGGCGCACATGGGTACACCACAAGTAACTTGACTTCCACCATCTGCACCAGAAGAAATGCCACATGTCATATGCCTAACATCGGGCGCAGCTAGCAATTTTCTTCTACCAAGGTATCTGGCCAAATTATTATATTTCACCAACCCAGATTTCCCTGAAATTTTCGGGGATTTCCCGTACTTTTCACCACCATTTGGGGTGAAAACTCGTGTTTTCGGTCGCGAGCTAATTTGACCAGAAGGTATCAGGTGGAACCTTTCGCCCCTTTCAGGGCCCGAGGATGCTGGCTTCGACACCACCGGTGGATGACGTGAAAAATATATGTCCAACCGAAAAAAACACCTTTATTTGCCACCAAAACGCATCGTTGGGTACATTAAGGGTTAAATCCAAGGTATGTTGAAAAACGGCATGTTCCATGGAAATGAACCAAATGTAGGTAGATATGCATTAAAGTGTTTGGGTATGTTGAAAATTATACCCTCATGGGTCCTACGAGTCCATCTCCCCATACCGTTTTTTCGGCACTTTTGAGTCAATGAGTTTCCTTTTTCCCTGTTGTTG
>Ga0126337_10001663_pt1 | contig 13636 bp, 10 predicted proteins | sample DipCmetagenome_FD_92527 | JGI IMG/M metagenome (GOLD analysis project Ga0126337, IMG submission 92527) | Coral microbial communities from La Bocana,Puerto Morelos, Mexico - Diploria C A metagenome | ecosystem: Host-associated > Invertebrates > Cnidaria > Coral | place: La Bocana,Puerto Morelos... | reverse complement strand
GCAGCATATTCTCCTCAGTTATTTTAAGACCCTGAGTGTTGGTCCGGTCTGGGGCTCGAACCCGAGACCTCCCGCTCGGTAGTCCGACGCTCTACCAACTGAGCTAACCGGTCGGCGGTTTAGTGTTTTCACCTACATGTTCATTTTCAGAGCAGACTGATTTCAATATAAAAGGCTTTGTAGAAGGACTCGTTTTGGGGCATGAGGAAACTTGGAAATGTCCTATTAATGTCTAGGTGAATGATCCGAACCTGTAAGAAGAACTTGAAACTGTCTCAAATTAACACTCAGTGATGTACAATGTACTCTATACACCCATTCTTACAAGTGAAAACATGAAAGATTATATATTTGAACTGAAGTCAGAAGAGAAAGATATGAAGACAAGATCTCAGTATCATTGCCATCTTGTTATACACGCAGCTTCAGCAGCTATGAATTTAAGCCTTAAAAAAAACTAAATTCAGGCTTGAACGAGATTTGAACCCATGACCTCTGTGATACCAGTGCAGTGCTCAAGCCTCAATTTTTTTTCACAATGTCATTTCATAGCTGCTTACATTGTGTATATAACTGCAATAATCGATCATGTCTTCACACCCATTCTTGTTAGCATAAACTTATTCATTTACTTTTCCTTGCTGTGTCCATCCATATGCAGCTACAGTTGACATGGTTAATACACCAAGAGCTCCAGCACCAGAAAATTTGGCAACATTACTGCCAAACACAGAGAGTAATGCCAGTGAGAGTAAGATCACTAGTCTGTTGTGACCCACATTGGTCTAAAGAGAACACAAGAACCTGATTACCATTAATCTTGCTTCTGACATTGAATGTTCTTTAGGAGGATGCTGGGTGTTTCAAGTAGCTTCATATCAAACATTGCCTGATTTAATGTAGTTTAGGGGAGAAAAAGGGTCAGAGGGTCAGGCATATGAAAAGCTTGGCATTTGATGTATGGGGTAGCTTAAAAAAAACATTCACAAAACAGTATGTACTGTAATAAAAATAACTTACGATAAACAGTAACACAAGGAAATTTTTACCTCACTCTTATTGGGGAAGAACCAACACATTACACCAGCAAGACTCCCAAGGATTATTCCCAGAGCCAACTCTATTGGTCCACGGAATATACTGAATATCAGATCCTCTAAAAGAATAAGTAAAAAATTATGAACAATGCTAATTGAATAAAAAAAAAAAAAACAAAAACAAAATAAATATAGTGCAATCTTCCCCTCTTGGGTTCCCAATTGTTTTCCCAATTTTCCTGCAGCTCACAATTTTCCCAGGGGATAGTCTCAAGTGGGCAAGATATTGCAATCTTGCCCACTTGAGTTGCCAATTGCACACTGTAGTGTAGGATTCATTTCAGCCACGCAATAAAGGTTCACAATGAGCCACTGCAAAGGGGTCCATCTGGTTATTCCTGGTCTAGTTTTCAAAATTGACTGGGGTCAGTTGATTCATTTAAATGCTATGAGAAAGGAGGGGAGCATAAGGCTTGACATGAGTGCAAACTACTTGTTCCTCTACTGACTGTATGCATGTTTGCCTCTTTCTATTTTTTTCAACATCTTTAAAAAATTTAGATCAATGTACCTTCTTGCAGAGTTAATAGAGGGAGACTGGTTATGAAAGCCGGCAGACTTCAAAGGACAAACTCTTTGCTTTGGTTTATGGCATGACACATGACTGCGAAGGTGCACAGTAGCTGGTAGCTTTTGTCTGAGTTTGTGGGAGTTTATTCTTGTTTTACTGGTGATCTTGAAATAATTTAACAGAAACATTGTGTGGAGAGAATTGATAAGTGATGCCAGGAGTCAACTGCCCTGTGCTCGGCGGTGGATCGTGTAGACGATCGAAGAGGTTAGAAATTTTTAAGCTGCCTGCTGCGAAAGGCAAGGCCCATGGAAAATAGCGCAACAAATGGTTCAGAGAAGTAACGAACGAGTCTCCCTCTATTAACTCTGCTTCTTGATACTGAATCATGATTGGAAAGACGGCACATGTAACTCAAAAGCTTGTTAAGTTGGAAACTTATTGTGGTTCGCCTAAATATTTTTCTCCTGCAACACTTCCTAGTGTATTAATTTGGATTATTTCTTAGACTCCAACATCATCATAAAATGTTCAATGGAGAATATAACGGGAAATAACTAACTCAATGCAGATCCTGAATCAAAGGCTATTCCAAGGCAAACTCCAAATGCACTTATGCAGAGAACATTGTCAAAGGATGCTGCTGCCATAACCAGGGTAGGTATGCCTTTCTTTACTCCATAATGTTGCTCCTGTAACTCCAACAAACAAGGTATTACTACAGCTAGGGAAACAGCTGCCTGGACAAACCTAACCCAGGAGAAGAATAAAGAATAAATTAAGCAATTCTGCAAATTTACCTCAAAAAAATGGGTCAGCATGTGTAAATTGTTTAAAACAACAATTTAAAAAAGGAAAATGCATACTGTGTACATGTTACATGAAACAGACTGCAGACTGTAGATTTTTTAACAGAATCATATTCCATTTCCATCATTGAGAACTAACCATAAACAGGCTAACTGGAGTGTTATATAGGCTAACCTGAGCAATATTCAGCCTAACCAGAATGCAGACTTTCACTGTGATTACCCTGAATAATTCTGTGTCCAGTTGGCACTCAATAATGGAAATATTACGGCATTCATTTAAAAAGTCTGTAGCCTGCATTTTATCCCTGTTCTGCATTAAATTGGCATTTTACCCTCAGTCTGCATTTCAGACAGACAGAATAGAAATTTCAATTCATTTACACTTGCTTGCAAAACAATAAATACTTACCCAAGTTGAAAGGCCCAAAGCCACTTCATATCCAAGAGAAAATGGACTAGAATTGCAGCAGTAACTGCCTCTAATATGCAAGGCAGAAAAGCCAATCTAGCTAGGGTAAATTTCAGTTTTCTGAGTGCTGATGTGTTTAACCCGAGTCCTGAACGAATAAGTATCACAACTAAAGCCATACTTCGCAGGGTCGAAGACCACCGTTTATCGATATGACGAGCCAAATCAATACCGCGAACATTTCGAAGGAGAAATCCCGCTAAGAGCATCCCTAGCAGTGGTGGGAGGTGAAGATATGGTATTCTACATACGAGAAAACCACAAAGGCTGGCAGAAACGATGACCATAAATATGCCAAAAATGTTACCACCCGGCAAAGCATCTTTACCGATGACAGACCATAACACAGCCCATATTAAAACAACAATCAGTCCTCTAGTTAACACGCGTCCAAAAAAATGAGATGGCGGAAGGGTCACACCTGCCGACACTAGTCTCTTCCTAAACTTCCCTGTGTTGGATTTTAAAGACGAATCTCCGTAATTTGCTTCGTCATCATGTCCCCCTACAGTTTTAGTGTCCATAATTTACACATGTATCGGGAAGAATCGAAACTACAGCTGACGAAAAGTCACTGCTCTCTTGCTGCCCCTCTCCTATTTACTTTTTGCGTCAGGCGTCTTCGTCTGTCCCAGTTCTCTTCGTCCAGCATCGATTTTGCATAGTACACCACGCTATACTGGACGCTGCACAGGCATAGCACTCCAAGAAGTTTCTTACTCTGCCGTGTTGTTTTGTTTGCTTGTTATTTTCTTGTTTTCCTAGCGCATTTAAGCTTACTTGCGATCCTGATTTTTTCAAAATTTAAGGTCTAATTATTTAGCAGATATTACTATAGAATTAAAAGAAGTTAGAAGCAGCTGCGAAAATTGGCGGCAAAATTGACAGATTTTATCATAAATAGCGTTGATTTTCAGTTTTTCTTTTATCACTTCATAGGCTTTGTCGTCTAGGGGTGTTTACAAATTGTCAGGAAAAAACTGTTGAAGCTGTTTTTGATTCGCAAGGTTTTCCAAAAAGCAACTGAGAAACGATCAGCCCGAACAGCCCTTACCGCTAGAATCACACGCTTTTCGTAAAAAAGGCCTCGAAGAAGGGAGAAGGCGTCCTTTTTCAGCGTTCAGAAGAAATGAGGATCTCTGGTAATTTTTTTTCATGTTCTTTCCTGTGTATGGTTTTTGTTTCTCTTCTGTGTTTTTACTTTATCACAACAAAAACATCAAACAGAATGCCACTGTGTCACAGTTTACTTCATGAAACCATTATCAACTACATCTACACCAATCATGTTTCCCTATAATGGATTTTTTTCGCTCTTTCGACTTAATAAGCTTAATGGCTTTTCTGTGTTGTCTTTCTCCATTGTCGATGCCATAGTCTTCATTTTGCGCCTGTCTGGCCAGTTCTTCCACGTATACGTCCTTGGCAATTTTCCTAAACAATAACTCCACATTAAACCCAGTCAGGGCACTGGTCTCCACATACGGGATTTGGAAGAGGTCAGCCACAGTGTTGGCACATTCATAGGAAACCTAAAACAGGAAATCAATAAATAAGTTTACTGTTACTGGCCCTAAGATGTAGTTAATTAGCCTTAATCAGTTTTCTACGAAAATTATGTTCTAAATTGCTACAATCTTTAAAAATAGGAGATGAAAATTAAAGCCGTAAAGAACATGGCCTTTGTGTTTAGATCACATTTTCGCAGGAAGACATTCGTCAGTTACATTGCAGAGTTATTAAAGAAAACCTATATATTGTAACCACTCTTACTGATTACAGCAAAATGCAGGAAAAAAAAAAAAAGCAAAACAGTAACAGAAAACGTCATATTTTTGGGAGAACGGTACGCTTTCCACGTACACTCCCCCAAACATTAAATTCTTTATTTCACCGTCATGCTTCGTACTAACCTCCCGCTGATTTTGTTCGTCCACTTTATTTCCCACCAGAACAATCAATGGTTTTTTAATGCGTCCATATCTCTCCTTTTGCGCCAATTCAATCCAGTCTGGCACACTGTCCAATGTACCACAATTCGTCACGTCAAAACACACCAGAATGACGTGACAGTCACGTAGGTACGATGGGATGAGACAGCGAAAGCGTTCTTGACCAGCGGTATCCCAAATTTGTAAGCGGAGCCCAATTCCATCTAAAATTGGAGGAAAAAAGTATTTTATGGAGGAAAAAGAAGTGACGACTCCTCTAAGGATCTTGCTTCAATAATGGGAGTGAAAACAAACACGCAAACCGAAACTAACTAATGTCAAGGATTCAGTCACTGATAGTTTTAAGGATAGACTTACAATACAAACATACCATTTTTTCAAACTTTTTTCGTGGCTAAGATTTAATTCCAAACCATGGCGAGTTATATTAGAAATCTTTAGGACCAAGGATCATGGAAAATATATTATTGTACCCTAGAACTGTACTGTAACCTGACATCGACTGATTAAATCTGCCACCGGCTGCTGGGGAATGCCAGGGATAAATTGAGAAAAAAACTAATCAAAAGGAAGCCAAATAGCTTGCTGTAATTAGCATACAGATTTTTAAAAAGTTAAAAACACATGAAATGGTGACCGATTAAATCTGATATAGAAATCCAGCACACGTTTCAATGTATAATAACCTTGACATAATGCAATGGTTCTATGCTCATTCTAAAAATCTTACTCAGAACAACAAATCCTGAAAATGTAAGCTCAATTGGACAAATCCTTCTAAAAATATATTTCCTCAAAGGCAAAAATAATCCGTTTTAAGAAAACAAACTTTGAACGTACAGTTAAAGAAATTCTCAAAATAAAACTAATACCATAAGATTCAAATTGAGTTAAAAACAAATCTTCGAATTATTTGCATAATTTTAGGTTAAGTCCCGCCATAAATTTGCCCTAGACTGACGCATCAGGGCATCTTTCTAATTTCCACGAAAAATTTACCAAACCACTTAGATCTCAAACGATTTAATGAAAAAGAAACTGGTCGTCGGATCCCAAACTATCAAACAGATCCAGGAAATGATTTGATTTAGGTAACAAAGCTAAAAGACACCTTTTTAAAATTGTAACTTTAGGCTATACGATCATATAAATCTCTGATGATGTTAAAGATCAAAAATATATCTTTCACAACCTGAAACGATCTCTGACGATTTTAATTAAAAATTCAGAGGCTCCCGTTAATGAAATAAAGGTTTAAAAGATCTATAGCGATATCACTAGAAAATCTAAAAGATATCTTATCATTTCAAATCACATAAAAGACTTTTATCGAGGTAAAACTGAATATGTCTGATTAATGATCCTACAGATCCAAATGATCACTAACTATGCTAATGGAGTAATGTTCCCAAAACATAAAAAGGACTTCCGAGTGTTGTTTAGCTCTGACATCACGGGTGACTTATATATCAATTACCAGTTTATTTTTACTGCTAGGCTTCTAACCGGGCAATCTCCCGTCCGTTTCGCGCAATCAAGGTTGGTATGTTTTGCTTTCTTTTCTTAACAATAAATTTATGCCTACTTTATCGTTTATTTCTAGAACGAAAAACTCATATAGGCAACAAAACTTCGTTGTACTATTACATTTTTGGTGACTCCACGGTTTTTTTGGTAACGGCAAAGAGTATTTAATACAGCAGTATCAGTTAGGCGACGATTGGTCAGTTTGCACAATGTAAATCCGCGCTAGAAACGAACTGAATATAGCCAACCTTTTTTAGTTCACAACGGGCGGCTTTGAAGAATATTTATACATGTAGTTGAAAAAAAATATTGCTCTTAAGATTTATTTCATCAGTCCATATGGAAAAAAAAAATTAAACAACTGGAAATACAATTTTATGTCATTTACAAACTTAACAACACGACCGTACATAAAGCATTTTAGTACTGTTTAGTTTCCGGAATATTAAAACTTCATTCGCTTTTTCTCACTTGAAGCAAGAAATATCACAGAAAAGTAATCATCACATTTGTTTTGCGGTCACTTTCCAGCAAAACGTGATCTTTCAGTTTGCAAAAGTCTACTGTGCGTGGTAAACCTTAGTTTTCTTGAAATATCCATTTATCGATTGATCTGATAACGTTTCCGGCAATTTTTACTGCTGTAGGGCATGTAAACGGAAATAAAAACATTAACTTACTTCAAATGCGTAGAGGAAGCCTTTAAATAGGGTCATTTTAGACTTAAATCGAGTCATGTCATTATTTAGTCTTGCAAAAGTAGTGCTTCACTTACTCAGGTAGACTGTCTTCGTAAAAAAATCTATTCCTATTGTTGGCAGATATTTGTCTTCAAAACCGTCGTAAACAAATTTCCACACCAAGGCCGACTTACCAACACCTTGATCACCTAAAACAACTATTTTATATTTGCTGATATTTTCGGTTTGAAAAACTGAGTCTAAACTGCCTCTTGCTTGCATTTTCTTCCAGATGTCGTCTGCAAAACGTCTTTTATGACGTCGCAGTATAACTAATTAATGCGTCACCCGCGCGAAAAGCAGAGGGCGCGCAATAAGTAAAAACAACTTCGTCTCGAGCCGCGCATTTTCAGTCAGCGGTGATTGTTGGTGCTGACCGGCGGATAATCGCTGAATGAAATTTTCATTTACAGCGGTTTTCATTTGAGTCTCATATATAAAACCCAAACCAGGAGCCCATCGCTAGGAGTGTGCAACTCCCATACTAAGCCTATGTCACGGCATTTTTACAGACTGGTCTATTTTTAGGTTTCTCATTTTTCCCCCGAAATAGGCGAGTTTCGGTTTGCATGAGCGCGCATCTGTGAGGAAAAAATGGCGGTTTTTCTTGTCAATGTTCCGGTGAACTGATAAAGTCAGTTAAAAATTAGGTACGTGCATGTGATTGGTCACCGAGTCCCTTCTGGGGGTCTGAATTCGCGGTGAATGCAAACGAAAAAATAGATCGGTCTATAAAAACGCCATGACAGCAATATGGGGTAGTTGATGGGCTCCTGCCCAAACCAAAGTAATCACGCTAGCCAATCACAAAGCACACAGCCAGTCCAGTAAACCAATCAAAAATCGAAGTAAATACATGTAGCTGACGAGTTGGTTGTATTCATTGACTAAACCTCACTGCAACCAAGGAAAAGGATGATTGTAACATAGTGCGCGCGCTGGTCCTACATACGCCTACGTCAAATTCCTATTGAGTCGTCATGGTAAAAATCTCTATATACACGCGGCTGTGCGTTTATAACATGACGCGTGCAGTTTCATTTTAGCTGCAAAATGTCCGTCGAGGTTAGCTGCGAGTTACTTTTGCTGAAGTGTCGGCGCTATGGACATCATTCTGAATAATCCAAATCCTACTTCAAGCCTTCGACTTTTTTGGCAAACTAAGACTTTACCATAAAACTTGAATATTTTGACTTTTTTGTTTACATTTTCATTGAGTATTTTTACTGTATTTGCCTACATTTTCATAAGTTCGAAGACGCGAATTTTTGATTGACAATTTTAGGAACGAGATCAAGCGTTTTCCTTTAACTAGTGCTCAACTGATTGTCGCGTGTTTTTAACCAGGCAATAGGTTCCTCTGTTTTTCTTCACCGTGAATTGGGAGAGCTTAAAAAAAAATAAAACATGTTTTAGCGCCCAAGTTGTTGTCGCTATGTTATAGAAAAATTGGTTCTTACTTTTAGCTGAACGCATATCGAGTTATGGATGCACTTGGGAAGTTTGGAGAGCACTCAAGAAACTACATGCTCTCGGTTGCGTTTCGAGAAACTCTTGCGCTTCTCTCGCATAAATCGATATACCCCGTACACTAAACATGAACCAATTCTTAATTTTTTTTGTTATTTTACTGTCGCCTTAACCAATGTCAGTGCAAACTGAATCACAGTCGATGCATTGGTTAAACTAGGCCGGACACCATGCAGACGAACATTAATGTATGTGCTTTCATGTTTAGTCTGACCGTTATTTGTAGTTTTTGATATTCACCTATTACTGATAATCATACTAAAACAATTATTCCCCTCATGCTCTGTGAAAAATTAGTGAATATTCACTTCGACTTCGTCTCAATAAATCAGTTCAGCAATGTACACTTCGTCTTCGGCGAATATTGGTTGATTAGTTATAAAACACGACGCCACGTTTGAATTTGTTTATTTTCCCTTTCAGAACGTTATTACACCGTAAGCACGTGGTATCACTCAAGGAAATAAATTGAGATATTTTGTCACAAGGATCGCCCTTCACGAAGCTAGCGAGTAGAATCGTAACCTATAGCTTTACATGAAATGGCCGAACACAATGACACCCTGATACATACTACCGGTGTAGGATGTGTAAATATACAAGATAACAGCAAGCTCGTGGAGAAAAGCAACAATTTGCCAAGAATAACACGAGAAAAAAGAAATATCGCCTTGCTTGTGTTCCTCTATGTGCTCCAAGGAATTCCGTTGGGCTTAGCAGGCGCTATGCCAATGTTACTACAAACAAAGAAAGTTGCTTACAAAGATCAAGCAACGTTTAGTCTTGTGTTTTGGCCATTTAGCATGAAGCTGTTGTGGGCTCCTATTGTAGACACTGTTTATTTCTCGCGATTTGGCCGAAGAAAGTCTTGGGTTGTTCCGGTTCAGTATTTGATTGGAACTTGTCTACTTATCCTTTCGGGGGTAAGTTTTCTGTTTTAACTGTTGTGCTGCATTATAAAATTTGGAGGGGGACGATCGAGGAGGAGAAACGGGAAAGGGAGGGATAAAACAGGGGAGAAGGGGTGGGAGTCAAGGAATGGCAAAAGGGGGGAGTTGGGGGGAGTCGTTTTTTGCTTTCCCGGGCCTTTCCCGTTTCAAAACGTCTCAGCAAGGGGGGGATTCTTACTGACGTAATTGTTCACATTTTTGCTCATTTGCATACGGCTTTGCATATAAAAGGGAAACATATTAGACATGAATTGACTCGGGCAGCTAAAGAGCTAGTGAAACTTAATACACGGTGATGTAGCTCTTTGGGTGTTTTATTCAAAGAGAAATTGTAATTAAGAACTGCAAAATTTCTGGGTGGCAGTAGCGCTAATGAACTCACACATTCTTTTCTGTTTAAAAGCCCGTTTTGCGCAAAAATGACTGTGACCTTTTTAATATTTAGAACAAATTTATTTGTAGCTCCTTCAGAAGGTGAACTGCTTATGCAAATAAGGTAAATATTGTAAACAAGGATTCCCCTATTTGCAAGCTGAGTTCTCAAAATCAGTGATACAAAGTGTGAAAAACCGTACTGCATTTTTTTAGAAAAATATTTAATTATCTTTCTCATTTTTCAGCACATCGAGTTACTGCTTGATGAAAGCGGTGAAGAAAACCCGAGCATTCTTTCTCTCACTGTGATATTTTTCTTTCTAAATTTCCTTGCCGCAACTCAAGACATTGCCGTTGATGGCTGGTCCCTTACATTGCTGTCCAAAGGAAATGTCGGTTATGCGTCAACCTGCGATACTGTTGGTCATCTTTCGGGATTTTTCATCGGAAACGCTGTGTTTTTAGGTCTCACTTCTGCCGACTTTAGCAACAGATATCTTAGAACGCAACCATCACCAAAGGGAGTGGTCGCATTCTCAGGATTTTTTCATTTCTGGGGAGTTGTATTTTTAGTCACAACTACGTTAATTGGATTGTTTAAGTACGAAAAGTCTGAACAAGAACTTCATGGGGAGGAATCTGATAAAGGAATTGTTGATAGCTATAAAACTTTGGTTCAAATCTTGTACTGTCCAGGCATTTTGAGGTTTGTGCCTATCTTACTTACATTTAAGGTAAGATTTGAAACCAATGTGCTAAACAGAATGCACTGCAACCTGCGAACAGGGTCACGTTTGGGAAGCACACTTGAGATCAGCGAAGCTTCTACCCCAGACCCCTCTTTGCTCACGGACTCGGTCTTTGCTGCTCATGTGTGTGATCAAAGGTGAGCCTGTTTCCAGGCTATGTAATTTGAAATTATTCTCGTTTTTCTACCATTTCCTAACATTATTTATGCATTAATTGTAAATCAATTAAATACTGTATCACCCTCTGTATATTCTGACAACTTTCTGTATACTTTGTGGTAGTGAAAATGCCTTTTATCAAAGGGAGAAAACTTGCGTAGTATCTTTGATTTGTGTTAAAGCAAGCAATTGGTAGCTGTCCATATCGGTTCAGTAAATGGTCTATGGAACCCATATGGTAAGATGTGTCATTTGAGATGGCGAAAGGAGATAACCAATGAAATTACGTTGGACTTTGGGATAAGAGGAAAACAACAAGGGCGTCTTAAGGGTACAAAAAAATTTAAACTTTGCACCAATGCACACGTATGTAGTTTGTGACAGAAAAGCACAGAGTGGCATAACAAGCAAGGATAAGGAACTGGAAAATAATCAGAGGAAAAAGTTACAGGAGTTGGAAAATTTAAACCTCACTGTCTACCTCCCTCCCCCCTCAACATCTGCCTCTGCCAAAACCTTACCTGTTTTTTTTTTTTAGGTTGGCTTTTCAGCTGCTGCCTCAGTAACTAACCTGAAGCTGGTCGAAGCAGGGGTTCCTAAAGAAAATCTTGCTCTTCTTGCCATCCCTATGATTCCAATGCAGATTCTACTGCCTCTTTACATCAGCAGATACACAGCAGGTACATAGATCTGTTTGGCACTCTGCATATCAGTACAAAATGACAAAGAGAACGACAAAGAGGAAAAATAAATAAATTTAAAAAATAGTATAAGTGATACTGTTATTTTAATATTTTACATTACATAGGTCCTCGTCCCTTAGATGTGTTTCTCAAGCTTATACCATACAGACTGCTTATGGGTGTGATATTACTGATATTTGTAGGGTGGGCCAATTCAGTGCATGGTCCTGGAGAGGAGTTTTTCCAAGTATACTTTTATGTCATATTCTTAGTGGTGTTGGCTTTTTATCAGGTACTGTAATTTTCATTTTCCTTTGTATACTCTTCGAAGACCATTCAAATGTTTCATACTAGACCCAAAGTATTATTATTTACTATGACAATAAATATGTACAAAGTTAAAAAGACAGATTTTGGATAAACATTTTAAAAAGTCTAGACACAATTTCTTATAGCTGAAAAGCTTTGCATGCATTGCAGGCCTATGTAATCATTTTTCTGTTGAGATGACCTAGGCTTCTAGCCTTTTTTTCCCTCTTTTATGTTAAGAAAAGAAGAAAATCACATTTGCTTTCCTCACTTTGCCATCAACAGGTGACATTGTATTGCACTTCTCTAGCCATTATGGCTTTTAACGCTCGAATCAGTGACCCATGTGTTGGAGGGACTTACTTAACTCTTTTGAACACACTGACTAATCTTGGAGGCCACTGGTGTCAGACATTAGCCTTGTGGCTTGTCGATGGACTCACGTGGACAAACTGCTTAGGTGCAAACATACCAGGACTGCATTGCAGCAGCAAGACAAGTGCTAAGGTGATATATAAAAGGCAGCAAGTACTTATTAATTACAGTGTACATGCACATGTAGTTAACCATTAATCAACCATGTTGATTAGTTTTGCTGAGTGCACTCATTCTTGAAGACCCTATGGCAACTATTCAGGACAATGCGATATTCGGGGCAAAAATTTTAAATTTTGTATCAAGAGTGGGAAAATATTGCATTGTTGACCTTTTCTAGCTGCCCCTTCTCTTGAGCACCTGCCCATTGGTCTCCATGGATGGATGGAGTGCACTCAAAGGAAAATCCAGTTTAAATAATTTGGTTTTTGGGAGACATATACCAGTACCTTTAGGATAATAAATGTCGTATTAGACATTTCAGTGTGCTGTATCATATCACTGTTAATTTATAATCATCATTATTTTGTATTTTGACTTGTTATATGGACTGGCCAAAATACTTAAAGATAGCCAGAAAATTTACAATGATACTACACACTTGAATGTCTAATGACCTATATGAGATAGGTAAAAAAAAAAACAAGAAATAACCAGAAATTATTGTTGCTGTGTGCTTTGTGGTTTGTGCTTTTGTTGCACATATTTCTTACACCACTGTTCAGCCAAATCACACCAACAGTGTGTTGTCTGTTTGGTTATTTTTCACAGGACTGTACCAATGCTGGTGGCATTTGCCAAACATGGATTGATGGATATTACGTGGAGTCCATAGTCTGTGTAATTATTGGTATTTTATGGTTGCGTTGGAAAGGTCAGCAAACACGTTCTCTACAAGATTTACCAGAATCTGCTTGGAGATATCAATAAATAAGAATACCGTAACTTGGCACATCACCATGGCTTATTAAACTGCTGTGTGCTGCAGTGATTTTCAGTGCATACTGTACACTCTCAGGAGTTTGTTTACATTTTTGTTTAGTTTCATCCATTAGTAAGACATCACAAAATGTAACATTTTGCAATTACTTAGTACATGAAGTAAATTTAAAGTTTCATGTCAACAGCTGCTATTATGGATGCTTCATTGTTCTTGTATCACTTGATGAACCAACTTTGAAGCTGTAAAAATCAATGAAGCTGTTGGAAAAACGAACTTGAAAGGCCTCAAAGATAAGGTATGTGGTTCATAATTAATGAATAATATCAATTTGCATTACATACATACATACATACTTTATTGACTTTCCCTTTAGAGGCTTTTCAAAGACAATACAATAATAATTTAAAACTACTTAAAAACTCTAAGATAATATTCAGACTTAAAATTAATTAACT
>Ga0126337_10001662_pt1 | contig 13640 bp, 6 predicted proteins | sample DipCmetagenome_FD_92527 | JGI IMG/M metagenome (GOLD analysis project Ga0126337, IMG submission 92527) | Coral microbial communities from La Bocana,Puerto Morelos, Mexico - Diploria C A metagenome | ecosystem: Host-associated > Invertebrates > Cnidaria > Coral | place: La Bocana,Puerto Morelos... | reverse complement strand
TCAGATGGAAAATGTTTCATTACTCTAACCTTTTTCAGCTTTGTCGTTTTTGTATACTTCACTGCGAAGATGCTAAACCGTATGGTCGATCATATAGGCCAATAATGTATATAAAAGTTTGATCAGGACAGAAAAAAGTGACCTTATTTTCAGCATGATTTTTCTGTTCCGCTTTTTTTGTGGTGAAAAAACCCGGCGATTCGCCAACCCAAAAAAGATCCATCGAGGCAGCTTGTTGCAATGCTTTCGGCATGGCTTCAAACCAGCACCCCGAGTGGGGGAGGAAAAATCTGAGTTACAACCTTTCATGCTGGCTGGTTTTGGTGCACGATGCCTAGCAAAACTGAGCCATTGCTTTTTGGTGCTGATCGTGGCAACTGGGTTTGCAAGTTGAAAATTTGACACTTGTTTTCTTTTAAAATTGGAAAATCCAAAGATGGGGGACACTATGGGCTTAAAGACTGAGTTCTTTACGCGTTCGCAATGGTCTTGATCTTGTTTTGCAAAGGGGCTTTCTTGTTGGCATTGATAACACCTTTGGAGTCGTAGATATGTGAGTTGTAAAGAGCTTTGGTTACAGGTTTTCTGCCGACGTTTTCCGCAAGCTGAGACACAACGCTATGAATGGTACAAGTATAGTACTAAACAGTAAATAGAACGGTAGTATAATAATATTGTAGACCCGTGTCATTATTTCAAAATGCTATGTAAATTGCCACAATTACTTGCAACTATACATTTTTGTTTGGCATTGCTGGGACTTTCAATTCCAATAGTCAGGTCACTTACAAAAAGATAAGAACCCAAGCTGATTTTTTCCTCATTTTTTTCCCACTGTTTTGGTTCCAGGTAGTCTTGTGGCTCAGCACAGCATTACCAAAATCCTCGAAGAAAGCTAAGGCGCTGTGGGGAACGGAACCGAGGATCCGAGCTGTGGGGTGAAGTCTGGTCAAATTATAGCGAAGATTTAGGCCCAAACCTTCAAGTGGTAATCTTGTCTTCCGTGGGTTCGGAAGCGAATTGGGTCATGGCATCAGAAGTATTTGACATTTTAGCCCCGGAGCTTCTTTCATACGATGTTTTGGGTTCCAGGGGATGTACAATTTCTTCAAGATGCAACCTACTTGTCGACATCAAGTTCCTTCAGTTTGATGAAACATCGGTATCTCTGACAATGGACCAATACTCCCCAGAAGGTTTTGGTTTTGATCAGTTTTTCAAGGATTCTCTTTGCATCCCTGGTGACGAACTGTTAAATACAAACCAAGTGTTAGTTTGGGACGTGCAGACAGCTATGCCACAATTTCATCAGAAGGTTTGGATTTTTTCGGTATGGGAAGACACAGCTGGGAATTTTCACTTTGATGAACAATCTACATGGCAAGTTGTGGGAAAAACATCATGCCACCAACGATCCCTTCACGTTTTGGAATTTTTTGGTGGTGGTATGGGTGGATGGAAAGCAGCAGGTTCTTTTCTGGAACAATTTTTTCAACAGCGTTGGGAGACGATTGCTATCGAAAATCAACTGGAGGTTGCAATGTGCTATGCCATTTCACATGAAACGGGGTTACTGACTGACTTGACCGGTTTGCCACGCACCTTTTTCAGTGAATATCATTCCAGTTGGGTTGTCTGCAAAGACATTCGTGATAAATCGTGGCAGCCGTTCGTTGCAGAGTGGGGGGTGGATGCTATCCTCCTCTCACCACCATGTCAGCCTTGGTCAGGGGCTGCCACTAGCCCAGGTGTTGAAAGGTTGGATGGGAAACTTACTGCTATTGGTTTGCTTCAATGTAGATGGTTTCGGCCCCATTACATTGCTTTGGAACAAGTGGTTGGTTTTCAGACTCATCCCCACAAACCTGTTGTGTTGAGAATTTTGCACTGGTTGGGTTATCGGATTGTTTTTGAGAAAGTAGTGGACCTGGCTGACCAATCACCGTCTCATCGTCAACGCTTTCTCTTAGTTGCAGTTCGTGTGCATTCGAATGTCACTACCGCACCACTCAAGGGATGGTTTCGTCAAGAATTCAATAAGCAGCCGTTGCGGTGTTGCATCCGTTTGCCAGCCGACATGATCAGCCAACTGCAGCCTACTGAAGACACTAAGTCTCTGGCCAGTAACCCGGAATTTTCTAAGGGACTTGGTAGGCTCACCCCTGAAAAAGTTTTGGCCAGTAGGATAACTCATGATGGCCAGTGTGCACCTACTTTCATGGCTAAGTATGGATCCCAACATGAGTTTGACATCTCTTACCTCAAGAAACATGGATACTTTGGTCACTTTGTAGCCATGCAGGACGACACCAATTCCTTTCGTTTTTGGCATCCAGCAGAGATCGCAATTATCCATGGTATCGTCCACAGTACCTTCCTACCACAAGAACTTAAATTGGCTTGGCACATTGTTGGCAATCAAATTTGTCTTCCTCATGCACTGCTTTTGGTTGCTGATATGTTCTATCGACTTCACCACTTTGACTACTCACCTTTTGTGGTCTTTAGCCAATTCCAAGCTCTTCGTTTCCAAGGACCCCAAGCAGTCCTCATGCCTTGTCCTGGAGGCTTTTTGATTGGCAATTGTGAGGGTACCACTGTCTCTCCGCATCTCTCAGAGCTTGTCAACTGTGTTGAAAAATCGGTTGAATTCCGAAGTTGGCACCCCAAGTGTGGGACTGGACTTACCGCACTTGCACGTGCCAGGGATGACAATGCATATACTGGTGTACTTGAGGAGACAGTATCTAATGGATCGATCAGCCCAACAGAGCATTTCTCTATCAGTGTACTGGCAAAATTCGAAGGTTATCATTCTTTTGCTTTCTGGTGTGATTCCAACATTCCCTGTAAAAGCATTGAAACCCTGTGGTTTGACCATGTCAATTGTACTTTGGTGGCTTCGTCCAATCCAGCACAGCCGTGCATTCGTGTAGTGCCAGCTCGCCAACAAAACTCCCCAACGGATGATGCGTGGGATATTGTCACGGTGTATGTGGAAGGAGAACTTACCCTGTGGTCCATTACCCCAGAACAGCCATTGATGTACCATGATAAGCTGAAAACCATGCAAACCACTTTGTATGATCAGTTTGGTATTGTTGCTCCATCCCAAAAGAATCGATTTGACATAGTCATCCTTACCAAGCCTCTGGAATTCGCCATTCCAAATGTGTCAGTTTTGTACCTCTTTGCTGCCTTTCGTGATGCCACAATTGAGATACATTGGGATGCCTCCAATCATTCCAACATCCTTGCTATAGACTGTGCCACCCCAGGACTCAGCTTGCTCTTGGACTTTTGGACTTCCCTATTTGCTCAGCCACAGCTCGAGTCATTGGGGTTTCGTTGCTTCATTGATTCAGATGCAGGATGCATTCGATTTATGCCAATTCCAACAATCGGTGTCATTCCACCTGCTGCCTTCCAACTGGCACTAGGCATTGCAGCCGTCCGCTCAATTTTTGCACTGATTCCAGTTACGTGGCCTATTCGTGCACGTTTGACATGGTTTTCACGTCCGCTGTGGAGTGGCTTGCTTTCATCCGACTGCACTGCTCAGATGATTGTCAATGTCATTCGCATGGGTCTGGGCACCACCAAGGCAATTTCAAGCTTCTCCCTCGTGCAATGAGGCGGTCGTGTACCTCTGGACACTGTTGTCAATACACTTCTCAAACCAGATCAGGAAGAACTCGTCCTCCATGTGGTTCCTGAACTCAGGGGTGGAGGCCCATCTAAACAACAGCAAAAACTCCTTGCCAAGAACTCGATTGCAGCCGTGTTGCTTGAGAATGGCCATGAAATTGGATGGGTAAAGCAAACTGTGGAATCGCTCCATGATCAATTTGGCATTCCTAAACTCCAACAGATACTGGTAGGGCCTACTCAAGGACAAAAGCTTAAGGACATCAAGTTGGCTTGCTCGGAGTTGGGTATTTCCTTCCCCACACCTGCCAAACCAACCAATCAGGCCAATGCACTGGGGCCATTGAAACCCAAAAGACGGAAAGAAAATGAACTTTCCATCAATCCTGCAGAATATAAAGTGGATGCTGGCTTTTTCCTCACCTCAGACCATAAACCTGCCGCTCAGGTGAATCAACTTCGTGCCAATGCCACTGGATTTTGCCTCGTCTTGCCTTCAGATGCTACTCCTTGGTTGAGAGCCAATCAAACCATTTCAGCAGATGAGCTTGGGGCCATTGTCTTGGGTAAAATGCCGGTTGAAACATCCCTGTTGACAGAAGCTGTCACCATGCCATGCACTGACCAGTCGGGTCAATCAGTCTTGCTGTCAGGGACTCTGATCCAGCTGGGTAGTAAAGCTCTCACCTATGCCAAAGGTGATCCAAAACAGGTTGATGCAGTTGCAGGACACCTTATGTCGATCACCTTGTACAAAGATGACTGGAGCCCAGACCGCTGGATGGAAGCCACCATGAACCCCATTTCGTTTGTTGCCAAAACCTTGGAACATGAAAACCTTAAGGAATGTGTTCAAGCCATGTGGGGTCGTAGTCTTCGTGCTGGGAGAGCTCAGGCTTCTCCTGCTCAGGCAACCACTGTGCAACTTCACTGCACTGTCGTTGATACCAAAAAAGAACAGCTCCTTCGTGCCTCTGGGTTGAATTCCCTGTTCTTCACTCCGAAAACCAGAGCTGGTAGGATTGATTTGGCCTTTAAAATTGTTTGGATTGAAGGTGACTTGGCCCAGGCTATTGGACTTGCCACTCAGACGCCTCATTGCCTTGGACTTGTCAGAGGTCGTTCGTCGTATGGGCTCAGGTTTGAAGAAGAGCGGTTTGTCGAGGCTTGGGCTAAGATTCATCCAGGTATCACGCCACCACCTCGTTCCATTGGTGGCTTGACCTTCAAGATTGAAGAACTACCATTCGGTTGCACGTGTGACATGCTAACCAGTTGGGGTTCCAAAATTTCGTGGAAGATTGTTCCTTTCAAGGCTCTGGGTCCGTCCACATGGCTTGTTCGTTCAGAACAACAGGTGCCTCCGGGGTTACTCCATTTCAACACCACGCCGGTTTTAGTTAGACTTCTGCCAGCCAGAGATGTGGATAAAACCCCACTTTTGGTAGGACCACGACCGAAATTTCAGAGCCAGCCTCGTGATATGCCACCTATGCTTTCGTCAGACCCCTGGGCCAACTATAATGGCCCCAGAGTGCAATCGGTTGCCACCACACAGGCACCTCCCCGCACTTTGGAAGGACCAGTGGCTAGCAAATTGAAGGAACAAGATGAGAAGATTGCCACTTTGCAGTCTGACCTCAAGAAGATGGCTCAACAGAATGATAAGCAATTCGCTGTTATGGATAAGCGTATGGATTCATCAGACAAACAACATGCAGCACAGTTTGGTAAGATGGAAGCATCCATTTCATCGCTTTCCAGTTCTATTGACCAGGCATTGCAAAGCAGTGTTCAACAAAATGCCAACCTTATGGAAAAGAAGATGAATGAACTCAAGGCCCTGTTCCAAACCAAGCGCCTTCGTGATGACAAGGGCCAAGATGAACCCATGGAGTGACTATCTCAGTCACTTTGCCACAGTTTTGTCTTTTTAGCTTGGTTTTCAATCTGCTTTCTGATTGTCCTTGGCCAAGTACTTTTTAAGTTGTTTCGTAGTCTTGCAGTTCGACCGTTCAGGGCATACTCGTTTTGGGTGAGTGAAGCCCCTTTTTGTCAACCGCAATTTTGTCAACGTCAGTTCAGAGTTCATGCTACAATGCCTCGGTGGTCATTGCTGCTTCTCTGTCTTTTGTCACACCTTCAGTGTTGCCAATCCTTTTTGCCAGTACCAGTGCCAACAGAGTCACTGCCAAATAAAAAAGGAGTTACTAATTCGTTTGTTTTGCCTTTGCCACCACTTCGTACTCCTAATGAACTCCTTCCACTATTGCTGCTAGGCGTTAGGGTTGGAGAAGCACAACTGCCTGGACCAATCCGTGTTGCTTTGGTCAATCCAACGTCAATTGTTTCCAAAATTTCGCAATTTGATTCTCTCGTCTCTCAACACAGTGTGAGCATCATTTGTGCCTCGGAAACCTCAGCTACTGCCAAAGCACAGAAACTCTTTTCACAGCAGGTCAGATCGGTATGTAACCTCAAAGCATTGTGGTCACCTCCGGTTGACAATCAATTCGATCGGTTGGATGGTGACGGTAGCTTGCGAGGCCGGGCCTCAGGTGTTGGTGTGTTCAGTAAATACCCATGCCGTCATGCATTGCAAACCATTGACCCAGAAATTCTGGCCTCTGCACGTCTGGTCCATACTATCCAGACTTTTGGCGAACAGCAATTTCAGGTCGTTACCTTGTATGGGCTCGCCAGTCATTCCTCCCAAGCTGACCAACAGACAGATCAACTTTTGCGTGCATCCTTGGAAGCCACAGAACATATCCGACTGCCTATGATCATTGCAGGGGACTTTAACTGTGACCCTTTCACCCTCCCTTGTAGTCAGCTTTTGCATGATCGTCAATTGGTGGACCTGCCAAAGCAATACCTTCGCATGTATGGTTTGCCCATGCCACCTACCTGCAGAGAAGCAACTATCCCTGACAATGCCTTGCTTTGCCCTCAGATGGCCTCATGGCTCAGTGAAATCGAGGTTATGTCAGACCCGCTCTTTGATACACACAAGGTGGTATTGTTTTCTCTTAGCATCCCAACCCAGCATCCGTGTGTTACCCGATTGGTTCTGCCGCAATCTTGGCTTGAATTTCCCATTCAGGAACATCGCATTGCGGAAAACTACTATGGTTTGCAATCACAACCGACCGACCTCAAGCAGTGGGCCACGAAAGTTGAAACTGCAGTTGATCTTGCCTACCAACAGACCCAGCTTTCTATGGGAACCACACCAGCACTTGTCAAGACACTCCCTAGCCGAGCCAAGGGTCGTTGCATTCCTAGGAAACCAACTGCCATCAATCAGAGAACAATGTCGCCCTGGTGATTACATTCCCAAATTTGAGATCCATCGTTTTGCCACCCTAAAAATGGTCAAACAACTTCGTCGCTTGCAGAATCTACGCCTTAGAGTTGCTAAAACCCTGTCAGGTGGCTCTCTGAGGGGACTTGAGAACGAATGGGCCGCCATCCTTTGGGCAGACTCCCCACCAGGAGGTTTCGTTCAATGGTGCTGTGTCCAGCCTGAACTGGGTCCACCACCAAGACAGTACCCAGGTTTGGATTTTCTTTACACAGCTGAACAGCTCTTTCGTCGCCAAGTCGATTGTGAGGTAAACTTTGACCATAAATGTTGGTTGCAGAAATTAAAGTATGATAGGTTTTTGGATGCCAAAGATCGAGGTCATTCTAAGGCATGCTCTCATCTTCGTGATAAATTTGCAGTGCCTTTGACAGAGCTGAAAGAAACATTCAAGGAAGAGTGCTCCATTGTGGTTGAATCACCTTCGCGTGTTTGGGCCTATTGCGACAACCCCTCCCAATTTGTGCAACAGGCACCTGTGAGCCTTGCCAACTGTGAGTGTAGGGTCCATGAGGTCGATAACCATAGTTTGTTGCTCCGTCCCTTGGATTTGGACTTCTCTTGGCCAATGGAGGGACAACTGGTGCAAGAGCAGGTCACCACAAGACCAGCAGACATTGTTGACAAGTTGAATCACTTCTGGATGCCATACTGGGATCACCCCCAAGCAGGGAGTGACATGTCGCCAGATTTCGATGCATTCCTTCATACATTGCCTGATTTGCCACCTCCTGTTGTTGACCTATCTAATCCTGAACTCTGGATTTCTGCTGTGAAATCCCTCAAGCCGCATTCAGCCCGTGGTATCGATGGAATATCAGCAGCTGAACTTCAATCGTTGCCAACTGGAGCCATCATTGAATTGGCTAGCATCCTCTGCTCCTTTGACCAGGGATTCCCAGCATGGCTCATGGTAGCTCGTACTTTTGCAGTTCCTAAATGCACTAGTATACCCAGCAGCAAGGAGGTGCTTGCTCAGGTCTATCGACTCTGGGCGAAAGTGGTGTGTTCGCAATTGCTTAAGCATTACTCGGCATTTCTCCCACCGGAAATTTGGGGTTTGCTTCGTGGCCGTGGGCCTTTCACTGCCAGTTATCAAATGCAATGGTGGCTTGAAAAACTTGCCTTCCAACACACAGCCAATGCAGGGCTGGTACTTGATTTGGTCAAATGTTTCAACAGCATACACCGACAGACAGTGTTTTCCATCTTGCAACATTTAGGTATGCCACACCAAATCTTACAGCAGTGGTCTCGTTCGCTTGCAGTCTTCTCCCGCACATGGAGTTTGCCAGGTTTTGATGGTACCCTCACCGACTGTAACCATGGCTTTCCAGAGGGTGATGTGTTTTCAGTGTTAGCAATGATAGGAGTTGCTCTTTCGTGGTCCGCTCATCTTAAATCGCATTGCTCATCTTCCTTGGTCGGGGCCTATGCTGATAATTGGTGCTTTGCTTCCACTCGTAAGGCCGATTTTGTCATCCTCATAGGTATTACATTACGTTTTGTTTCCCTGCTGTGTATGACAATTGACTGGGCAAAAACGTGGATTTGGGCTACGGAAGCAAGCTACTTGTCATCCCTGAAACGTGCCCTACAACATCACCTCCCGTGCCTTGCCGTTTCGAGACTCACCACTGCCATGGACTTGGGTTCACAGATGACCTACTCGGGACCTCCCAGACTTGGGAAATTTCACACTCGTCCTTCCCTTTTCAAAAAGCGATGCCAGTTGTTGCAATCCACGCCACATGATGTGTACACTAAAGCACACCTTGCTCGTACTGCCATTCTTCCCACCTTGTATGGTGTCGCATTGCTTCCTTTGGGTGAAAGCCACATCTCCACCATGAGAACACAATTGGCAAATGGCATCCTTGGATATAACCATAGTCGTAATTCCACACTTGCCATACAGGTCATTCCAGGCATGATTGACCCAGGCATTTGGGTCATCCTTCAGGCCCTTGAAGCAGCCAGACGGTTTTTGTGGCAAATTACCCCCATGGAACGTCAAGCTTTTTGTCGTGTACTGGCCTCACATAATGGTAACAGCAACTCCTGCAAAGGTCCTGCTTCTTTCTTGAAGCATTACTTGCTGCGCCTTGGTTGGACCGTGTCAGCTGAGGGGTTGATCCATGTCAGTGCTTTTGTGTCTCTTTCCATCTTCACTGCCAGTAAACAGTCGTTTCGTTTCTGGGCATTGCAAGCTTGGCAACAGGAACTCATAAGATACACTGACCGTAAAGCCTTGAAAGGTTTATCACCAATTAACTTGACTGATACTCGTGCAGTGCTTCGTCGGCTCGCCTCCGGTAAGTTTGCGAGAGTTCTTCAAGAGATTAGTGGTGCCTTCCAGACGGCCAGCCAAAAACAAAAATGGGATCCTTCCAGTGGTGGCGAATGTGCCTATTGCCCACACACTGACTCCAGGAAGCATAGGATCTTTGATTGCCCTGCCACAGAACATATCCGCAACAGATATCGTAGTCTAGTGGACTTTTGGCTTTTCCATAGTGATAGTATCCACGAGCTTCCAGTCATCCACCTTGACACTCAATACGAGCTGCTGCAAACCATTCACTGGACTCAGCCGGCTGCATCGTTTGATAACAACCTTGTGGACACCCTACGACAACTCAGTGCTGAGGGTTTTGTTCCAACCTTTTACACTGATGGATCATGTCAATATCCTACACTCCCAACAGTTTCGTTTGCTGGTTTTAGCATAGTTTTAGATCTTTGCTTCAATAACCAAGATAGGATTTCGGCTGCCAAAGGCTCCCGTGTCACTGGAGTCACCCCTGGCTCCTTGTGCACTGTGCTGGTGTCCCGTACTCCTGGTCCTCAAAAGATTGCCAGATCGGAACTATATGCAGTGGTGCTCATCCTTGAAACCTTTCACGAAGCCAGCATCCTTTGTGACTCACAGACCACCATTGATAGATTCCACACATGTCAAGCCAACCGTGACCCGCTCATTTGGCTAGATTCTGATGACTGTGATTTGTTACTTCGTATGCAAGATGCCATCAAACCTGCCCATCGTATAGCAAAAGTGGCTGCACATGTAGATCCTCGTTTTACAAGTGACCTCCTTCAATGCTACCACCAGCTGGGCAACATGGTAGCCAATGATAGTGCCATCAAGGGTTGTTGGTCCTTGCACCCGTGGTTTGTTAAAGAATGTCAAACCAAATGTGTTGAACTGCAATCGTTTCGTGAGTCATTGGCCACCCTTTACGAAATGATACTTGATATGCAACAGCATTGTGCAATTCTGAAAACTAATGCCAGCAGCTCGCAGGAGCTAGTCACCAAAACCCAACATGTGTCCACCCTTCGACAATTTCAGAAGTGGGAAATAACTGCTCCTTGGGTTTGTCCGCCGTTGCAACTTTCACGGGTTCAGGACTCTTCATGGGGTAAACTGTTAGCTGATGAAATGGTAGTTTGGATGGGACAATTGCAGTGGCCTGCAGACTTCCAGAAGGACGACTATGGTGTGACGTGGATGGAGTTGGTACTATCATACTCCATTCACATTGGGTGTTATTTTCCGGTGCCTCGAACATGTTCGGGTGGTCAACAGGTTTTGGTTACATTGTACAATTGGGAACAGTTGCAACAGTATCAAGTGCGGTTTGCAGATTTGGCTAACAATTTTTCAATCTTTTACAGTCAGGTGAAAAAGTTGTGTCATCCGGGTCGTGGGCCCCCTGTCACACGTGGTTTGGTACGGTCACTTTACACGATGGGCTCTACGACGCATAGTGCGGGGTTTGTCTGTCGCCCACAGTTTCCGTTTCAAGCCCAGATAGCCACATTGTTGCGTGAACACTTTCAGACGGATAAGTCTCAGGCTCATGTGGCGGTACCGAAACTTGAGTTCAAACCTTTGTGGGACGAAGCGACGCTTTCCTCTTCACTTCGGGGCGATTGGAACAAGAGATCATTGCGATCTCAAAATGCCATGAGGGACTTTCAGAAATTGGTACGATGTGACAAGGCCAAGGGATGTCGCCAACGGACACTTCATTTCAGAGCACGTTAGATTTGGTGGTACTTGTATAGTGTTGTTTTCACCTTGTCATTTGCGATCCTAAGATGGGATTGCTGGAGTCAGAGCCTCAGACCTCGTTCGCCGGGCTGAGGCACAATATCGGAGAAAAGGTCAAATTATAGCGACCTCACACGACTAAACCGCCCCAAATGGTGGTTTAGTTTTCGGGACATCTCCTTATTTCAGGGAAACCAAGGTTGGTGAAATATTATAATTTTGCCAGAATGATTAAACACATCAATTTTGAGCAATCAAAGATGAACATTTTATCAATTGGTTGGTTTTAATTGATGAGATTGGTCAATTGATGGCCATCAATGATTAAGGATGATTAAGGTATTACATCTAGGATTGCTAACTCATAAATTGATGGCCAATTTTGAGCAATCAAACATGACATTGATAATATGTCAATAATTCGATTGCTAATTAATCTTTGATTCGTCTTGAATGACGCATCATCAAAAAAACAAAAGAATCAAACAACGAAGAAAAAAAACTAAGCTGCCTTTTTGTCGGCTGAGGCGGGCGACGCCTTACATCAGAGTCGATTAGCTCTGCGTGAAACCTTCCAGGTCTTACAACGTAGCACTACAGAGCTGCAAACAGATCCGTGGACTGTAATTTTCAGTTTTCATTTTGGGAGGTTGGTGGTGTTTGGAGGATGAACCTTCAGTAATTCATGTTTTTTTTGGGGGGGGGGGGTTAGAGGGTTTGAGGGTTTGCTTGAAAAAAACAAGCAAATTCGTTGGTGGAGTCCCAGCCATTTCCCGTCAAGGAGGCGATGGTAGATTGACCGGGGTTTGGAGATCTGAAAGTGGGTGAGATGTTTTTGGGGAGTGTGGGGATGAATGACAGTGCCAGCAGGGAAGCCTGAAATCATGACATGAGATATGAGATAAAGTTTGATGAGCAGCGTTTTCGAGCAGCTAGCCATCAGTTGCATCTTGTACTTGGGAGATACTGTAGTTGTAGCGACGGGTAAATGCTATTCCGAAACTGATTCTCTACAAAATAGACATCACTTGACAGTGCAGTAGTTCGGAGGGCATTTCTTTGTTTTGCATGGTGAAGTGTTACGATCAAGACAGCCCGCATGCAGGACCACTTATAAAGGGGTGGTGTTATACTATTTGACCCATGTCATATGGGGATTAGCCTTTCTATCACCCACATGTTCAGGTACCTAAAATGGAGGTACTCACCTCTGTTTTTCAGTATGAAAGGCAAATGTAATGGAGTCATATTGGACAGTCACATTTCGCACCATATTTCCGGCGGGGAGCTCAGGAGTTACAATCTGCGGCGAAGATGGATTGTCCTACTGCGGCACCCTCGATTTTTCGCGATGTCTTCAAAGGAAATGAAATGAAAGAGTTCCAATCAGTGCAGGTTGGGGGTTGAAAGATGTGGGGTATATTCCGGTGCTAAAAAAAGTCTCCAAATCATGAATTGATGTCTCCAAAAAAAGGGTCCGGGGTCCATCCCCCCCCAAAAAAATGTCGCCCGCTCAAAGCTGATTTTTTGCCCCAAGAACCAACAAAAATCACCTTTAAAGGATCAGTCTTCAATGGTGAAGAGCAAGGGACATGATTTTGGGGGTTGTGGTTTCCAAACTGAGAATGTTTTTCAGCCGCGGATTGGACAATGTGTCAAGTTCTGAAGAAGAAAGGCTCTGACACTTACGGGTCAAATGTGGATTCCGGAATTCACTGGATGATGTGTATATTGATGGGCTGTCTATTTCTTTCACCGAGAGGTGGATTCTTTCACAGAGACTTCAGCATAGGACAAGGACTGGAGACTCGAGTCACAATCGAACCCTTGGCAAAACTCATGTACCAGGTGGTTCAAAGTGACCTTTTTATCCCCTAGTTGGAGGTCACTTAACCTTTGAAAGGGTCACTTAACCGCACAAAGAATTGCCAGGTACATTTCAATGACGAATTTCCCATAATTTCCCCAAATCACACTTTGCGCTAGTTTTGAGATGATTGGTGCTCACTCGCCGGGGAATATAAAAGAAACTTTCCGTTAGTTGATGGGCATGCACACCACCGTTTTGGAGGGATTAACTGATTTTTGGTGTTCTGTTGAACACCTTAAACCTGAAAGGGAGGCCATCAATGATTCTGAAAATCTAGAGGTTTGTTATAAATGATCAAATTCACCCAATAGGTACAGTCCCCAAAACTAATATAGCACTTGCCAGGAGGCCTTCCCAAAAGGAAATTCATCTTCCAACCCTAGTGACTCAGGTGCTATGTTAGTTTCAGGGATTAAAGGGAATCTTTAGGAGGAATCCTCCCAAGATGCATCTGATTTTTTTGAGTTGAGTCGGCTTATCTTTCCTAATTGCCAAGACAGCACCGGAGAAACCTGCTTTTGAACTATTATTCTATAAATCAGATACAACAACTATACCCAGAGTTGTTGTTGCTTTTTTTTTGCAAAAGAAGATGATTTCCAAGTAATTTTTCAAGCCAGCAGCTGCAGTACTTGGAGGATCATCCCAGTTAGGATACGTGGTTAATCAACCATGGTGATCATAAGTCCCCTAAG
>Ga0126337_10001661_pt1 | contig 13647 bp, 11 predicted proteins | sample DipCmetagenome_FD_92527 | JGI IMG/M metagenome (GOLD analysis project Ga0126337, IMG submission 92527) | Coral microbial communities from La Bocana,Puerto Morelos, Mexico - Diploria C A metagenome | ecosystem: Host-associated > Invertebrates > Cnidaria > Coral | place: La Bocana,Puerto Morelos... | reverse complement strand
TTTTGCGTTTTTTGTTTGTGGTTAATGTTGTTGCTTTCAAGGAACAGATTTCCATTGAATTTGCGACTATCACTTAGTTTTCGCTGACAGAAGGGCGACCGCCCGGACAACGACCTTCGTTGAAGCCATGCAGCCTCCAGACAAAAAAAAACTGCAAAACCACTTTGAGGACCAAACGTTTGACTGTTCCCTGGATTCTGAAACCTGCTACTAGGTTCAGAGCTTGACATCGGCATCATCGGCACTTGTGACAAGAGCAAGTGCAGTCACAGGGTAGGATGAATCCCCTTTTGGTCAAGTTCCTTTTGGATTGCCAGCTGAAAGTAGACTTCATGATCCCACCTTTGGTTTTGGAATGTCTGGTAATGTAGGTTCTGAAGGATCCAGGGATGTGTTTTCCAAATCCGAAAAATGGATAGGTTCCCCTCCAGTTCCGAATTTTAAAGGTTGGGTAATCGGATGGTCGCAGTTTATCGCGGATCTCTCTGGTTGGGCAGCGCAGGCGAGCATAGGGTTTAGTTTGGAGATACAACAGGCGTGCAGGTGGCATGAAGAGATATCATGGGACTCTATGACTTCAGCGAGGCGTGCTCGAGCGATGCGTTTGCAGGCGATTCTCAAAAGTGTTTTCCAAGAGCATCCGCGATCTAGCAACCTTAAAGGAATAATCTTATAAAAGTATAGTCGTTTTTTTTTAACTTAGTAGTCCATTTTTAGGTATTATTATTGACTTATTCCCACTGACTGTCAGGTTGACTCACTAGTCTGTAAGTGAACCTCTTCTTCAATATTTCAAATCCCATCAGGAAGGTCAGTGTCAAGGTCTGGTGTTTGCAGTCGTTGGTCTGGATTCATTTCATTCTCTTACCTCCTGCGCGCTATTTACTTTTTTTATACCACATGAAAACTGAGTTCACTTTGTAAATCTTACCCAAGTCAGCACATTGATTTCAAGATTGATTGTGACAGCTGCGATGATGAAACAAGACACAAAAATTATTTGACCTGCACCGCAGCCTTTGATAAAACGACCACGATTTCGTACTTCGTGTTTTTTGCTCTCGACCATGGCCACCTTCAGTGAGAATGCTTTGGTCGACATGATTGATTTTTACAAGGATCATGACTGGAATGACATTGAAGTGGTTCGTGAAGCAGTGATTCAATGGACCAGGTTGGAAACTTGTGAGTTTCGCAAAGGCCTCTTGACTCAGAAATGGCTACCTGCTTTGACAGAATGTCGGTTTGTGCTGGAAGGGGTGGCTATGCTTCAATGGCCCCAAGAGCAAGTAGTGGTACAAGCCAAACCCCAAGTCACAGTGACCTCTTTCCAAGAAACTTTCCACTACTGGTTTGACCTTGGCCGTGACTTTGCAGGAGGCATGAGATTGATGAGGGAGATGCAGGCAGCTTTACGAGAGATGCAGCGCTGGCTGCAACGCACATGCTGCGGTGAATTGCATGCCAGCATCAATGAATTGGAGAAGATTTTTGCCGACGGCGTCTTGCTGTTGACAGCGCAACTGGCTGTGGAGACGGCTTCGCAATCTCAGCTCACTAATTGACATTGACTTGCAGAGGCGCACTTAGGGGGAGAAAAAACGAGCCTGAGTCAGATTCATTTGCCCTGATTTTGTTGCTTTTTGCTTGTTCTTGTCGATGTTGAGTTCTACTTTTAGTGAGGCTCAGCTGGCTTGCTGGCTGAGCTGCGATTAGTTTAATTCTATTTTTGGCTGGGCTGGCTTGCTGGTTCAGGGCTGGCTTGCTGGCCAGAGTTACTAATACTAAGTAATGAGCGGGAGAAGCTCCGTCGACTCATACTAACTATTATCATGTCATATTGAAATTTTTGACGAGCACATACGTTTCACCTGCTATCAGCCTATTGGAGATTCTCAGATTCAAACTCCTTGTGGCCTGTTTTTTTCGCCCTCTTGCTCAGTGCAAAGCCTTCGAAACTCGCAAGGGCGAGCAACGTTCCAGGCGAACAGAGCCAAAGCAAAGTGCCAAGCCACAGAATCAGAGCCAAGTGAAATTTGACTTCACCACGAGCAAACTCATAGGCCGACAGTGCCACGAACCTGATCGAGTCCACCCAGCTGGATTGGCAAATGGCCAGATGCAGTTTCCATCCACTATGGAAATAATAACTGGAGTTTGTGGCCGGTCATGATTGCGTTGCCCTTCAACCAGCCCTGGACAAGCCGAGTGTTTCTGCGTCCTTCGGCCCTTTCAGATTTTTGTTTTTGACCATTTGGTGCCTTTTGATTTTGTAAGTGTTTGGCCCTAAGGCTGCTGATTCAACGCATTTGCCTGACATTGATTGGAATTTTTTGTTGTGAAATTTTGAGAAGAGGACACTTTTCTAACTTCACATGGGTGATTTCCAATGTTGGTTTGAATAGATCCGTCAGGTGGCTGCAATTCTGCAATTTGGCCTGGCGAGGAAATGCCACTGAACTTTGACTATGATGAACCTTCTACGATTTTAAGCTAAGGAATTGATCAGAAGCAATCAATCCTTGGAATCAGCCTTAAAGGATTGCATGGGACACAAATGATGATAGGCAAAACAAAGAAGAAAAGAGCAACTTATGATTTTGCAGAGGAATCAATTTCTAAGATGTCAGTTGTTTAATCTGGAGCTTGAATATTGTATTGGTTGACTTTCGGCTGACTGTTCAGTGATGTTTCTACAGGAATTCTGCTTCACGGGCTGGCTTGCTGGCCTGCAGTCCCACAATCCATTCTTTACTTGAATTCTGCTTCAGGGGCTGGCTTGCTGGCACCGCTCCCAGCCCACAATCCATTCTTTCCCAGCATCCAGAAATTGAAATGGCCCTTTTCCTTTTCATTGGTTTTTTCTCCATGGGTTTATTGAGGAAATTCGGAGGCTGATCGTTAGTCTCTGGGGCTCAAACACCACGATATGGTTTAAAACCATGAGTAGTTTGCCAGATGACGCAAGCTTGCCACCCAGTGTGGACTCTGATGATGCGTTGAGTCTACCACCTTCGGTGGGAGACTCGGTTGACGAAGTTGAAGAGGTTTGGCAATGCTGCAAGAAAGGGCTTTGCAAAACCAAATTCGACAACAAGGCCCTTGATGAATACAAAATGCAGTTCACCACTTGCACCCCTGCCATGAAACAGGCAAAGGTCTTTGAAAAAGTCAAGTTGGTGTGGAACGAAGTAGGCGAAGATCCGAAGAAAACTTTTCCTTGGAGCATCTTGGGGCACAATGTGCGCCGTCGATTCTGGGAAAAAATCCATAGCATTAGCCCTGGCACATTGGACACTTACATGAAGTACGCAAAGGCTGGCCACACTCACTTACCAGAGAAAGGGCCTCGCATGCCTCGAAGTGAGCCAGCCTCAAATGCTCTAGATGTTTGGTTCGTGGGGTTGTACCAACACCTTGCGGAACCTCTTGCTGTCCCGGGGTCTGGTGAATCAGTGGTTGGCCCTGCATCTTTGGATACCGAAGACACCGCCGCCCTCCAAGATGTGAACCACCCCATGTTTGCTTTAGTGGTCAATGCAGATAAGAAGGCAATTGCTGGAAGACAAAACGCTGACATGAACATCAAGGTACCCCGAAGGTATCTCAACTTCACCAGTGAGTTGGAGCTGTTCCATTTCTACAAAACTGATGAAGAGGCGCAAGCACAAGTGAGCAAAACAACTTTTCACAGGGGCTGGCAGAAATGGTCCGCTTTTCTTCCTTTGAAGCATGCTGGCCGCCAGTCAAAGTGCAACATTTGCGCCAGTCTTAATGAAGCAAGAGCCAACGAACCAGATGCCTTGACCAGAAATCAAATTGATGCCGACAAAAAACTGCACCTTGACCAAGTGATGGCCGACCGCAGGGTGAACGTACGAGGAAACAAATTAGCTTCAGACCCTGGGGTGTTTCTCAAAAACATGAATGACAATAAGCTCATGAAAATCACCATTGATGGTGTTGACCAGGCCAAATTCGTGCTTCCAAGATCAAAGAGATTGGTTGGAACAAGCGCCCTGGCCAAAGCTTGGAGGCCACAGTTGCACGTCACTGGAGTGATTGTGTGGGGGCTCTTGGAATATTACTGCATCATGCCTTCCGACACACCAAAAGATTCTTGCATGAATATTACCATTATCTCTCGGGCGCTTGACTTGGTGAAAGAGATGTTTCAAAAAAAGGGAAAAGAAGAGGAGAAGCAATTCAGTTTTCCACCCAGCTTGCTTATAGCAAGCGACAATACACCTCGTGAAAGCAAGAACACATTCTTCGCAGAGTACTGCGGGTTCTTGGTGCAGCAAGGCTGCTTCCAATCAGTGCAAGTGGAATTCTTACAAGTAGACCACACACACAATGAGCTGGACCAGCGTTTCTCTTCCATGTGTTCCATTGTGAAAGATGAAGATTGCTTGCAAGATCCTGCTGATGTTGTCAAGATGCTCCAGAGCAAAATGAGACCAGCCCAGGGCAGAGACCTCTTCATTGAAGAGATGCCCAACACTTGGGACTTCCGAGCTTGGTTCACAGATTGCTTCCACATGCACATTTCTGGCTTGACCTCAACCAAGACCCAGTCCTGGGCGAACCATGTGTGGCACTTCCGTCCACGATTGCTGGTCACAGATGCTTCGGCCATTGAAGTGCATCATCCTGACTGGTCCGACCTGCAAGAACAACCGTTGGACATCATTTTGTCTGTGAAGCAGTATATGGCATCTGCCGATGAGTCTCAGCCACCACAGTTGTTTCTAGGTTTTTTTGAGAGGCAAGTGTTTTTGAATTTTTTAACTGGGCAGGAACTTTTTGACTGCAATTTTGTTCAGTGGCTTTTAAAAGATCTTTTCAATCCGCCAGGTTTTTGCCCAGCGGATTCTGCAAGAAATTGGATCGTGCCCTTCTGAAGCCTTCGGAAAGCAATGCATATCCTGAGCGAACCCTTGCTGAATTTTTGAAGACTGCAGAAGCATTTGCCCAGCCACCTTGGGAGCTGTTGAAAGCACAGCATTGGTTGGAAGAGCTTTGCCGTCGAAACAAAGACCGGATTGTGCAACCACCTCCAGAATTATATTTTGTATTTCACCCAGACTTAGAGTTTATGGCAGCTTTGCAACTTGAAGACAAGGAAGTGGAGGTAGCCGAGCCTCCTGCAGCACCACCCCAACCTCGCGAAATTAGAGTTGTCCGGCCAACCAAAAAAGCAAAGATGAAACGCCCAGCAGCTGCGGAACCACCACCGCGGCAAGCATTGGAAGGTGTCCCGTTGTTGAGGTTACCGTAATTTTTTTCAGTCTGTCATCCATGCAATTAAAATTGTTGATTTCAAATTTCAAGATTTAATCCGAAAAACATCACATGACCATTCTAAGGCGGTAATGGGCAAGCTGATGTTGCAAACGCTGCCGCGTTGGATGTTGCAGCCCCGGCAGAGGAAGAGGCAGACCCAGAGCCACCTGAGATTCGAATGCGTCCAGCCGCTCGATTTGCCCGACCTGCTGCTGCTCCCGTTGCGGTATCAGGCTCAGAAGTCCCTGAAGGTTATGCACATTGGGGCTGCTCCAAGTGTAAGAAGAAACCACATGGCTGTGCCCAGTGCAGATGCTGGTGTCAAGGGATATCAGAGGTACAACGGCCATGTGATTCGCAAAGTTTGAAGAAGCTTATGGACCGCCAAGCAGAATTGGCTTGCCACAATTCTCAATCTGCACAACGTGAGATCCAAAAGAAGCCTGTCTCCGTCAGAGTCAATAACTGGCTGGCTTGCTGGCCACCCCCCCCAACTTTCAAAGGAACCGGGAATACAAGATTGAAATTCAATTAGCAGACACCCCCTTTTAATAATCAGTTTTTGGGCCAGGTAATAAGATCTCGCTAGCAGCTGTGTGTTTCAAGGCTGGCTTGCTGGCCGAAGAAATTATTTCAAGTAAAAAACCAATCATAGACCAAATACTACAAAGAAGTTCTGGGATCAACTTGTAGCTGCATAAGGGCTGGCTTGCTGGCTCTGTAGTATTTAAGAAATATCACAGGTCTTTATCATTACATAATAGTTCATAAATTGTCAGTCCAATAGCCTTGAATCATAGCCATCAACTTGTAGCTGCATAAGGGCTGGCTTGCTGGCTCCTTGTATTTAAGAAATATCATGGGTCTTTATCATTACATAATAGTAGTTCATAAATTGTCAGTCCAATAGCCTTGAATCATAACCTGGGTGATTGCAGCAGTAGCAGCACCACCTTTGACCTTGATTGCAAGATTGTTTTCTGCGTCACGCAGCCTCCGTTCCGATCAATGAAACAGGCCCTTGGCCAGGCTCTACACAGTGGAGATTGTGAAATTACCAAGTCTGATGGATTGGAATTTATGTCTCTTTGGAATTTTCACACAGGCATTTAATTTTATATCATGTTTTCAGAAATCCAAGTCCTCAGGGCAATGTTTTCAAGTTTGACGACTTGAATTTGAAACTCTTGGTTTCACACTTGTGAAATAGTAGGGGGCCCCAGGCCTGTCCAACAATGTTCAAGCGAACGGACAGAGGATTGAATGAAAAGTTGAATTTGTTTTTCTTTCACTCGGTTTAATTTGTATTTCATTGTATTTTGTGGAAACAAGTAGTCTTCGGTCCGCATGGCCATGTCCATGGAAGAAGTTGACTTGCCTCCAGCAATTGGCGAAGACACTGAATGTGAAAGTGATGATGATGTCGAATTATTTTTACCTTCGGATATAGAAAGCAATCTGCCAGATGATGAAGACGTTTTTTTTGACTGTGAGGACATGGACACATTTTCCAAAGGCTCAGAGAGCGTCAACCTGCCTTCTGACATTGAATCTGAAGAATGTGAATGTGAAGATGAGGTTGCTATGGCGCCGGAACCTTGCCAGGAATCAAAGTCAGGGCCCCCAAGCAGTCTCAGGGTGCCGTCTCCGAATGCTTTGAAGCTTTTTGTGAAGGAGTTTGAAGAGAACTTTCAGAAATATGGCAGCTCTCGTTTGGGGATGGAGCTCTACAGCCCGCCCCGAGTTTTAAAGATGGCTGCAGCAGGACCAGTGACTTCGAATTTTGGTTTATTCTCCTTTGACATAGTCAATGGCTGGGATTTTGATGATATCCATTTGCGCAAACTGACATTGGATTGTATTCAACGTATCCTGTTTTTTTTCGTGTTTTTGTCGCCGCCATGTACAATGTTCAGCGAGTTACAAAGATTATTCAATCGGAAAAAGGCCGACCCAGTCAAGTGGGAGCGGCGCATGAAACAAGCTTTGGTCTACATCTTTCATTCTATGCAAGCAGCCAAGATCCAGATTAGCCGAAATCGTTTTTTCATGTTTGAGCACCCGCAGAAGGCTTCCAGTTGGAGACTTCCCATGGTGGAAGAGGTGGCCTCCATGCCCGGAGTTCAAATCATATCATTTGATATGTGTGCTTGTGGAATGGTCTCCCCGCTCGGGGAGCCCATTCGCAAGCGGACGAAATTGATGACAAATCACCCTGGTCTGGCCACTGAGATTTCCAAATACCAATGCTGCAAAAAGCACAAACATCGAGCTATCGAAGGGTCAGAGCTAGGCCGCTCGTTGTCTAAATGGGCTCAGGTCTACCCAGATGGCTTGGTCACTGTTCTAGCCAAGGCCATGCTGGGACAGTGAGTGCCTGCGCCAATCTCACCCTCGCAAATTCAATGGCCAAAAAAAATGGCAGGGACGGCCAACATCCCGCCATGCCAGGGTCAAAGATTTAAACCTTGAGATGGCAGCGTTTCCACGGAAACGCCGCCAAATGTAAGGGTAAACACACAAACCCCGCCATCTCACCCCTCAAATTTTTGACCCTCCACATGGCAGCGATCATCCGTAACACCCCCAAGGTGGCAGCGTTTCCACGGAAACCCCGCCAAATGATCCCCCCAGAAATTAGACTAGGACTTGGCAGGGTTTGGGCTACAGGGCCAGGCCAAAGAAGCCCCCAAAACCTGGGAGATGGCAGCGTTTCCACGCCATATTCCAATTTGAATAGTCCATTTTTGGGGTCCGATGGCAGGGATTTATCTTGGCACGGTTTTTGAAGGAAGGGATGTCAGACTATCAATTTTTAAGCCTGGACTAAAAATAGTTTATCTAAGAAGCGCAGTTTTTTTGAAAACAGTCTGACACTTGCTTACTGTCATTCACGCTTTAGGGCTGGCTTGCTGGCCCTAAGTTTTTTCTAGAGGCTGGCTTGCTGGCCCGGATTGCTATTAAGTGTTTTGATGGAGGTTTTGTGGCTTCAGATTTAGCCGTAGGTGTCCCTGGTCTGAGCCTCCTGCTGCAAGATGGAGCTGCAGGAGCAAGGTAGCGCCACAGAGCCTGAAAAATCACCAGAAGCGAAACGAGAGTTGTTTCCTTGCACAAGTCCGCTCGGCACAGTAGCGGCACCAACCCCCCAAAGCCTGATGACAGATGGCTTTGAGCATGGTGAATCTGAAGCAACCATTGGAGAAGGCAACCAGGATGTGAAACAACAGCTGCTGTGTTCTTGTGAAGCGTCCTTGAAAAGGTATGGCGGGGCCTGCCAGTACCTGCAGCACATGTTGTCAAGTCAGAGTGCTGGTGAAGGTTTCCTGAAGTACTTGGCCAATACTTTCAAGGAAGCCGACGATGTCCTGTACAGCTACGATGCCAACTTGCCAACGGTGAGTGAGAATGAGATGGCTTCTAGTCTACCTCTTTGTGTTCACATTGCAGCTTTGGGCTTCACAGAAGCGGCATCACTCAAGCCTCCTGCAGGGCCAGACTTGGGCTTGAAGTTGGTGCAGCAGATTCTGGTAGAAGGATTCCAGAGTGCATCTCAACCTTTGATTGTGATTCAGCAGGAGCATGATGTTTGCCCTGGCTATGCTTTGCAGGCTCCATGGGTTGAAGGCAACGTCAATGCAGCCGGGTACTTGAAAGCCTTCAACTTGGCCTATGTGAAAGGCCATGCTCGGTCCACTTCTTTGCTACTGCTGTTGCACAGGTCAATGGTGCATGGTGTTGACTTGCAAGCAGCTTTACCTGAAGTCCATAGCTCCATTCTCAAAGTCTATGTGCATTGCTTCACCCACAGTTCTCGTCTGGACGAGGCTTTGCAGAATTGTAAGCTATCTGCCCGAGGAAGCTTGCGGCGGCCCAACAACACCATACAAATGGTCATGATGATTAAGAAGTTGAACACTGTGGGAGGGCTAGCTGATTCTGCCACCTTCATCCGTCGTTGGAACTCTATGACTTCCCGAAACTTCCAAGTGCTTGGACGCCGTGCCATGGCGCTCAAATTGCTTTTCGAGTGCACCCCGACGGACCCTGGGTTTGGTTGGCTTGGGTACTAGTTTTTTTGCATGTGCATCGAGCCAGCAGTAGTCCAATCATCAAAAAAACAAATTGTCCATTCTGATACGTCTATTTATCAAAGTGAGAATCGTAGTGCAGAAGTATCCACGAACTGAATCTGAAGCGGCAGGAGATTTTGGACGAAATCCTCCACCACGTTGGCGAATTCAGTTGGGAGTCTTGCGTTTGGTCTGACGAGAATTTGTCCAGCAAAAAGTTCTACCCAGGCTTTGGGTTCCCTGCAAAAGCGCAGTGGGTTGGACGATTGAGGCCAGTTGTTTTTTTTTCTCACCCTGAAGCAGCAATCATAATGTCACAGATACTGGCGCAGAATATTTGAAATGTTGAGTTTTTTTTGTTTTTTTCTGGTCTGTATGGTGGCAGGACCAGCAATGCAAGCATGGCCCTGTGTGTGAAACACCTGCACAGCATGCATTCCAACAAGATCATAGCCATGAGGAAGAAGCCAGACGTGGCAGCGGTGGAAGAAGCAGCTTTAAAAGCAGCCCTTTGTCAGAATTTGGCAGAAGAACTTCAGAGCATAGTTCCTGTCCCTGCGAAACGACTTGAAGAAGTCTGGCTGCATCCTTTTCAAGATGGTGATAGCCATGTGGATGGTGAGCTGCAAACTCTCCTGATGGACCGATTGCCCAATCTGAACTTGCGAACAGATATTGGCAGCTTCAAAAGGTTGATTGAAGAAATGAACTTTTCAGCCCCTGTGGCTGCCACTCCAGAAATGGAGGTGCAACTCAGCATTGACAAATGGGCTCTGATCCAGAAGCAATTGGACTATGATTGTGCTGTGTTTGATACCTGGGTTCGGAAATGTGCATCAATTTCTGCGGCCCAGGAGCAGGCCAAACATGAGTGGCGACTTCAGCGGCGACGCCGTTGTCAACAAGCAGCTGATGTTTTCTTGAATGGCTGCGTGACTTTGAGAGTCTGGGACCGCAAAAAAGTTGAGGTTGGAATTGCAGAGCTGATGAACACCAAGAAACACATCATCTCCAAGATTGGTTGCAGCAGTGAGGATGTGCACTACATCGTCTACTTGAATGCCTCAGCCATGTCTTTGATCCCTGCCGCTATTGTGACCCAGCAAATCGCCACAATGGCTTGGTGCCTCAATGATCAGATGCAGTCTGTTGGTTTGGCGCTGCTGCCGGTTTACACCTACAACCGAGGAAAGCTTGCCATGGAGGAACGCCAGCTGATTGAGAAGATCATGAACGCCGGGAATCACTCTTGTGATTGGAACTGGCATCTCATGTTCACACAAAAACCCGATACCAGGGATCAAAGACCGATGATTTACAGCAGCAAATTTATCTTCTCCTCGCCGGTTGAGGTTCAAAAGACCCTTTCCTTGTATATAGACAGCACTTTTGAAATTCTTTTGGGATAATAATGGAGCCCTTTTTTTGTTAGGGTTGACCCTCACCACTCAGCAAATTGAACCGGCAGCAATAATTAAATTGTAACCTTGATATTCATTATTATCCAGATTCAGCAACTTTGATCTTTCCCCGGAAAATAAATTTTGCAACCAAGGATTCCTTTCTTCAGTTCTTCCTTGCGAGTGGATCAGAAGACACCTGAGATCCGCCAACTGGCAAGCAAAGAGATGAGGGAAGTTGAAATCCTCGCAGATGACAGCTTGCCCTTGAGTCTTGACGACCGAGATCGTGTGGGCCTGGCCAGCAAATCATGGCAGATTGGTGCAGCTGCTTGCCAAGCTATCTTGGAAGGGATCACAACCGGATTGAATCCAGAACCTCCAGCCATTGTGATCGTTGACCTTTTCGCTAGAAATGGGGACATGGCTGAAGCCTTTTGCAAGTTCCGGCTTGGCAGAAGCAACGCTTTTTATTTTGGATTCACAGAAAGCCAAGACGAATTGACTTACATCCATTCGCACCTGAAAGATTCCTTAGCTGAATCCTATGAAGGTGGAGCGCCAACACCGACAGGCGAAAAGGTGGAGCAGAGCATCTCTGCAGATCTTGTGGAAAGCCTTCCCCCCAAGCCTCGCATGAATGTCTTGGTCACTTGGCTTTTTCAATTTTTGGTAAGGATAGTAGGTTCGGGATTTTGGCGTTAGATTTGAAAGGATTTCAAGAAAAACCTTGTATTTAGTAGCAGAGCATCATTTCAAATGTTTTTCCCCCGACTTCTTCCCATCGTAATTTTGCAGGTGATGAAGGACGATCAACTATTTTTGCCGGTGAATGTAGTTCGCGAGTGGCAAGACCACCAGCAAGTTGGAAGTGACTTTAAAGCTTGGATGGAGAAGTTTTTGGCTCGAAATGGCAAAGTGATTGACCCAGAAGAAGAGGCCAGGAAAAGACAGCAGCAAGACCAAGGAAATCCTTCCCCTGACAATGGCAAGCGTGGTGGTGAAGGGAATTCCAGCCCACAACAGAAAAGGGCCCGTGTGGAAGGACCTGCTTTGGATGAAAAGTACCTCGTCAACAACAATGACATTGCAGAAGCCTTGGTCTCCGAAATCAAGTTGCAGTCGAAGGACTGGCCCACACTTCAACTGAGATCTGAAGGTGCCTGTCTCCTGGTGAACAAAACAGAAAAGGCTTGGCAACAAAGAGATCCTGTCATCAGCTTCTTCGGAGCCGGCGCATACAGGATTCTGAAAGATGGACAAGACCTTCCTGAAAAATCAATTGCCCTGGAGTTCAAGGACTATAAGGACCTCATTGTCCTCAATGGTGTGGTCCAAACACTTGGCGATGCAGTGGCCGAGATGAGGATCAAGAAGCCAGATTGCAAGATCTGCTACTTCGAGCTTGACACCTCTGCAGGTTTGAATGAGTTCACCCTCAAGAGGACCCATCGTGTGATCTTCAGCATGAAAGGTGATGACAACAAAGAGCTGGGCCGCCAGAATGCAGGGTTCAGCTTACCTTTTCTGGCGTCTGGGTTGCTTCGTGTTGTTTGGCATTGCCGTTGGACCACGAAAGGATTGAGTCCCATCAAGCCTGCTCTTCACTTGATTGGCCAAATCAATTTGCCAGCCAATCAGGCAATCAAGCTTCATGTTGCCTGATCTGATCAATGTTTGCGCGAGTCTGGGTTCATGGCATTTTTATGATTTCAAAAAAAAACTGTTTTTAAAAATTTGTTGGTAAAATTTGGTGAGTAGTTTGCGCATAGCTTTAAAGCAGCAATTCCAATGATGCCAATGCCCGTGGAGACTCCCAGATTTTTTTGCAGCTAGTCAGCTAGTACTAGGTGCGCAGGGTTGTGTGCAGCACACTGGCCACATACAATTTGCCATACAGGGTTCAGTTAAGAATGCGTTTGGTCCATGATTTTAGTTTTGGAGATGTCCTTAGAGTCAGTAATGGTCATTTCAGGCTACCTTTTTTTAACTTGTGGGGAGGCAGGCCAGCAGCTCCAGGAGCAACAGATCTCAATCTCTCTTGTGTACAGTATCCGCAGTTCACCAGTCTTGCCGCCAAGATTTAAACCGCGTCGTTTTTCAAGCAAGCACGACGGCCACAACAGTCTGACATGGACTTGACAATTCATTTGCTTTGATTTGTTTGTGGCCACGACAGGACTGAGACTAGCAACTCAGCTGGGTAAGGCCTCTAGTGTTTAATCAGGCAGGTCGAGACAAACGTATTGCTCCACCTGGATTAACAAGGCTGCAATCTTCAACTCTACCGACGCCGTCAAGGCAACAGGTCTGGTGAAAAAACGGTGCCTCACAATAGTTTCTGGGAGTCACTTGTGGGTGTTTTTGGTGAAGTTTTCTTGTTGGATTTTGCGAGATGGGTTGTTCTTTTAGTTCGCTTTCATGGGCTGGCTTGCTGGCCCTGAGGTCCCTGAGGTTTAAAAAGCTGGCTTGCTGGCTTTGAGGTTTACTAAGTCGTTTTGATTTGTGGGGTTCACTTGCAAGTCTTGATGCAGGCAAGTTTTTTTGACAGTGATTCAAGATTTTCTTTGCCCTCAACACTGCGGCGCTCAAGGATGAACCCAATATAAAAAATCAAAACACACCTAGTGCGAGAAATAACATAAACAATACTTATTGGAAGTCATTGTTCTCAGATTTCGTCCTTGTCACCTCAAAATTAGTAGTTTCATTTCTCAAGACAAATGTGAAATTCTGTTCCAAATGTGCGCCCTGCAATGGCCAGCTCCTGAGCCGGAACCTGCCGTGACAGATGCTGCTCCTGACCCGGCAAGCCCTACGGAAGCTTCGACGGATTCAATAGATACTGTGGCCAATAAGAAGAGAAAGGTGGCCTCTGTTGTTACACCACT
>Ga0126337_10001660_pt1 | contig 13649 bp, 8 predicted proteins | sample DipCmetagenome_FD_92527 | JGI IMG/M metagenome (GOLD analysis project Ga0126337, IMG submission 92527) | Coral microbial communities from La Bocana,Puerto Morelos, Mexico - Diploria C A metagenome | ecosystem: Host-associated > Invertebrates > Cnidaria > Coral | place: La Bocana,Puerto Morelos... | reverse complement strand
GTAGGGGTAGATCCCTTTTTTGTAAAGAAGGTCGCTGCCTTTTGAGATACTTGATGTTATTTTCAATGCCTCCTTCGGTGTTGCTCTTACAAGTGAATCAAGGCTTCCTTGCAAAAAGTTCAAGCTGTTGATGAATCGCAGGCCTCCAAGTGAAAGTGTGATATATTTCTCCATGTTGTTCGCGATACAATTCACCTCTTTCTGCTGCTGCGACATCGCTTGCATTAAATGGTGCACACCGTAGCCCCTCAGGTTGTGAAATACAACCGGTATTTTGTCCGTCTTGGGATTTATTCGCAGTTTCTTGTTGCATTCGTTGTGCGTGCCTCCTCGGTACCTTCCTGTTATGTGGCAGTGGTCCTTTACCACGTCTCTGAAGTTTTTCTGAAGTAACGGCTCTTCACAGTACTTGCAATCTTTTTGTTGTTTTGCTTTTATCTAGTCTTTTTCCTCTGTTAATCTTTTTAGTCCTTGAACCACCTTTTGTTGTGCTTGGTAAAAACATTTTTTGTGCCCTTGGCCCCAATAGCTCCATTTTTCACTGCCTTCTTCACCTGCTTTTTCAATGTTCCAAACAGGTAAAGAGTCCAAGAATTCGTCTTTTATCAGACTTTTGTTACAAATGTGGCAATCAGCTGCGTTTTTGAAGTTTTCCCAGTCTTTCCATGTCATCTCAATCGGCTTTGGTCCAGCCAATGTCTCTCTTATTTTCTCCTCTTCCTGCAGAATGTCACTTAAAAACCCCCCCACTGCGTTTTCTCCCCTATAAACATTTGATCCTGTAACCTCTCCGTCACTTCTCACAACTCTGTATGCATACCCACATGCCTCATGCCACTCAGTTTTCTCTGTGTTGCTTGTTTGCTCTCTCTCTGGCCCACGTTCACAGCCTGGAATCTTTCTTACTAAAGCCTCAAAGTCAGCGTAAATCACGCAGGGCACCTTCATCTTTTTGTTATTATTTTGGAAGGAAAGGGTGTTTTTCCCCTCTTCCGGCATCTCGATCCTTGTCGGGGTTCCATTCACTCCATTGCAATATTTTTGATGACTTGCCAACAAGTCCGCTCTTGAGAAACCTGTTAAGCACATCATGCAATAATGCTTGGCATGTTCATGTTTGGTCTGATCGAAGAGCAAAGCGTTTAATCTTTTTATGTAACAATAGTGTTGTGTCATCCCTGACTCAATTAACATTAGGTTTATCCGCGGGACATTCGTTTCTTTTTTGCTTACCCTGTGAAAAATTACAAGATTGTTTTCCCAGCCAAATACATTTATTGCGAGGTTACTGTTTTGCGCCTCAAGCTTGCCTATTTGTCCCACAGGTGTTGGGAAATTTCTTCCTTCGTAGTTAATACCGTCGTTAACCGGATATTTGCTTGGTCTTTGCAGGTTCTTTCCATCTTTTGGAGGAAATAGAGCAGCTCTTAGAGCCCACTTCAGGCATTCCTTGTCTCTGTTTTGCACGTTGATTATGGCCTTCTTTTTTGCAAGATTAGCTGGAAGAGGTAAATAGGTTCCTCCCTGCAATGGCTCATATTTTGCAACATTCACGTACGCCGTATTAATTTTTTCAACAACCCATCCTGATCCCCTCTCAGACCAGGATTCTATTTCTCCTTCTATGTTTTCAATAAATTCGTCAAATCCTTCTTTTATCTCTTCTTTATCATACCTGTTGAAAATAAACGGTCTGTCGCTTTTGAAATAGTGTTTCATGGTTTGTGTTTCACCGTCTCTTTCTATTGTGAATTTCACTTCTAACCCAAAACTTACTTTTACGTTTTTTAACTCTAAGATTGTTTGTTCAACCAGATCTGTGAATTTTTCTTTATTTTGTCTTGCAAACTTGAAGATGTCTCCTCTGTTGGGGTTTGTTTCAGAGACAGTCATTCTCCAAACACGAAGCCATTCATGAAAATTATTTTGAGTTATTTGAAACCCGTCGAACCTTTGGATTGCCCTTGGTACTAACGGTACGGGGAGGTTTTGAATAGCCTCATCGATTCGTCCGTAGTAACTCTCCAGAACATCCGACGAATAACTTGCTGCTGCCATCTCGTATTATGTTGTGGCACATTTGTTCAATTAGAAATTTTTTGGCACACCTTTGTCTGGCACATCTTTGTTTATAATTGGTTCCGATAGTCACACATTTTGTTTTCAACTTCGCTTGACTGCAGCCAACTGGGTCTACTGACGCTGTTGCAATGCAGCATGATGTCGATTACAGCAGCTGCGCTTTCCACAAGAAAAAATACAATGAATATTAAGCACATTTACATATAACATGATTTTCTCTTTCCACTTGATCGCGTTTCTCATGAATGAATATTTCACGCCAGAGTGGCAAAAAGAAGTATGTTATATTACACGTGAAATCATTGTTGCCATGGATCAGATTACTCCGAGTGGCAAAAAATGCACGTGAGATCGCACGTGAATTCGTTGTGGGAAACCACCTTCTTTTGTTTTCCACTATCCTGAGTGCTTAACTATTTTTCGAGCGCTCAAGAATTTTTTTGCTTGAACGGTTTCTGTCTTGTTTCACTGCAAACGGCTTTCACACTTCACATGGGAAACCCCCTTTCACCGCCCACGGCTCTCTTCATTTTTTCCGGTTTGTTATGTTAAACTCGTGAAAAAATGCCACACTGGCACATTTGTTTAATTGTAAATTTTCTGGCTCACCTTTGTCTGGCACATGTTCGTTTACAATCGGTTCAGATAGACACACAAGTTGTTATCAACTTCGCTTGACTTCGATGTCACGCAATTCACTTTTTCCGTTATTTTCTAGCACACACTAGAAAGATGGCGGTTCTGGTTTCACACCATGCCATGGGAAACAAGAGCGAACAAAATAAACTCTCCAAGGTAATCTCTCCCGAGTTTAAGAGGGAGAGATTACCTTGGAGAGTTTATTTTGTTCGTTCTCGTTTCCCATGGCATGGTGTGCCAGAACCGCCATCTTTCTAGTGTGTTGAACCAAACAAAACATACCGACTCGCCTTAGTGGAGTTCCCGCTGTTGCATACTTTAAGAATGAAGAATACATTTGTATAACTTTTTTTCCTTTTGGCTACCGCACACTCTTTAATATCTAATTACTGTTCAAGCTCAGGCCCCGTCCTTGTAGATGCAAGCCTGGTGAACTGAGCGAAACGTACGGACTTAACAAACCGAACCAAACATATGAACTTGCCTTAATGGCCTTCACGCTGTCGCATACTTTTAGAACGAGGAATATATATGTATATCTTCTTTTCTTCTCAGGTACCGCGTACTTTTAATGTCTAGTTACTGTTCTGTATGGCGAACTTAACGAAACGTACGAACTGTATGAAAGGTGTTTACAGTTCGTAACTGCTTTTACGGTCCGTACAGACCATAGATCAAAATTGCAGACCGAATCAGTGCGGGTGTATTGGACATGTGTGAACCTTCTAGGCAATGCTCACAACTGATAGATAAGGCAAAGTTTGTGTGATTAAGAAAGTTGCAATGTTTTGAGAAGCAATGGGTCTTGTAGTGCCATATGCATGGCACTCTTAGGGGTTAAAGGGTTAATAGATTGAAAGCCAGCTCAATAAGCTTTAATTTGATATAGGGTTTAGCTATCTACAATTTACTGCTCTATATCGTTTAGACGCGAGACACACCCAAAGGTATACAGTAACCTTAATTAAACCAATCAAAACTCTTCAAATTTACAGAGATTTCGATCCAACTGCATGCATAAAAGGCAGGAGAACATAAAGGTTGCTCATTCAACCATGCGATCAGGACTGCTTAACCTACAAATTTATGATTTACCATTCACACTTTGCAACCATGTTTCAATTTACGACCATTGCAGCTGCGCAGATTATCCACTGTATCGCTTGCAAGGAATCACTTGCAAGGAATCAATCATATTAGAACTGTTTAAATTATATGAACTTTAACCCGCGCGCACTGCTTTCAAATTCCCTAGACAACGGAACACTTATCATATCGCAAGAAAAAAAACAGCTAATTAACCTTGACTACTGTACTCTAGTTTATCATTAATATTTTTTGTTTGGTGGCAAGTAGACTTTCCTTGGTGGCGAGATAGTCTCTTTGTGGCGAAACTCCCTGGTGGCGAGATGACTGGTAACCTGCAAAAGATAATTTATATTCGTGCACTGCACAACCAAAACCCATTGTCGTTACATGGTGATCATCATGGTCTGCTCAAGCTCATTAAATTTTGGAAGAAGCAATCCCAGATCTTAGTTTATTTAATATACTCTTCAAATTCAACTCTTTGATAAAACTAAAAATATATTTTACGCACAATAAAGAAAACAATATCCATAACATTTTCCCTGTATTAATGTTTCAACAGCATTAGGCAAATAAACATCACAGGCGGCCTGATTGAGAGTCTCAATCATGATTTTGCTGAGTGGAGGTTTGCTCATGGTCAGTCCAACAAAACTAAAAAACAAGAGGTTGAAACAACTTATAACTGCTCTTTTTTAACTTCTCTGTTTGTGCTCATAAAAAAAAGTTCAGCAATATCTGACCACTTCTGTGGAAAATCGGTTATATTCCAGAGCAGTCACTGACAAATTACTTTACAACAACTTAAGGTATAACAAGTAGGTATAGTCGAGATTATCAAGATACAAGAGCGAATCCCCCACGTAGGTCCTCTGGCGAACAAGTTTCGGGTTTAGAACCTAAAGGTCCAAACAAACTGCTCCTTAAGGAGCATCACTTCTACCGAAAGCAATGATCAACAAAAGGTTTCAATATGTTTAATCTTTTTTCACTGAAGGTTTTTAGTTCAATTTATGACCCCTACAAGCCCTTTTACTCCCTCTGAAAGCAATGGTCTTCTGTATAAGCCGCACCCACGATTTTTGGCCCAAAACTTAGGGTGTCTACAAAACGAAGACCGAAAAACGAAGACCCTAATTTTTTATGCCCGACAAGGCATGGACGGGCAAAAAACCAAGCCAAAGCGTTCCTCAGCGCAAACAGATGCAAAAATAACGGGGTCTTCGTTTTGTAGAAAAGACCCCCTAAATCTACAAAACGAAGACCCTTGCTAAAACGCTTTGTTAGACGCCAATTGACGCGAAATCAAGGGGTCTTCGTTTTGCAGAAAAGACCCCTGTATCTATAAAACGAAGACCCTTGCTAAAATGCTTGTCAGACCCCCAGGGGGGGGAATGCTCGAAAGCTCCAGTTTTGTAAGCAGACGTTATAAATTATTCAAGGAGAAATTCCTATTACAAATACGGTGCAATGCGTCATCGAGAAAAGTGTTCACCCTGAAGCGCATCTTTAGCTTAGGAGCATGGCCCTGTGTTTTAGTTTACAAAATTCTTAGAACGGTCTTCGGTCTTCGGTCTTCGGTCTTCGGTCTTCGGTCTTCATTTTGTAGACACCCCAAAACTTAAGCAAAAAAGTGCAGCTTATACACGAGTGTTTACAGTATATGTTAATACAGGCTATTTGTAATTTCTCAGGCACACTAAATATAAAATTGTATCTACAATGCAAACTGGAGCAATTAATGATTGGCACTGCTCATGATATTTGAAAATTCTTCAAAACTGCACTCATACATCTACAATTTTGTGAGCTTTTTTCAGATACAGTTGTGAGTTGTGCAAATTCTTACATTTTGCACACACATTGTTAATGCAAATGTCCTGTACTAACAAATTAATAGTTAATTTCACTAATCATCCCCAAATACACAATACATGTATACTGTGTTACAGTTCTACAATGTGGATTAAAACAATTACATCACTCATATCTGAAAGTCAGCCACATCAGACTACACAACGTGATGGTCATGTTTCTGAGCAATGGTTTTATACCATTGAAGCAAGCTCACAATGTCATTTGAACCAGACAAGGAAACCATTTTCAAAATGCTTATCTGTGTCAACAATAACATACTCTCCTAGTGCATAACTTGGCACTGAAATAGTAAATGTACGTCCATCAGCAACAACTTGGGTTTCTCGGACTCTACTCTGTGTAAACAGGGCCATAGCAAATCCCAAGACTTTGTTTCCTGCCATGTTGAACATGATTTTTTTTTTTATTGGACTTTAGTCTCATCAAAAATTAATACCCCAGTTTTCATTGGCTTAGTCTTTCTCCTCTCATTGTATTTTCACAAAATTCTTCATACTTAGTGACCTCCTGCTTTATAGTTTCTCCCCCCCGCCTCCATCTATGCCACTTATTATGCTATTTGTATTCATCCTCTTTCTAACTTGCTTCTCACATGAAAGCTGAATTTCCAGATCTTTCAATACTGAATGAGCAGATGGCAACCTGGCATAAACTGCCATTGACAAAATAAGCATGTTCAAATGGTTATCTTTATCTGGCCACTTCACTTATTTTTGTTGATAGCTGTCAATTCATAGAATGAAATGTTAAGACAATTAGCTTGCTATTCAACTTTCATATGGCTAATGCCATGGAAAATTACATGCTTTCCCTATGTACATTTAGGCACTGGTTAAACCATGTGAAGGTCTCTCTGGAAATGTACACTTTGTATGAACAACAATGTTCAGTGACTGCTCTTAGTGCTTTTAAGCTCCTTTTACTCATGTACATGCACCTTTTACTCATGTACATGCACCATGCTATTTCAGAAATCAATTAATTAAAACTGTTGACATATTTGAATCAAAATAACCCACCTATTGTTAAAGTTGCTGTTGACCAAGCTTTGCTCTTTTTTATACTATAAGATAAGCAAAACTTACAAACACAAACAAGAAAGGATAATAAAACTAAATTTAGGTAAATTTAGCTAAATTTAGGTTTAAAGTTACATGTAGGGCCATGCAAGGAAAATTTTTGGAATTAGTTGGTCTGTTGAAAATTGCTACTGTAAATATGTGTTAGAAATGACCTTCTTCATGTAGCATGAGCTGTTTTTAATCATCACCAGACAAAACCTCAAAAAATCTCACCTTCGGAAAGTTCATTGTGCTCCTTAGAACCACAGCTTGTGCTTGTTCGATGGTGCGTTAAAATCTTCAAAGTTTTGTTTAAAGGAAGCGCATGCTGCCATGTTTTTTTTTTGCCTTCTCCTTTGTCGTTTCCTCCACAAAAACATGCAACGCCCGAAAATTGCGAAAGTAACATCCATGTACCATGTCTAAAAATAACTTAGAGGACCTATATGGGGGATTCGCTCTCTTACCTTGATAATCTCTTGGTATATCAAATAGTCACACAAGTCACTATTTTACAATCCAAGGTTAAAGGTTTACATCATTCACAGCTAATTTTAGAATGGTCGTGGTTTTTCCCCTAATATACTGGTAAATGCTGCAAGTTTAAATTTTCCTTCAAACCTCTGAGCTTGCTTTGATGAAACAGCCAAATAATTCACTTCAATTGCCTAATCCCACAAGAAATATATGATTGTACTAACAAAATTGAAAATAAATTATTGACTGTCACTTCTGGAAAAAAAACTCACAAAGTAAGCACAATCTTATTTGTCACATAGCAAAAGTGAAAGCTAAAAACCAAATGAAAGTATATGTTATATACAATAGAGAAACCAACATCCATAACATTTTCCATACATAAATGTTTCAACAGCTTTTGGCAAATAAGCTTCACAGGTAGGGTGATTCAAAGTCTCACTCACGATTTGTCTGGGAGTGAGTAGGGGTTTGGGTCATGTAACCGACAAAACTAAAAGAAACAAGATCTTTTATATCTTAGAATGGTGCTTTTAAAAATAAACTGTTTTGTTAGCATTTACTGCCTTGTTAGCATAAAGGCTACAATAAACAGCTTTCTTCCAATTTTTTTTTTTTAATGAGTAAAGGGCTAGCAAAGTAGTCACACAAGTCAGATAATTCACAACTCTCTTTTACCTTTTTCACTAACAATGACATAATCGTCGCATGTTCTGACATGTACTTTGCTTGGCTTGCAAATATTTAATTTCCTTCTGATGTCTGAACTTGCTTCAGTAAAACAGCAGGAAAATTCAGTTCTTATCTAAAACTATGAAAAATACTCAAAACATTACAGTGAGATCAATGACTGTCACTCCTGGTGAAGTAAACATTCAAAACAAGCACTATCTTATTCAACATGCTGCCCAAGAGGAAGTTGCAACATAAACCTATTCCATTCTTAAAACAAGTGCGAAATTATTAACTGTGTGACTGTGGGCCGAGTGCAGTTCTTGCTCTAGACAGGGTTTATTAACGGCGTGGCCATGGGCCGAGCACGGTTCTTAATCTACCCTTGGTTTATTTTTTTTTTTGTCATATTGGTGAGCTGAACCAAACTTCTCTCGGCCAGAATTCAAATGACGCAACTTATGATGCTCAGGGTCAACAAAAATCTCAGATTACAAAGCTCATGCTTTGTAATTGTAAAAAAACCTCTTCAAAACCCAGACTTCACTTTAGCGTTAATAGCTACCTCATATCGGCAGTAGTAAAATCTATCGCTTAACAATCCAGCTTTATCATATTAAAATTTTAACGAAATTGAACAAAACCAGAGCTTAATATATTAATTAGATTTTTTTTTGTCACATCGCTTCACTGCTTGAGTCAACAAAGGAAGAGACCCACTGAAACACACGGACATAACACGAACCGACCTTTCGGTCATAAAAATCCAGGCTTAGTTTCTGTATCCTTAAAAATGTCCTGAGTTCCATCTCCAAATGATTTGGCGGCAATTTTCAAGCAAATAAACATTTCGCCAACGGCAATCACCAAACGGTGGCTTGCATTACTAATTCGCTAACTTTGCAAAACCCTCCCGAGGGGGGGATATGATGAAAAGAGCTGAAAAATGATGGCTGGAAGCAGGGTAATTTTGTTTCTCTTGTGGGCTAACAATGTGCATTTTGTTTTCGCCAGAACCCATGGTCATTAATTTATTTTGAATTTTGCGAGTATTTGATTGTGGATTTAGCCAATATAAGTGAATTCTTTGGCTGTTTTATCGAAGTGAGCTCAGATAATTAAAGGAAAATTAAATATTTCCTGAGGTAAACAAAAGCTTACCACGACATGCAGTTCTAAAATTAGCCTTGGATAGCAGAAATCGCGGATTGTGTGACTCGCGTGACTACTTTACTCATAGCACAGACAAATTAAATTTTGACTTTTATGGAAGAATGCTGTTTATTAATAGCTTTATTAATAGCGAGATTCTCGTTTGTTTTTCGTTCCTTCATGAGCAATTTTATTGATCAAATTGGTGATGGGCTCCTGTCAAATAAAGTGGTGTGTATAGTAATCAGTTAATCATCAAGGACTGCTTTGGAATGTGCACTGCATTGCGACAGTAGTGCTAAAAAATAAATTTTATTTTACAAGTGCGGTTATAAGATCTAAAGGATCAAACGAAATTGCCAAATCGTTTTCGGGATTTTGAATAATGCAACCTGTGATGTTTATTCCCCAAAAGCTGTTGAAAATATGTTACAGATATTGGACCTTTATTGTTTAAAATATATTTTTTGGGGTTTTATTGAAGCATTAGATTCAAATAAATTTTTAAATAAACTAAGAATAGATGGAATGCACTGAGGTTGCAGGTTTAACTTTTGGTACGTGACGGAAAAGATTGTGCTTACTTTGCAAAGTTGTTTCGCCAGAAGCAATAGTGATTAATTTATTTGTAATTTTGTGGTCAGATTTTATGTAACGTTTTATTGAGCACAAATAGAGGAGTTAAAAACTGTGGTTATAAGATCTAAAAGATCTTCTTGTTTTAGTTTTCTCGGTTACCAAACCCAAGCTTACTCTTGGCCAAATTTTGAATCATGCAACCTGTGATGTTTATTTTCCAAAAGCTGTTCAAACATCAACACACGGACGATATGGTTTTCTTTATTGTGTGTAAAATATATTTCCTTTTGGTTTTATCGAAGCATTAGATTCTAATGGAATAATAAATACGCTAAAAAAGTGTTAACTACTCCGATTCGTAATGCACCTACGCATTCAGAATAATCAATGTCCCGCGAAACTTACAATTTATACACACATGTAAGTATGGAAAGTTCTAGGAGTGTCTTTCTTAGATTTGGACAATATACACTAATTATCTAACACTTGAAAGGTGGCAATAAGCAAGCTGATTATGTAACATCTCCCCTCTAATTGAAAATAGCTTAAGGGCTTAATTCAGATGCGAAAATTAATTAAATTTCTTCTATAAGTCTTTTAGGTCTTGTAATCACATGTCTTGGCCGTTCATGGCTAGTGCTGTTGTCACGCTTTGCACTCTTGGTTGGTATTGGAACAGTCTCTTAAGCTGGACGAATGAAGCGACGATGTCTCACTAACTGGGCTCCATTAGTAGTTTCGACACTGTATGATCTTGGTTGGGACGCTACTGGCATTTTGGTAACGGTTGCTGGAGTCCATTGGTTACACTGGGGGTGAACTTGTATGTACACTCTTTAATTCTGTGGCAGTGAAGGTAGATCCCTTGGAGTCTTGTTGTAGTGCATGCTCATTTTGTGCTTGTCTTTCACCATTTGCCCTTGGACAATCTGACAATGGGGATTCTGGATAGGGGATCTAGTTGGAAGTAATGCTCTGTACTCTGCTCTGCAGGTGACAGTATGCTGGGATGAATTCTTCCTCGTCTGCTCCTTTAGGTGTTGGCTGAGGAGCCACTCTGGATAGTGCGTCAGCTATGACATTATCCTTTTCTTTCAGGTATTCAATGTTCACATCATATTGGGATAGTCTCAGCAATAGCCTCTGAAGGCGTGGTGAGTTACACACTATGGATTTCTTCCACACGCTGACCAATCAATGGCTTGTGATCTGTTTGCACCGTCGCTGTGTATCCATACACATCATCTTATTATGATGAAATCTTTGAAGGGCAAAAACGACACTGAGCAGCTCTCATTCAATAAGGGCTCTTGATAGTGCTAGTTTTGGAGTGATCAAATTATGCCAACACTGGTGTACTCGTAATCTCTTTCTTAATAGCCTCAAATGCTGCTTGCTGCGAGCTCTCCCAGGTAAAGAGGGTGTTTTTCTTACAGAGTGCTCTAAGCGGTACTGTTAAATCTGCTAGTGCTGGACTAAACCGGTTAAGGTAGTTCACCAGTCCTAGGAAGCTCTGCAGATCTTGAAGGTTCTCTGGTGGTTTCATTTCTGTGCTGGCTTTCACTTTTTTAGGGTCCATCTTGTACCCGGCTGGGGTAAGATTCCCACCAAATAATGCACAATCTTGAGACTTGAAAACGAATTTTTTCTCATCGAAGGTTAGATTGTTAGCTCTCACTGTTTCTAGAAGGGTGATTAATGCAGCGTCATGGGTGGCTTCTTCTTTGCCATGGCAAAAAAGAAGCCACCCACGATTTCAACGCTATTGGGGACACTTCTCAGCACTCTGTCAGTTCTTTCTTGAAAAAACATCTCCTGCTACCCTTAGCCCAAAAGGTAGGCACAGCCATTGGTACTTGCCCCAGGGTGTATTGAAGGTTGTGAGGAAACTGCTTTCTATGTCAATAGGGACATGCCAATACCCCGACTTCACGTCAAGCAAACTGAAGTATTTGGAATGTGCTAGCTCCGGTAGTATATCATCAACTGTTCTGCTGTACCACTGATTCCTCTTAATCACTTGATTCAGATCCTTTGGGTCAAGACATAACCATAAGGAACCATCTGGTTTCTTCACTGGGACAATCGAGTTAATCCACTCAGTGTGCTCCCTTACTTTTTTAATGACTCCAAGCTGTGTTAATCTCTTCAATTCTGCTTTGTAGGGAGGCTTAAGGCTAACTGCAACTTGGCGTGGTGGGTGTTGAGTGGGTTTATAGCCTTCTTTTAACTGGATACGATAAGGTCCACCTGGCAAAGTTCCTTTGCCTTGAAACACATCAGCATATTCCTGCAGTAAATAATCCTTAGTTGTAGGCAACAAGTGTGTCTTTCCATTAATAGTGATCTTCTATTGAGAACACCTTTGGATCACTGGTACCACTGGATCAGTGCATTTCTAAACTCTTGGAATTACTGGACCATTAGTGGTGTTTGTCAGCTCTTCTACGAGTGTTTTGATAGACCTATCTGTTTTAGCTTGGACAGCAGGTTTCTGGATCTCAGGGAAACTGACGTATTCCATGACTAACGCTTGCTTCCTGCCTAGGATCATATGACCTTTGCTGTCTGCGACTTCACACAAAACCCTGAATACCTTGTTACCATGGTAAAGGTACACAATGCAGGATCCAAGGTTTTCCACTGGACTGTCATTGTAGCGTTTGAGATTCACGGTTGGATTGCCCAACTTGAAATCTTCTCTGAAAAGTGCTTTTGCCTTGTACAAATAATAAATTTGCCAGTACACATTAATTTTATACACCTGGGTTGCGAGAGGCACCATGAGACAATAGTGTCTTGCCCAAGAACGCAATACAATGTCCCCAGCCAGGACTCAAACCCAAACTGCTTGAAATAGAAAAGAAATACAAAAATCAAATAACAGGTTGTTTACACAGATTGCTTATAAAATTCGAAATGGATGAGAAACAACTTTGATTGGAACTGGAATGTTGACCTAAACAATTTGAATTTAGCTTGCTGGTAATGGAAAATATATAGGAAAAAAATATGTTTCCTTTAATAATTATTATAAAAATCATTTCAGACAGTTTTGTTTCAATCTTGAACCCAAGGTGAAGAGGATGTTTTTGTTTCCAGTTTTTAAGGTTTTTTACTATACATGTATAACCATGTCCATAGGGAGGGGTAGGGGATGTATCTGAGATTTATACACAATGTATAAGGAGGCTTTGGCCCAAGGTCAAAACCCTATACATTTTACATAGCGTTTTTGACAGGAAAGGCTTCCCTTTCATATAGATGTGGCTTCTTGGTTGAAACCCCCTGCACAAACCTAATGTGGCCCCACTATCCAGGATTTTGATGACGATATCTGATTTTTACTGACACTGACTCTTTTTGCTAATTTATCAAAGGAAAGAGATGTAGTGGGTCCACTGTAGTTGTATGAAAGAGGTTTTTAAGCTGGGAGTTACATGGAAGGGTAACCTTTTTGTGTAAAAAAAAAGCCTTATATAAAATGGAAAAGATGTGGAGCTTTGGGCAGGGCCTCCTTTTATAAAACTTTGTGAGGTTCCCCTCCCTCACCACCACCTGTGAGTATGAATAGTTATATGGAGAAAACTTAATATATAATTGTAAATAAAAAAATCCCCTTCACTTTTAAATTTGGGTTCCAGCTCAAAGTCAAGTTCAAATTTCTTTGTACGAGGTGTCACAGAGGGTTTTTTTATGGCAGAGTATTATGTATTTTCAGCCAAACTTTTTCAAGCCGCCCTCTCTTGAAGGGATGCTGAAAATCTCTTTATATTCCCATTTACCCATTACCCACCAGCTAAAATCAACTTGTTTACATAATTTTCCAATGGCATACTTAGTGTTAAAGTAAGCAAAATTTTGTCAATATCAGGGTGTCAAGTGAATTCTATAATGTTTCCATAAGGTCGTAATACTAGCAATATAGATAAATATTGAAGAAAACGGACAACTATTTTTAAAGACATGTTTCGGCATGCTTATGCCATCTTCAGTTTAATAGTGAATAACAAGTATGTG
>Ga0126337_10001659_pt1 | contig 13650 bp, 4 predicted proteins | sample DipCmetagenome_FD_92527 | JGI IMG/M metagenome (GOLD analysis project Ga0126337, IMG submission 92527) | Coral microbial communities from La Bocana,Puerto Morelos, Mexico - Diploria C A metagenome | ecosystem: Host-associated > Invertebrates > Cnidaria > Coral | place: La Bocana,Puerto Morelos... | reverse complement strand
GCAAAACAGTTTGTGACGTCAAACCAGGAATAGACCCATGCCCCTCACCAGCTCGGTCGTGACACAAAAGGTATCAAATTTCAGGTAGTGTTTTTTGCTCGCAAAAAATTCAGATGCTGCGAAGAAATGTCAAAGTTTCCTTTGGCACAGCTTCAATTTTACATTTTTGTGGAAATAGTTTTTGGGGTTAGGTGCACTTTAAGGGGTTGAGTCTCGGGGAGTAGTGGACACCGAGACACTGAAATAATCAGCTAAAAAGAGATTAAATAGATATAAATCTGATACAACATTCCATTTGAAAGATACATGGTAAATTAATGATCTGGTGATCTATAAAAAATACGAAAATGATGACACCGATAAGCATGAATTGTCTTCATCAAACATGCCCAGCTCATTTATGAAATTATCTTTGTGTCTAACATTAACTGAACGATCGTTTTCTGAGCACGATGGTTGTACCAAAATGCAACCTTAGAGATCAATACGGAACCGCTTGTACAAACTTGTGGCAGTTTGAGCGACTGTGACAAGTAATCCTGTGTTTGCTCATTGGATCATAAAGTCCTTACTAGTGCATCCGTCCTCTTGTGTGGGACAAATTTTCTGTTCCTCTGCCAGTCCAGCGCAGTCATCGCCTCCATTAGCCGGAGAAGGATTGGTGCAGGTTCTTGTTCGCTTCTTGGAGCCTTGAAGACAGTATTTGGGTTCTGTACATGCGCTCCAAGAGGAGTACGCTGACCAGCCTCCGTTGACAGCCCCTGTTGATAAATGAGGAATCACGTAAAGAGTTTTCTTTTTCAGTACGCTGTTTATCAGTTGATTCAATTTAATTGCCCCCTCATATTTTGTTAATCCGTTTACAAAATGCTTTATAGGAATTCATTATAAAGCTACGGTTTACTTCATGCAGGATTTAGTTTCTGTTAATTTAAAGACGTTCGCGCTAATTGTTTCTGCGCATCCTTACTGCGCACGAAATTCACACGCCACGTCATGCATCGAGCGCGCGCGCTAAGTAGTGAAGTGAACAATAATAGGGCAAATGGCCATTGCTATGACTTTGCGTGGATTTAACGATCTTGGACGTTCGGTGACCCCTATTTTTCTTTCGATGGACCATTTTCTCTACCAATTTTCTACGTTTTGCGAAAAAATGAAAAAAATCTATCGAGTAGAAATTTGAATATTTTTCAAAACGCTCCATCGAATTCCGTTCATTTGACCTCTTCGTTTAGCCGTGCTTCAGTTTCAAATGCCTCTCTAAGGGTTAAGGTCTGTGAAAATGATGACAATAATTGAAATTATTGACGCCACAGATTCACTTCTAAAAAGTATTATTAGGATAGTTTGTCTCTGTTGACTTATCTTTGATATTTTAACCTAAAAACCCTGGAGACTGTGCTGAATTACGTGCACCAATTTATCAAAATCAGACTAGTTTTCCACACGCCTTATCTCTGAAAAGAAGTCGGTGACCCCCAATTTTTATTTCATTTTTGAATTAAGTAAATCATTATCTGTCCGTGGTAGAAGTTTAAAAATAATCTATCGAGTAGAAAATTTTCGCGCGAACGTCCTTAAGAGCTTCACTGGAACATGTAGTTTAGGCCTGAATAGCAAAAATTGTATTTTTAATAAATCAAAAAACCTGAGAGCCGTTTTTCAAGGCGTTGGAACTCCACAGTATTTTTTAAAATTAAGAGAAAACATTATTAGAAACGAGCAAATATCTGACACTTGGCGATAAGCATATATATTAGGACTACAAGCTGTCGAATTTGCAAGTAACTGGGAGAAGGCAGTCGGGAGTGTTTTTAGTTCTATGTTTTCCCAACTGGACTTCGATGCAGTGACATACCTGTAATTTTATGGCCGCAAAACTTAATTACCAAATTAATTTATTTAAACACGTTTCTGGGAAGTTTTCATTATTTTTAAATAATCGTGTTCTTCTTTGTAGAGATTTTGGGAAGAGAATACAATAAAGCAATAACATAATGGCGCTTAAGCATTATATTTAAAGATTCAAGATTATTTAATGCAAGACAGTTTACGTTCCTGATGCTCTTCCACAAATTAACGACACAAGATAAATGAGGAGAAGAAAAGCAAAATTGAACATCAAAGTGGAAAACCATTCTAGTAATCTCTATCTTTAGCTTAACTTGTAAATGCATTATATACAAATGGTGATTGCTTACCAGGACATGACGTAAGCTTACAACTTTTCGCCTGTGTGAAGTCCCCAGTGCAGTTTTGTCCTCCAGCATCAGGGGTGGGGTTATCACAGAGTCTGCTTCTAGACTGGGAACCAGTCCCACAAGTCTGACTGCACGTTGTCCATCCGGACCACGTACCGAAACCACCATCAACTGTGGATAAAACAGGCCAGTGCAAGTGAGACAGTATAGGCAGGCCATTTGACTTGGTAATTTAATGATGAAATCTTCCGGCGTTTGAAGTGGGCCTCAGATAATGGCCGTATTTACGTTGGAAGATGTATAATACCTGTCAGACGTATAATGAGATATATAAGATTCATATACAAAACGCATAAAAGCATGAAACTAGAGTTTTTACGGAAAAAGCTGTTGGGAGAGAATTCTACATATAGTCGTATGATTATTAGGTTTTGTAGAGCGGATATTCACATTTCAGACATGTCAGTCTGACATAAATGACGCGCGAATTACACGCTTGAGACGTGTAATGGGACTGTTGTACACGTCTTCTAGATGTAGAAAATTATTTAGCTCGTCTGAAGGGTTTTTTCGTATTTAGCTAGACGCTTAATACGTCAAAACACATGCTTTGCCTGCTTAGGTATATACAGGTAATCTTAGTTTGTGATCATCAGCATCCATCAGAACCGTTTCTTCAAGAAATACGTAAGTTTTACAAAGTGAGCCTAGCACATCTTAAATTTTTCGGAACCACTTACTGGCAAAGATGTGCGTGACAAGATGAAGTCTGCACAGCCGGAACATGGTAAAAGAGCGGATAATAGGATCATGACTTTTGTAAAAAAAATCTAAAGTAAAAAGCAAGCTAACCCTGCAACAAATTGGCGACGTAATTTAAATTATATTGATGTTTATAGGAATTTAATGATTCTCAGGAATTTACTGTGGGGCCAATCTTGATTTAATCGCCATCAGTGCTGCCGAGCATGCGAAGATCATGTTATTTTTAATGACTGGCAAACCTGGGCAAGGAGCGAAACAAGATCTCGCCGTCTCTGTGTCGTTACCAACACAGCTTTTCCCGCCATTCATTGGGGGCGGTTGACTGCACAGCCTTGTTCTTCTTAAAATGGTTCCTCCTGATATTCCACATGTTTGAGAACACTGAGTCCAAGGACTCCAGGAACCCCAGTTGCCGTCAAGAGGACCAGCTGAAATACAAAGAAAGTTTGACAAGTCAGGGTTGCCTGTGATCAATCGTATTTAAATTAGCTTTGTTACAAGGTCCAATATTCCTAAATTGTAAACGCTCGAGTGCACGCTTGAGGGTTACGGTTAATCGTAATTCGTAACGTCATCGTTTTCAAAAACTCCGTTTGTAAAAAAAATTACCTTTCACACTTTTTTTATTACGTACATGCATAAGAGTTTTCAGCATCAGTTTTAAAATAGCATAGTTAAATAAACAAATAAATAACGAAGATAACTAGAAAATAAAATAAAACACATAAACGCAGAGCCGGAGTTTCACGGCACTGAATTCCTCTGGCTTGAACAGAGTTTTCGAAAAGCTAATTAACTCCCCTAACTGAAGTATAAGCTACATTCCCCGGTGTATTTAATTTTGGACGGGGCCTTAGTCTTAGAATGTCGCATTTGAAGGCTGATTTCACTACAATGCTTTCCAAAGACTTACTTGGACACGGCCCAACACATTCCAGCTTGGTTTGAAACGTGTCACCAGAACATGGCTTCCCATCAGGGGTAGGGGCAGGGTTAGTACAAGCTCTGGTCCTGTTGACTACGGATCCCCCACACGGGTTATCGCAGAGAGACCACTGACTCCATTCTGTGAAACCGCCGTCGACTAAAACAAGATTGTGTTCATCGTTTTAGTGGTTTTTAATGGACCAATTTCGATATATCAAAATTCAGCCTAAAGCAATAGACCTCAGTACGAGGCTACAGGGAATCACTGCAGAATTTCTGGTGTTCATTCCAACGAACCTCGTGCTGAGGTCTTTTGTGTTAGGCTGAATTTTAATATATCGACATTGGTCTTTTCATTGTCGCAAAGCTATAATAATGAAAACTTGTGCGAACTGTCACGTGCCACAACTGGTTTTAGTCAGCTTACCTCTGAATGGGTGAAATAGTGACGCAAGTCTTAAAGCCAGTCATTTGGGGGAGTAATGCTAAACAAGTTACTTTTCGACTCTTAAGTAAAAACCACCCAATTTTCATTCTTTTTCGCCAATTACGTAACCTTAAAAACATCAACCAACATGCACGCCAACAGAAAAACGTTTATCTTTTAGACCTAAAAAGGGGAAATTTGGCGTCTCCGTTACCAATATACACATAATTTACATTGTCGGATGTTATTAAAGTAGCAGTTGTTGAATGTTACATCGTTTCTGTTATTTGTTATTGTTGTTGTTGAAGGCCCATCATCTCCTAAGCCTCAAATTCTGAGTGAGCCTGCTGTTTTGTCATAGACATTGCTAAGCAACAGATCGCACCATTGAGGGGTCATATGGCATGACAACGGCTTTGAAATTATCTGCATTTTTTTCACCTATTTGTGACTGGGTAAAAATTATTCAAGTTCATCGCGCCACATTGGTTCTTCCATCGAAATTTGAAATTAACTGAAGACTCATCTCTTGAATGAGGAGAGTGAGTTTCATGGCATTTGGATACCTTGGACCATGCAAATTCATAATAAAATCTAAAAAATACAGTTGTTCCTACTATTCGGATCCCAGCATTCGTATTGTGTGTCAAATTTTCGTACTTACTCATGCAGTCCATTTGCTGTGAACTGTCTCCTTCATCACAATATTTTCCATCTTCAGATGGTATGGGTTTAGTGCAAGTTCTTGTTCGAATACGCTGATTTCCCGCGCAAATTCCCGGTGCACAACCACTCCAACCGGACCAACCGGACCACCCGCCGTCCACTTTCGCGCCACAAAAATACAGAGAAAAACAGAACAATCAGCTAAGAAGCTTTTTCCAAGATAAAGCTCCTGTTTATGGTGTTTAGAAACCTCTCAATTACGTCTTAACTTTTATTTTCAAAAAGTTTTTTGGTACTCTTCTGGTTTAACGGTTGTATATCTCAATTTTCCAGAAAGTAATTTAGAGTCAGCGGAAACTATATGAATTTTGTATCGAAACAAAATTGTTTCTGGTTTTTCGCAACATGAGTAACATTGTAAAGAACATTTTTTTAAAGAATTTTTGAAGAAAACTCATTCTTTTGACGGGGAACGGAAGAGATCATGCCTCCAAAGTAAGGCTAAGGAGAATATTCTAATTCTCTTCACGTTGTGTTTAAATCATTCAGACCATGTAAGCTCATGTAGGTCGACCAATTGTTACGAAGACGAATATACACTGAGGCATAAACCTGATTTTTTACAATATCAGTGTTTTTCTTTCGCAACTGTCTTACGTACCCCAGTCTTTTCAGAAAGCAGTGGTACATTCAAATATTTCAAGCTTTTGTAAGGTAATTTTAAGGGGAAAACCACTTTGCCTAGTATCAAATATTATTCCAGAAAACCAAAACGTTTTCTATCTTAAATTGCGACTGCAAGTTAAAAAAGAAATCAAGTTAGCCTTACCTGCTGCCGATACATAATTCCAAAATATCACTAGAGACAAAAACAGAAATAAACAAGTGATGATGTTTTGCATTTTGAAAGCTCAAATCTGTAAAACGTTATTCTAATTTGTAAGGCCAAAGCATAGCAGTTTAAAAATCGTCTTGCCCTTCCTTTAAGCCGAGTGACTAGCTCAAGCTGCTGTAAAACTGACTGCTTCAGAAATCCTTGATGTTTACTTTATGGACACCTGAATTGATTAGTTATTTCAATTGACATAGGTGGATCAACAAAACCCGCTGACTACGAAAAAAAGGCAACGCAACAGTCTGTTTACTTCAACTTTTTTCAGAGGAACTAAATGCATTCGAATAATTTACCATCCGATCAAGGCCAAAAGGCACCGTCCGTGCTCTTCGTTCGAAATCGTTTCTCTCCATTGCAATACATTTTTATAGGCTGCGCATGCATCAGTGATTAAAACAGACCTACATTTCATCATTTAAATTTCTAAGCCATTGCCTGCACAAATCTCTATCCTTTTAAATTAGTACAATTGTTCTTTGAGTTACCGTTTTTACATTTTTTTGCACTTTATTTTCACAAATATTTTTCTTTTCGGGCTCTTACGCTTTTTAAGGACTTTAGACTGGAAGCCGAAAGAATCAAATTCTTAACCAGAGAGGCAGTGCTTTTAGTTAATAAATTTAATTTCGGTCAGTATAACGTGTGAGAATAGAACACAATGGCTTAGCTAAATATATGTTTTTACTGACACGATTTTTTGCGAATTGGGTTTTCTCTTTCACTATTACAGGTTGTAGTAAACAGATTTTCAAAATTTCAAACTCGATTGACGACAAGATCTAGGGGACTTTAGATTGTCTCTAGCCTGGTTACATGCCTACGTATTATTTTTTCACGGGTCTCGCAGAAGTAAAGTCATACTATTGGCAATACATTGATCTATAATATCTGATTGGTTCCCTGATTGACCCAAATTCGCAATACAGATTGCAAATATTGAACATCCCCCCATTAGCCATTAGCTTTTTTGAAGCACTGTCCCAACTAAAACTATTTTATTAAATAGTAGCCTTTTCTAGAGGTTGGAAACCAATACAATAAGTTGAATTTGGAGGCAACTTATTTTTACCTTATCAATTTCTTACAAGTTTTATGGAGCTCTCCGTCGTTTCAGAATTTTCGTTAAGAAAACAACATTCGATTCTTAGCAAATGAAATTGATCCAAGGGCAGTATTTAACTGTGGACGCTTTCCTAAACTTCAATTGTAACTTGCTTTTTTCTGTAAAAATTTTTTTTCTGCAAAAAATGGTAATGTTCAGTTTTTCTGTGACGGAAAATCACAGGTGTAATAACGGTAAATAACCTATTGTAATATCAGTTCCATGTTTACGTTTGCAGCCATAAATGAAAGACGTAGTTCTTTGTCACGAGTTTCCGCTCCTAACTAAAGGCTGTTTGCTGTTAAACACGTTTCAGAATTATTAAAAGCCTAACACGCTGATATCTGCGTGAGAAGTCATCCTTAAGTTTTCTGACTGCAATTTAATGTAAAAAAAAAGCGTAGAGTCGTAAAATTGAAGTGACTTCATTGTATGTAGTCAGTGTACACATTTGACATCAATGAATTAGGAATGAACCCACACGTGTACCTAGCTGAGTAAACTGGGGGTGGTACTATCCCAGATGACCAAACAAAATAATAAATCAATTATCAACGCTTGCTATCGTTCCTCTTGCACAGTAGGTATTATATTTTTAAGAAAAACGCTTAGCCATAACTTGCGCGTACGTCTTCATCTACCGTATCTTCTTCTTAACAAGCAAACTCTTATCTTTAATTTGATGTATGCTCATTTATGATTACCGCCCTGCTCCGTCCCACACTCGGCCATTTTAGGTGGAAAAGTAGTTTCCCAAAGAAAATTAAATATGTGAACTGTGACATGCTAAGCAACTACTCGCAGTGAAAACAATTGAACAGTAATCGCTTAAGAAAACGCTGAAAAGCCGTGAAAAATACAAATTCCCGCTTCAAAAACTATAGTGATTCAGCCCTGATAACCTCCATTTAATGTTCTTTGGATTTGGCGTATCCTTAATAAGGTTCCTTAAATAAAAAGTATAGGATTGTCCTTGTCGGGTAATAAAACGAAATCATTACCGTTTGGAACTTATCCCCTTTTCAGGAATTGTACAGAATTGTTGTTTCCGGCCTCCATAAATATTGGTGCCAAACTATGTCAAACGAATGTTATGTCAGTTTGAGGCAATTCAAACAGAGCAGAATTATGAAAGTTTATTTGAAACTTCATAAATTTCTTTGGCATGTTAATCCAACAGAAAATCATTATACTAACGGAAAAGATATGACTGCATGCATTTTTCAAGAATAGAGGAAAAAAATAAAACTCGTTTGTAAAACAACGATTCGGTTCTTCCTGTCTAGTTTTTTTTTATTGCAAAGCTAGTTGTAAAATTGTAAAGCTAATTTTTTTTAAAAAATAATAAGCCGTCGGAGTGTACATATACAGCTTGGCTGAAAAGCTAAATACGCTCAAAAGGTTACGTTACCAGGTCGGCTTGCGCACGTGACCCAAGCCAATCAGCGAAGTATGGCAAACTTTTACGTATAGCCGTTTGCGGTTGATTCTGATTTCTCTAACACAAAAAAGAGTAAAAGTCTCCTATACATAGAAAGTGCAATTATTCCAACAAACATTCTGAAAGGTAACAAAAGTAACAAAAAGAACGGGAAGAGATTTTTACCGTTTGCTGTAAACGTCATTCTACGTCAATTTATCGTACTAAATGTCTTTTCTGTGACAAGAATCGAGGAAGCGTGTTTTTTTCTTCGTCGCATTCGTCACTAGAGAGCCTATTCACAAGCCATATGTAGAGAATATATCGAAATGCTGGAAACAAGGATGACAATTGAATTCTACAGGAACCTGTGGAAACCGAGTTTAAGCTGCGTTTGTAATGTCTAACCAATACGATCAGCAGCGATAGACTGGGATGAGACCATTTCCGGTCCTCAGAGACTCAGGGCAGTTAGTGAGTGTAAGGGAAAATCGAAACGACGGGGAGAAAAGAAAGCGAAAGAGAAAGCGGGAATCAAATCTCGCCGAACAGGCAAGACCAATATGGCGAATGAACAAGACTTCACATAAGCCTTGTTTTTTAGGTCACAGGAAACAGAAGGTGGCCCTATGGATCTGCTGCCCGCCGATTGGCCGGAATTCTATGCTGGATTTTTTCGCCCAATTAGAAGCCAGTATTCAAAGAGCTGCTTGAAACCATCGCCGATAAAACTCAATCAACGCTTTTTGTTTGTCGCTGACATTGTCTCGCCCCATTGTCGCTTCATACACCAATAAAGGGGATTTTGTGTCCTCTCCCGAAGACTAAAATAGAAGTCCCCGATAAAAACATGATAATTTTCATAAATGATTGCAAATACTATGGCCATCTCTATAACAAAGACAATGACAAAACCGAAATAACATTTCTCCCAACTGATCGACGAATGTGTTAGTATCGAGAATTAACCTGTTCATGGTATTTTCTAGTTTATCGATAGTCTGCGAATTAGCCAACTCTCTACTTGGATGATTGTTATCTTGACTGCTAACACTTGACTGTTAAACATCGATAGCTATACCATATTCCATACAAGCAATCAAGGTACAATATTTTTTATTTCCATATTATTACCCTATTTAAGCGCCAAGCGGAACTCGTTTCAGCAAGGTTTTTTATGAGGCCTTCGGCAAAAGGCTTGAGTTTTGCCGCTCTCCCAAGTCCGGCTTACGTTCGGCTTACGTTCAGCCTCTCGAGAAGAGAATTCGGGGGTAGAAGCGCGCGTTCGTTTCCCCAACACGGTTTACACCGACTGGTAATCGAGTCATCTCAACAAGGCCCCCACAACAATTATTCTTACATTTTTTCGGTTCCTTTGCATCCTATTTGAACTTGAAGCTAGTTTCAGGTCTTGTTTTAACGCTGCTGTCGTATTTAGGACTAGTATCTCGGCATAAATAATATCTTTATGTACACCTAACCTCGCCCAACTAAAGTTGTTTGAATAGTGTTCTGCCTTTATAACCGTGACCATGATAAGCGATTTTCATCTGATAGCCGTTACTTGCATTGTCACGCAACACTACTTCTTCTACAACGAATGCGAAGAGACAAGAGACCTTAATTACATGACGGCCATTTGGTAGACAAAAAGAATACACGATACGTTAGCTAGGGCGGTGTGGTGAAGTTATAAGTGTGCTTACATCCGGTCCACGAGCTTTTTTTTTTGGAAATTTGTACCTGCCGATGTTTGCATGTAAAATATAGGCTTGTGTGCTAAAAACAAACTTGCAGTATTTTCGTCCTTGCTTCCCATTCTTTAACAACTTGGTTCAGCCAAGAGAGCATGAAGAGTAAGGACGTCAATTTCCCCATTCAGGCCTTAATACCAAGGTAACCCTCTCAAGCTATTTTTAGAACACTACCGGTTTCGGACATCATAGGAATGTCTAGAAATAACCAATCCTGTGCCACTGAAAATAATAAGCTGCTTTTTCATCCTCCACGAAACAATCCTCGCAACGCGCGTGTCACACTGTCCACGGACTAACTGGAGAAGGATTACATTGGTGGTAGGTTAAATTCTTTCACCCATTATCCTAAGTTGGTCCAACCAAATAACATTGGTTTGTTTTCGAACCCAACCCGCATCCAACATCCAAGGCATGTAAGCAAGTTAAATTCTATGTGAGTTTTTCTTTCCTCCTTTCGTGAATATTGTTCACCAGAAAACACAAACAACCTGGGCAGAAACAATGGATGTCAAGAGTCGGGTTCTAGCATTGCCGATAAAACAACATCGTGGCAATCTAGGCCATGATTCCGTGGTACAAAATGGCTCTCTGTGATTGGCCGGCAGTGAGGATGTCATCCCAAGGATCGACAAGATAGCAATCCCTTGATTCCCTGTTCTGCTCAGAGCATTTGAGAAACAGGATGTCGCAATAAAAAAACACTGTTGAAACTTTTGATTAAAGGCGCGGATCAAGTTGGATGTCATGAGCGTTTGTAAACACAATGTGTTTTTATTCTATCGAGGCAGAGGATAGTTGTTCTTCGCTGGGCTTGACTGAGAGTTTCATGTGATTGTTGTACATCCATCCGTCGCCATGGCGATGAAACATCTGAAAAAAGGAAACAAGGCATAAAAATGCACAAACAAAAATAATTATCCACTTCTCTGTCTAACGCCAAGGTAAGGGCTGTTGAAAATGTAGTTGCTCCCGTTCACATTTATTACAGCTTGTTACCATGGATACGCGTCATGTATCTTAGCAACATCTAAACCGAAGGTTGCAGGGGTGCAGTGGATCCTTGAAGACGGGTTCGCGATCAATTTTTCCGCAGTTTGTAGGTTAGGCAATAGCTAGTGCTTTGAATGGATTTCATAAATTACCTGATAAATTAGTCTGCGAAAACAACGGGTTATATCATATATGACGCGTTTATCAGCGCCTCAGCGCCTCTCGCAGTTACAAGAAATCGATAATCGAACTGGATTGTCAACATGACAAATCTCTTGGCAATTCACTGAAATGTTTGAGGTTGAAAAACCGAGGAAAGCACTTACTTTTGTTTTCCATAATGTTCCAGAATCTTTTCTTTCTCTGGCTTCTTTTCTCTGTCTTTCTTCGAGCTAAAGAAAGCAAAAGAAAACAGTCATTCACCTTAGCAAATCAATAAGAAGTCTATGGCCCGTAACAGGGTCGCACAAAACTCTTACATCCTGATTATAAATGCGGTTTTAATCCCTCTCTACTGTTGACTCCATCCGTGAATTGTGATATTGTGATTGCAACACATTTTCGCCTTGAATTAGGTTTTCAATCCAACGAGTGTATCTTTAACGGATTATTCTATCTTTTATCATGTTGTCCGAGGTTTTGTATCGATGATCTTCAGTAACGGGTGGTTTGTATCGTTATCCAGTTACGATTCAAATCTTTCTTAAGGGTGTATTTAAATGAAAAAAACAAACTCTCCTAAAGCTATAATTGAGAGATAGTAAGATCCAGTCACTCCGATTTAAACTACACTCACCTCATGTTTAGCTGACGTGGCCGATTCGATGTCATCAGTCTTCAGCGCATGCGTAACTTTCTGCCATAACCTACGGGACTCAAACTCTCCCTGGCTTGACTGAGGAGAAACTCGCTTGCGACAGACCTGCAGTGTTTGCGTGTCCAGGATCCTTGGTTCTTCCTAGATATGCCAAAACAAAATTCACACAGTATAAACTACCATAATCCGAATATAGTTGACCTCACTTTCAGAGACGTTTCAAAAATCGATTGCTTGTAAACCGAAACATTCTCCTGACGGCTAGTTATATGAATTCATACGCTGATCTCGGCCCAGGTCATATTTAGAAATTCACCCTATAGTGGAACCCCCTTAATACGGTCATCAAACTCGCCATGAAAAGCTGGCCGTATTAACGACGCAGGGTCAAACCTCAAGACTGGTGTAAGCTGAGTGACGTCTCAACAAATATATTACAATTGCACTTCTGAACAACTGTTGTTTAATAAGCATACCCCGAATGCAAGTATTTTTTTTTTTCAAAACAGAACCTTGTACAGGACTATCCATATTAGAATTTCCGAATGTGGCCCTTGGTCGGGGGGGGGGACGTATTAACGGGGTTTTCTTGAAAGAAAATTTATGGACGTTTCGCCGAAACAAAAAGAGGTGGCCGTAATAACGAGGTGACCGTAAGGCGGGGTTCCCGGGCTCTACTCTAAAACATCATAACTAAAAACTGAAAATGCCAAATTTAGCTATAGTGCTTCAAACGATGTTTCCAGACATTTGCCGATATTTGTATAGTTGCCATCTACTTCGTGAGTTCCTCTCATGTTTTCTACATGTCTTGTAATGTACAGCCGCAATCAAATTACCGTTAACATGTTAATACGTTTGTCAGACTCATGCTACTGTGGTATGATATCAGTCTACACTTGTTAATCTGATCCTCGACTCTCAATACTTGCCAACTAAAATTTGTCTAAAGCAAAGAAAGAGAAGTTAGACATTGATCAAACAAACCTGATGGCTCGTGAAGCTAAGCTCTATTTTTCCATTCCACTCGCCATTCACTTTACAGATCACTCGTCCAGTAGACGTGTTCTTCACTTCACCGGTGACTCGATGAAGTTTCCCGCCATAAAACGGCTTCGTGTGAAACGTCACCGACGCGTTATAGCCAGTCTTTGCGCACGTGATGTGAACTTTTCCTCCTAACTCCACCCAAGGAAAGGTTAAAATTGACCTGAAAGTTGTAGCAATAATGGCATAGATTATTTTCTGGGATGTTTTGAAATTAACTTTTGCAGTGAACATCCTATGAGGTGAGCAGGAAGCGACAAAGCAACTCTGTTGTCAAAGCTGTCCTCATAACACGATAATGATTACTTTTTCCTAGTTTTCTCGCTGCGATCAGAACCCACAGAATTGGCAAAAAACCATCGTTAGGACGTTTTGTACATTACCGTACCCAAACTTGCAATCAGCCAAATCAGAAGGCGTATCTACTGTCCACTGTCCACTGTCCACTGTCACTGGCCTGATATGGCTATGATATCATGGTCACTTTGCCAACTTTGGGTACGGTAAACACTTTTATATCATAGATACTGAGATTTCCTCACGAAAAAAAGATTACGTAAAAATGATACGTAAAATGGATTAGCCAATAGGAAACGCGAACGATGAAAACTCACTAGTGAAAAAACGTCGTTC
>Ga0126337_10001658_pt1 | contig 13654 bp, 7 predicted proteins | sample DipCmetagenome_FD_92527 | JGI IMG/M metagenome (GOLD analysis project Ga0126337, IMG submission 92527) | Coral microbial communities from La Bocana,Puerto Morelos, Mexico - Diploria C A metagenome | ecosystem: Host-associated > Invertebrates > Cnidaria > Coral | place: La Bocana,Puerto Morelos... | reverse complement strand
TCCGACGCGATTTCTGGCGAAGCGATTTGCTCACGCTATCCTGAGCGTGCACTATCGGGATTTGGAGCACGCTTACGTATACTGAATTTGATTGCGCGGCTCTGCTAGCTATGTTATAAAGCTTGTTAGACTTACTTTAGCCGCGGAGTCTGACACCCCATGAGCCACGTTCATAAACAAGCCTCCAACGTTACCCCTCTTTACCAGTCCTTCCAGGCCAGATGACACGTCATTGAACAGTCCCATGGGATTACCCAGGAAATCAACTGCGCCCACGATAGCTGCTGCTTGACTGCGGAATTCCTGTTAAGCATAACAACATTGATTACTCAGTGTAGTTCTATGACATGACATGAATATTTTCTTTTACCTTATCTTTCTACGACAAATGATACTAAACGAGAATATCGATTTCTGAAACACTATATTCTCTTAACAGAAAAAGAAAACGTAAATTTACACTACGAACTACCTTGGTTACAAAACAAACCGAAGAGAGGGCCAAGGGGCCATATCGCTTCTATGAATTCAACAACTTGAAATACCGCCCCTCAATAAAGAACATAAATACTGATAACCATGTCTCTCACTGGCTCTCACAATTAGTCTGAAAACACTTATTAAACGTTCCTAAACCATTCCTCAGTCTTACCATGACTGGCTTGTCAGACGTGCCACAGTAACGGTTACATAACAAGCTAAAGAAACTGCAGTGTAAGTTACTGGGAAATACTAATTCGATGGTTCCACCGGGTGGTACTGAGTCCAGTACATACCTCAATGTAATGTTTACTCATGGAGTCCAGGTAAGAGGACATCGTGTCGAATGGATGGGACCGTGAAAACGGTTCTACAAAATAAAAGAGAAAGAACTGCGTTATGGACAGAAAACACACGCATGAAATACCAAAAAATTACATTTCCTTGAGCCAATAAAGGAGAATATGGTATGATACTATAAAATTCAGATTGCAAACTTTATTCTCTAAACTTTCGAAACAAATAAAATAGAGCAAAAGAAACGGCTTGAAAAATTGCGCAGAGATACAAAACTAAATGATTCAGCACATAGCCGGGTTTGAAATTTTTGCTCACTCCCAGAGTTCAGAAGTTTTCGCGTCTTTACATCAGCCTATGGGATGTGGAGAGTCCCTTAATATTACTCCAAATGAGGTTCATTAGAAACCACTAGTGGCTTGAGATCAGTAAACTTTTCTTAAGCTTGGCAAACATTATGGTACATGGCATTAACATAAAGCATGTTTCTATAGCACGTCACACGCAACATGTGTTCGCTTGGTTTTGAGAATATTGTGAACATCAAACTTCCCTCATGTTATCTCTCGCTCGGGAACAACGCGAATTTCAACTTTTTTTTTTCTTAGACGCCGCTTTTACTTTGACAACAACTAGGTCTGTGTTTGAGTCTTTTGTGGTTCATGACGTTATTTGCGTTAATTCTGACTAACCAGTAGGGTTAACTCTGCATCGATTTCAGAGAGTTCGAGTACCGGCAAAATCTTTTTAATATCCAAGTTTGTGCACCAACCTAAGTCAACAGTAGCATCCTCCAAGTTAAACAGAATAAGACCAAGGCTACTCTTGAGACTCTGAAGATCTTCTGGAAGCCGGCCAGCACTTGACACCGATAACTTCAGCTGGGTGGAGTTCAGCTGAAGGTGCTCAAAGTAATAGCGCTTTGATGAACCCGATGAGGTTGGTAATGTCGGCCTAAAAATAAATCGTGATGTTTACAATTTGCCTCATTGTTAAGTTCCGAAAGCAGCCGATAACTTTCACATTTGTGAGTGAAACCCCCCATCCCCACGACAGTCTGTTGTAGCGCTGTCAGTCATGTAATGTAAATAGTAAATGCAAGTTTAACAAGCTGTACCAATCTGATCCGATGTTTGTTTAGTTGGTACAATATAATACTCTATTCGGTACGAAAAATAATTAACTACTCCCCCAGTGGGTTATTTTGTAAGCGCTAATGTGAATAAATTTCTTTCAACAGGTCATGATCTTTTTAATCTTCATCTACAGACTATATACAAATCTATGCAAAATATAGACTGATTCCTTTTCTTTCTTTTTTCTTTCTTTTATTAAAGTTTGGGACCCGTTTTAGCTGACACGATATTAGCGACTTTTTGAAGAAGTGATAAATAAAAGGCGGCTACACTCGAAAGTATCTAGGGCGTTTTGCATTCAATACTTAATAGTTATCAGTAATTAGCTAGAAAACATAGTATTTCGCACCATTTCCGAATTACCTGTAACCTCTTTCTAAAAGCGAGTCTTGGTGCCTATCCTTTCAAATGAAAATGAGATTTCATCCACATGCGAATTACACTCTTTTTGAAAGGAACGGTTGTGCACCAGGCCTCGCTTTGATGAAGAGGCTTAGGACGACTCGGAAACGGGCTATTTGGATAGTGTCAATAAGACAAAATAAAGAGACAGTGAAACCTTTGGGTAGCATAAAGACATTCGTCATCCTCTTGGTTTGTAACCGTGATGTCATCATCCTGCTGTACATAACCAAAGAACTGAAGCAGCTTCAGCAGCAATAATACCTCAATCTGGAGAGTCATTTTACGCAGGGACACCTCAAGAGTCTGTGACGGTTAGAAAAGACATTTGACAGCAACAATTACAACTTGGTTTTACTCTTGCAAAAACTTATCGTGCTTTCAATAGTTACCAAGATAACGTGGTGCATATTCTTGCACTTTAAAGTTGTCAATTATTCTCAAATGGTGTGACCTCTTTATATTATTATTTCATCAAAACGTGAACCTGTCTTGATGTTTTACTTCTGACCAACTAATAGAATTACGACAAAAAAAAATAGATTAATCGCACTCGATCTGTATGCGTGATGCACGTAGTTGACGAGGGCGCACGATAGAAACGTTGAGCTCATAATCTAACAGTTAAATTTCAATGTTTTAAGTCTTGAAACCACAACCACCATGATTGTCAAAGTGCTCACCTTGAAAATTTCGACATTAGCAAGTCTGCTTCGTTCTTTAGAAGCTGACACGAGAAGCGTGGGTTGTTGTTGTGGTATGGTCTCTTCCTTAGAACCCTTTTCAGGGAGGGAAGGGTAGAGTAACACAGGCAGCTGACTGCCGAAGATTTGGTTATCAATCTACAAATAAGGGAAATTACAAACGTGAATGGACACGAGCACTGACAGACAATAACACTTTTCACGAAATGTTTAATTAGACCACACATGAAATACTATACTTCTGACAAAAAGAGTTTTAAATCCTAACCAGCAAAATGATGATCCTGAACTTTCACCTTAGAATGAACGCCATACGTTCACTCTGTGGTCTAACCAGTTACTCCCAAGCCATGTCGTTTAATCACTTCTTATAGAATCAGCAGGTGTATATAGTTAAGCACAATCACCGTGAAACACCAGGCAACGAAAACGTAGTAGTCCACTGGACTTTCTAAACTAACGGATTTGGTAAGTGAAGCCGGAAAAATAAAGAACTGTTGCAGAACGCTGGCAACATACAACATATAAGCACTGACCTGAATGCGTCCTATGCTGCCTTCTAATGTTTCTAGCTTGGAAGTTCTTAAGTAATCCACCTGGAAACAAAAAGCATATTTCAAATGAAACTCTTCTCCGCACTAATCAAATTGAAAGGTGCTACCTTAAGAACGACTGTCTGTAAACATGGAGAGTCCAGAGACGGGACCGTAAATTCCAACTTTCTTTTATTTTTATTTTTGTATTCTTGAAGTAAAAACACTTCATCTAATTTTCATCCGTTTCAGAATTTCTACTGTCTCGATTTATCGCCTTTCTTAACAAATTTCAACTGATTTGATAGGTTTAGGTAACTGATTGGTTACACCGAGAATATTGAGTAACACTAGTCAGACAACACTAAGAGATGAATTTGTTCACAGCAGACGTCAAACAGGTGGATACATAGCATCACATATCCAAACATCAGCTGCATTTAGTCCATACATGGGAGCAATTGCCATCTAAGTATCATGAGAAAAGTTGTATTGGAAAACAAATCATAACAAGTATCAAAACAAGCCAGAGTAGCAATTGCGAATACCCAGTACTAAGATCACGGACTTGATGCTTCATCATAAGCCTTGCATTAGACCAATTATAATTACTTCCGAGTAGAATACCTGTATTTGCTCCAAGTTAATAAAGACGAGTTCCTCTGGAACAGAGTTAATAACTGACACGCCGATCCCTCCAACCAAACGAATCTGAAGTTCAAGAGCAGATGAGTCTCCTTCAGTGTCCAGGCTGCTGACGGTTGCTTGACGCATGGCACCTTTCTGTTCCACTACCATCCAGTCCTTCTCTGCTTCTTCCTCAGACTAATAACAAATCAATGATTAGTTTATTCCCTTAGTATCTGAAAGAGACACTTAAAATGGCAAAGGCTCCATGAGCCAACTCGTGATTTGGCGTTAGATTTTCATATTAGGGTATGAACCACTCTAAGAAGTATTGGACTGGTAAATGGGCTTGTTGAATTATGATAGGAAATTAAATTAGCCCTCAAAGATAGAAAATATGGGCTGAGTAGGACTTGTTGAAGATACCCACTCTTGTAGATTTTACACTACAAAGGTTTGGTGAAAGAAATTTGAAAAGAGTACTATTTTGTTTATTAAAAAAATATAGTTGCGATAGAAAGCTCTGTCCTCACTTACGACCCAAGTATAGACATAAGAATAAAAGCTTAAATTCCTTAAATTCCACGAATTCCATGAATTATTTCGAGAACTATTTTTTTTTTCAATTTAGATATATTATTTCTGTATTAGCTGTGAAAATTACATTATGGTTAATAATGCTAATGTTTCTTTCATAGTAAAACGTGCACCTTAAGCTCGTTTCTTCTCATCATTGCTTCCAGAGAGGCTACCGATATCACCAAGCGAATCATACTGGTGATGCTCCTTGTTTTGTCCAGGGTCAAAGCTACCAAACAAACCTAATTCACTGGGCTACTCCAACACAGTCCGTCCAGATTATTGAATTTGGAGCAGTAACGTCAAAGTTGTTATATTTAGAATTATTCATGTCTTTCATTGCTTGAAGTAGTATTAATTTCTGAATGGTATTCATATAGATGCCTATTGCTGGTAACTTCATCCTTAACCTGCTCAAATCATTCTTACTATGTTTGACATTCTTTCACTTTTCATTTCGCCATGATGTGTAAAGCATAAGCTGTTCTCCAAAATGGTTTTCTGGATCCTTATCTTTACTGTACCTAACAGATCGTATTATTTTAGGCTTCTTTCGCTTTACTAGTTTCATTCCCCCTTAAAGCTTGTATTCCATAAAAGTGCTTACGTGTGCAAATTTTACGCCTGCGACGCACCAAGACTTTCCTTCAAAATAATGAATGACTCCAGTCCATAACATTCGCGAAGCCATTTGAGAGCTGAAACTTCCAACATCGATATACCGCTCCAGGAATAGAAAACGACTTCGCGATCGTACGTATCGTTGTTTTTAACAATACATGTACAATAAATAAATGCTTTGTGTTTTTATCGTTTCGCTCGCGATATGCGCCTTAACCGCAAAGTCTACATGAAGTAAGACCTTGTGCTGTTCATCGATGTTACGATTCTTGATGTTCTCATTTTCGGTGGCCGAGTCTTCTTTAAGCTTATATCTTTTAATTTAGACCCTTTAAGCAACTTGTTTTTGTTTAACGCGGACAGCGAGCGTACCTCATTTACATAATGATTACAGCCCAACAAGCGATCGAGAGACCGCAAATTTTCCCCATTACCCGCGATAACTCGTGTTGCGAATGCGCGATTCACGATTTAAAAATCGAGGAAATGTAAGAAAACATGAAAGAACATTAAGATAATACCAGACAAACGCAACGTTAGCCTTAAATGCATGCCTTAGTCTTTGCAAGCCTTACCTGTTGTAAGCAGTCAGCAATCTGCAGGACTCTTGTTGGTCCATCTGCGAGGATTTTGACTCCAAGACAACCAGAGCCAGGCCTTAATTTACACGTGCTGATGCACTGTTCTATTGGAATTTGACTATCCTTAGTGATGTTTGCTGGTCCAAGCACTGCGTCCACACCTGAAGATAATACAAGCCTTGTTTAACACTGCTATAAAACGCTTTAATTCAGGTATTAAAATATCAAGATAGAAAACATAGTTCACCTTAGCAGTCTCTTAATTTTTTTTCCACATAATGGGTTAACAATTAAAAGATAAAATTTCAATTCATTTCCTCTGCACCTAGAAGGTTAACACTGATCCCAGGGTTTTCTGTTAAAACGATATCTCGTGTATAATATCAATCGTTTACAGATAATGATACACACTGTTTTTGAAAATTTCACCACTACGCAAAGAGAAAAATAGGCTTTACAGGCAGCTGCCACGTGCCAAGACCTACAAATATAAAGAATCCTACTCAGGGGTTGCATTAAGTGACGGGCAACGGGCAAATTCAACCGGATGTGAGGACGATTGTGCCCGCCTGGTTTGACCATGCAGGGAAAGTTTATCTTATAATAAAGAAGTTCAGTTCAAAAAGATTCACCCACCTATGAAAACCAGTTGCCTTCCTGTTGAAAGCGTTAATGAAACTCTTAAAGGAGACTGATCTTCGAACGCATTTCGTCGTCCATACTTGCATGTCTAGTTTAAAGTCGAACGTCACTTAACACTTGGAAAATACCGAAAACGAACGACTTCGAAGTAGGTTCATTTCTTAACTGAAATCATATTCCTATGATCGATTGAACCCCGTATTGTCAAACTAGATGCACATGTGTCTGTTTACATGCAGCACTCGAATATGTTTCTTTAAAGTAACATCACGACGGTTTGCGCATCCTGAAAAAGCCTATCTGTATGTATAATCCAAGTCAATCTTCTTCATCCTTAACCATCCTTGTTCCTTTAGAGTTTACAATTATCTCTTTGGTGTTTTTCTACGTCAGTGACTACTATTTCCAGGTTACCTTCAATTTAAAGGTAATTTTGCACACGGCCAAAATAGCTCAAAACGCCATATCTGAGCTCCTTTAACTTAGAAATAGTTTCCTGTACACTCACCATCTTTGAGGCCTCTGACTCCACCTCCCGGTTGTACATATAACCCTGGAAGGTCACACTTCATGCGATTATCCTGTTAACAATAACAGATGTGAAGATTGCAATCTGAGTTGAAAGTTAATAATAAGGGGAAAATATGCTAGATGAAAAAGGCAAAGCGAGCCTTCAACTTCCAAGAAAAGGTCAACGAGTATTATTCAAAGATAGCCAAGCAGGAACTCATATGAGTGAAGAAAACAATGAACCGCCGCTTCACAATTTTCGTCAAACTTGTCGTACGTTCTTATTTTTTTGTTTGTTTTCACGTTTTTTTGTAACTCCATTCATTTTACTCTATATTAATTCACGTCAACGATCGCAAACACCTCTCATTTTAAGAAAGTAATGACAATTTGGTGATACGTTAGGGCAACACAGGTCGGCTGTCAGCTTAATGATAACATTGCTCTACGCGGAATTACTTTTTACGGCTCTTGAAATTATTAATCCCTCGGTACACCAACGTTGGTAATCTCTCACTAACAGGAAATCTCTGCATACTGCTCCTGTTATCACTGCCTCCTCTCCTAAGTTCTTCAGAGTCATCTAGATCTCTACAGAAGTCGTATCTCGAATAGTAGATGTAACCAGGAGGAGTGGAAGAATACAGCGTGAGAGGCCACGTTTTTTTATTCCTTTTTCTGCACGCCTTACTTTCAGAATGACTACAAGTTTCACCAAGAAGTTAGAACCCTTTCCAGACCCTTTTTATCACCTCCGGGTGAGTCAGACTGGGCACAAAATGATAAAAGGGAGCTCTAGTGAAATTAAATTCCTGCTTACTTCAGTGAAGGACCATGTCTGCGAGTGCACTCTCCTTCGGTCGGGTTTACTCAACACCAGACGTACGTACTTCCCACAGGTGGGAGGAGCTAGGCTGTCAATATCCAGCACAAGTCCAGCATTGGCTGACGACGGCTTCACAGAAGGAGGACAGCCCTCATGACGTAGCAGGCCTCCACCAGTCAGACGCCACAGCTGGGACCGTTTGTGGGGCTCCTGAGATGTTAGAAACAGTTGGAAACATACGTGTGTGAAAAAAAGACTTGCAACAGTCAGTGAATGTAAAGCGCTTGGTATATTTTATTGGAGGATCGTAACAATGTCTAATGAGCCATACCTAATTTGCCTTTTTTCGCCGGCTGTTTCAAACAGAGCCGGGCCTAGTGCAAAATCATTCTCGTGAAAATGCGTTTGAATTGAAAGAAAGGCTATTTCTTAGCACAAGAAAGTCAAAAGTCGACTCGAAGTCGAAAATGACGTGGTGGATGAAGCAGAGTGTATACCACGTACTACATGCAACAAACATACATGTATGAAAGCTGTCCCATCCTAAGCTTAGCTTACCTTCCTTCTTAACAGAACAGCCGAACCTTGTGGTACATCTAAGACAAGTTCTCTCAAATCCAGAGATGCTTCATCTGTGTCTATAGCAGGCTTGAGATGAACTGAACCGCAAAGGTGACCATCCACGCTGGAAGATTAATACATTAAAGCATATCAATAAGCATTCATTTTTAACTGGAAACCATAGTTATATTATCCTAAGCAAAACAAGCCCTAAATGTCCTTCATCTCGTAGGAAGATGTCTATAAGAGATGTCAGTTCTTCCGAGTACAGAACACTCACGGGTTCATTCACATATTACCAATCTAACTTTAAAACACATTTGAAATAAAGCCAGAAAATGCTCTTGTCTAACAAGAGAGTTAGCAGGAGAAGTGTAATTAAATTTCAATGGTGGACTTGTATAACACTGTTATAATCAACCCAGGGGGTTTTTAGATGCAAACTTGTAACGGTCCGATGTTGACTGATTCTTTTCTCAGGCAACTTGCAACTTTCAATTTAAATTTGCTAGAGTAAATGTCCCTCTGAATTTAAAACGTTGCCTTTATCACTCTCCAAAATATGAAATAAGTAATATCAATTCGGCGTCAATAAGGGCCAAAATATTTGCCCCATGAGCAACTATTTATCAATAAACTGCGATTAAGTAGCGGTAGGTCGAGTTCAACCTGTTGACGAAGTTGGGAGATGATTACCTGGAAAACGTGTGTGTAAACACGACGTAGATCGGGTTATAGTAGTAGAGCCGTTCGCCTCCACCAAGATCTTGCATGCGATAACGTGTGTACGATCCACTTCCCATCACTCCGACAGATAACTCAGGTAACAGAGTGGGCTCATCCCATGAGTAGGGCACTTTAAAGATACAAGGGCTATTCAGTTAACGTACATTACACTCATTCACATTGGCAGCCATCGCGCGAGAGAGTATAAGTATAAAACATCTAAGAAAAACACCATTTTGATTGAGCCATTTTCGTGGTTAAATAAATAATAAAATAAAATAATGGTTCGCGATTGGCCTAATCTGTGAACTTTGAACACCCTTGTAATTCGATAGCAAAATTGCCCCTTAAACATCGTTTCAACTCTGCTTCTGCTATTTTCGTTTTTCTTTAACTTCTAAAGCTGAAAATGTCTAGCGTAAATCTACTGGCGTTCTATCATGCCGCTCTCTGAATGCCGCTCTCGATTTCTAGAGCGTGATAGTTGACGAGGACGCAGCCCAAGTCGACTATCACGCTATAGAAATCTCGAGCTCATAATCTAATTGTTAAATAGACTGCGACTTTATAGCAAGACGGAGAGTATTCAGCATACGGCTCATATCACCTGATTGTTTTGGCTGGAGAATGGTTCGTAATCTGTCTTCTGTTCCACACTGATAAAAAGTGATTGGCACCTGTCAAACACAATAAAAAAAGGTCAATAAACACACAAGGTTTCAGTCCTTTTGACAGCCACTTTCCACAAGTCTACATAACCGTATAACTATTAATCCAGGATTTAATTCACATACGAAATTATCAAATGGTAAAGCTAGCTTCCGGGTTCGATACCCGTCGAGGACTCAGATGTTTTTCAATCCTCGACGCTCATGACAATAGAATTTACATCGTACCTACCGGGTTTGGATGTACGAGGGCCAATTAAGCTTAGTTATGATACCAGAGTAAATATTGTGTCATGTTCAACGGCATCTGAGCCAAGAGTGACAACGTGTTTGTATGCTATTTCCTAAGCATTGTTCTTCAACAAATTATTACGCATTATTGCAAACCTCTGATAAGTTGTCAATCCTGAATGGTGGTGGAAGTTGTGAGGCGTCAGTAAACAGGACATGAAATGTAGCTCCTCTTAACGTCACCTCTACTCTGACAAACAACGAACAACCATTTATGCTCCTAAGGAGAGACATACGATTTCAAAACATTAAACCACAATGACTCGCTATAATCACACCAAGTTCGCGCACTTTGTGTTGCTTGCCATCAGTAAAGAAGCAAAAACATGACTTTCATTTTTTTACCGTTCAATGTGTTAACAATTATTGGATGAGGTTTTTGTAATATCCAGAATAACCAAGGTAGAGGGCCAAAGCCGAAGGCTGAGTCTGATAACCCTTACCGAGACCTCGATCATGACTTCTTGATTTGTCCGTAATCGGCGTGCGATCACGTGGGTGTCCAATTACAAGCATCCAATAACAACTTTTTGTAACTGGATGCATGCAATTTGATATCTACGTTATTCGCACGCCAATTACGCGCTCTTTAATGGCTTCCTTCTTGATATTTTCAACAAATCTCAAAACCTACGGAAAGCGCTAAAAGACTTTTTTAATTTCGAAATTTGTTATAGATACTATTACAGTAATTGTACCTCGTTTCGTTCAATTCAGGGAGAAATGGAGCTCGAAATTTCAAATCGGCCTCGCGCCCACTTTGAAATTACCCGCGCGATTACTCCCTGAATGGTACTCCACTCAGTCCAATTACTATTACATATCACATGAAAACCTTATCGTATTATGCACTATGAATCGTATCTTTGGGAATCGGCCACTGAAGTCTTTTGGAGAACTTTACATTGTTGTGAAGAAAAAAAAGACATAACTTCCATTCAGCTGTTAACATGAATGAAAGATATTTAGTGTTGTCACTCGTTGCTACAATATTGGTCTTTCACTAGATGTTTTATGATTATTTCCTTTTTCGAACTACCACTGCCTACCCATTTCACCACGAAGACTACCCCCCGCAACTTCCGAGAATATTAATATATATTTTTGCATCTCCATTATTCACTTTTTCTCGCTGGCCGAGAACCCCAATATGTTGGGTTCAAAATTCACGAGTCGAAAATTGCAAATTTTTCCTTTTAAAGAAACTGGAACTTTTCAATGTTAATATTTTAATAACTAGAGATACAATTGAAAATCCTTTTCTGTGCGAAAGAATACTACTAAAACAGTTTTAAACCTCGCTCTCGATTTTCACCAGGTTAGAATTTATTTGGCCTCCCATATCATCAAATACAACCTCATAGAAATGTCAAGCTCATAATCTAACTGTTCAATATCACTTTCCGAATCACGTTATACTCCAACTCTCGATAACGTATTTAAGTGCACACATTACTTAAAAATGGAAATGAAGTACAACAAGGACAGGGTCTTGTTTTGGTTCCAATACAACTCGCCGAATTACGTTATACTCCAATTCCCGATAACGTATTTAAGCGCAAATTTCGCTAATAAATTAAAATGAAATATTGCAGGGTCAGGTTTTTTTTGTTTTCATTTCGAATCCAACACGGACAATATAGAAAAAAATGGCATGATGTTATCAGCTGCAATGGAAACGTAAGTGAGCCTCTTTTGGAACTCATTTAACAATACTGCTAACAAAAGGGTCAATGAGCCTCGACCTAACACAACAAAATTCTACATATTAATTTTCCTTCTTGTTTGTTTACAATTCTCCATCACCGCATAAGCTACAAAACTTACAGGCACCTGAGAAAAAAAATGAAAATTACTGTCTCGCTGTAAGCTTTTGTTTCATACTTATTTTCTTTAAGAAAGAATATTTAGCTTTCCTCTTCAGTCTCCTTACAGGATAGCTGCCTGGCTGTCTTAAATACTTCCTTCCGAAGCTCGCGAAGACGCCAGCAATACAAAAACGGGTTGATGGACGAGTTCAAGAACACCGCGGTATTAGCAAATTCCCATTCAGTTTCCCAGTCTTTGAAGGAGAGTGCAGTAAGTCCCAATGAAACAAAGACTGGAAAATAGCATAATATCAAAGCTATGTAGAAGACGAAAGTGTTCAATGCACTTTTTCTCAAACGCGCAATATTCAAGTTTTTTGCGGCGTCAGAAGTTTGCGCTGCCTGTTGCTGAGCCTTAATTTGAAACTGATGCCGACGCACAATACGATAAATTCTGATGTAACAAAACGTGCACATTATGAGACAAATGATAGTAACGATGCTAACAAGAGAATTCTGTAAACGAAAACTCAAAAAATGAAGCCCTGCTATAAGTAAGCTAAATAACCATATAATTATCAAAGTATATTTAACACGGAGCTTAGTCACCAAAGAAGCATAGCTCATGTGATAGTGAAGGGCCAGGAACCTGTCCACAGTGATGGCTGTTATTGTCAAGAACGAAACTCCACATAAAGAATAACCCATTATCGTTGAAGCATGGTATAAGTCAAAGTCTTTCGTGAGTAGAAGAGCGCAATAAATCGGTTGAGCAATAAGACCAACAAGGATATCTGAAACAGCCAGACTGCACAGCATCATCATCTGCCTTGAACGAATCGAAGGCGTTCTTATTATGGCGGACAAGACCAAAGCGTTACTCACAATGGATACAAGTACCAGTGGAGCGTTGAGAACAAAGTTTATGATAATAAGTATACTTTCACGACGAGTCAGTGTCAGTTCATTTTCTGAATGATACTCTACCGATCCGTTGTTGTCTTCCTCGCTCTTGTTCATGGCCAACTCTTAACTACAAGTAAACGCGTTGTTCAACTGTTTGTTTTTCAAATAAAAATGACCAAACAATTCTTCTTTTCGTTTTCACTTCGCCAAAAAGCACAGAGTAAACCTAAACAACCGCGGAGTTGCCCAAAGCAACACTGTTACACAGTTTAGAGCATTTTGTAAAACCTCCTGTGGTTTTTAATTAACTTTGTAAAGCCATTGACGTTTTTCGCGAAAGGTGTTCAATCACCATTCACTGCTACACAAAATGCGACACCTGCTTATAGTGATATTGACGTTAAAACTCAAACAGCGTCTAATTGAACTACTGGTAATTTCCTCAAACAACGGCTATACGCAAAACAATCACTAATAACAATTCGGTCAGTTGCTGCTTTAAGCATTTAAGATCCCAAGAGGTGGAGGAGAAAAATAGCAGCGAATCAAAACAAGTCCGCTGTATTGCACTTATTACTGCTTTTGAAAGGAAATTGCAGCTTTGAATCGTTTTTGGAAAACACTTTAAAAAATTAAATAACCATATGAGGAAGTAGCAGATCCCATTAAAATAGTGCTCAATACACATATAGTGTAGAGCTGAGTATATGAATAATGACGAAGAGGCAAGATTTGCTGTTACTCCGAGTTTCGTGC
>Ga0126337_10001653_pt1 | contig 13664 bp, 11 predicted proteins | sample DipCmetagenome_FD_92527 | JGI IMG/M metagenome (GOLD analysis project Ga0126337, IMG submission 92527) | Coral microbial communities from La Bocana,Puerto Morelos, Mexico - Diploria C A metagenome | ecosystem: Host-associated > Invertebrates > Cnidaria > Coral | place: La Bocana,Puerto Morelos... | reverse complement strand
GTGATCTCGTCATTCATTTTATTGATGTGCGGTTTCTATTTCAATATGCCGTCGGGCTCGGACTGCGCGGTTGCCATTCCAACGTCCGGCTCGGGCGGTCTCGTTCGGCCCGACTAATTACGAGTGAGTGAGTGAGTGAGTGACACATTTGCATATCGGAGTCCACACAACAAACTTCGTTTCAACGCTTCGCGTTTTCCACTCGTTTAAAAAACGAATTGAAGACTAGAGTGCAAAAGTCGACACCCTATTTATGACCGAAATGCCGGCAAAATGGCTTCAATCGATACCCAATTAATGACCAAAACGGCTGAAAAACCGTAGCCTTTGGGCCGCACATACCTATATTGCCCATATAAGGGAGTACCCCCCCGGGCTTTTATTGCCTTCTTCGGTCGTGCAAAACTTTCATATAAGGTTGACTCTGTAGGGCGACTTGACTATTTGAATCACTGCATCATCGAAGCACAGAGCGCCAAACACGTTGTAGTACAACCATACCTGGTACTCAATCGTAACCGCAAAATAAACGTAACCGGGTTTTTCATCATGCTGGGTTCTGCGTGGTGAGCTTTGCAATTCTATGTTTCTATACTATATTTCAATACAGATTCGAAAGACAACAAGGCATTGAGGCAAGTCCTTTTTATTGCAAAAACATCAAAATTTCAGCTACAATGTCGATTAGCGTTTTTCCCCATACAAACCTCAATAAATTCAAACCGTTGTAACACAACGCGACCACATGCTGCCAGGCGAAGGTCACGTTTCGCGTAGCCAAACTCGTCGTTATGTATTAATAGATGTCGGCGGTAAATCGTTTCGCTTACCTTTGCATTTAGATTTCAAAAAATAAATAACTCCTCGAATTGTGAGCCTGGCCGCCTGTGTTTATAACGGACTATGCTTCGAGTGACTGATCACCACGTACCGTTAATTAAAATGAGTCTTTTGCATGGATGCATACACATCTATTGATGTGAAGAGTTTAATGTGTGATATTTATAACTAAATTACCCTTTACCTGATTATCGTAGTGAAAGGTGACAGAACACACCGCATGTTGACCTCGTCTCTGTTAGACAGTCACCCGTGACCGGCTGCGTGTCCAAGTGCTTTATGACATCCCTTCCATCAGTCACGAGAAAGGTTTAATTTCCATTTCAAAGAAATACCTGAGTCATTGCCCAATGAAGCTTAGATTAATGAAAATACGAACTAAATGCTTCTTTAATTGCTTTTACTGATTTCAAGACATTTTTGAAGTTACCTCACTTTTTCTCTTATATGCTTATTGCGTGGTGAGCACCACGTACCGACACCACCAGCGCATGTACGAACACTCAGTCACAGGCCACCCAGGCTCACAAGAGGTATTTACGTTGAGCGAAACGATTTACCGCCGGCATTTATTATTACGCCAAACCTGACCTTTGCCTGGAAGCATATGGTCGTGTTGTGTTACATAGGTTTTAAAAATTTGTATAGGGAAAAACGGTAATCGACACTATAGGTGAAATTTTGATATTTTTGCAATAAAAATGACTTTCTTCAATGCCTTGTTATCTTTTCTATTGTCAAATCGCTCCGAGGCCTTTTCAGCGAGTTCTCGGTTTTTGGTTTTCCTCTGGTAAGAAAGAGTAAAGGCTACATACTCGAATCTGGACTGAACCCCGCTCGAAAGGAAAGAAAAGCCGCTGAAAGCCGCCCTAATTTCCTGTCGTTATTTTGCTGGGGAAATGATTTCTAAGGTACAGTCGCCAGGTCAGGTCACGGCGGCAACCATCGCGTGCAACGAAACAATAGTCTAAGAATGGCCTACGTTCCCAACGCCAAGGGTGTTGTTATTATTTGGACGCACAAACCAAACTGCACAAATGAATATCAAAGCTCTGAGAAGAGTTTTTTATTGTGTTATAGTAAAATATTCACCCGTGTTTTGCTGTTTGTGTGAGTGTAATTTAGCGAATGGTTAATGTTGGCCCCGTAAGAGACAACACCGAGTGTTGTTAATGTCTAATTACTAAGCCAGTTTGAGACAAAAGGTTTCTTAACCTGATATGCGTGGAAACGGAAGTTTTAGTCCCAATCAGCACTAAATAGAAACAATGCCTTTGTGTTATAAACGATCATTTGCCTGTCAATTATCCATGTGCCCAAAATATCAAGCCGCACTAGTGACCAAAGGTTGCAACGTATGCTCACTTTCCAAACAAAACAAAATCGAGTTCAAAGATAGCCGGCGCATATCCACGAACACTGTGGGCGATCTTTCTCACAAACGTAATTTCGCGATTTTAAAAGGTATATATTTCGCAGTAGTAAATTTTCCGCGATTTGCCACTGATAAGGTGCCCTAAATAGCGAGGCTTAAGATTATCCGGAAACGAGAAAAATGTAGTTGACGAGATAAAGGAAGAAAAAAGAGCGTTTTTATGGTTTGTTATATAAAATCCCGCGTATAAAATCCTACAGCCTGAAATTTGCCATTTAATGAAGAAGCCGTCTAACTGTTGATGTGTCTTCAGGAATCAATCTCCTTCTGGTTTGCTGGATTAGCAGTCGTATGAAGGATTAGTGAGACACTTGAGATGGAACCCTGAACCTGTTACACATCAGAAGTTAATAAAACGAGATGAGATCATACGAGATATGTTATGAGATTTTTTGAACAAGATATCTTGAAATTATTTTGCAGATGAAGATGGGTTAATGTTAGCACTGTCAGCTTGGAAATATTTATACTTTTGGAAACACTGAATATCAGATGCTGATGCCACTGCATGTGAATATTTATAAAACAGAACACTTAGTTTTACATTTGGAACCAATGGTTTTACATTCGAGGTATCAGGGTCCTTAATCAACGTACTTCTTTTAAATTGGTTAGGAAGCAAAAGTCGAGCTTACTCCTGCTTGATTCTTTGGATTGTGCTGTCGTGACCTTTTCTGATTGAGAGATGTAATGCTCAACTACGCGATGAAACAAGTCGGCAGTTGCAAACCGAATACCCAACATCGCTTGCATCTAACAAGCCACACTGAAGTAAATGTTGGTTGATCGATGGAAGCTGTTTCACAAATGATCTTCGATTTTCCAACCCTGTTGAAGACTGGGAACTCTACCAGTCTTCACTAGCACTAGTTTATGCACGGCATATTGAGGCAGTATTAGCATGACTATTCAGACTATTCGTGCATGACATCTTGACGATATCGGTGAATTGTTGTTTCATATTTTCTCTTTTTTTTAAATTTAAAGTGTTTTCCACAAGCCTAATTAACACACCGGTAACGGCACTTCACCGATCAGGAGGTACACTTTGGCCAACATGGGATTTCACATCCCTTATATGATGGAGTTACAAGTCAGTCATGCAGTCAGTCAGTCAGTTAGTTAGTTTAAATTTTTAAAGTTGAGTTCTATTCGATATGTGTCAAGAAAGATCAAAAAGAAAAAAGATGTAAATCCCCCAATAACGTTCAGACAGGGACTTCGTGATCGTTCGGCACATTATAATTGCAGATTTTGTTTTAATTCAGTCCTTCGTCTCTCTCTGTAGGATAGTGAATACAGTAAAAAATCCCGGCGGGTACAGGAACCTGAAGTTTTCTAGGTCAGGCTGAATAGGTTGTTATATTTTTGACGAATAAGATGAAATCAGCCGAAATGAGAAATTGGTTTCTTAAAAAGTGGTTCTTATTTTTTTGTGAGAGGAACAGGTCATGAAATTTACAAATACAGATTTAAAACAAAGTATGCTGTATAATTTACGAGATTTCAGACATTCGATTAATGCAATAAAATGGTTACGAAACAGTGACTTAGAATAAAAAAAAACAGCAGTAAACGTCACTTTTATACAAAGTCCGAAACAGTTTCATGAAAATAAATCTTGCCGTATCTGTATGTAAGCTGTATCACTGCCAAGCCTTCAGTCTCTGCTAGGCTGCATTGGTTCTTATGAAAATGGTGACTACGCCTTGTATAAGACGGGGAGGACAGCACTGCGAAGGGAAACAATTGTTCCTGATATAAAGAGCAAATAACTGAATCATACAGAATTCAAAATTGTATGATCAAGTGGTACTGACAAAATCGTTACTCTCCATGCAGGTCACAAGACTGCCAATGGTTTACTTTTTCTGAGGGCATTCAAACTTAGATCTGCTGACCAAACAAAGGACAAAAAGAACCAAATGCGCTTGACAATTCGTATTATTAGAGAACAGCCATTTGTCGACGATAAAAGATTTGCGACTCAAGGGTCAGGACAGCACTAAAACCTCTTGGAGGTAGAACCAAGTAAAAAATGTTGTCGCAAAACAGTCGATAAATCACATCTCTATTGTCAGACTATTGACTTACTCACTTCAGAAGTCTGCTTTCACGAATAATGGGCAATTTACATGTTGACACAGTAACTGAAACTTCGGTCAAGCAGCCACCGGAAGTCACGTAACTGGAGTACAGTTTAGAGGGCAACGCAGCGCCTAGTAGAAAGAAAAACTGGCTGATTTGTACTGCAGATAATTTTTAAAACCCGGCCGTGACGGGATGAATTGTTATGGGAAGACCTTAAGATTATGCCTTATTCTGAGAGGGTTTAGAAAGTGTAATGTGGACAAACACAACAGAAGCAAAGCTTCTCCAGTGATAAAATTAGTTCGTTTCACGCCAGGAAGGTTCACAAACGTCCGAATAATTTGTCTGTATTTCACCTGCTCATTACTATTCTTAGAAACCTGAGCTATAAAAGAAAACCTTACAAAGCTGATGGGAGGTCGAGAACCCGAAAGAAACAATTTATTGCCTTTAGTACTCAATCAATTAATATTTAAACATAAACATACTGTATTTATTAAAGCTGAGAGTAATTTTGCATGGAAGGCGCCGGTCAAGAAGTAAAAATACATGTCAGTGAACCACTAATTTCAATGAGGGAGAACAGCATTTTATTTCAAAAAGCGTATCGTCAATTTAGAAGTGCGTGGGCGCTTGTGTTTGGGTTCGCCAGTGATTCGGTCGGCTAATTTTCGCTTCAAGGATAATTAAATCTGCAGGTCACGCAATCAAAAGTTTTTTAAAACACCTTGCACTTAGCGGAAAACGTTAAGCCACTGCGTGCTGTTAAAATTTTTAATGATCTATAAAGCAAAAAGTCCCTTTTGATATGAGCGTTTTGAGTAAGCCTAGAAAATAATAACAGGTCTATATAATTTCGGTTGTTTTTGTCTTTCACACCATTTCTGTTTAAAATAAGTTTCAGGGCAAACAAGCCCGTAATAAACGAAAGTCTTACCTTTCAGTACAAATACGCGCACCTTCAAATTTCCCGAGGTTGATCAATACAGCTATGTTCTGGTTGTGGCGATATTTCAGATCAAAATAATTTGCTTTTTACTGGAGCTAAAGAATCTATTAACACGTACCGAGTCACCTAAATATAGCAACAAAAATTAGAAAAGATGAAACACTTTCTTTTGTATAAAACCTTTCCTATTAAGCGTTACATGTGGCTGGGTAGCGTGTTCGTGTCAATGTTTCGCAATAACTAATTTCCGAGACGAAACGAGAGGTTCGCGAACTTTCTGTATTGTAATCGGAGGTCGAAGATAGAACGAGATCTATTTCGGGAACCAATCGGTGTTTGCGAAGTAGACCCGAAGGTTACATGACCTTCTCGAGAATTCGGCGTGACAGGAACGACTGCTGAAGCGAGTCGTTAATGGTTCGAGGCTTTTCTTTTTCACCTATCGACTATCAACCTACTCTATATGAACCCCCATTGTATACTTGACAAAGAATTAATAGTTGTTTCAAACTAAAGGTAACTATAAGGTAAATGTGGGCCGTACTGAACCTCTTCATTTGAGTTGACATACGCTCCGTTGATGAGTTGCTCTTGATCGCTACAGCGTGACCACTCTTCAATTTAGCCTGGGGGAAAGTGTTAGAATAGAATAACGGTGCGCATTGAGCATTGCATACGAAAACTCGCTCCAGCCAGATTAAAGCGGACTCGGCACCTGACTCTTGAGCCGCAAGGATCCACGCAACCCACGTCTGACAATCTGAACACTGACACGCAATCAGGAAGACAAGGCGAGTTTTCTTAAACTGCCAAACCTAACAGGAGTTAGTTCACCACACAGTATTTAGTTTGGACTGTCTTACAAAGAGGCGATCCTTATGCGTATCCGTATGGCTTATGCGAATTATGATGATTTGGTACGAGTGACGGAGAGTTTGACGCATCCGAACTCCTACCAAGCCGAGGGAAATCCTTTAACGGCGGGGATCTATTCGCTACTCATTCCTAACAGCGAAGATGAGCTACAACAGGTTAGTGACGATCCTTCAAAAGTAACTTGCTGATCTTAGTTGTGCTGATTGATAAAAGGTCGCATTCCCGAAACGCTGGCTTCGAAATTAAAATACAATTCAACTAAAAGAAAAAAAGGTTATTGTCACGCTGCGATGATGCTCGCCATTTCACGATTTAGTAATGCTTGTAAATACTCAACGGGGACTGTGATAGGAAGTAAATTAGATAATGCCAAAAATTTCTTCTAACTATTTTAGATTCATAAAACATTTAAAAGAAGCTTTATTAGTTAAGGTTATTTCCAAGACTCGTCACCTCCCTCAGGGAGTCCAAATAAAAGGTTATTTATATATCCATGTGAAAGTATATAAATCTCAACATCAAAACAATAAATAAAGATATATATAGTTTCTGAATTTTTCACCTAGTCGAAGTCAAGTTAAACTAAACCCGTCAATGTGAAAAATGGCAATAGGGACTGCAGTTGTAAAAGGCTACAAGGTCTGAGTAGATTCTTTAACTGCGCTGTTAAAATGTCTACCAGACTGCCCATATCACAACCTCGATCAATCACAGAATAAAACCAAGGACCTCAGACTCTGCTGCTGTGGAGCCGGGTTGTTATCTTGATTTCAATTGATCATTGAAGTTCAAATGGTTAAGCACATAGTGACAAACCTTGACTAAACGTTTCTTTTTGGTAGACACTTACTGAAATGGACAGCTACCTGTGTTCCACCGCTCCGGAAACTCCGCTGGAATCACCGCCGAATGCAGACCTTCCGCAACTAAAGTTCGAAGAAGGGGTAAAAAGAGACTGTCGCTTTCCTGAACCCCTGGCCAGTGTATCTAACGCTGTACAAGCAGCATCTGTACCTCCTCGTAACTTAAAGCTCGAGTGGCCTCAAGTAACTCTTCAAACCTCGACAACCACTAGCACTACATCGAGCGACCCGAACGCGTTTAGTTTCAATACACAACAAGCCTTTCCAACGGCATTCTCTGGCAGTGAACTGGAACTCAGCCACGCGTTTCATTGCGATTTTCCCGGTTGTAAAAAACGTTACACGAAGAGCTCGCATCTTGGGACTCACAGACGCATTCATACCGGAGAAAAGCCCTTCCTGTGTCCGTGGGAAGATTGTGGGTGGTGTTTCCGCAGATCGGACGAACTTAAGCGGCACTATCGACGGCACACTGGAGAAAAACCGTACGTGTGTCCTCTTTGTGGAAGGTCTTTTAGCCGTTCGGATCACCGATCTTCCCACATAAAGAAAATACATCCGCTAATGTAGGAAACTGCAATAAATTGTACAAAGTGCTCAGTTGTTCAGGTACGCGACCCATTCCACAACATGGAGGAATAACAATTTGTATGAAATTATGATTATTTAGTTGTAAGGAGAATGAAAGTCGTTCAGTTGCATGGAACAGCGTTATTTAACAAAATTGTTAAATATATAGTAACTAATTGTAAATACACTCTTATCGTAAGCCATGTAGGGAGTTTTTCACATTATTGTATTGAAGTGAAACATTTATTTGCTCGAGGAAACTCGCACCTCTTAGGACTTCATTCAAACATTGGTATAAGGTTGGAAGACATTTTACTGATTTATTATGATGATAATTTAAATGGCCACAAGTCTACGAGCAGACATAGAGAATAGCAACTCAGTGCCGTGATAAAAGAAGCAACAACAACAATTTTTAACCGCCAGCAGGTTAATGATGACTTATTGCTGTAATTAACATATTATAAATTTCTCTGAAGGAGGGGGCTGGCTCCCAGTGTTATGGTATTGAGTAGTAAACCAGTGGAATTGTAAACTTGTGTTTCACTGCTTTTCACAATCTGAAAAGACTTCTTGAGGCTGATGAGAAAAACGTGGACTAAGCCAATGCCTATATGTCGAGATATAGACAAAGACGGGTAAGCTAATAGTGTGGAGCTGTACAAGTGCTGAACCCTAACAATAATTTCAGTTGTGAAAGAGCTTTGGTAAATACGTCCTTGTAATCGAAGAGACACTACTCTGAAATTATCGCCATTTAACACACTGTCATCTATTTTCTGTGTTTAGTTGAAAGCCAATCGTTCAACTAGATTCTTTGCGGCTGTCTTTAATTTCACTTCTAAAAAATCATACATTAATATATCGTGGCTGAAAATTACAAAGATGCTCTTGTTTATGAATCTGCCCTGCTTAAGAGGTTGGCACCTGCACAATCGCCATTATAGTCTCACTTTGATGGGAAAGTACAAAGCTATTATCATCATTTTTGAATTCACATCAATGAAGTTATACTCATCAAAATCAAGTTGGTGATTTGCATTTGAACCATATTTTACTAAAGCACAACCAACAACTGGATTCTTGACAACATGTGCTTGACAACATGAACAGTCAAGGGTGCCACATTCAGTATCATTTGTACGTCTGTATGTTATGGGCAAAAATCTGACCTGGTTTCTTGAATCACAAGAACGTTCGTGTTTTCACTGCACCGTGTTTATTAAGTTCCTTTCTGTCTATCTTTTTCTGTTCCTTTGCAAATTAAACATTGGTGGGGTAGTTTAAAGCTAAAGGCAAGATCCTTAGTAACAAGCGAGAAAAGTATTTTGGCAACACGCGCCTGAAGCACATCCGAATAATAACTTGATGTGAACACTGCCACGAAAACTGAGTTCAAGATAACGTCTTGATTATCTGGTTTGTTAGATCGATCAATAAATATGTAATAAGACATTGAGACGAAACGGAGAATAAGAAATCATCTCTGTGGCTGCTAATTTAAGCTGACAAATCCGTGAAATTATTCCATTAAGTTATAAAGAGAGCAGAGGCATTTCTGGCTAACAGCTGTAATAGATAGAAAGCATTGAGGCTAAAATAGTCCTCTCTCGGTATTTGTTTTGACATTTCCGATTATTTTGAGCAAATTTATGAGGCTTCTTAGTTTCATTTTTGCTCACAACTCTTTCCAAAAGGTCGATTCGTTTCATTATTTAAGACTTTGCCAGCGGTTTACGTTCAAAGTAAACACATTTAAAAGGCTCAGTAGGGCCCAGGTTCTCGGCGAACAAGATGGCGGACTTTTTTGCTAACTTCTAAGAATGCCCTTGGAAGCACAAGAACGTGAAGAGTTTTGTGTCTTAAGGAAGCCGCAGTCAATTTTAAAAAAGTAAAGTGTTGGCAGGAGTTTTAAGCTGTTTTTCAGCCGTCATTTTATAGTTGTCTTTTCAGCTACGCTGTACCAGTTTGCGGCCTCAAATTTTAAACTAATTCTTTCAAGAATGAATCAGTTCATATTTGCGGTATTAGGAACGACGAGAAGAATCCATAGTAGAGACGATTATTGATTATTATGCTACCGACAAAAGCACGGCTTTGTACTGATGAGCGTGGGTTGCCGCATACTATTGTAAACACTTGGAAAATGCTATTGTTGAAACAAATGGTGCAGCACGTGATTACTGGTACCATCGCAAAGAATTTGTGAGCAAAGTTCACACCACTTAATGGAAATACCTAGCACAAAGAGAACGGAAGGAAATTTATTATCTTTTAAAAAGCGTAAAGATTGGTGGCCTATTAGCCTTCCTTAGCAGGTATTAATCGACTGCGGTGGCCCACGCAGTCTTAATATTGAAAAGTGTCCACCCTATGTCCACGCCCTGTGCAAAAGATAAAAGTGCTAGACATCCTGTCTTGCTACCAACTGTTTACTTAACCATTAACCTTTTACGCCTCCTCATGAGTCGTACTCACTACCAGGTTCTACACGCGTAAACTTCAGAAAAAATCAAGTTATTAAGGTTTACATTAAATCACACTTTTTTGGACTGATAACAACGACTCCACACATCAGTTGGTATAGCAAATGGATATGTCTCAAAACTTGTCCTACGACAACAACCTCTTCTTGCATTACGACGAGAGCAGCCCCCGCTCTCATACAACCATTTGATAATTGCATAGCGCCCAACTGCACACGGGTATACATGCCACTTTGATTCCCCAAAAGAAAATAATGCAGGATGATTTTGTTTGAATAATGATTTTTTTGGCATCCGGAATTTTTTTTGGCAAGTCGCTAATGTGTCGTAGGGCGGATAGGAAATAATGGGGTGCTTACCCATCTACCCCTGCATTTTCCTGAACCCTCATTATGTAATTTATCTCCTATTTCAATCCCTAAATCGTTTGTTTGTTTCGTGTTGCATTCGCCTCGGGACACACATGTTTGTTGATAATCCTTGTTTGTTGTGTGCAGGTGAGTGAGTGGTCTAACAAGGTTATAGGATGTACAAAATGTAATGTATCTGAATATCTGAATGCAATATTTTAACCTTGTTTACACTCAGCTACATAAAGGTTTGGGAGTGAAGCACTATCAATTGACAACACCGGTAAATAAAATACCACGGCTAATATAGAGCACAAAGTATTTAACGCGATAACACGCTTCTAATTTACATTTGGTATATAATTTATCGACTATGGTGTGCACAAATCGCTCCTGTATAATAAATTGTCTACCAAGCGCATAAGAATTATCCGGTACCAATTAAAGTAATTTTTCAGCTGTGAAAATTTCGGTTGTAAGTTTCGAGTATTGATTATGATGTGCCAAAGCTAGATGTCAAAAGCTGTTCAGCTGATATTTTGTGCATGCTGTTTACTAAGATTTACTCAACCAACGATCATGCTCACCGGCTTCTTTCAAAAGTTGTAGCCATACAATAAAACTTGTTTACAATATAAAGCACCCACTACGTGGGAATATAGTGTAAGCTATATGGTTTAGCTTAAATAAAACTGCACTAGCTTCTTTACATGTGTGCAACAAAGAAGAATAAATACACAAATATAAGAAATATATGTAGTAAAATATATAAACCTGTAAAGACATCACAGAAAGCTATTTACAGGATAAGAAACCCATTGGTGAATACTCTTTTGTGTTAAGTATTGACTCACTTTTTTTTTTGTAAGTTTACCCGGGTTAAATCCCATGGTCACGTACCTAACTTTAAGAATGTTTGCTTGGTTAATTTCTCACTTACTTAGTCCAAATTGTTTGTTTACTTGATGACTTCGTCAATACCTGAACTACTATATGCTTGTTTACTTTTTCACACTTATACCTTCCAATTCCTTCCTTTCAGGAAAAATCAACCCCGGATATCTACTGACAAACTTTACATTCTTGGTCTGAGAAATCTTGAATTGAAAAATCTAACTTCCTGTTAAAGACACACAATTTAATAAAACAAAAACTGTTCAGTTTTCTGTTCACTTGTTTTCCTTCACAGTCACTTAGCTACTAGTTTGCTGTATGTTTGTTTCCTTTTACTTATATACCTGTTTTTTTGTTTGTTCATTTTAGTCACTCACCTAACTACCTGTTCGCTTTCTTGCTTACTTTCTCCGCAACTAATATCTATTGTTAATTTACTTTCTTACCGCCATGACTCACTCAGCCACTCATTTAATTACTTAAGTAACCACTTGGCTGTTTACTTTTACTTTACTTTGACATTCACTCACTTACCTACCTCTCTGATAATTCGCTTATGTACTCATTTACTTACCTACTGATACCTACCTCCTTGCCAGCTTTCATATATTTTTTTTTTTGAGTTCTCCTTTGGCTTATCTTCTTAACATTATTTATTTGCTTACTAGCGTTTTTTCTTTCTCATTCACGTACCACCTTGTTTGTTTGCTTGTTAGTTAATTGTTTCAAATATTTGTTTTATTTCCTTGCTTTCTCTCTATCTATTTGCTTGCCTCCTTGCTTCCTTCCTTACCACTTTATCACTCACTTACCCAATCATTTGTTGATTTGCTAGTGTCCTTTCTTGTCTACTTGTTTGTTTGTTGTTTACTTTCTTCTTACTTGCCTTCTTGTTTGTTGTTACTTTCCTTGTTTATTTGACTTCTTGTTTGTTTGTTGTTTACTCTCTTCTTACTTGCCTTCTTGTTTGTTGTTTACTTTCTTCTTACTTGCCTTCTTGTTTGTTTGTTGTTACTTTCCTTGTTTACTTGCCTTCTTGTTTGTTTGTTGTTACTTTCCTTGTTTATTTGACTTCTTGTTTGTTTGTTGTTTACTCTCTTCTTACTTGCCTTCTTGTTCGTTGTTTACTTTCTTCTTACTTGCCTTCTTGTTTGTTTGTTGTTACTTTCCTTGTTTACTTGCCTTCTTGTTTGTTTGTTGTCACTTTCCTTGTTTATTTGACTTCTTGTTTGTTTGTTGTTTACTTTCTTCTTACTTGCCTTCTTGTTTGTTGTTTACTTTCCTTGTTTATTTGACTTCTTGTTTGTTTGTTGTTTACTTTCTTCTTACTTGCCTTCTTGTTTGTTGTTTACTTTCTTCTTACTTGCCTTCTTGTTTGTTTGTTGTTACTTTCCTTGTTTACTTGCCTTCTTGTTTGTTGTTTACTTTCTTCTTACTTGCCTACTGCTTCTTACTTGCTTACATGTCGCCTTGTTGTGTCTTGCTTGTCTCAGATTGTGGTCTGGATAATAACAAACGTACACAATTTTACCGGCTCCCATACTCCTTCACAAAATCAACACCGTTGTTGGTGATTGAAAAGAACCCAACATTGACTACACCAAGAAGTGAAGATAACAGTGTGCAGTAACACTGGCTACACAACTTGAAATTCAGACCCATCCAGGAGGATCCAGCAGAAACTTAAATTCAAGACTAAAATGTTTATAGATCGTGAGTGCGACTGGTCGATGAGTATTGCTATTTACTGCGGGAATCCTTTCCGGTGCTTCTCGAGAAATCATTTACACGTTTTTCCTTTTTCCCAGTAATAGGTTTCCACGGACAAGAAATCAAGCTTTTACTAGCAAATGACATGAAGTTTTTTTAATATCCATTTGTAACATGTTTTGTATTGTTATGTGCAAAAAATATTTTGGATTCATTTTGACAGCGTTGCCATTTCTAGAACGGAACAAATGGCCTTCCGGAATAAGCAATCAGGGACGAAAATATTTGAGTAGATTAGAGAAGGCTGTATCCACTCTTCGTCAGAATCTCAGTGGAGGTTATTGTCGATAGGCGGTTGGATAAATAGCCAGTGTCAGAACGCTAATAAGGTATGGAGTTGGAACGACAACGAAACTGCAAGGACCAAATTTCAATCCCAATTTGACTAGGCTTGCGATTACTCGCATATCATATATTTATCTTATTAGACGTTTTAGTGTGTAGTATCGCTGTATATTTTTACGAGTCAAAATACAAATGATGAGTAAAAATTTACAGCGATACTACACACTAAAATGTCTAATAAGAGATTTATTATCC
>Ga0126337_10001652_pt1 | contig 13665 bp, 6 predicted proteins | sample DipCmetagenome_FD_92527 | JGI IMG/M metagenome (GOLD analysis project Ga0126337, IMG submission 92527) | Coral microbial communities from La Bocana,Puerto Morelos, Mexico - Diploria C A metagenome | ecosystem: Host-associated > Invertebrates > Cnidaria > Coral | place: La Bocana,Puerto Morelos... | reverse complement strand
TCTCAAAACTTTCCGCCATTTTAAAATGCAGAAAGAAAAACTTTGTGGTTATGACGTCAATCCTGTATCTGTCCTTTAATAGATCTTCGGCAAGAACCAATCAAAATGCGAGAATAACTTGGGATATTGTATAATAGTTTTTCGACACTCAGATGAAAATCGCTCTAGACAAACATTTAATTATTAAATAACTCAGTAGAAAGTCTTCCTGTATGACTGCTATGTATGAAATAATCTTTTTTTAAAAAAAAATTTACACTTTTTTGAAATTTGTACTTAAGTTCATCTGGGCACTGAAGTGGATTGATACTTATTATACTATTAAATACTGCATTATTAAATACGCCTAATACGATAATTGCCTGGTACGCGTTTTCTCTCTCTGAAAAGTTTGCGTTTCAAAGCAAGGGGAAAAATATCTGTAATATGCCCGAAGTTTACCAAGTTTGCCGTCTCATTCAAATTAGTGATCAAATTTAATGATCTTATGCGTACCTAACCAACTAAGAGAACTTAAATAGGCAAAGCAAAGCAATGGAGCTCAGGTAAGTATTTGGTATAACAGCTTCAATACTTTTAGAACTGAATTTCATGACATTTTCTAGGCTTTTGAACAGTCAGTGCCACAAACTTACTAAAGTAAAGATGAAGAAACATAGCACAAAGTTTTTTTTTTTCATTTTTACATTATTATTTTTATTTGCTACTCTCTTCCTCCCCTGCGGGAGAAAAAAGAAATAATTAAAACAAAAAAAAGAAATCTCTGCGAGTTTGTTGATTGTGCGGTTGCTCCCTAGTTAAAAAATATGAAATTTACAAACATAAATAAAATAAATAAATAAATATATAAATAAATAAATAAATAAATAAATAAACGCTGTTAAATAGATATATTCCTGAGAGTTAACAGAAAGTCAGGGAATCAACGTAAATCTGAAAAATCCACAATTGATTCTGAAAATTTAACATATTCCTATCTTTTGGTTTGTTGAATACAAAATGTATTGAATTATACAATATAAGTGTAGTGCGTGATAGGTTTCTAGTATTTATAAGGAACCCCAAGACTGGGAAAGTAAGATTGTACTTTGTAAAGAAATAGTAATAGTAATTTTTTTGGAGAACAATGGCTGCCCAAAGTTTGTAGTTTCCAGGCTTTTCTGGTAATTTCTGTGAGGAAAATAACCGAGGGTTGAGCTCACAAAATATCAGATTCAATTCAATTTTATTTATATAACCATGTCTTTGATGACAACAACTTAATTGTACACCCTAAGTTAACAGATTATATCAATTGGGGATTACTGAAAAGGAACTGGGACACAAGCCATAGTTTCTCTTTCCAAATCATCACGGTGAATTTACATCTCACAGAAAATTTTGGCAATACGTATTTTACGTTTATGAATTAGGTAACTGATAACAGGAAAGCAACTGTTACGAGAAGCGTACGCTGAATTCATTTCCGTAAAGGAAAAACAATTTTAAATAAGTTATTTTCCGTTGGTTAATAATACTGCAATAGCATTGTCTGAAAACACTTGAATTGAGAAAACTCCAAATGCCGGTCGTCTTGATTTTCTGTTTTTCGTCCTTTCGTCTCATTTCCTTTCTATCATCTGCTTCTTTTAGCATTCCCGTGCTTTTAAATATATGTCTGATCCGCTGCCAATAACAGTTGATTTCTCTTATATCAAATCTAATTAATTTATTTTCATGACAGCTTACGCAGAAATGAGCACAGTTTATCGTTAATTCGGTATTTTCATCCCGAAAATTACGAGAAATGCTGAAGAGAGCTTGATGGCTAAGTTCCCCGCTTGGTCCAAAGGAGACAAAGACAATCTGCGTTAAACGCAGTTTTAACACGCAGAAAAGTTTCTATTATCGTTTCTCGGAGAAAAGCAGGACTTTAAAAATAAATGTGTCAATAGATACAAACCTTTGATTGCCGCGGATTTGCAGATCTTCTCGGTCTTGGCCCTGTTCTTGAAAGTGCGTTGCTTTAGATTCAGATACAATTTATGGATTATTTCAGACGCCTGTAATACTGTGTATACATTATTTAACAGGATACCGCGGTTAGAAAACATATAACAAAGGCAAAATAAGTCTTTCTGCGATAAAAGACTTTGGCCAATTACGACATGTTATCCCATGGTTAATTGTTTCGCTGGCTATTAAGGGTTTCAGTTCAAACAAATAAGCTAATGGCTACTTATCATTACAAAATCGCTTAAGATCCACTCATGTTTAATTTGATTGCTAAGTAGGGTGCTTTGTCGATAAAACAACAAGGAATTAGTTCTGGTAAATTCTCGATGTGGACCGTGTTTATGTTGTCGTGTAGAGTGAACAGTTACTAAAGTATTTATAACGAACTGCCTAGAAAAATAAGTTTCAAGGTGTTTACGAAGTGGATTTGACGTTATTTCTGATTGAAACAGACCTGGTAGGCTGTTCGGTTTAAACTAAAGCGCTCTTTCTAAACATTTGTTGCGACCGCGTAACATATCTGCGGCCTACTTTTCGCTAAAACGATATAACTTGACTGGGAGTCCCTTACATAGTTAGTTGACTTCTGTGAAACTGTTATCACTACGTCTTTGCAAAATAAACTCTTTGCGACAGACGTGCAGATTTGATAAAGTCTCATTTCGAATGGTAACAATTCCTTAATTTCTCTTTGTTTTAATCCGTTTCCAACAAACCAATGTTAGTGATATGCATATGTTCATATGATGTGCTACAATTTTTCTTTTCTGTCTCGGTATCAATACGAACAGATTTGTATTTAAAGAGATTCGTGATTCACCGCAATTGTACACTCTGCTAATGTTTCCTTATCATGTCGGTCAATGCTATCACAAGCCGGCAACGCATCTTTAATTCAAATGGGATCTTGTGGCTGCACATGAGCAGAGATATCTTTTATCTATAGTTTATCAATTAAAACAGATATTGATGACAAAAACTTGGTATGTTACTGGATACAGTCGAATCTTTTGGCAAAACGTTCACTGATAAATTATTTGTTTGCTTCGATCTGTCGTAGCTGAAGAATGATAAAGGTTACCTCCGTGCCTTTGTTTTAATTTGAGCGAATAAATAAAAAGAAAACATTGTAATGGCGACAGAAACACTGTGTGATGACGTCATAGCAGCTTGCGCACCCCCGCCAAGGTCAGTTTCGAATTCACTTTACGTTCAAAATATAGAAAAAATAAATAAACCATTTTTTCTCGACTCCGAAGCTAATGAATAAGTATGATTCAACAAATAATTTATAGATCTTTTCATTTATTTATAGTTCAATGATCATATTCCTTCAAACTGTAGTGATTACTCCAAAAATGGGGATATACACAACTACTATACGCAATCAGCTTCAATACGTTTTTTCTTATTAATGTAAACCTAATGGAAGGTTTCAAGAATGCCTATTCACTCACAGAGGACTAATAATGAAAAATAGTCCTGTGTATTTTAAGTTGAAACACAGAACATTGTATAGCTTGGCAGAGGGTTTAAGAAACAAATTTCTACAAGATAACTAGACTGGTAAATATATGTTAAAACATCTGGATTTCAACTAAAGACCATATCGTGCTTAAGTTCGCCAGCACTTAACATTGCATTTGATATATTGTTAGGTCTTTTGACGTAGGATCCTCTTTGTAAAGCCCAGTAGGAGCTTGATAAGACCTCCTGTCCTCGTCTAAACATTAATGTAAACAGTCTATGTGTACTGTAATGGGTGCAATAAATTAAATTTGAACTATGAAGGACCACGAAAGCAAAAAAATTAATTTATTTTTTTGTAGCGCATGGTGGTAAGTACGACAATATTTAATAATCTATATATGTTTCTACCATTTTTTTTAACCAGTGCAACGAGACAAAAACTTAATGATTTTGCGTTTGTATTAACGATGTAAAATACCTTCCTATCAGTGTTATTTGGTCTATCTCAGGTCAATATTTGAAAAAGAATGTGTTCTGAACAGTGCAATCTATGCATGCTAACTTAGCTTCTCTTAGAAGTTAAAATTGCAAAACTAAGCTCTGAAAAGTTATTGTCTTAGCCAAAATTAAGTGGATGCTGGCTTGGTGAGGCAATCCGGAGCGGGGATATTGAACTTTTAAATTCTTTTTTGACTCGTCGTTAATCCTACACAGTTGTTCACAAATAAGACATAGGGGTAGAATTAGAATATTTACAATTCATGCCAAAGTGGCCCGCATTCACTCGATTTTAGTTACAGAAACAGCTGCAAAAAATTACCAACAGTACATAATATGTTGTCGATATTTTTAAAATTCTGGTATACGTTCGTAACTTTTTCGATAGGTTTCTGTGCTAATTAAGAAACGTTAAGACTAATAGAAACAGTCTTTCTCGTTTAGTTTTGTTGACAATTCATTGATCTTTACCTGGACATTTCTCGTTTCACATGAAATGGCCTACAAGCAATCTTTTTCTGTTTTGTCCTCAATAGCAGATGGATCATTTTGCCCAAAATCGAGACTCACTTGTTCAAGAACTTTCATGGATTTTCGACAATCTTAAATAAAACTCAAATTTGTATTCTTTTACTTAACATCGGCGAATCCAGAATTTTTGTTAATTTATATTTGGAATAATTATAGGCGTTGTCAACAAACTGTTTGACATTTTTAGATTTTTCGGTTCAACGGCAAAAATAAATCCCGTGAAAGATTACCTTACAAATAACTAGAATGTTATCGATCTATATACAGAATTAAAAAGTTTACCTTTCTTTTCTGAGAGGATTCTACGCAAAGATCAACAAATTATTTGAAGCTAATAGAGACGATCGCCTGGTCTGTTTGCTCTAGGCCAGTCTACTGCAACATCATTTGGTAACACACTGCTTTGCTTTTAACCTAAACATCGTTTAGCAGGGTGCTTTCTAAACCATATGGGATTTTACCAAAAATGGATCTTGTAAATCTAATAAATTAGCTTTAAATGTAGCTTACGTATACACCAGAAACCAATTCACCTAACAGCTGTAAACATATGAAAGACTCTGTTTTTTTGTTCGCGTCTAAAACGGTAAGAAGTTGAAATATCCAATAAAAAAGCACTTTTATTGTAATTTTTTATGACTTTTAATATCTGCTAGTCAGAAAACAATAAAATTTGAAGTTTAAAATTGAGTGTTTTGGCACCGCAAAACCAATACAGACATTTCTTCTAGGATTTAATATTGGATCTTTTTGAAAAGACTCCAGCAGGGTTTAAGAAAGGAAATTTCAGTGGGTGGTGGAATTAACGCCCCATCGGACAAGATTAATGAGGTAGCTATTTCTTTTTTTCCGCAAATATCCTTTTTAATAGATACGTGTTTGCTCACTGTGTTACTTTTGTCAGACTGGGATCAAAAACTAATATAAAACGCCTTTGTGGACTTCACAGGCTCGTTCTATAATACTCGTGTCACGACGTAAGTTAACGCCATACGATCATCCTTTGTCTATGAGATTTCGTTCTAATCATGAAGAAGCTTCCAGTAAAACCTTCTCATATTTGTTTTTACTGTGTCTTGCCTGCGTACGTCCAAGAGACAAAACCCAACTCCACAACAAGCAGTCGAGTCTGGTGTTCTTATAGCAATACCTACTTTTCAAATTTCATTTCAGAGATTTTAAGCTCTTCCATTTTTTTATTGTCAGCTCAGTTTTATGTCTGTTACGTCAACTATTACGACCAATATGCCGCAAACGTGTATTTAGCTGTCAGCTCAGTTTAACTCATATCGATACCTGAATTGCGGTTTTGAATCCGTATTAACTCGGCGCTGTTTGCTTTTTTAGTGAAATAATGCAACCACTCCTTTGAAGAGAATTCTCTATCAACTTTGATGAGCCATTAATGAAAAAGTTGAAAAATCATTTTACTTGGTTAGTTCTAATAAGATTCGCATTAAATGCAATCAAAACAAAAATGATTTTTCAGCTTTACTGTAGTAATGGTCATTTGACAGAAGCGCTTTTCGCGCACGCTGATTGGCCAGCTCGGTGGTGATTAGCCAAGTACTATTCACCTCCGAGCAGCCAACGAAAACAAAATGGTCCCTGTTTCAAATAAAGTTACTCTTAAACAAGTAAAGTTACTCTTTGGTTCGCTTGTTATTCAGCTTGTGTGGTATAAAGTAAAACAATTATTCACCTCAGCGTCGGTGAAAGTGGCGGATATTTACCTCCACTTCAGTGAATAACTGTTAATTAAGCCATTTCTGCAGGTTACCTGTAAGGTTAACCTAAGTCAGGCTAAACCTAAGCGCTCTCCCGTGAACGAACGTTCTTACCCTAGTTCCAGGACTATCGATAAAGCTAACTCCTCTGAATAATTTAATCATATTCTATCGATTTTTATGCTATTCATCGGTTATTTCAGTACTGTCAGCCGTAAATACAATAAAAGGTTACGAAACTTATTAAATGACAGGAAAAATTACTGCATTGTGATTGGCTGAGAGCAATCTAATTAATCGTTAACTCTTATTCTTAATTTGCACTGCAGTGCAATTAATGTGCGCATTTTTGGCTCCTGCAGTTTTGAAAGAATTTTAAAATATTTCTCGCAGTGTAAATACTCAATTGCACTTGCATTCATAAAATTAATTATACTTCGAAATGGCCATTGCTGCCTTTTATTATCAATAATGAGAGGATAAAAATTAATATAGATGATAAACGACGCCAATAGCATAATTATAGATCGGCACAACAGTTTTTTTTCCCAAGAAATAACAAGGGTAAGTTTATGGAGTACAGGTGTACAGCTTGCATTATTTTAAACTCATGGTCAAATGTATTCTTTTTATGGCTGTAAGAAGAGGTCTAATGGAAAGAACTCTTGATGAATTTTTATCTCGTTCCATTTTACTCTGCGGATGGGCTCGTTTGCTAAAGCGTCATTAAGAAGTTCGACAACAGCAGCAGAGGGATTAAGAGGCAATCTTTTTAGTTCCCAGACAGACACTAAACGACCTTTATCTTTTTTTTTATGTTAAAAAATTCAGTGTTATCTGCCTGACTGTCAGGAGAAATGGCCGGAGGTCTCTCAGCAAAGCTTCGAAAATGTTTTGACGATAATTTAAAGAACATTGATGCATCTTATAAGCATGCAATGTGGAAACCACGATATTCGAAGTCAAGAGGTCTTCTATTCAATCAGTATTAAACCCTGCAAAGTAGAGGCAAGAGAAATGGGGAAAAAAGGAAAAAAGGTAGATCAGGGGCAACCCCATGTTTTTTTTTCCGACTTTGTTTAGCTTACTTTTATTTTATTTGTTGAACCATTCGATTCTTCATTTTATTTTGCCTCCAGTCATCTCTGCTTGCGTCTGTCTTATCGTTTCTGTTAGCCTTAGTAACGTGGAAGGGCATATACACCAATGAGCGGAAAATATATCATTCACAAGCTGACGTTTTTTTTTAAAAAAAAAAATTGTTCATTTTCCCAGCATATCCCCAGCAATTTTGTATCAAGTTCATGACATAAATAAAGGCGGGCGGCGGAAATATATTAAAAAAAATAAATAAATAATTGAAAGACCAGAAGTGTTGACCGGAAATTTTTCACATGATTTCTTAAAAGAGTAAAGCATTTTGGATACTAGATTGTTCTTAAATAGCCTTTGTCGGATACTAAAAATCTACTGGCCAGTACTAGTGACGCACCGGCGAACGAGGCGATTACAATACGAGCGGGAATTGAGCCAATAAGCAAGCAGATGGCAAGGAAGAGATGGACGTGGCTAGGTCTCGTCCTTAAACTGGATCATCGTTTACATTCTCGAATCGGTCTTCCATCGGTGCCTGAATCAGTGAGGGTCGACCGCAAGAGACATAGAGGAGTACAGTACGTAGAAAGGGAGCTTAAGGAGAGAGGATTAAAATCTTAGGCAGAGGCGACATCAGCTGTAGGGGATAGGATAGCAGAGAGACGACAGCCCGATTCTCCACTTGAATTGAATGGAACAATAATGATGAAGACTTTTTCGAAAAAAAAATATTTAAATTATAATATACTTGTTCTCGAGCAATTTCAGACAAAAATGCGTCTGAAAGTTTACTCACGAATACAGATACATCACTTTTTACGCAAGGAATCGAGATCTAACTATCCCGGCCTTATATCGCTATACTACGCAGATGTGACAGGTGAATATGTATTACGTTGTTAGATCTCTCACAGCACGAATCTCAATAGCTAATTAGTAAATGCGAACTACAAATGGGTTAATATGAATAATAGTTTTTATGAAGGGCGGGGAATGCCTTCAGCCACTGTTGTCCGCTCTCTCGCAAAGCAGAGGCTACTTCGACCCCGGGTCTTCGACTTTCTTCTTCCTTTAATTCTTTACATTAACTCCAAGCCCCAGTTTTTCGAAGGCTGGATAACGCTGTCCACCGGATAAATCACTATACAGTGGATTAGTGTTCACAAAACAAACCGCGATATCTTCTGGATGGTGATTTAAACGGTGGATAGCGTTGTCCATATTCCAAACAACCCGGGCATGCTATATATTTTTCCTCGAATCTCGATGTTTCCCTAGACTTCGTCTAGAGATGCCATCTCTTATGCAAACTATTCCTGCTGCAAACTATGTTAGATCTATTAGCTTTAATAGGCTTAAAACGTGTGTAAGCTAAATAACCAAATCTCCTTACTGATTACCATTAATATTTTTGTGCCCCGGTCGGACAGTTCCGAGCATTCGCTACAATTATATTTCTTTGTCATCTGTTTACTTGACAAGTTCCTGTTATTTCTATAAGAAATCAAATGTCCAACAAACGCCAAGTTCATGGCAACCTAAGCCTGCCTTCGGCAGCTGGTTTATTTCTGACGGTCAGATGTTTACAAAGCGATCTTATCAAAACGGAACGTCCGAAAATGATCTATTGCCTTCAAGGGCATCCTGATTTAGATGTCAAGTTTTAATGCCAGAGCTTGAGAAACTCTCCAGTCACATTAGTTTAATTGCTAGACATCACCCAAACGTCGGGAAAAAAAAAACAGCGGTGCACGTTTCAGAAATCTCGCATGCTTATGATTCTAGGTTTCCTCAGTGACATTCATCACACTGTACATTGAGTAAAGCCTTAAAGATGTTGTCCTGCAGAGGAGAGAGGGGACGCTCCCCGTGACTATTGGTAGGCGATATGCGATTTCAATACCTTACAATACCTTATACCTCTCAATACCTTGTCAGAACTCGGACCCAAACATGATACTCTACTTCAACCCCCTGAAATTGATATCTATCAGCTCACTAGAAATGACATTGAGAACGGCCTTCTAGCTCACCGATTTTAATGGAAAAATGATTTAACTTGCAAAAACTACAAAATGTACGTTGGTTAATCGTAATTTGGTTACAGTTACAGTATACCCAGCATGATGGCTAATTGCCTAATTCACCAAAATGATAATTTTTTTCCCAATGAGTTCGGCCCAGAAGGCACACCCTTGCTACTGCAAATTCCTATTTTGCTTCTGTTGTGAGGGGAACCCCACCTCCATGGTATCCGTCCCTAAAAAACATCTCCATGCTTTAGACGAATACGTCACTAATTGAAAGAAAAAGGGCAATTTCACTTCAATCATCGTATCCTCTGTGCCTGCGGCAAATTAAGTTACGAACGTTACTTTAAATAACTTCTGCTTTACATGAAAGTTTACACCTCTGAAAAGTGTATCTACCTTGTGTCAGAAACATAACTTGATCACGAATAGGTTCTAAAACTGTTTCCTTTCATTGATGGTACCATGACGATAGACACTGAATCTTCTGTCATCAGAGGTTATGTTGACTTTGGCCGCTAGCCTCCTCTTGTTAAAAAAAATAAACAAAACAAAAAAACTTCCATACATAATTTACCTTGCAGTCTCCAAAAATAGCTTGCTTTTAATGAAACAAATTCTTCGTTCTAAATCAAACATATGACGGTATTCCAAAAAGGGGCACAGACAAAGGTCGACACGCAACCATCAATACATTTCTTATTGTTTATTTGTTGGTCAAAGAAAAGCATAATAGCGTGTACAAATTAATTTGAAGAGAAAAGAGCTTCTCATCTCTATTACAGCTGAAAGAGATTTCCAAACCCGTCTCTGATGCAAACTATGTTAGACCTGTTAGTTTGACACAAGTAAGACGTGCATATACTTGCCAACTGTTTATTTTGTTTTGCATTTGATACATTTACAACAACGCAGAGCTTTGCATTGAATTGTCAAATTACCGCACTTCGCCGGAAGAGCCTTCTCTCCGCTATCCTTAGATTACATTTCTGGACATAAGAAACCTAACAAATTTTCTTTGAACTCCCGGAAATGTTTCCTGTAAGATAGAGTATGAATGACACAAAATTTGTTTTGAAAAATTTATAACCGACTTTCCTTGGCAGGTAAGCGTCTATTTTTTCGTGTGCATGTTCCCCAAACCCAGGAGATTGAAGGGTTAAAACTACTCAATTCGACTTACCACGCGCTCGGAATTCGTCTCGAGAGGTTATTGTTGAATCCAGACCTTTGATCATCGAAACCCACAGGATTTTTTGCTTCAAGAAATTTGATCCTCAAAAATCCAAAGCCGATTTAAAGCAAGTACACCCCTTGGCAATCTTTAGTTCACTTCCTCAGTGCCCAAGTATTCAAGTGTCCAACTGAAAAGTATTCTGTTTATCACACATCGAGTCGAAGTACATGCAGAATATGGGTAAGCCAAAAATCTCACAGTATTTAAATCCCTGTCAAGCCCTTTTGCTTTTCTTACAACTAAGAATTCAGGGGGTTTACATTGTGCACGAGAATATAAAGGTTCAAAATGCCGGAGTCTCCATGCATATTTGTTACTCAGATTTCAATTAATTCGTGAAATTTTCGACCTAAGAAGCTTCAATGCCCTAGTTAAGAACGTGTTGTTTGAACTGAGCGGACAACCGATGTAGATAAATCTCTATTCAGCGGATAACTCTTATCAACTGAATAAGCGAAGGTGTCGTTAAATTTTATTCACTTGTAACGAGCCAGATTTATCCATTGACTCCAGTGCATGGACTGATTAATGCTGTTTGCCTTCCCTTAGGACTAAGACCAAAACCATTTGATGTAAATATAAATTATTCTATTCGGTCAACTGACTGCAACAAATTTATTGCAAAAACAAAAACAAAACTCTGAGAGCTAATTCAACCACATCACATAATCTCGCAAATGTATTGTAATTTGTTGAAACAATTTTACTTGTTTTAAAAGGGCAGGGATTATCCTGAATGATACAAGGTTGCACAGACACGCGTGTACCCCTCGCGTGTCTTCGAGAACAAAGCAACGCTTTAATGAGCGGTTTCTCAATTGTAGAAGACAAAGATGGCAAAAAGGACGGTGAGGACAAGCCAAGGGAAGTGAAGATCTGTGCTCACTGTAATAAAAAAATCGAAGGGAAGTTTTTGCTGCGAGCTTTGGACCAGTTTTGGCATGAAGAATGTCTGAAGTGTTCCTACTGCAACACACAGCTGGCTGACTTGAGCTTCAAGTTTTACCACAAAGGAGATTTAATACTTTGTAAACGAGACTACATCAGGTGAGACTTTTATTGTTTTTACAAAAATAAAAATGTGACCTTGATTTTAATTTGACAAGGTAAGGGAAAAAACAAATCAGGCTTGACGTAAAACGAAACTATGACATTTCCTGTGCAGCTTTGGGGACAGACCAGCCACGCAGATATTCAAGCTGTCGGGTGTCTCACACAAGCCGAAATACCTTGAAAACCTGTAGCAAGCAAATTGATTTATTCAGCTGGCCAACTAATTTATCAATGTAAGACTAACAAACTATAACTGAAATACATCGACTCTTTCAACAGCCTGAAAAAGTTAATAACGTTTAAGACTCCTTTTTATTCTTGATTTCAATTTCAGTAGCGTTTTATCTCTTTTCGTTGCGATATTATTTATTTATAGTGTTTATGTCCATACGAAATACACCACCCTTAAATATAGTACAAAGATTTTAGGGTTTATACTAAAATATCTATTCCGTGCAGCTGGGCTCGAGCTTGTCGGGGAATATGTTTCATTTTAATAAGATTAAAGCTTTTTTCGTCTCAAACTAACTTTCCCTGCATACCTTGTTAACATGAATTAATGAAATTTATCTTTATCCGACCAGAAATGCTCTTAAATCAGACACTATTGTCTCCCTGCGTTACTATGCAATCTTAATTGTAGTTTTACAAGAGAAAGCCGGTTTCCTACGGGTAAATTCCACCGAGTGAAATCTTGAATAGGTGCTAAAGACAATCGGTTGTGGTTAATATTTCTAGAGAAAAATGAAGAGTTGTTAGACATGAATCCGCGTTCCTTCTGAGAGAAGCTCTTGAATAATTTAATGTTTGAGGTCGCTAAGCTTCGAAGAAATATAAGAAACAGATTTGACGCGGAGGACGTTATAGACCACGAAATCTCTCTGCACTTTGAATGGAAAAAAAATTGATTTAAGCCTAGATAAAAGACAAAGATTTTAAGCTTTTCCTTTCAGAGTTTTTGGTAGAGCTGCCTGAAAAAGTTGGAAAATAGAATCAGTTTATAATCGAACATTTCATAACCGAAATCCTTGCAACATAAAAATGTTCCATAGCAACGAACAGTTGTGAACGGATGCTTTGAAATGTGTTGCTAAAGCCCTCGGCCATAAAAGGACTGTTTTGACTCGTAGAGTGCTTCAGTGAACTTTTCTGAATATAATTATACGTTTTATTTGTTTTCTTTGTAAAATTGTCAGTGAAACTCGCCTTTTTCAGACCGGACTCCTGGAAGACAGACTTTGTACTTACGTGTTTGTGAAGATAAATTGGAAAGTAGTGGATAGATCATACTATTGTGCTTCAAGCTAATATTAGCGTTGTGAAATGCTTCATCGCTGAATGGTATTTTAACCTTGCATCAATTTCTATTTTGCTGCCATTATTTTCTCCTTCATTTAGGCTTTGACCCTAGAAGACCCATGCATTGCCGATAAATATGGAGAACTTAACAACAGGGGCCGCGAAAATTCGAATTTTGTTTTATTGCGTCAAAAAGGCCTTTTCGGTGAACTGTTTTCAGAAATGCACGTTAAATGTTCTAACGAGTTCACATTTGGGTGAAATCTAGAGGGGAAAGTTAGAAATGCCGCTCGATCAACCAAGATGGCCGATGGAATTTATACAAAATTGAGCATTTTCAACAGGCCAGTACAGAAAAAAAAGCAAACTTGCCTTGATTTCAATATCATCTTAAATTAAATACGTTTTGTCTACTTCTTGGCCGTTTGAAATATACTGCCACCATTTAATTTACAATTCAAATTTCAACTTATTTGAGAGGATCCCAGGCATAACTCCTCTAGTATTTCTCCATAAATGAAAGCTTCTTTAGCAAGACCTATGGTACGGGAATACTCTAAATGGTTAGTTTGGTCCGTGAAAATTAAGCGCACCAGATGAAAAACTATTAAGGGGATTTTGCCATGTTTTAGATAACCGAGAGAAAACTTCGACTTCGCAGTCTTCTTTATAACATAATTCGACATGACACAAATTATTCTTAGACATCGTGTATTGCACACTAAAGCAG
>Ga0126337_10001651_pt1 | contig 13668 bp, 8 predicted proteins | sample DipCmetagenome_FD_92527 | JGI IMG/M metagenome (GOLD analysis project Ga0126337, IMG submission 92527) | Coral microbial communities from La Bocana,Puerto Morelos, Mexico - Diploria C A metagenome | ecosystem: Host-associated > Invertebrates > Cnidaria > Coral | place: La Bocana,Puerto Morelos... | reverse complement strand
TACAGCGATTAAAAGCATATCCAAGTCGACTTAACACGGACAGTTTCTCCGCCATCTTGATTTTGCCACTTTTAAATATGCAAACCTCGCTAATTTATTACACCCAGGATTTCAGGGTGTAAGTTGGACACGTGACCAGCCGATGCCAGGGCCTTTTCCCGCCCCACCTACCTTCAAGGGAAAAGCCCTGGGAACGAGGTTGAAAACCAGCGTGAATAGGGTCGTCAAACTGAAACTAACAAGGACACCAAGAAATGATAGGGACATTTGCAGGAGACGATAGAATTGTTTTGTAATACTCTCATCTAGTATCCAACTGTCTCACATATGCAATTTTTGCTGAAGTAATGTATTGTTTTAAATGCTGTTATGGCCGTGACTGAGTGACTGAGTGACTGAAAAACACTTTTTCCAAAGGCGATCGATATTACTATCGGTTTCATCGTTTCGAACTCGTGCAAAATACTCTTCAAAATAACTTACATATTTTTTCGAAGTAATCACAGAACCAAATATTGACGCCAATGTTATCAAAACACTTCAAAACATGTAATGTCTGTATGTTCTGTTGTGGCAATATTTTTCTGTGATAACACCAAGAAAATGCGTAAGCTATTTGTTAGGGGTGTTTTTATACGAATTCAGAAATCAATTCACTCTGTGGCTATTTCAGCTGTCATTTTATATATTACAATAGTCATTGAGAAACTTGCTTCAAAATCTTCTTTCGTAAGATGTAAAGAAATACTAGTTGTAACCAGACAGTATTCACCACTCCAAAATCGTTTTGAAACTTTATTAAAGCAGTAGTATTCATTTAGATTTTTTTCCTATTTCGTCTTAGTTATTTTTATGTTGATGCCTGAATAAGGTATTTATAATATCTAGATTACGCGGCTTAAAAAGTATTGTATAATCATTACTTTGTAATCAAGTTTAATGATTACTTAATAGAATGAAAGCAATCAATAAAATGTTTTTACAACTTTAATTGAGTTTATTATCTATTGTCTTTTTGACTAGTTCAATAAACGAACAATTCTTTTTTAAAAAATATGGCGCTTTTAAAAGGGGCCTGGAAACTAGTCGGAATGTAGGCTATCTCTTTTACTATTTTTTGACTAGGTAGAGTTGCCGAGAAGAAAAAAAATTCTGCGCTTTTGAACAAGGTCTAGTCAGAAATCAAAAATATACTTGGACTTTTGATGTGAAAAACCATTTGCACAGTGCAAGATTTTTCCCGCCAAAAGACTTAGTATATTTTTAACTAAAAACCAGACACCATTCAAAGCTCAGACTTTTTTTTCTAAGGACAGTTTTTCGGTCAAAAGACTTATTTTTTCTCCGACTTTGTTCTTGGCCCCTTTTAAAAGCGCAAAGTTTTTCCCGCCAAAAGACGAATTTTTTTCCGACTTGTTTTTGACACTTAAAAAGCCACAAAATATTCCTGCCAAAAGACTCAGCTTTTATTCGAGGTTTTTTCAATGACCTAGCTGGCTAGGTAAAGAAAAAAAAAAGCTGCTCCAAACAAGATCTGATTCAGGTCAACACGAACTATGACTAATAATTCGAGACATTTTATTTGCTTCTTTGCGTAATGTGGACTCCTCTGGTTTGTGTCAACGGCTTTCAACCTGGAAGAAAAGCAAATAAAAACATTTAAAACATTAAAACCTTTAGAAAAATACACTTTCTTTTATATAAGAACCCCCTATTATGAATGTGTGGGTTAAGATTGACTTTTAAAAATTTTTTTACATGTGACAATCATTTTAATTTCTTTTATTATATAAATATCAGTGTTTTACAGGGATTTCTGCCACTGAGAAAAGCCATATATTTTTCACATGTAAAAATACGATATTTTTACGTGTAAAATATCAGCCAATCAGAAGTCTTCTTTTGTTGCTATAACAACGTGCAGTTTTGGGCGGGAATCGTTTATTTGTAATTATCTGAGAGCTGAACATTTTCATTTGAATGTAATGAGTTATTGTTGGACACCAACAATTTGATTTTTGTATTGTACTCAATTTACTTATCTTTTGTCGTACTCGTGGCCAATAAAAGACGCTGCTTCCCCTGAGCATGTTTTGGAATGGATAATAGTAGTGTTTATATAATAAACAGAATAATACATGGACGCTTGGAGATATGGAATTTATCTTCTCGTGTTCACATTTGATATCACACTCGTTCGCTTCGCTCACTCGTTCGATATCAATGTGAATACTAGAAGATAAATTCCATATCTGCGCGCTCCCATGTATTATTCTCTATTTCTCCGCTCGTTTTTACATTTTACAATAATACACAACTCTCTGTTAAGAAACAAAAAACAATGCAAAACTTAAAATATCCTGGCTAGTAAAGCGACTCAGCTGAGCCAAAAACATTTCAAAGTTACTGGGGCGCTCTTTAAAAAAAGGTGTTTGTAAACAATCTGAAACAGTCATTAGACTTCACTCACTCTACTCTTCTCTATTTAGTGACTGAAACGTGAAATAAGCCTTCGATGTCAAAATCAGTTTAATCTCCAAAGTCACTAAGCAAACATTCAGCAACAATTATAAATTCACTGTCATTTTCTCCTAAATGACTAAGAAGAAGACAGTTGTGAAGTCAAAATTTCTGCAAGGGATGAATAAACAGCTACCTGAAAGTTTCAACATAAAGGACTAATTTATTTTTTTTTTCGAATTCTTAAAACGTCAGAAGAGTAGTATTTGTCCTCGTCTCTCATTCTTTTAAGCATGAATGGCGTCCATGTCGGAATCAAAACGCCCTTCTACGACTTCTACGACTGAACCTTGATAATTCCATCATTTTTAAACGAGTGGTAACGCTAGGGGTTGAAACGAAGTTTGTTATGGGGACTCCGATATGCAAATGTGTCACTCACTCACTCACTCCGGTGTTGACACTCTTCGTAATTAGTCGGGCCGAACGAGACCGCCCGAGCCTGACGTTGGAATGGCAACCGCGCAGTCCGAGCCTGACGGCATATGGAAATAGAAACCGCACATCAATAAAATGAATGACGAGATCACACAAAAACAAAGACCTTTTGTGGCTATTCAGTATAACAAATACCTGGTGTCGCAAAACATTTATTTGTTCAAGTAACGCAACTCGTGACTTGTAAATCCAATTAACCAAAACATATGTATTGTAAACAAGAACCGGATGAGACATTGATTATTATCAAAAGTGAATAAACACGACATCTTAGATAAAAGCCTTTTAATTAGAGCAGAAAGGAGATCGTGTAACAGTAATTTTAGTACAGAATGCCAAAGTTTAGATACCGAATTCCGATTGAAATCCTCAATGAAACGTATGACAAGTATTTGCTGTTTCTTTAGAAATGTAAAGCGATCCTAAAAATTATTTTGGTTTCATATTCGACGAATTTACCGAGGTTGACTAGTCTATTTGAGACCGTGACCGGCAGTCTCTGATAGTCCCTGACAGATACTGGGTGATGTGATGCTCTGCACTAGCTCGGTAAATTCGTCTTATGTAAAGCCGAAATAATTTTTAGGATCGCGTGACATTTCTAAAGAGACATCCAATACTTTCATCAGTTGGAATTCGTAATGCGAATATTTAGTATTCGGTTTGTCGAGCCATTTTATAGTAAGCCCAGGCACGGATATTTCGTCAACTAATAAACCAAACTAATTTTTAGCTGACTGTTAATTATTCCACGAGTTTGACCATAGGTCTCCTTTGATTATTCATAGAGTTAGGACATCATCAAATGCATTTTTTCAGAAATATCTGCAACTCTATGAATTCTTTTGGAGGGGTTAATTTAAAATTCATTTTCAGCTCAACTCTTATAACGCATAACGTCCATAGTCGTCCAATGTAAAAAAGCTACAGGGAAATTTTATTAACAGTCTTATCAAATTTATTACTTATTTAAACTGCTTGTTAGACGTTTACTAGCATGAAAAGAATTACAACAAACGGTAATTTCGCCTTCTTTTGAGCTACAACCGTAATGAAAAAATAATTCACGCAAGAATCGAATGCTATTCTGTATTGATTGCATTCTCTACCCTTTGCTTATTAAGCCACCGGCCATCACTGAGACCAGTTTAAATAGTTGGCTTCCACCACAGTTATGCCTCGTATCCTAGCAAGTCATTTATGTTTCCTGAGGCTTGATTAGATGAGGAATTGTTTGGTACTCACCAAATACTGTGAAGTGGCCATGTCTCTTTCCCAGTACTTTGTAACGTATTCCATCATAATAATCATCAAAACCTGCGAGGAAAAAATAAAAAATAAATACAAGTAAGAGCAGGTCACGGAGGAATGCCATGCATTCTGTCACAGCTAAGATTGCAAGTTTCAAACGCACGATCAACATTGAGAAAACATAGGAATTGTACTTACCAGGCCGGGATAGAAATGTTTAGTATTCTAACTTTTGTGAGCCGTTCTTCTTTAGTTAAGATACTGCTGAAAAAAGAAAAATATCTCGATTATTGTCCGTTACTGAAGATAGCAGCATTGAGAATAAAGCAGGGCAATCCCTTCAGTTTCAGTATTATAACAAATATATCAGTGGCGTAACCTATTGCTATTACTATGAAACCAAAGAACTATTGGCTGGTGAAACAAAGAATTCTTTTGTTTTATGTTTTAACATTTCAATAACAAAATAAAACAATGCTTGTAAACAAATATCTTCACTATACGGTCCAGTGTTATTTCATAATACTGTTGGCTGTTGATTTCTTTATTCTCATCACCATCGTTATAGTGGAGAAAAGCCATTTGCTGAACATTCTTCAGTATGAAACAGACAATGATGGACTTAGTTATTCAGCACGAGTCCTGCTATTGAGGTGTGAATTATGGAAGAACTTTAATCTAGTGTTGTATTCTCTGGTGTTTTGCACACTAATTAGACAATGAGTAGGCACTTAAAAACACAACAATAATAGGAAAGCAGGTTTAAAATGATTAAGCTATAAAAACATTCATCTTAATCAACTTAAGCAGAGATGACTTTCTATAAAGCGCCTTTGAATCAGTTCTGACACGGCAGGTATTTTTTGCAGGTCACAATTACAAGCCACTTGATATTTGGCACTAAACAGTGCTGATCAAACAAGACTACGCCTTTAATGAAAAAATATTTCGCTTGGGTGCAAATATCGATTGTCCTGTAATTGTGACCTGTGGAATGTGACCTGCAAAAAATATCTTCCGATTCTGACAAGGTTTAAAAATACAAAATTTAAGGTAAAAAGCTGTTAAAATTATGAAACTAAACGTTTTCGATCGATTTGATCATCATCAGAGACAAGGTTTGTTTCCCCATTTACACCTAAATCTCATTGTCGATTAATCCAATGCTAAAATACGTTTGAGGGAATAATGCTTCGTAATCCTCCTGATGAAATGAAATGAGATTATATGATTCATTTTGCCACAAAGACGTTAATGTAAATCTTTCTTCCAACTCGACGAGAGATGTAAAACTCAACGTGTCAGGCAAATATCCGGACATGAATAATTATAATAAGTATAATTTTAATATATAACGTCAGTGTTTTCAGACTGCATACATTCAGTACTTCGAAATGTTATTTCAACTGATATCATAAAAATTGCTGCTTTTCTAAAAACTAATCATGAACATTAAAGGATATGTCAAACAATATTTCAGGCCATTTACCTTGCAAAGATGAGTTCCATAAACGTGGCATATTCAGTTCCACAGTTGAAGCGTTCCAGTGTTTTTAGGGGCTAAACATTGGCTCATCATTTGCGTATCTTCCCTGAAGTTTTCATTGTCATGTTATCTGCACTTCTTAAACAAACCATAAGTCATTTCTTCTTTCCTTGAAGCTTAAAAGTTACTCAAACTTTGAAACTTAGCGTTCAACAGTAAAACGTGCTTTCATGAAGAAGCAGTTTCTCACGTGCAACAAATCTTGAATAAATTAATTTTCAAAAATGGTTTCTATTCTTCGCGATTGGTCAAACAAAGACAATAACAAAAGCGCCTGAACTCGTTAAGTAGACAATAACATCAATTTGGCTCGAAAATGTGCGAACAGTTTTCAGAGAGGGTAACTAGAGGAACAGGCGACGATGTCCAAAGACAAATATCTGAGCATAGTTTTAAAGTCTAATGCATTTATTATCCTTTAAATGTTCACTCGGTTATTCCCAGTTTAAGCTGAGGCATATTCAGTCACGTGACGTTTTTACACCAATCAGGTGCGAGCGAAAATATTTGATGGATTATAAACATTTATAACTTCTCCTGGCCATTTTCAAAATCCGAAACTTTTTGTTAATTAAACATGGGTAACTGGTAGTGACTATTTCTCGGAAAAGTTTGCAGAAACTTTGATAGACGAAACCATCAGGAAAGTTGCTGGAGAATCCGAGAACTGTTGAATTTCCAGGAGAAAATGGAGGGAATTTTTTTAGTCTCTTTTACGTAATTCACTGTTTTATTTTCCATTTCCTGCAGCATTGCAGAATTATATTTTGAAATTTTTTAATGTTCCAGAATGACTAAAGATAATTTTACATAAATTTTCGCTGTTTTGTGCCTTCATAAGGAAATCGTAAGATTCAATTACAAAATGGCGGACTTAAGTTTTAAAGACGTCGTGTCCGAAGACAAAGATCGCTTTCACTTCGACCAAAAACTCCGGATACTTCACAAGGAAAGCGACTGGATCGGAGAGGTCCTGGTGTTTTTTTCTCCAGGGATTTGGGGAATCCCCGCATGACAAAGAATGGCTTTTGTTCTAAGGACATATACTTATTGGCATAAGTTACTTTTTGTCGACTAGAGCTCCCATGTGGATTCTCGCCGATGAACTCTAATTGGTTGAGGTTTATCCCTTACAAAAGCAAATTTTAAAAAACCCAAGATCCGTTTGTTGCGCTAGTCTAAGCTGCTTTCAGCTTTTTACGGATGGTAGAAGCTCTAAATGCTGGAAAAAAGACCTATTTGTGAAAACTTTGGTTTTTTGTTAACTATAATTTCTTGCAGTTGCGAATACCCACTGGGACTGAACCGTCTATCAACTGTACAAGCAGTCAACAGACAATGGGATTCCAAGCAATCCCGATAGCTTTAAGAAGTTTGCTTGTTACGATCATATGATCATTTGCTAGTTAACCCTGCTTCTAATTTGGGAATCAAGTCTTTCCTCGAAACGACTTTGTGGGCTTTATCAGCGGTCTCAGCAAAATAGCGAGCTTCTGTGGCCGGCCAGAACTAATCTAGTCTGTTGACTAGACTAGACTGGCTTGACTACACAATATCCTGTCCAAAACGCATCTAGAATCTGTTGCTACGCGGCTACGGAGCTACTTAACAATTAGACCCGCAGCCGTTGAGGGCGAAGGGTCTAATTGTTTTAGTATCACCCAACTAGTCGGACAGAAAAAGCAATAATAAGACTAATAATAAAGTTAGCAAATGCAAGTTGAAGAAAGATTTATTTGGGAATAGAACGAAAGAATTTCGCTACTCGATGACTATTTCTAATAGTCCTCTAGTAGCGTAGCCAATCAAAATGCAGGATTTGCATTAGTCCACTAGTTGGGTGATACTAAACATGAATATACCTCATTCTTAAAGCCCAAACAAGCGTGCTAACACATGAAAATACTTCGTTCTTAAAGCCATGAGCCAAAACAAGTTACATTTGATTATTGATTTGGCTTCCGGATACCGCATTTCGGAAATTCAACAGTTTTCCGCGGATTTTTCCGCAAACTTTCCAAAGGAACTGATTTCCGTCCGATTTGCTCCTTCTTCGAAAGTGCTTTGACGGAATAAACTGCCGAATTTCTAAAATGGGCTTATCATTCAACCGAAAATTCAATCAGAAAATCAGTTAAAGAGTAGGGTACTGGATAAAAGTGAAAGCTGTATCCAGAAAAGAAAAACACAACTGGGCTAATGTCCATGGTTGATTTCTCTTTCAAAGCATTAAGGGTGGCTTTAATAACTACACAAAATAAAACGAAAAAAAAAAGGCTTAGGTTAGTGCCTCGGTTTGCCTGTTACTAGGTATGGTCCGGTAAGTGGGAAAATAGAACAATTTCTTCTGGACAAGCTCTGTATAAAATAGAGGGGGGTTTAAGGGTGATATATCCTCTCGCCGAGTTAGTTACGTTCGAACGCGCTCATACTGCGCTCAAAATCGACATGTTTAGGGGATGTATTCATGGACACCAACTTGACCCCCCGAAAAATTATTCAGGGACGAATGACGTCTGTTACAACGACCATGTGTCTAGCGGGAGTCGAGTTTCACGTTTTCCCTCGCGTGTTGGAGTGCTTACTTGTCGAGTTTGACCTTCTCTTAGCATTTGGTGTGCTTACTTGTTGAAAATTAATTAAGCACGACCTATGAAGGCTACCGTCAGGCATCGTATCAACAAATCGTTGTTTACATCGGGGACTTGTTTACTCGCATGGACTTTGACACTATGGATATCTGTCTGTGAAACCTTGGTTAATGTAAAATGTTGATTTTAGTAATAGACATAGGATGAAGTGATGGAGTCGCACGTACTCTCATAATCTTTGATTACTATTAGTTTACTAGTAAGTCAGTATCTGACGGACGGGGGTTGGAGAGGTATTAAACAGAAAGGTGGGAGAGCATGTGGCTAAATGGGGCATTACAGCTACTCAGGCTGGAACACCCCAATCACTGTCCTTCGCGCCACAAGAAATCTCTTAATCATCTATTGGGACGCAAATTCCTCCTCAATTTTTTTAGTGCATGGAATACGAAGCCTATTATTCAAGAAACACAATCAATTCCCTTTCTTCATTTTATTCTAAACAGCCATATCAAAATATACAACCTTTAAATCTGTGATAATACTGTTGTAGAAACGACGCATTTGGTCAATTGAATCCCATTCAATAAATCTATTCTCTTTTAGCTGAATGTCAATAATAATTTCATTTTTCATTTTCCCTGAGAAAAATAGTCTATTCCCAACTGCAACGATCTCGAAACCTTAGGGGTACTCTTCACCTCTTCTGTAAGATTTTCGCGTCACGCAGTTACTATTGTGCCATACAAATGGGTCACAAAAGCTAAGCACATATCGCTGTTAAAATCACAAAATTCTATTTCATCTTCGTTCTTGTACCTAAAATAAAATTCGTTTAGTTGAAGTACGTGTAGGTTTAATGAAAAAAATGAGTTTAGACACATCCTGTCCATTATTTCTGTGAATTAAATAAAAATTCAAACTTTTATGTGCTTCTGAAGGTGACTAGTGGCAGAATAAATAGCACAACTTTCCCTCGTACTCGTTCGTCTACGAAAAAACATTTGCCAATAAATTAAACACTACAACAATTGACGTGAAAATATTAAATATCGGAAAAGAACAAGGTTTATTTTAGCCTGGATATCCTTTCCCCTCTTTTAACAAGAGAATCACGAGTTATTTTAAAACAATTTTTCACTGCAAACTTCTATTATCGAGTGCAAAACGCTATACGTTGTTGAAAAGCTGCTAAGTTTGGCACAGTTTTAAACTGCTTTGAACATTTAAATACTTGCTGATAGTTTGATTTGAAATTCCCCAACATTAAACTACCAGTGAAGCTTGTGTCCTGTTTTCTCTACTGATTTTCCAGTTTTTGGCAAATTGGTTTACTGAACAAATTATAAATGGGAAATAAGAGAAGTGCAGGATGGGAAACCCTGTCTGACATTAGCCAATCAAAATGTCTTCTCGCTCCAGTCACCAGTCACCAGTGCGCGCAGCTATTGGTGTAATACTCTGCTGCCTTCGCAGGACTCGTTATTCGAGTGAAGCCAAACACTCGTGTATAATGCATTTGTTTCTTTATGAAGCATTTCACCTCAGACTTGAATGTAGCTATACGGGGGAAGTAGGTTCTTTAGATTCCACTTTGACCGTCTGCTGCACCTCATCATAAAGATTCTTGGCATAATTTATCTTCTGCGCCACCTAATCAACAGGAAGGAATGGGTAAATGTCACTATCACTTATCACCATTCAACGGCCGGCCAAGAAACAAGGAAGGAAGATGAATCAAAGGAGGAAAGCAACACAAAACAAAAATTGTACACGAAAACAGGCAGTAAACAAACAAACAATTAAGCAAAGATATACAGATATACTGGATGTTTGATGAGACAGCTATCGCTTACAAACTAGGGTCACATCAAAGGAATAAAACAAAGGCACCAACAAACGAGAAAGCAAACAAAGGATTTTTGCAAGGGGTGGTGACGAGTACAAGTGACGACGTAGGATACCATCCAGGGGAGAGTAAGCCGTTGCACCACATATAGATACTGCATGTAAGAGCTGGCCTGATTGTCCACCAAGCTTTAACAGACCTTACCATACATAATAACACATGTGAAACAAATGGTACAGACCTTTTGTGCGACACTGTCTTTATCACATCTAACCCTCGGTCTTTTGCTAGGGTTTTTGGATGGTGTCGGTACACTGCTGTTGTCCGCCTTCATCACAAGCTCAATATAATCCTTGCCGTCTGAACAAAACAAAAAGAAACTACGAATTGGTTGTAGTTCATTCATTTTCACTGGTTGCATTATTGTAATGGGCTTTTTTGTGTTACTCTGAGGTGGGCACTGTTGCCCTACCAACTCCACCCAAACTAACAAGCTGCTCTACTGCCAGCTCATGATACAGACATAACAAAGTGGTGATAAGTGACTTGGGACATTACCCCGTCAGGAAAAAAAGGTAAAAATGCATGACATTGGTAATTTCTTTATTACATAGTGGCAGGCAATACTAAACCACAAACCTCACCCTAACTCAATACTACTAGTATCGTAGTGATATAAACTATATTACTATCACCCGACTAGTGGACTAATGCAAATCCTGCATTTTGATTGGTTACGCTACTAGAGGACTATTAGAAATAGTCATCGAGTAGCGAAATTCTTTCGTTTTATTCCCAAATAATTTTTTCTTCAACTTGCATTTGCTAGTTGGGTGATACTAAAACAATAAGACCCTTCGCCCTCAAGGGCTACGGGTCTAATTGTTAATTAGATATTACAGCTCCGCAGATACGTGAGCCTCGGCCCCATTCTAAGTTTTTTAGCCCAGTTTGTATGCAAAACAGTCGACTAAATGACCCGACATAGACCAGAACCAAGCTTTGGGTCTCAAATACTACTTGCTCAAATCCCACCCCTAGCAAATTAGCTCAACTCACCAAGACATGCACTTACCGCTGGAAAGAGGCAGGCAAGCATAAAGCTCAGAAAAGCGCACCAGAAGAACAATAGCTTCCGGAGAGGGGGTTCCACGGGCACGTACAAAGTACACCCCTTCTGTAGTGACGATGGCTTTCAGGCGGTCCTCTTTGTCACGTCTAACAGTCTCAGATAACACAAACCTGATAAAACAAGGTCAGGTTAGATAGAGTGTATGAGATCTACCACCGTGTACAGCGGTTTTCAATTGACGGCCAGAAGTAATCAGACAGTTACTTTGCTTTTAGTTTTGGTTTTACTACTGTTTGAGATTGGCTGAGTAGTCTAATTGGTAAGTTTGGTTTTGGTTTTACGACACTGACACTGCATTGAAAACTGGTCTATTCTTCATATAAAATGCGTATGTAAGTAGCATAATACTGTTGGCAATTAATGGTCATCTCAGTTATGTTCCTTAGAACTCTCTTCGAAAGAGAAAACCAAACATACAAGCGAGATAATGCCGACAGCTATAATCTTGATACATTGCCACAATTGAACAATTTATCGTTGGATTTTTCTTTTCTTAAGCAGAACTAAAACCGACTCACAGAAAACCTCCATTCTCTTGCTTTCTTGATAATTCCACACAATGCAATCTGTTACATAAAACGGCTGCTAACACATATTTTCTTACTTTTCGTTAAAATTTCCTTCATTTAACTTCAACATTATTTCCTGGCCCTCAGCATGTGTTGAAGTGAACTTTGGGATAGCACCACTTGGCCCGAAACAATTTCTGCGCAGGCGTGCTTGTTTTGGCGGGAGATATCTGGAGGTGCGTGTGGCCTGGCCGCGGACTGCTGCTGCGGCACCAGATGCGAAGTCAAGAACACCGGCGGTTGGCTTGGCAACTGTTCCCACAATTCCTTTACCTATACCGGTTAGAAAACCCTGAAAATGGACGCAGAATTGTGTTGAAAGCCGTGAAAGAGAACATTCAGGCTTGTTTGTTCTAACAGTTGCCAAAACTAGGGCACATTGACCGATCGCCCGTATCAAAGGCGTTTTAAATTATAACCTCGGTCCTAGAGTAGAATATTACAAGTTCAGGTCTTCAGAAATTAATAGCTCTTTGGTTAGTTTAAATACCTTCTTGGCTAGCCTAAATAGCACTTCGATTACCCTCAATAATGCTCTGGTAATCCTGAGTCTGTAATCCTATAAACACTTAAATGACGCACTTAAAAGACTGATGATTTGATTCATAGATATTCAACTTCAGTGGTTTGTTTCTTACAAGTGAATTGTCTAAAATTATTTAAGTTTACGTAGATAGTACACCTCACTGAAATCCATCTCTTAGCGAGGAGGTAACAATGTATTTTTAGGTTTGCTCTCCAATAGTAAACAGACAGACTCACACGTGTAAAACAAGTGACAGTGAACTTACTGACAGCCCAGCGTTGTGCGCACCCTCGATTGGCTGCGTCACCATACTGGTAAGACCACCAACTAGGCCCATACCCAGGCCCTTGACGCCAGCCACAAAGTGATCTTTTGAACTACTGAACCTCTCGGCTCTCATCGCATCACGGCTTTCTTGGAATTTGCTGTCCATTGACGCATTCCACAAACCATCAGACAAGGATCCTGTGATCTGGAAAATAAACCAAACAATAAAAATGATATGGGGTATAAAAATACAAATAAAAACATTTTCACATGACGTCACGGCAGCCATATTGGTACGGTGTGAAAACAATGAACGTCACACGGCGGCCATGTTGATGTCAAGAACCAATCCTATGAGAGTTGAACTCTGTTCACATGTAAACAGTTTCCAAATTTTCACGAGTGTTTCTAAAACTCGATAGAGACGCGGAGAACATGTTTTCTATTTCTTTCAGAAAATACCACAACGTAAAAATAAAATGAACTTGTTTACTTAAATCATCAAAATTTCAATTCTCTTTGCTCGCGCAATCATTGCGACAACAGCTTCTGCTAGTTCTGTTTGTATCGAGTTATAAAAACACGGTTTAAAACCAATCAGCGCACGTATTTCCTTTGGGTTATTTTCTAAAACGATATAAAGACCATAAAGGTTCTTCAGTCGTCACAAGACGTATGTGCAGAAACTCGCAAGATAAATTGCAAACAAAACATTACAAGAGGAAGCTTATAATCAGAGGGCATTTTCTTACTAAATATAAACCCACGGGTGCAAAAAAAGGGATAGTGAGCCGGGGTATTATCGAAAGGGAAGGGAAGGTTTGGGAGGGCATTATTGGCAGTGCTTTCATACTGAACTTAACAATTGGTTCATGCTTTAGCGTGCACTATCGAGTTATGGAGCACGCGGGAAGTTTGGAGAGCACGAAAGAAGCGTAAGAGTTGCCCGAGGCGATAGCCGAGGGCAACTCTAGCTTCT
>Ga0126337_10001649_pt1 | contig 13680 bp, 7 predicted proteins | sample DipCmetagenome_FD_92527 | JGI IMG/M metagenome (GOLD analysis project Ga0126337, IMG submission 92527) | Coral microbial communities from La Bocana,Puerto Morelos, Mexico - Diploria C A metagenome | ecosystem: Host-associated > Invertebrates > Cnidaria > Coral | place: La Bocana,Puerto Morelos... | reverse complement strand
AAATGAGCCATTTCAGATTAAAATAATTAAAATGAGGCAACAATTGATTTATTTTAGGTGCTTTTATTGTTCTTTTACGCTCCAATTGCCTGTTGGACAGCAAAAAATGGTTTTCCCCCTCTGAGGTCTAATAAAACAATGTTAAATCAGCTTTAAAAAAATCGCATAATTTGCCGCATAACGGACTTTTTTTGCCGCATAATTTCCCTTGAAAATGCCGCAAAATTTCCCTTTTTTTGCCGCAACCTATCAGAAGCCCTGACCAGTAGAATTAGCTGCCAGCTGCCCCTTAAGCAGCTACAGTGGACCCTGTATTAGGCAGACACCCTTGGGACACTTACTAGTCTCCACTTAATACAGGTTGTCTGCTCTAAACAGGTTCTGATGTATTGTGCAATAATAGAATACTAGTTAATTATTAACTGACATTGTGACATCAAAGACTTCTAGCAGCACGATGTCCAGTCAGTCAATGCTTCAATCTGTAACAATCTACTTTAGCTAGCTTCAGAATATGATATCACTGAAGACTGATATCACTGACCTGAGCTTTAAGATTAAGGTAAAAAGCCCTTGAAGGGTCCACTTTTTATGTTTTTCACAAAAAATGGCTTAAAGTTGGTGTCCATGTCCACTTAACAGAGTTGTCCACTGACTTCAGGTTTATTTTAGAGTAAAATGAGGGAAGAATAATTTTAGGGACCCGAGCTGTTGTCAACTTATAGAGGGTGTCTGCTTAATAGAGGGTTCACTGAGTCTACATCTCTGGTGTCTAAAAACAAAATTTTCACCTACCCTGTATGGCATCTCCCCGGTAAGCAGTTCCCACAAAAGGACTCCAAATGACCTGCAAGGATTAAAGAAAACAAATAATTTTTATGGCAAAGTTGATGAAAGCAAAACTCTCTCAAGCACATCATCTGTAAATCCATTTTTACACTATTATTAACTCACAGAATTTTTATTCCATATTTTTCATTACCTTGGCAATGGTGTCACACCAAAATGTTTAGAAATGTCACCAAAAGGTGAGTTTTCTTTGTTTATGAAGAACTAAATCCTTATTGATATGGCAATTTATTTTATTGCAAAAATTTTGTACTGACAGTAAATCAAGTTCTAAAAGTAACAACCCCTTGACCCTCTATAAGTAGTGATAAATTTTCATGATTGCAACACCCCAAGAGCAAGCTAAAAATCTTACCACACATCAACTTTCTCTGAGCAAGGCTCATTTCTGATAACTTCAGGGGCCATCCATGCAACGGTTCCAGCAAACGTCATCTTTGCACTCTTCTCACTAAACTCCTTACAAGTACCAAAGTCAGAGATTTTTAGCAGGTCGTCATGTCCTACAAGAACACTGTGACAAACAAAGCACACATTACAGTACAGTCAGCATAAGAAAATTGTGTGCTTCAAGATTTCTCTAAACAGCAGGAAGGGAGAAGAGACACCTTTTATTAGGAAAGGCACACTGAAATGAGTGTAATTTGGTTATATCAACTAAGTTGAAAATGTAAATTGGCCTCCGTACTGTAACGTTTACATTTTCAACTTAGTTGATATAACCAAATTACCTTGTTACCTCCACCAACGCAGCACCACAGTTTCTTTAGAAACTTTCACCCTTTATGAAATGAGCGTAGGTTAATTTTTGTCAGAGGAGAAGGTCTGAGTCTAATAACTTATTAAACCAACAAATTTGAGCAATAATTAATTTGCAACTTTACTTGGGTGGCCTAGTTGCGATGAAAGTACAGTACAAAGTCAGAGATCAGATGTTCAAATGTAGGTGAGTACAAAATCAACAAAAATATGATCTTGGGGATTCAGGGTTAGAGTTAGGGGGTATATGGGATCCTGAGAGGGTAGTGTAGGGTTAGGAACTGAGGATATGTGATGTGGATGTCCCTCTTTTTAAGGACCCTTCAAAAAGTGAAAAATGGTTTGAAAAATTTAACTTACATATACATGTAGGTTGAATCAAGTTAATCTGGGCTGAAAGCTTTCTGACTTTAAGACCAAATTGATCTACAGCATATGCAATGTCATAAAATTCAGAGCAGCTTACTTAGGTGACTTCAAATCCCTGTGAATAATTTTGTGAAGATGAAGGTAGTGCATTCCATCTGCAATCTGCTTGGACCACTTGATCAGCAAGGACGGTGTGATTTGTCTGCCATTACGCAGAACCTCATAAAGCTGACCATTTGGGCAGAATTCCATTATTATACAGTGGACTGGGGCTTGATTGCATATCCCTCTGAAATCACAGCAATAATAATTATTGTATACAAAAATGAAGCCTTGGAGCCTGCTGGCTCATAGCTGCTGGAGTATATCCTGGTTTCTCTAGCATGAAGCAGCTAAGAGTATTTCTACTAGGAAGGCATTGTGGTCTCATTGTTAGTGTGCTCGTCCCCGGAGAGAGCAGTCCGGGTTTGAGCCCTGGCCGGGGACACTGCGTCGTGTTTGGGCAAGACACTTGACTCCCACAGTTCCTCTCTCCACCCAGGAGTATAAATGGGTACCGGCAAATTGTTGGGGTAACCTAACAAATTGCGGGGGAATGACCTGCAATGGACTAGCATCCTGTCCAGGGGGAATAATTATTGTACATGCATTGTACAATTTTTGATATTTTATGAACTTCTTAAAAGGTAGCCCAAATTTCCAACTGAAAAATATCCAAGTTGGAAATTTAATCTGCATACTATTACAATTCTTCACTGACTTTTTCGAGGTTGAACTCATCGTTGTCTCTTACAGAAAATTGGGGTTTTCAGAGTTAATGGTAAAAGGCTAATCCAAACAGAGCTTATTATAAGGCATATGTACTAATGCCATTTGCACAACTGTTGACACACCAGTTTCGCAGTGTAAATTGTACACAACCTATTTATATGTACAGCTGTATAGTGGTAGCTGGGTACTAAGAGTTTCAGACCACAAAGAATATAAGAATATAATTTTTTTTTTCTTTTTTTTTTGGAGAGGGTCAGCTTGTATGACTGACTGATTACACCTTTTTAATAAGAAACAATCAACGCAGGAAAAAAATTCATGTACAGCACCAATCAACATAATTAATTTATATAGTTAAGCTTCTAACCCCCTAATTCGAAAACTAATTTCTTTAAATTGTCTTCGTTTGAAATTCTTGGGTTAGATTTTGTAACACTGTCAACCAGAAAAAAATACAACATCGGGCAGAAGCTAAATTAACAAAATAAGACTTAAATTTTAATTTGATTTCATTGTGACCTTGAGATGTCTTGAGTACCAGTCGTGTCTGCCCTCCTATTAAACAATGTTTTTTTGACATCAAAGCTCAGAGACAAATAATTATTCTCACCTGAATTTGACAATGTTGGGATGATTTATGTTTCGCAAATGTTTTATGTCGGTGTCCGCTTCTCGACGCACTTTTTTCACGGCAACTTGTTGGCCACCATATTGTCCCAAGAACACAGCTCCTTGGGCCCCAGAACCCAACCATTCTAATTCGGCTATTTCATCGAATGGGATTATCCAAGAGTCTGACTTTTGATCTTTAGAAGCCTTTCCTAATATCGTCCACACAGGCCTTAAGCAACCTAACAACCTTCGCAAGAGACCACTTAACGAGGAAGAATTCGTGGGATAATCTTTGTTCGACGAAGCCTGACTTTCGCAGTCCGCCGGGTTTGCCAAGAAGTCTCCCGCAGGTTTGGACTTGCTGCCCGGGGAAAGCCCGCCGTTTTTCTCCAACGAATTGATCTTTTCGCTTCGCGTAAAGTCTTCGTTTTTAGCGTTCATACTTCACTTCTTCAACACCAACAATAAGCCATCCTAACCTCTTACTTCTTGTCCTTTCACGATAATCTTAGCACCTTACTTGGCAAATGAGTCCGTACTCGATCGGCCATAGAAGAAAACTCAGGCGAGGATATTTCATTTTCTACGCGAATAATTAAGATGACACTTTAGTCCGGACACTCTAAGCTTGTGAGTGTTTCGTTTTCGAACTAAAACTCTTTCGCAAGAAAATTATCTCATATTTACGTCAAGGAAAGCCCGCAAATATACTCGGATGGGAAGTCGATGTTTATAACATTTGGAGTGACCACGGCCGTGTCATGTGACAGGTAAACCTATGTAAGGCTGATTAGTTTGTAAACAAACGCTGGCCAATCACAGTGCGAGAAACAGGTGGCCTTCTTCAACCCAATGGTTTGGCACATAAAAACATGAGCAGGTCAAATAAGGAAGCGAACAACATTTTTTTTTACCAGGAAGGTTCTTGTTTTCCCTAATTGGCTCATTATATTTTATTCAGGGTACCAGTAGAAATTATTCCGTTCGCTTAATCCAAATATTCCGCTATTAAACTACAGTGATAGAGACTTTATGAATTCACACTCTTTCGATCGTTTGGTCTATGCGAAGGAATCATTGCTCACGGCCGTCGGTGGTTAAAACTGACGAATACGTCTCCCTTTTTTCTTTGCTTTTAATTATTATTATTTTTTTATCTTCACGCTAAGTTAATTTATGCACGATAGGCATTCCGAGTGCTTAACTGGTCATAAATTTCACGCAAGCTTAAAATATGCCGGGAATCTGACCAAACAAATGGCCCCTAGAACATATCTTATAGCTGCTTGTCGTTGTTACAAATAAAAATTGTCATTGACTTGAATGTAAATAAACGAACTTTATATATATATATCAGTTTTTTTTTCCATAATCGTTCATATTTCTATCAAGCGAAAGGAAAAGAAAAAAGTAAAAGAAAAGAAAAGAAAAAGAAACCAAAAAATACGGTTATAAGTTTTCGAATTTGATGGCCTTCGTGCGGAAAACGTGTAAACAACGGGAGGGTAAATTAAGTTGCCAGCGGGATCTTTTACTGGCCGAAGTTATAGTGTTCTCTTTGTCAGAAGGAATAGCGTTTTGGTGTCGTTACTTGGCAGAGTCTCGTTCCACTCCACCCGTCCCTAGACTGGATAAATCGTGTACCATAATTTCATTAGCGACGGTCAGAATCAAAGCGTGCACACTCGCTGTCTCGCGATGTTTATTTTCGATCTGGAATGATAACAGATTGACAATATGGACTGACGAACACGAAGACAGTTAAATATCAATGTTTTTTCCAACTTGTCTATGTTCAGCAATCTACGAATTCTTGACGTCAGGATTTTAAACTTACCACATTTGTTCAAGTCGATTATGAAGCCAACAAGCACTAAATTCTAAAGGGGCAAAAAACTAAGGAAACCGGTATATTGAACCTCGGTGGGTGACTCCCAAGTGTAAAGGTCAAAAATGCTCGTCGGCTCATTAATGGTGAAAGGGGGGGGGAGGGGTTAGTCTCACATAGGTGCTCTGGACAAATTGCTGCTATTTTTAGCCGTCAAGGTGCCTTTAAGGGAGAAAATTACAAATTTAAACTCCTCCAATGCTGTCTGTCTGTCCGTTGTAAAGCGGTATCTATTGTAAATAAAGGGGTCACAAAAATTCAAGAAACACCCATTTTGGTCTGTTTATGCGGTTCAATTCAAATTTCCAACCAGCATCCCGAATCTTGGGCTCCTTCTTCCCCGAGTCTAGATAGTTCAGTACTAGGAATTAACGCTAAATCTCCAAGTTCCCTAAAAGTAGTCGCCTCCCATCATACCCCACTTTCATCGACTTCAACCTTGTCCCCAGGGTTTTCTCTTCTTCAAAGTGGAGGAGACTCTGGAACGATACTGGCATCGAACTTGAACACTGATGTTTTTACAATTTCTTTATAACGTTCTTTTGCCCGTTGTTGCTGAACGATTAAATAAATCAACAAGTTTCTCTCTAAACGAAAAACACACGAACTAACTGCAAGACTACTGGGCTTTAATCTGCACCTACATTTTTGATGCCTACACTATTGTCATAAATACAAATGATGCAAGGGACCGGAAACGAACATGCTGCTGGTATACGTAGGAATTTATTTCTATGTAAAAGAAGGGTGACCACTGTCATTGTCATTATCACTATCATCATTATTATAATTGCCACTATTGGTGATTATGGAACTACAGTAACACACACGCGGTTACCGCTATTCTTGGTTTTCATTTGACGTCATAATTTCCAAAATTCAAAAAAAGTGATCAGTCCTTCTGTACTTTTAGTTTTATCAGACGTAAGACCCTTTAACAACTTTTTAAGTCCGACATGGTTCCTCATTTTGTAAATAGACCACGTTTGAATTTCCAAGTTTGTGCGTTGCGTGACATTAAAATGGCGGCCCGAGTAGTCTAAAAGATGACTTATTGCTCAGGTTTCTGCTAAGTAAACAGTTCTTTCTCTAGAAGAAGTATTAATTTCAATGTGTCGGAGCTCTAGAGTAATAACTTTTCGTTTCGACGGTAAAACTCAATGACAGATGTTTTTGTTACTTTACGGCCGCCATGTCGGTGGCCACCAACATGGCATCTCCCAACAAAGCTCTTAAATTTGGGAGAAACACTTTACCGAATAACGCGCAAATGAATCACTGTTCAGATCTAAGTCTTGGAGAGGCTGTTTGTATATCAATTATCTTTCATATCCCAGCTTCTTGAATTCATTTATTGAACGGTTACGATTTTTTTTGATGGCGTGACACAGAAAACCAGCCATATCTTTCATATTAGTGGTCTTCCTCCTCGTAATACTCCTCCACCTCCTCGTCATCATCATCATCACGAAAGTCGGCGTCTCCCTCTTCTTGTTCTTCGTCGTCATCGTCATAATCTTCGTCGTTGTCTTCGTCATCATCAGCATCAGTTTCATAATTATCATCGTCATCGTCGTCGTCGTCATCATCATTACCTTTGTCATCCCCATCACATTCACTACATTTGTCACAAATTTCGCATTTACCTATTAGGTGTTCAAATATTGGCATTTCATCATTGAGGAAAAACGTTCTCCATGCAAACTGAAGCCGAGAGATGGCCGAGTGCCCGTGAAAGTCAACAATGGCGCCCGCAACTCCCGCTAGAAACCCATGGCAACCGATGGGCCGCTCCATCCGCACGTGTGATCCACCATATATTTTCATATTGCGATCAGTTCGCTTGTTGGTGTAAAAGGTAAGTGCGTTTACCACTGTGCTAGCTTGAACTTCGACTTTAACAAACCTTTCATTCTCTTTAAGTCGAATTTCATTTTGTTTCACCGCCGTTTTAACACCATACATCTTCTTCTTAGTATTGCTGTAAGAGACTTCTAATCCACTGACAAATTGCTTGGCTTCCAAATACTGTGCCCACACTGTTATTCCGTTGATGTACACACCTTCACTTAAATCTTCCATCGAATCGGCATCTTCGAGAACGTTTTTGTCGGTGAAAACCGAGGTCTGAGGGAGATCCTGTTGAGTGACGGCGAAGGATGGCCCCCAAGTAACTACACATTTAGCAAAATCTCTGCTCTTAGCCCAATTTGAGTCCTCGCTACCCGAATCAGTTCCGCACTCTGAAATTCGTTTCGCTTGAAGCGCATTGTCAAAAATGTGTCTGCATCGGCAGCTTGCTATAAGATTGTCTGTAGCGATTTCTTCAAGATGTCGTTTTGATAAAGTCGGAAGTCGGACAAGGGATAAAAGCTGTGGCAAGTAATCTGAACGCTTTAGAAGATCGTGTTTTACGTAACAAAACACCGCTTGCAAAACAACTCGTTCCCGTTCCTCCACGCTAGGAATTAAATCGTCGATCACAACGCGAAGAGATTCGCTTCCAAGAAGCTCTGATAATAATTGAAATGGTAGATTTACAAAATCCTGTTTCATGGAAACCTCTGTGAAATGCCGCAGAGCGTAACGCTTCGCTTCTTCTCTTAACGGCTCCAAGGCAAACATGTCTGCAATCTGCAGAGCACCCAAGCATGTATCCGTGTCAAGATCTTCATCCAAGATGAAGCCTGTACATGCTTTTTGTACAAATTCTATTCCGAGATAATTGGCGGCCTCGAGCAAGAATTTCACATTGTCCTTTGTAATGTCGATACTTCCTGAATATGCAAACCTCACTAAGTTCGTGACGGCATTTTCATCAAATCCAAGAAGTTCCACTTCTTCTGATCTGCCTTCTTCCCACTTCGTGCCAAGAAGTGCTTCAAAATAGCGGCTTGACAACGCTAACACGACGCGGTGAGCACGTAGCTTTCGATCTCGGCCTATTTTGAGAGTCACGTCGCAAAATTTGTTTTCCTTCTGCATCCATGTCAGTCCATTTTGCATGAAAAATCCATGGCATGGGTCTTTAGCATGCCTAGTACCGTTCAATATGCGATGTGGAAGAAACGCCATCTGTAATTAAAGCAGCACTAGAATTGTTATTTCGTATGATAAAAAAAAGGAAATACAACATTGCGTGACATCAATGCTTTAACTGCAATATTACTTCATTGGACACTGGAAATCACGCGATAACACGTTGAGGCATGGCGAGGTAACAAAGCAACATGGCGGCCGCTTATCGAGTTTTAGTGACTTCAATTTGTAGTATTATGTCTTAAAAACGAGAGATGAAAACAATGTCTAAAGCAGAGAGAACTCTCTTCTGTATTTTGGGGATTGGCTCAACGTTTTTCTCGGCAACTCTATTTCTGACACTGTTGTCGATGTGTCGACCACCTTTCAATGCAAATTTCACCACAGGTTCAAACGCAAGCGAAAGGTGAGCTCTCTGACGATCGAAGTTTAAACAGCTTTTCATTGTGATCAGCTCTTGAAGGGAAGTCAAACCACGAGTGGCAAGTCAAGCAATGTTATAAGCGTAAGTTACCTTTCGGCTGAAGAGAAAACGATTTTTCCCCTTTCATGTTTTTGTAGTTATGAATTACATTTTCCAAGTGACCTGGAGGACTTGAAGTCTTTAGCCAGTCTGTTGAAGCAATACAGAAGAGAAAACTTTGGCTATGTTGTCCTTCTGTTCTGTAGCGCGTATTTGTACAAACAGACGTTTGCAATTCCAGGATCTGTATTTATGGTAAGTTTACCTCAAAGGAGCATTAGGAACATTTTATCACAACTTAGACTTAAGCTTGACCGACCAATGATTACAGAACTGATGATGATAATGATGTTCGCAGGAACGGCAGTTATGACTGTTTTAATGTTTATTGTCATGGTGATAACAGGATGATATCGACCATGTCAACAGAGATGATGGTATGCATGTGTACCTGCCATCTCGCATGCATTGTATGTGCAGCATGCCTTCAGATCAAAAATCTTGATCACATGCATACATGACAATGACATGACATGCAACTCCAGACTACTTACTATTAGTGTCTCTTCATATGAGCCTGGTCAACTGGGCTGGCTCAGTTTCCTAGATCTTGCCTCACCACTCTTTCCTTCATAAAAGTTTCGATGTGTTCATATCAGAGGCTGGGCTTGCCCAGTTACTGAGATCTTGGTTTTGTTGACCGGGATCTCAGTAACAGAGCTGAAAATTTCCCAATATGAACACTCCAGGCGGGGTGACCAGGATGAAATTTGTTTTGACAAAAAAGCTTCACTTTTGCAACATAGCAACCAAAATGACATACCTATAAGAATTGTCTTGTATCCTTTTCCACTTGAAAAGTTTGCAAATTAGTTATAGTAAAGTTACAAGAGTTTACAAAGCTACGACAGTCTCAAATGATATAAGTTTCTGCTCCACCATTTAAGTTTTGTTTCTTGAATTTCATCTCAGCCGACTGGGCTAAAATTTCCCATATAAACAGACAAAAAAACTCTTCCTGGTAACTGAGACAGCCTGTTTACCGGGCCCAAATAAAGAAGCCCTTAGAAGTATATATTTTTTTGGATACGTGACACTTCACAGCCAAACATCGCATTGTTATGGACACCAAATGACAATCCTGAGAACATCCGCTCTGACAAGAGTTGCCTTTACAGATCTCTTGAGCAGGGGGAGATTAATGCATCACACTATGTTATTACTCTCAGGGTGTATATGGCATAATGGTACACTCAGTAATTTGAGCTAAAATTTGTCTTGTAAACTTATTTCAGAATTTGCTGGCTGGTGCGATATTTGGTATCTGGGCGGGCTTCCCATTGGTGTGTTTCTTGACTGGGTGTGGTGCTACATTTTGTTATCTCCTCTCAAAGGCATTTGGCAAGGTTCTTTTATTACAATATTTTCCAAACAGAGTGCAAGCATTACAAGGCAAGGTGGGTGGAATAACGGGTTTGGTTCATCTAATCAGATTATCTCCAGGATTGTAGCTGTTAGCCTCTGGGGATACTCTTTAACAAATTGGGTGGGGGTGTGTGGTTTGCCTCCCAAAAACCGTGCCCCATTTAAGACTTTCCATACCCTATTAATGACCTGACCCTTAAATCAATACATGTACCTGTTCCTGTTTTGGACCTCCCTACTTGTATAATTAGTTAGTTCTAAGTTTAGACCGATGTTAAACGCATTGTGAAGGGCTTTTGTTGATGACCTATGGGTAATGATAAAAAAAGTAGATTTTTGTAAAAACATATTATTTAACCAATTCAAGACTAGAGTGCAAAAGCTGTACCCTATTTGTGACCTGAAATGGGCAAAATCGATACCCTATTTCTGGCCAAAATGACCAAAAAAAAAACATGATCTTTGGGGCTGCACATGTGGCCCTACATGTATGTGCCCCTGGGCATTCTGGGTTTGGGCGAGTGAGTCTGGGGCAGCACATCTAGCCCATATATAAGAGAGTACATGTACCTCTTCCCAACCCTGGTTGTTGGCCTAAGAAGGAGTTTTCAGTTCTCACAGTTTTTGGCACTAACTACCATGTACATGTACTGTCTTGTTTCGTAGGTCAAAGAGAACCTTGACAGCCTGTTCTTCTTTCTGTTGTTCTTGAGATTATTTCCTATGTCACCCAATTGGTTCCTGAACATGTCGTCACCAATTTTGGAAGTACCTATTACGCAGTTTTTTTTCTCAGTTTTAATTGGTGAGATTGGATCATGATGCATTTGTATTGTCTTTAGCTTGTTGTTATGTAAACTCATATCTTAGATGGAAAGCTGTGGAAAGCTGCAGTTATTTTACTTGAGCAGATGATTATTTGTCAGGGTGTACCTGACCTTAGTTAACAGACCTCTTAATAGGATGCAATTAAAAAAGAAATTACATGGCATTTTCAAGGCAGATTCTGCAATTATGCAAAGGGAAATTATGTCATAAATTATGCACATTATACAGTTGTTTACTGGTTTAACTTGTTTAGCCAAGAATTACAAATCCTGCATTCACATATCACATGCATGGTATACTTGATATTTTAATTTGAATGATATGTCAGTAATACGAACAAAGTGAAGGCTCTTACAAATAAATCAAATATACCAGTTGTCCCAGTGAAATCCACCACACAAATACTAGTCAAATACTAGTCACAGGATTTTTCAAGGGGGTGGATGCTACTGTCCTTGGAGTTTTAGGATCAGTGGGGCATGTGCCCAAAATAGTTCAGTTTAGACTGTCTAGCAATGCCACAAAGTACAATCATGTGAGGTAATCGTTGAGAGTGCTTCCCTTCATGTGCAATGTATTTCACTTTTTTAGTTTAGTTTCTTGAAAAGGGGAGTGGCTAGCCACCTAATCCATGGCTATAAATCTGCCCCTGCACTCACCAAAAACATTACATTGTATAGTTCAGTAAATATTCTTATTTGCATTTCTTTAATTTGCTTGGTCTCACAGACCCCCCCCCCCCCAATTTCCACCATCCCCAGGAAATTCCAATCCCTTCTGTGGAGTAATAGTATGGATATTTTCTGAAACTGCACGTGTATTAAATGTTTTCAACATTCTTTACAGCCCTGAACAGTTAGTAATCTGTGTCTTGTTTTGCTTCTGTAGGTTTAATGCCATATAACTTTATATGCTGTCAAACTGGTTGCATTCTGTCACAGCTTACATCCTTAGATGAACTTTTTACTTTCGATGTGGTCATCAAGCTCTGTGGTATAGCTGTAATGGCATTGTTGCCTGGTTTAATTGTGAAAAAAATCCATAAAAGTGATAAACCCCATGTAGATTGACTAGACGGGAATTAAATTTACCAAAAGTTATTGACTTTATTTAACAAATTTCTATGAGCAATAAATTTATTTTTCATATAAATAAGTCAAATTATCGTCGGACTTTGATTGATTCATATTTATGTCTCAGTTGGAGGACAGACACATACATGGCAGCATAAACATTTAACATTTTGGTTTGGTTTCCTTGTTATATAAAACAGAAAGATTCGAGGCTGTCATTCATCTGTGCAGTGATAGATCACAGAAGACATCAAAATGTGGTAAGAACATCAGTGGCACACTTGCCTAATGGATTGAGTGCCACCTATTTCTTCTTAGCACATTTTGAAGTAATTTGTTACCTTAGTACTTATCAGACACGCAGGAACGTTGAATCTATTTGTTAAATTGTTTTCAGAGATCAAAATTTATATTGCAATTAAAATTACAATCATACAAGATATGCTTAACTTTTTGCATCTTTCAATTTATTTATATGAAGTCTTGCAAGGAAGGCGAAAAGGATAAATGAAAATGGTTTATTTAGTAAAACGTTTGCAACTGCGGTTTTAATTGTGAAAACATATTCATAATTTTAATTATGGGCAGACTTGGGTGGTATCAACTTTTAATAATTTATTCCACATTTTTTTTTATAATTTATGAGTAAATCATATTATTAATATTACTATTACAATTGGTGTCAAAGTGATGGGGGAGCCCTGTTTCCTTGTATTTAGCAAATTATGAAGTCTAGTAGAAAATTTGTAGCGTTTTGCTCAATAGTGTAGTTCACTGTTTGCCTGGTTATAAACTCGCGCTTATGCTTGCGTTTGCTCTGCGACAAGTGAAAACAAAATACTCTTCGGGCATAACACAAGTGCAAGAATATTTACCACACGTGGTTGTGTTTGGCCACTGAAAACACTGGATCCAGATTATGTCGCGCCGAAACTGTTTGGAAAGATCAAATGAGTTTGCTTGAGTCTACTTGTGCTTGTGTTTGCGTCGAATTTCGTTTTCACTTGGGTCATCCCTATTGCTTGTGCTTGCGCTAGTGAAAACCAGGCTTCAGACAACACGTGCGTTTTCAATGTTTTTACGCTGGGGAAATTTGGAAACGAAGGTTTCACTCTGAAAGCGCGTCAAATCTTTTCCGTACACACTACGCCTGGGAAATTGAAAACGCGACCATCACAAGTTATTTTGGATTTGTGTTTGACGAAAACTGGGGCAGGGAAATAATGTTTTTTTGAAAGCTCTGTTTTCAAGATGTTTTGCGTCGATACTAAAACTCAAAGCCGGCGTTTTCAAATTTCTCCGGTCTGAAGAGCATTTTTCAAAGGCTCCATTTTCGTGACGAATTGGTGTGGAAGGTAGGCCAAAGCACAGCAATAAAGCTGCGCTTTAAAAATAATTATTTCTTTCCCGTTTCCTTATTCATCAACCCGGGGGGGGGGGGGGTACTCCCTTATATAGGCTATATAGGTATGTGCGGCGCAAAAGGGTATGGTTTTTCAGCCGTTTTGGTCATAAATTGGGTATCGATTTTAGCCATTTTGCCGCCATTTTGGTCATAAATAGGGTATCGATTTTTGCACTCTAGTCTTCAATTCGTTTTTTTT